>Ga0302277_1000049_pt1 | contig 97524 bp, 85 predicted proteins | sample III_Bog_N3_1_FD_198759 | JGI IMG/M metagenome (GOLD analysis project Ga0302277, IMG submission 198759) | Peat permafrost microbial communities from Stordalen Mire near Abisko, Sweden - III_Bog_N3_1 | ecosystem: Environmental > Terrestrial > Soil > Wetlands > Peat | place: Sweden: Abisko... | reverse complement strand
CAACTTGTCCCGATTGTACTTCGGGCGGTTTTTCTCTGTCCACATCGGTAGCCCCTCCTTCGGGCTGCCTGACAATGAATCACAACTGATTCTTATGATTCAACAACTTTCGGGACGGACACTAAGACAGCCACAAGCGCAGCCCAAACCAAACACCACCCCGGCCCGCCACCCCCGCGCCGCGCCCAGGCTCATCACCATGACGTTATCCGGTCCTGGCGCCAGCGTGATCACCACCGCCACCGCCAGAAAACCCGCCGCCTGATCAAAGCCAATGAGCATTAAGAACAAGCCATCAAAGAGACACAGCCCCGCCAGCCCTACGCCGTCAGCGCCAAGGCCCGGTCATTGCCGACCGATGCCAGCATGGCCAGGGTGCGCTCGGCCTCAACACGATCCAGCTTACTCAGGGCATAGCCAACATGAACGATCACGTAATCACCCACCGCTACATGATCGACTAACGCCAAAGAGATGGTCAATTTGACGCCGCCGAGATCAACGGTGGCCCGATCATCGTCATGACAGGCGATAACACGGGCAGGAACAGCCAAACACATGGGTCATGTCCTTTTCGAAACCAAAATACAGGTTCAAAACCAGAATAACGGGCCTAGATACCATCGAGCTTTTACAGCCTCTCCACCGCGACCCAAGCCTGTCCCAACGCCAAGCCACCATCGTTAGACGGTGCCGCACGGGCCAACCAAGCGGTCAAGCCATGGGCCGCAAAGCCCGCGACCAATCCCTCGGCCAACACCCGGTTCAGCAAGCAACCGCCCCCCAAGACCACGTCGCCAACGGCCATAGCCGCCGCAATCGGCGCCACCCACTCCACCAGAGCCGCAATCAAGGCTCCATGAAACAGCTCGGCCCCAAGAACAGGATCCTCCACCGCCAGCAATGCCTCCAATACCGGCAAAAGGTCAAGCGTACTGTTCATACCATCGAGCTTTGATGTTGCCTCATTAAAGCTGCCCTCAGACGCCGGACGGGCGCGTCCGTGCCCCCTAGAGTCCACACCGGAGCTTCGCGTCCACAAGGACGCGGGGCCGCCGTCGTGGCCCGATACCGGCGGTGAGCCCTTGTCATGGCTCGCTGAGATCAAAGCCATCGGAGGCTGCCATCCATTCGGCAGCCGGGGCGTTCGCACCAGGGACTCCAGCACCATGGGGGCCTCGCCCTCGAACCCCGCCACCGCCCGCACGCCGAGCAACCCGCACGCCGCATCGAACCAACGACCGCACGAACAGGTCAATGGCACTCGCGCCCCCGTCTTAAGCATCCGGACCAGCGCCGAGGCCGGCCCGAGATGACCAAACCGCCGGATGATCTCATCCTCCCGACCCATCCGGTGCAGTGCCGCCGCCGCCATTCGCCACGGCTCGCGCGCCGCCCGGTCGCCGCCGGGCTGCGCCAGGGTGCCCAAATGCCCCAACCGACGACAACGCCCTCCTTCAAGCCACAGCAATTCGCCGCCCCAAGCGCCGCCATCGTCCCCCAGCCCAAAGCCATCCAGCGCCAACCCCAACACCGGCCCCGCTAACCGATGCTCGGCCACCACCGCCGCCAGATGAGCATGGTGATGTTGGACCGCCCAGCAGGGCACGCCCTTTTCGGCGGCCCAGGCTTCGGCGAACCGGCTGGACAGGAAATCTGGGTGGCGGTCACAGGCCACCGCCACAGGCGCAATTTCGAGACTGTCCAACAGATGGCACACGGTTTCCTCGAAGAAACCAAAACCCGCTGCCGTATCCAGATCGCCGATATGCTGGGAAAGAAAAGCCTGATCCCCGCGCGTCACGCAAACCGCGTTCTTCAGATGCCCGCCCACCGCCAGCACCGACGGCCCTTGAGCAGCCAAGGAAATCGGGTTGGGAACCAAACCCCGACCGCGACGAATGACGCGGGGGACACCGGCAACCACACGCATGACCGAATCATCGGCGCGAATCACAATATCTCGATCATGATCAACGATCCGGTCGGCGATCCCGGCCAAACGCCGAGCCGCCTCGTCGTTGTCGATGGCTAACGGCTCGCCGCCCGGATTGGCGCTGGTCATGACCAGCGCCAATCCGGGCGCCGCCGGCCCCTCGGCATCGGCCAACCAGTCAATCCCCGTCGGTCGACCGGCCTCCTCGTGGAACAGCAGATAATGCAGCGGAGTATAAGGCAGCATCACCCCCAGCCAGGCCAAATCGGGCGCCAAATCGGGCGCCAACGCCGCCTCTGGATCAAGCTCCCGGCGCCGCGCCAGCAGAATGGGCCGAGCCGGGTCCGATAACGCTGCGGCTTCGACCGGCGATAACGTCACCAAACGCCGGGCAGCAGCAAGGCTGGACACCATCACAGCAAAGGGCTTGCCATCCCGTTGTTTGACGGCACGCAGGCGCGCCACCGTTTCAGGATTGCGGGCATCACACGCCAAATGGAAACCACCCAACCCTTTCAAAGCCACGATTAAGCCGGACGCGAGCCACCCAACAATGTCCTCTAAGGGATGGGACAAGCGGGGACCACAGGCCGGGCAACAGGTGGGTTGAGCATGAAAGCGGCGGTCGCTGGGAGTCTGGTATTCGAGCGTGCAGGCCAAACACAGAGCAAAACCAGCCATGCTGGTTTGGGGTCGATCATAGGGCAGCCGCCGAGTGAGGGTATAGCGCGGCCCGCACTGGGTGCAGTTAAGGAAGGGATAGCGATAACGGCGATCCGCAGGGTTGAACAGCTCGGCAAGACAGGCATCACACACCGCCGCATCGGCCCCGATGGCGGTTTTCATGCTTTGGCCAGACTCGCTGCCCAAAATGGCAAATCCGCTTTCGGTCTCCAACGGAAGATCGGCCAACTCGACACCGATGATTCGGGCTAAAGGCGGAACGTCCCGCTCCACAGCCTCGAGAAACGCGTAGACATTTTCAACCCGGCCCTGAATCTCCAGCGTCACCCCGCCGCCGTCGTTCCGCACCCACCCCGAAAGCCCCAACCGCGCCGCCAACCCAAACACAAAGGGTCGAAAGCCAACCCCCTGAACTTGGCCGCGAATCTTAACGCCCCGGCGACACCGGCCTTCGGGGGCGACCATCACGGCGACTCAATCGGGTCAGTACTGGCGATTGCGCATAAACCGAAAAATCGTATCCAGACCCAAAATCAGCACGGTGACGATCGGCACGGTTTTCAGTAACGACATGGCGTCGTAACGATGGGTGGCGGGCAACGCGGCGTCGAAAATATACCAAACAAAGTACGGAACCATACTGATGATCGAAACCAACAGAAAATGCTCCAGCGGGCGGTTCAGAAACCGCCTGAATAGAAACAAGAAGAGCCCGGTGAACATGATCGACAGGATCAGGCGCGAGATTTCATCATAGACGGTGCCCATATAGACGATCAGTATCAGCCCGATGATCGTTGCAATCATGCCCCCGCCCCTGCCCTTATTCCTGATCGTGACAACGCCGCCGCCCGTCACGCCTGCTCGTGTTCCCGGTTCTGACGCGCAACAGCAATCCCGGCTTCCAACCACCGATACCAGCGATCCAGCCCTAAACCCGTGGCCGCCGACAGCTCGATCACCTCGAGACCCGGCTTGATCCGATGAGCATAGTCGACCAGCCGGTTAACATCAAAGACGAGGTGCGGCAACAGGTCGACCTTGTTAACCACCAACAAATCCGCTGCGGCAATCATGTTCGGGTATTTGAGCGGCTTATCTTCTCCTTCGGTGGTCGATAACACCACCACCCGGCGCGCTTCGCCAAGGTCAAAGCCTGCCGGGCAAACCAGATTTCCGACATTCTCGATAAAAAGGACACTGTCCGCCACCAGCCCCAACCGTCCCACCGCCCGCGTGACCATCAAGGCATCAAGATGACAGCCGGTCCCGGTGTTGACTTGCAGAGCCGGCGTGCCTGTCGCCCGAATCCGCTCGGCATCCAGACTGGTTTGCTGGTCGCCCTCGATCACGGCCGCCGGGAAACGCCCTTTCAGATCGGCCAAAGTCCGCACCAGCAGCGTTGTCTTGCCGGCTCCGGGACTGGACATCAGATTGACCGAAAACACCCCCGCAGCCGAGAACAGCGCCCGGTTCGCGGCAGCATGGGCATTGTTCTTGGCCAAAATGTCCTGCTCGACCCGGAGCAGCCGGGTCGGCGTCACCTCGTCCCGATCATGACTATGGTCGTGGGCATGGGGGTGGGAGTGAGGGTGGGGGTGGGGGTGGGGGTGGGGGTGGGGGTGAGAGTGAGGATGGCCGTGATCGTGAGGATGATCGTGATCATGGTGGTGATGATCGGCAGTGTCTTCGCCCTTGCCGTCACTCCGAGCGCCGCCGCCGCAACCGCAAACTCCACACATCACTCGACCTCCAATTCCAGAACCCGCAAATCGTCACCGCCCACCAGCACCCATCGCCGCTCGGAACACAGGGGACAAGGCTGATCGCGCCCGGCAACCGTCACCACCGCATCACAGGGTACGCAACGCGCCCGACCGGGCGGGCGGGCGATCTCCAGCCGAGCCCCTTCGGCCAGGGTGCCCCGACTGACCACGTCGAAACAGAACTCTATCGCGTCAGGCTCTACTGAGGAAAGGACGCCAACAGCAATCCGCACCCGCCGTACCCGCCGGGCGCCATCGGCAGCCGCCTGTTGACAAACCAGATCAACGATTCCCTGACTCAATGCCAGCTCGTGCATACGAAACCTCGCGCGTCACACCGGCAGTCTACCCCAAACCCGCTGTCAACGCACGCGACACCAACATGGTACTTCCCTGTTCACCCACAGATCGAAAACCGCCACAAGATCATTATTGCAATAAAATATATAAATAATAGACTATACCCCAAATATCATTAGATATACTGCCATTGTAAGTAAAATTATATTAAATAAACATAACTAAAATAATTACATTATTTCTATAATAATTTCACAACACATCCTAATTATTACCATAATAGACAGTTTTATATTTAATAAAAATATCGAAATGGCATTTATATTATATATATGATACTATCAATGTGTATGGTATATATTGTGATAATAATGAAGCTAAATACTACTAAAAATAGCTTATGTTAAATGAATAATTCACTTTACATATATGTGTATGCTCATTTAAGTTGGATAAAGACTTTTAATTTGCATAATATTTATAGTATGATCATGGAATGGCCATCATGATGATGGCCGGATGCCATTGTTGGCATTCTAAAATTCAATGGATGGAGATGAGCTATGGGTTTATTTTCAACTTCAGAACAAGAACTTAACTCATTGCGGACAAAATATATCTCCGCATTCGATGCGCAAAAAGAACATATTCAAAATATTAATAATAAACGCCAACAAGGGTTGGCCAGACTCAGTGGAATGGAGAAAATATTTCGTATCGGCGACCCATGTCCAACATTTAAAAATCTTGTTTTTGCTGGTGGCGGTGGAAAAGGACTTGTTTATCCAAGTGTATACCATGTATTAAAGCAAGCTGGGTTCTTAAATGATATCGACGCTGTTGCAGGCTCTTCCGCTGGCGCCCTAACCGCTGCGGCCATCGCCTGCGGTACAGATCCATTGGAATTAGCATGCTTTGTCCAAGGAGCCCAATTCCTTGGATCAGAGCTGTTTTGTGGACAAAATAATTGCTTAGTTCCAAATAATTTCAGGGTTTTATCAAAGGTTGGAATTTCTGATGGTCGTGGGATTTATCTCATGTTCCGACAATTTTATCTAAAGTCATTTTGTAGTAATATAAATCTCCATATGGCTTCATTCGAGGACTCTCATCGTAGAGGCGAGATTGTTGATTCGGAACTAACCGCTATAAAAGAACTCGCTGACGGCACTAACGACCTATTAACCTTCGGTAAACTTGCTATAGCCAGAAAGGTAAAGCCAGATATATTTAAGGATTTAACAATAACTGGAGCATCTACTGGAGAAGTTGATCATAATACCAGTTATGATAGCGTATTCAATGGCAGCTTAACTAAAATGCTAACAACACTATACTTTAATGCAAGGGAATTTCCAAATGTTGAAATTGCTTTTGCCGCTAGAATTTCCATGTCAATTCCAATTGCATTCTCACCAATAATCTTTACTGACGAAAGATATCCTCCCAAATCAATTGATTTATTAATGATTGACGGTGGGTTTACAACAAACATTCCAGTCGAAATTTTTATTCCAGCAGCAAAAACTGAAAGAAAATTTGTACGAGAAGTAAAATTATTACGCAATGAATTTGATAAGACCATGATCGTTGTTCCAGAAGGAGATGGTGATGCTACAGCGCATAATATGCTAAATTCTAGAGTTAATAGAGGCGTAGCAACGGGCCCTGAGATGATTCTTGGACTTAGACATACGGTTGTTGAAAACGATTGGGAAAAGGTATTCAATGCAACAGATAGAAGTGTTCTTGCTATTCCGCACAGCCCTTTAGACACAGAGTCATTTTTGACTACAAAAGCACCTGATATCGCAAACGCCCAAATATCAGCGTTTCCATCAATTGTGAATTTTTGCGAAAATGCTGTAAATAGAACGGTTATCTTATCAGATGAAGAGGCAATAAAAATACGACGAGATATAGAAGAAGAAGACAAGCGAGAAAGAGAAAAAATGCGGATAGAGGGACGAAACTACCAACCGACCAGGGGGTATGTGAGTCGATTTTAATTCACTGTTGAGTATACTTTGAATAAATAGCGGAGCACGATCAATTCAAGAAGCATCTTAATGCGAACTGTACCGCTATAAATCCTCATTGTCGCTCTACTTTGGTGATAAACTCGCCAGAGTAGAGCGTATTTTGCTTTGAAGTCCTTGAGAGTTAAATCTCCCTTCTTTGGGAAAAGAATGCTGTAGCCTTACCAGTCCAGCATGATGACGGTCATAACGCCCGGCCCGGCGTCGATCTCCAGCCCAACCCCTTCGATACCAAAACAAGAGAGTGGCTGAATCGGATCACGACCGCCTTCTGGGTTCACTCGATTGCCCTGCCGTCCATTGCGATGATCGGCGGTCTTGGCGTATGGTGTCAGCCTCAAGACGATGTTTTCGTCCGGTGGCGGTACCAGCACCGAGACGTCGCATCCGGCGCAACACAAAACCGAATCAATAGGGCAGCAGCAGTGCAGGAGATTAAGGACGCGAATGGCGGCTCCAGAGTGCGCGACGAATTCGACGAGCCGAATCCCTTCGGGCCAACCACGACCTTCGACTTTCAGCACAAAGTTTTTTCCATCGAAGGTGGTTATTTCTCATATACCGCCGATAAGACCCAGGTCGTCTACCACGTCCCCCTGGGCGTCACTGTGGGAGCGGTCCCGCTATCGGCGTTGCGTAGCACCTTTGATATCCGTCGTGGCAGCCGCGACGACCGGCTGTTGACGACGATCGAATCCAGCTTGCGTTTTGTCAAGGTCATCCGACCAGGGGAATCAATCCCAAATGAACTGTTGGACGGCACTGCGTCCTGGCAAGTGTCCGACGAACACCGGGCGCTGGCCCGCAATCGAATATTGATACAACTTGCTTCATGGTCTTCAGGTAATGAAATTGTCGTTAGCGACCCGTCTAAAATAGAGCAGATTGCCGAAGATCCGATCACCAAGCAAAGAGTAGCCGATGCTTACGTCAAATTGACCGAAGCCTTGGGGTTATCGCCTGATCGTCAAGTGGAAGTTGAGGCTCGGATTGCCGCTTACATTCATGAAGTGGCCTATATCGAGGCACTGCGCGAGCGTATGAATCTCATTCGCAGCATGGTTGAGAAAAGCGAGAGAATGCGCGCTGCGTACCGGCTCGACCGAACCTTGGTTTCGGAAATCACCCAAATGCTGCGCCTGTTCAAGACGCCCCTGAGTGAGTTTCAAGCCATTTTCGATCAGGTGGACGGCCAATCCGGCGAAGTTTTGGCCTTGTTAAAAAATCTTGACTCCCAAATCGCCTTTACTCGCAATGCGCGTGACGAACTGCACCACAGATTCCTTGATTGGGATGACCTCATCGAACAATGGAAAAGAGGCGGCGGCGAGCGATCGCCGGGCGGTGAGGGCTTGATCAAAACCACCTATCGGTTTTTGGCTCAACGCTATCTAACCGCTAATGTCTGGCGGCGGTCCTAGTGACGGACGGGGAGCGTGACACGGCCGTTAACGGAACCATCGTTGATGGAGCGGCGGCTGATGGGGTAAGCACCCCGTCTGCACCCGCCCGAACATTGCGAAGCGCCGCCGCTTTGGTGCAGGCCGGGTTGGCACCCGCCGAGACCGAAGCCGCACTGGCGAAGGTGGCGGCGCGTTACGCCGTCGCCGTGCCATCGGCCCTGGCGGCTCTGATCGTCCCCAACGATCCCGACGATCCCATTGCCCGGCAAGTCTTGCCTGACCCGGCTGAACTGGTGGAGAGCCAAGACGAGTCCGCCGACCCCATCGGCGATGCGGCCCACGCCCCGGTCAAAGGTATTGTTCACCGCTACCCTGACCGGGTGCTGCTGGTGCCAACATTGGTCTGTGCGGTCTATTGCCGGTTCTGCTTTCGGCGCGAACGAGTTGGTCCCAGAGGACACGACGGGCTAAACCGGGCCGAATGGGCGGCAGCTCTCTCTTACATCCGGGATCATCCTGCCGTTCGGGAAGTCGTAATCACCGGCGGCGATCCTCTGACCTTGGCGCCCCATCGGCTCGGCGAGATCGTGACCGCCCTTGATGCGGTGCCCCACGTCCGGGTGATTCGAATCCACACTCGCCTGCCGGTGGCCGCTCCAGACCGGGTCAGCCCGGCGCTGGTAACGGCTTTGTCCTGCGATAAGGCCCTATTTGTGGCGTTACACGCCAATCATCCTCGGGAATTCACCCCCGCCGCCGCCGCCGCCCTTCGCCGGCTCTCGCGGGCTGGGATTCCTTTGCTTGGCCAAAGCGTGCTCCTAAAGGGTGTTAACGACGATCCTGTCACCCTGGAAGCCCTCATGCGTGCTTTCATCGAGAATCGAATCAAGCCTTACTATCTTCACCATTTAGACCCAGCCCCTGGTACCGCCCGCTTCCGAACCTCCATTGCCCAAGGCCAAGCGTTAATGCGAAGTCTGCGAGGCCGGGTCTCGGGCCTGGGGCAACCGGCTTACGTCCTCGATATCGCCGGAGGATTCGGTAAAAGCCCGATTGGCCCAGACTATCTATCCACTGCCGAGGCCACCATCTTGGATTGGCAAGGCCGACAGCATCCCCTTCCGAAGGAGGACTGATCCCGACGAGCCATGATGCGGCCCCAGGATGATCACGGGTGCGGCAGGTATCGGATGATGGTCCAGCCGGTCCCGATAATAGTGATCATCGCGGCACCCCCTATCCCCAGCAGCCAGCGGATCAGTTCGTTCTTGACCCCTTGGGTTTTGGCGTCCGACTCGGCAGCCCGACGCTCAATCCGCTCATCAAGCCGCACGATGTCCATTTTTACGGACGCAATATCACTCTTCAGTTCGGCCTTGACCGCCGCAATATCACCCTTCAGTTCGGCCTTGACCGCCGCAATGTCACCCTTCAGTTCGGCCCTTACTGCCGCAACATCGCTCTTCAGCTCGGCTTTGACCTCGGCTAAATCCGCCCTTACTGCCGCAACGTCGCTCTTCAACTCGGCTTTAGCCTCGGCTAAATCTGCCTTGACCACCGCAACGTCGCTCTTCAGCTCGGCCTTGACCTCGGCTAAATCCGCCCTTACTGCCGCAACATCGCTCTTCAGCTCGGCTTTGACCTCGGCTAAATCTGCCTTGACCACCGCAACGTCGCTCTTCAACTCGGCTTTAGCCTCGGCTAAATCTGCCTTGGTCGCCAGATCCGAACCGGACATGGCATCGGCGAAGGCACCGGCTGCCGTGCGCGCCTGAACGGCGGTAAAGCCACCGGCTTCAAGCCGATCGGCCAGCTTCAAGGTATCGAACGCGACCACAGCCATCACGCACCTCCGCCGCCGATTGTAGCCCATGAATGGGCAAAAGTCGAACCCGACGTCAGCAAGAGATCCCCGTCTCTAGCGGCGCTATGCGATGGATAGACATGAGTGGCACCACGCCTTCAAGTCATCGTGATGGAGTAAGGCGACCTGAGTTTTATTTGCAATCTGCCTTGCTCCGACCGTGTACCCCGCATTTGTTACGACAGCCGCATACTGTGCCTCTTCATGCACTTTTCCTGCGAAGACTTCCTGTACAGCACTATTCCCGACGGGACTGCTGTATAACTTGCATTGTAGGACGATTCTCACGCCATTGCGATCTGCCACGACATCTACGCCTTGATCACCCGATGCTTTGGTGATGCGCGCATGCCATCCGTCTGCCGTTAAAATATCCGCACACATGCGTTCATAATCTAATGGACTCATATTTGATTTAAAAACAGAATGCTCCGGCAAAGGACATCTATTGATTGCACACTCGATCTCCTCAACTACATCAAATTCATCTAAAATATAAGATTTTTTATCAAGTTGCTTAACTAAAACCTTCTTAATAAAATAATTCATCTCTTTCTCCCAATTTTTTATTACTTTCATACCATAATCATCGGTAATTACGCATTGACGTTTTTTCTTTGCTAAAATAGGTGCATTGCTATTGATAATATCAATGGCTAGGCGCTTGTCGTAAGCTTTTTGTTGACGAATATTATTCTTTATTTTAATTTTATATGCAATTTTTACAATCTTATAAGCTATAAAAGTAGCTCCAATAATGATAATTATCATCAAAAATGGCAAACCATTTTTGTCATCTATTTTGCCGTGAGGCACATCAGGATATAGCTCTGGCTGTTTTATTGGAATGACTTGGGTTAATGGATCGCCTTGGAGCAACGGAGTAACTTGATTCGGAGGACTCATTTGGATTGGTAGATTAGAATTGGAAATCGGCGCATTAAAACCGCGCCGATATTCAGAATTAGATTTTCTGCGCGTATCAATTGCAGCGAGGCGCCGTTGCGCATAAAGGCAACCTGCAACCCAGTTCGGGCTATGAAGGCTGTCCATGCAGGTTCCTGGATGACTCAAGCTTCGGCGCTCCGCCCAGTAACCGGCTCCAGCCTTAGCCTCATCGGGCTGGTCGTTAAACCACGCTTCCCACTGCTCTCGATCACGTTGCCCTTGCAGAAATGTTTGCGACGGTTCTGTTGTCGTGCCCTTCGTTTCCTGTGATATCAGGGGGGTCGGTTTACTGGAATCATGTTTTGCAGTCGATTGTCGTGATTGATCAACCAAATTTGGTTCAACTTCTTTCCACGGCTCTGGGCATTTATTGATATATGGATAATAAGTATTAGCAGATTGGCAATAATACCAGACTCCTTTCTGTTTATTATCGTCAGCCCGTGCCGGATATTGGTTTATAATGAAGCATAAAATTACTACAATAGCGATACGCACCATTGCTACTTCCTTAGCCATTAGCCATAGGACAATAAAAAGTTATTTTTACGTAACCTTATCTCTTTAAGTGTTATCAGGCATGTGTTTTGCCTCTGGCTAATAATTGTTTAAGAACAACATTCGCGTCGAACTATCAGCCCCCCTCCCGACGTCATGGTCTTTCATAAAATTGCCCCCCGGATATCGGCCCGGAAACGCCCGTGGTGGTTGGAAGGCTCAATGGTAGTCCCAAACGGCTGCGCACCGCCAAATACCCAAACGCCTGGGCTTCCAGCGCGTCGCCCGACCAGCCGAGCCAATCCACCGGCTCCACAGGAACGCCCAACGCCGCCCTCAGACCCGCCATCAAGACTCGATTGAACCGACCACCGCCCGTCACCAGCCAACGAATCGGCGCTACCGGCAGCAAAGGCACCGCCGCCGCCACGGCGGCAACGGTGAACGCGGCCAGGGTGGCGGCTCCGTCCTCTGGGGACAAGGCGGCAACCGGAGCCGGGTTAAACGCGTCCCGATCCAACGACTTGGGCGCCGGGCGGGCGAAATACGCGTGATTGAGCAAAGCCGCCAAGGCCGCTTCATCAACCCGCCCCTGTTCAGCCAGCGCCCCTCCGTCGTCATAGCGTTGCCCGGTGTGACGCCACAACCAGTCGTCAATCAGAGCATTGCCGGGGCCGGTATCGAAAGCGATCACCGGAGGGTCATCCGAGCCGCGATCTGACGCCGCCCCCAGCCACGTTACGTTTGCTACCCCACCGATATTGAGAACCGCCAGCGGTCGCGCCAGCGGGGCCGCCAAGGCGCGGTGATACAGCGGAACCAACGGCGCCCCCTGCCCTCCTGCTGCCACGTCGGCACTCCGAAAATCGCCAACCACCGAAATGCCGGTGTGTGCCGCCAACCGGGCACCATCGCCGATCTGCCATGTTCGCCGTTGGTCTGGAGCATGCAGCAGGGTGTGCCCATGAAATCCAATCAGATCGACCCGACTGGAATCGAGTCCGGCCTTTGCCAGCAACGCCGCCACCGCCCCGACATGGGCATCCGTCAAATCCCGCTCCACCGCCGCCACTGCCGCACCGTCGGCCCGCCCTCCCAGGCAGGCTCGCAGACGGTCCCGCAGCGCGTCGTCATAGGGAAGGGTCACAAAGGCTCCGGTCTCGACCCGGTCGCGACCGTCGGTTCGGACCAAAGCCGCATCGATGCCGTCAAGCGACGTTCCACTCATCAAGCCAATGGTGGTTACCATAGCCATGCTGCGTTCCTCCCCCATAGGCGCTCGGCCTCTTTGACCTCGAGACGTTATAGCGAAAGCGCCACGGGTTCAAAGGGCCCTCCGAGCCTTTGCACGGCTCGCCGGTATAATTGTCCCGGCTGAACAAACGTGATACCCAACGGCTTCTCGTTTCTTCCCGCAGTTGGCGGATCTTATGACTCATTATCGCTCGGACATCCTTGCTACCCTCGAAGCCCGAGGCTTCATCGACCAATGCACCGATGCAGCGGGGCTGGACACGCTGGCTATGGCCGGCCCGGTCACGGCCTATATCGGTTTTGACTGCACCGCCAGCAGCCTGCATGTGGGCAGCCTGGTTCCGATCATGATGCTGCGCTGGCTGCAACGCACCGGCCACAGGCCGATCGTGCTGATGGGCGGCGGCACCACCAAGGTTGGGGATCCATCGGGCAAGGACGAAACCCGCCAATTGCTGACCGACGCACAAATCGCCGCCAATATGGCTGGGATTCGCCAGGTCTTCACCCGATTCCTGGAGTTTGGCGACGGCCCCACCGGAGCGGTGATGGTCAACAACGCCGATTGGCTGGATCCATTGGCCTACATCCCGTTTCTGCGCGAGATCGGGCGCCATTTCACCATCAATCGGATGCTGGGCTTCGAGTCGGTGAAGCTCCGCCTGGAGCGCGAACAGCCGCTGACCTTCCTTGAATTCAATTATATGATCCTGCAAGGCTATGATTTCTTAGAGCTGTCCCGCCGTCAGGGCTGCCGCTTGCAAATGGGCGGCTCTGACCAGTGGGGAAACATCGTCAACGGGATCGAGTTGGGCCGCCGAATCGACCAGACAGCCTTGTTCGGCCTGACCACCCCCCTGATCACCACCGCTTCGGGCGCCAAGATGGGCAAGACTGCTGCGGGTGCGGTCTGGCTGAACCCCGACCGGGTCAGCCCCTACACGTATTGGCAATACTGGCGCAACACCGAAGACGCCGATGTTGGCCGGTTCCTGCGCCTGTTCACGGAGTTACCGCTGGACGAGATCGAGCGGTTGGAGCGCCTGCCCGGTGCCGAGGTCAATCAAGCGAAAAAAGTGCTGGCGTTCGAAGCCACCCGGCTGTGCCATGGCGAGGCTGCGGCTCATGAAGCCGCCGAAACCGCCCGCCGAACCTTTGAAGACGGCGCCGCCGCCGAAGGCTTGCCTACCGTGGAGATCTCGGCGGCGCGCTTTGGCGATGGCGGGGGCGTCGCCATCGTTGAACTGCTGGTGACCTCTGGTCTAGCGCCGTCGAAGGGCGAGGCCCGGCGCCTAATCAAAGGCGGCGGGGCTCGCTTGGACGACGCCGTCATCACCGACGAAGCCGCCCTGGTCCACGCCGCCAGCGGTACCACCCTGAAACTCTCGGCGGGCCGCAAGCGTCACGCTTTGGTTCGCGTTTCGTGAACAGGCCGACCAGCGAAGGCCCCGAGGATGTAGATCCTGACACCATCGGGCCTTGATGGTGACTCATCAAGGCTGCCCTTAGACGCCGGGCGGGCGCCTCCGCGCCCCCGAGAGTCCACACACTGGGGCTTCGCGTCCACGAGGACGTGGGGCCGCCTCGCGGCCCGAGGACCGGCGATGTGTCAGTATCAGGGCTCGCCGGTATGACATGATGATCGGACGCCGGCCCACACCAGAGCCGTGACGGTTCTGGATCGGCGTACTATGATGGTTCCCGAGCCCTGATATGGTCGGAGACCCCCATGCTTTTTTGCCTGTATAATCTTGATAAGCCCGACAGCCAATCAATCCGCCAAGCCCATCGTCCGGCCCACATCGCCTATCTGGAAAGCCAGGGCGAACGGTTGGTTGCGGGCGGTCCGTTGCTGTCGGATGATGGCCAAGCCATGATCGGCAGCCTATTGGTTTTGGAATGCGCCGACCGGGCCGAAGCCGAAGCCTTTGCGGCCAAAGACCCCTACGCCGTCGCCGGCCTGTTTGAAAGCATGACGATTCGCCCTTGGCGACGTGTTTTCCCTCAACCGTGAGAACGCTATGGCCGCCTATTGGGTGTTCAAATCCGAGCCTTCCAAATATCCTTGGGAACAGTTGGTCACGGATGGCCAAACCCATTGGGATGGTGTCCGCAACCACCAGGCGGCCAATAACCTGAAAGCCATGCGACTCGGGGATCGCGGGTTCTTTTACCACTCCAATATCGGCCTCCAAATGGTGGGCGTGGTCGAGGTCACCCGCGAATATCACCCGGACCCCAGCGATCCCACCGCGCGATTCGGCATGGTCGCTGTGCGGCCTTTGCTGCCGTTGACCACGCCAGTTACCCTGAAGCAAATCAAAGCCGACCCCCTATTGTCCGGCATGGCTCTGGTTCGACAATCCCGGCTGTCGGTGTGCCCAGTCACCGACGATGAATGGCAAGCCCTGTGCCGGTTGGGTGGCCTTACGGCCTGAGGCCGTGGTGGCTGGAAAAACCTAGCCTTTTGATTAAGAAAGCCCCCCCTTGCAAGGCATTCTATGTTGCAGTTGCGAACATCGTCGGCCTGCTCATAATAATAAAATCCCTTATTGATAAAATCTTGCTGATGACGGAGTCGAAGCCGTCTTCTTAGACGTCTTGTAACTTGGATGGCATCCGTGGATAATGGCCCTGCCATCTGGGGGCGCCAGCTTCACGGCGCTTCGGATGCCAAGAAACTGAACGATAAACCTTAAAAAGGGGAAACGCCGTCCCATGTCGACCGATAACGCCTTTTTCCCAGTACGCGCCGAATTCGCTCAATCGGCCTGGATCGACAATGAAAAATACCAACGGATGTACAAAGAGTCCGTCAAGAATCCTGATGGATTTTGGGGCGAACAGGGCAAGCGAATCGACTGGATCACGCCTTACACCAAAGTCCGAAACGTCGATTTCACCGGAGACGTCATCATCAAATGGTTCGAAGACGGTACGCTAAATGCCAGCGTCAACTGTCTCGACCGCCATTTGGCGACCCGTGGCGACCAAACCGCGATTCTTTGGGAAGGCGACAGCCCCGACGAAAGCCGCAGCGTCACTTACCGGGAAGCCTATGAAGAGGTCTGCCGGTTAGCCAATGTGCTACGCGCCAAGGGCGTCAAGAAGGGCGACCGGGTTACAATCTATATGCCGATGATCCCCGAGGCGGCCTTCTCTATTCTGGCCTGCGCTCGAATCGGAGCGATTCATTCGGTGGTCTTCGGTGGCTTTTCCCCGGACAGCATCAAGGACCGGGTGCTTGACTGCCGCAGCGACTTCGTCATCACGTCTGACGAAGGGCTCCGCGGCGGGCGCAAGGTGCCGCTGAAGGCCAATGTCGACAAGGCGCTGGAATCCTGCCCGGATGTCCGTCATGTGCTGGTCTATAAGCGTACCGGCGGCGCCATCAACTGGGTAGCGGGACGTGATCTATGGTATCATGAGGAGACCGCCAAGGTTCCGGCAGACTGCCCCCCCGAAGTCATGAACGCCGAAGACCCGCTGTTCATCCTCTATACCTCCGGTTCGACTGGCAAGCCCAAGGGTGTGCTGCACACCACCGGCGGTTATTTGGTCTATGCCTCGATCACTCACCAATATGTGTTCGACTACAAGGACGGCGAGGTTTATTGGTGTACCGCTGATGTCGGCTGGGTCACCGGACACAGCTATATCGTCTACGGGCCGATGTCCAATGGCGCCATCACCCTGATGTTCGAAGGTATTCCAAATTACCCGGACTTCTCGCGCTTTTGGCAGGTGATCGACAAGCATAAGGTCAACATCTTCTACACCGCCCCCACCGCAATCCGGGCTTTGATGCGGGAAGGCGAAGCCCCCGTCAAAAAGACCAGTCGCCAAAGCCTGCGGTTGCTGGGTTCGGTCGGCGAACCGATCAATCCCGAGGCTTGGCTGTGGTACTATAATGTCGTGGGCGAGCAGCGTTGCCCGATTGTCGATACATGGTGGCAGACCGAAACCGGCGGTATTTTGATTACGCCGTTGGCTGGTGCTACGGGCCTGAAGCCGGGTTCAGCCACTCTTCCGTTCTTCGGCGTCCAACCGATGGTCGTCGATAATGACGGAACCCCGCTGGAAGGTCCATGCGAAGGAAATCTCTGCTTGGTTGATGCTTGGCCGGGCATCATGCGCACGGTTTACGGCGATCACGAGCGGTTTGGCCAAACCTACTTCTCGACCTTCCCCGGAAAATACTTTACCGGAGACGGTTGCCGGCGTGATGAAGATGGGTATTACTGGATCACGGGTCGGGTTGACGACGTGATTAACGTCTCTGGCCACCGTATGGGCACAGCCGAGGTGGAAAGCGCCCTGGTTGCTCACCCCAAAGTTTCAGAAGCGGCAGTCGTTGGCTACCCGCATGACATTAAGGGGCAAGGCATCTATGCCTACGTCACTCTGAATGCTGGCGAAGAACCGTCCGAAGTGTTGCGGCAAGAGTTGGTTGCGTGGGTTCGGGCTCAGATCGGGCCAATCGCCTCACCGGATTTGATCCAATGGGCGCCGGGCCTGCCTAAAACCCGATCCGGCAAAATCATGCGCCGCATTCTCCGCAAAATCGCGGCGAACGAGCATGATGCGTTGGGGGATACCACCACTTTGGCGGATCCCACCGTCGTCAGCGATCTGGTCAGCAATCGTATGAACCGGGCCTAAACGTCTTCGAGCTGCGCCGGAGAGCCTGGCTCTCCGGCTTTTCGACAGGATACCTCTGCAATCACGGCCCTTGAGCCTCCATCCGGGAGCCCTGGATCACCCCAGCTCCCGGAGTTCGTGCTTGCGTGCGCCGGCTTCGACTGCTATATGCTAATCAAAGACATCATGTTGATACTGGATATGAAATATGTCAAAGATCGACGTCGGCTTATCTGTAGCGCCCAAAATTGATCCTAAAAATTATACTTTATCCATTGTTATCCCTTGCTACAATGAAGTGTCGACATTACGGGAACTTATTGATCGGGTTCTCAGCTCTCCGATTGAGCGTAAGGAAATCATTATTGTCGATGACTGTTCCAAGGATGGCACTCGTGCATTGCTGGAACAGGAAATTGCCCCGCTTGTCTCTAAAATTCTTTACCATCCGGTAAATCGAGGCAAAGGCGCCGCCTTGCGTACCGGATTTGCGGCGGCAACCGGCGATATTGTGTTGATTCAGGATGCCGACCTGGAATACGACCCGGCGGAATACCCTCGACTGGTGGCGCCGATTTTGTACAAGCGGGCCGATGTCGTTTACGGGTCGCGCTTTTCCGGCGGGGAAGCCCATCGGGTAGTGTATTTCTGGCATATGGTGGCCAACCGAGTTCTGACTTTGTTATCGAATATCTTCACCGACCTCAACCTGACCGATATGGAGACATGTTATAAAATCTTCCGTCGGGAGGTGATCCAGTCGATCACTTTGGAAGAGGAGAGATTCGGTATTGAACCGGAAATGACCGTCAAACTGGCGAAAAAGCGAGTGGTGTTTTTTGAAGTTGGCATCTCTTATTGTGGCCGCACTTACGAAGAAGGCAAAAAGATCGGGCTGAAGGATGCCTTCCGCGCGCTTTATGCTATCGTCAAATACAGCTTTAAACGAGCGTGATCACCGTGAGCAATGGATATGATCGCAAGCGCGTTCTAGTGACCGGCGGGGCCGGATTTCTGGGATCGCACTTGTGCGAACGCCTTTTGAAAGACGGCGCCGAGGTCATCTGTGCCGATAATTACTTTACAGGACGGCGTGCAAATATCGGGCATCTGCTCAATCATTCGAGTTTTGAGCTTTTGCGTCACGATGTAACCTTTCCTCTCTATGTTGAAGTCGACCAGATTTATAATTTAGCCTGTCCGGCCTCGCCCATTCACTATCAGCATGATCCGGTCCAGACCACAAAGACCAGTGTTCATGGTGCGATCAATATGCTTGGCCTTGCCAAGCGAACGGGGGCGCGGATTCTGCAAGCCTCAACCAGTGAAGTCTATGGGGATCCGGTCGTTCATCCCCAAACCGAAGAATACTGGGGCAATGTCAATCCCATTGGCCCGCGCGCATGCTATGATGAAGGCAAGCGTTGTGCGGAGACCTTGTTTTTTGATTATTACCGCCAATTCCAGTTGCCGATCCGGGTGGTCCGCATCTTCAACACCTACGGGCCGCGCATGCACCCCCATGATGGCCGGGTGGTATCAAACTTCATCATGCAAGCTCTGACCCACCAACCGATTACGTTGTATGGCGACGGCAGTCAAACCCGCTCGTTTTGTTACGTCGATGATCTGATCGAAGGCTTTGTGCGCTTCATGGCCTTGGACGGGGATGAACCGGGGCCGTTGAATTTGGGCAATCCTGGTGAATTCACCATGATTGAGTTGGCGGAATTGGTGCTGCGGCTCACCGGGTCGCGCTCGGCCATTCTTCATCATCCGCTGCCTGCCGATGACCCTCGCCAGCGTCGCCCCGATATCACCAAAGCAGCCCAGAAGCTGGACTGGCGCCCCTTGATCCCTCTCGAGGATGGGCTGGAACGGACGATCGCCTATTTCCGCCATCTCATTGACAATTCGTAATCCGACTGCTGGAGTTATGCCGGAAAATAACCATGCCGCATCGCCTGATCCCGATAGCTGCAACGGTCTTTTCGGCCTTTCTCTTACTCTTAATTTTTCATCATGCGGTCTTTCAGTCTTATTTTGATCAGGTTTGCGGCGATAGCATCGACACTCTGCGGTCGGGGTGCGGGCGGTGTTTCGGTTCAATCTGGTTCTGATTTTCTCGGTAATCACGGTAGCCGCCATCGGGCTTCATGGGCTTTGGCGCCACGGCGGCCCCCGAACGCGATGGCTTCTGGTGTTTCCTTTCTGCCTGTTGATGGCTTTGGAACAGATCAACAGCTTTGATAATCGTCTGAGCCAACAGCAAACGATTGCCCCTCTGCTGGCCTTGCCGCCCGCTCCGACCACCTGCCGCAGCTTTGTGCTGCTCCCGACGATCACGAACCCCAGCATACCTCGCTTCACTTACCAGAATGAGGCGGTTATCCTGGCCCAACGGAACGCTCTGTGGCCGGGCTTGTGCGCGGTCGACCCGGACCATCGAACATGGGCAGCGCTGACCCGCACCGACCTGATTCGGCAAGCGGGTCTGACCCTGTCCCCCGGCACCCGCCTGGGCTTTACCCTCGCCGATGACAGCGGCCATCGGTTTCGCAAACCAGGGCCAGGATGGGGAACGCCCGACGTCGGCGGAACCTGGCGCCACAACACAGACTCTCAGGGTTCCGGCATCGATACTCGACTCTTCTGGCGAATTCAGACTCGACTTTTTGAGTCAAAACCTGCATTCACCGGCTTCCGTGGGCATGGGGCCGGGCACGCGGACGCCGGGCGGGCGCATCCGCGCCCCCTAGAGTCCACACACTGGGGCTTCGCGTCCACAAGGACGCGGGGCCGCCGTCGCGGCCCGAGGACCGGCGATGTGTCAGTGTCAGGGCTCGCCAGTATGATACACTGTCCTGCCGGATCAATGAAAAGCCCCTGCGATAGCCTTGGCACCGCCGCCAACATCCATACTTTATAAGAACCTCACCGAGATAATGGCTCGGCACAAGGACACCAGACCATGCCCGAAACCGTAACCATCGGCGCCCGTATGCGACGCGCCGGACAACGCTGGAAGACCTATCGCGTGGTCTCCATTCGCAGTCCTGCCCATCACCAACCCCATGTCCAGCTTGTCGCCGAAACCCGCGATGCCGAGACCGTAACCGTTTCGGTTGCAACCCTGATCGATGGCCGTTACTGGCAGCCCGTCGCCTGACGGGGCCCCATGACTGCCGGTCCTTGCGGCTTTCATACCGGCGAGCCAATACCAATGGCCTTGGACGTTGATACCATCGGGCCTTGATGGTGACTCATCAAGGCTGCCCTCAGACGCCGGGCGGGCGCATCCGCGCCCTTGGCTGCGCGTCCACGAGGACGCGGGGCCGCCGTCGCGGCCCGAGGACCGGCGATGTGTCAGTATCAGGGCTCGCCGGTATAAGGGCTATTAGCTGATGATCCAACTATACCCTTTCATAGACAATCATGGCCTGATATACGCTTGGCATGAAGTTATCCGAGTGGGCCAAACGGCAGGGGATCACGTACAAGACGGCATGGCGCTGGTTCAAAGCCGGCGCTCTGCCGGTGCCTCATACACAACTGCCATCCGGCACAATCCTGGTGCATCCGCCAGAGGTTGGTTCATCGGAGACGGCGGCGCTGTATGCGCGGGTGTCAAGCGGAGATCAGAAGCCGGACCTGGAGCGCCAGCTTGGGCGTCTGACGACCTTTGCCACCAGCCAGGGCATGGCTGTGGTCAAATCGGTTTCGGAAGTTGGTTCTGGACTGAACGGACACCGGCCGAAGCTGATGAAGCTGCTGGCCGATCGAGATGTGCAGGTTATTGTGGTCGAGCATCGAGACCGATTGGCGCGCTTCGGTTCAGAGTACATTGAGGCGACGTTGGCTGCTTCCGGACGCAAGCTGGTGGTGGTCGATACCGGCGAGATGAAGGATGATTTGGTCCAGGACATGATCGACGTGCTGACCAGTTTCTGCGCTCGACTGTATGGTCGGCGCTCGGCCAAAAACCGTGCGCTGAAAGCCGTGGCTGCCACCCAGGAGGAGCCGTCGTGATCCTCGCTCACAAAATCGCGCTTGATCCGAACGACCGGCAGGCAACGCACTTTGCCAAGGCTGCGGGCGTGGCACGGTTTTCCTGGAACTGGGCGCTGGGGCAATGGCAAGAACAATTCAAAGCTGGCAGTAAACCGAACGAAGCGGCCTTGCGCAAGCAGTTGAACGCCATCAAGGATGAACAATTTCCATGGATGGCCGATGTAACAAAAAACGCACCGCAACAGGCAATCAAGAACCTGGGAACGGCGTTCAAGAACTTTTTCGATGGGCGGGCGAAGTTTCCGAAGTTTAAAAAGAAAGGCGTTCACGACAGCTTTCGGGCCGACAACGGTCCTCAGGTCAAAGGCGCGGATGCGGTTATTGTTGACGGCAAGCGCGTTCGTTTGCCGGTGATCGGTTGGGTGCGGATGCGCGAGCCGTTGCGCTTTGCCGGTCAAGTCAAGTCGGCGGTGGTGTCGCGCACCGCCGATCGTTGGTTCGTCAGTCTTCAGGTCGAGATACCCGATCGTGCCATGCCCGAAAACCAAGGAGCGGCGGTTGGTGTTGATCTCGGCGTCAAAGCGCTGGCGACCTTGAGCGACGGCGGTACCTTTGAAGGCCCAAAGGCACTGCGCAAGAACCTGAAGAAACTGCGGCGGTTGTCCATATCCCTGTCTCGCAAAGCCAAAGGATCGAACAATCGGCGCAAGGCTAGGATAAAAATAGCCCGATTACACGCCCGCATCGGCAATATCCGCAATGATGTTACGCACAAAGCGACCACGGCGATAGCCAAAAACCACGGCGTCATCGTGATCGAAGACTTGAACGTGCGGGGCATGATGGCAAATGACCGCTTGTCACGTGCCATCGCCGATGTTGGTTTGCACGAGTTCCGGCGGCAGATCGACTATAAAGCGCTCCTGAATGGGTCCAAGATTATCGTGGCCGACCGCTGGTATCCTTCGAGCAAGACCTGTTCGACATGTGGATACAAGATGGAAGTCTTGCCGCTGTCGGTGCGAGATTGGACTTGTCCGGCCTGTGGCGGCGCTCACGATCGAGACGTCAACGCAGCGAAGAACCTCGTGAAATTGGCCGTGAGTTCCACGGTGTCAGCCTGTGGAGAGGAAGGCTCTGGCGGTCGGCGTAAGCCGGCCGTGAAACCAGCCTCGAAGAAGCAGGAACCGAACGCCGTTTGTCCCTTGGGATAAATGGGTAGGTTTCGGAGAACGGCTTCTTTAGGATGTTGGGCAGGGCTCACGAAAAGCCCTATTTTGGCGTCTATGGGGCGAAGCTCCCGGACTCTCTGTCGCCTCCCTTGGGGTTTTTAACGGTTCACTGGTATGACTGATGAGGGCCTGACGTGACCGCCGGATTGGTTGGGCTGCTGGTCGCTTCGCTACTGTTGTTCGCCAGCATTCTTGCGGGGCTGTTGTCGGCACGCTTGGGGGCTCCGTTGCTGCTCACCTTTTTGGGGTTGGGCATGCTGGCGGGGGAGGATGGTCCCGGAGGGATTGCTTACGATAATCTCGACTTGTCCTTCCTGATCGGCAATTGCGCATTAGCCATCATTCTGTTTGATGGCGGACTGCGGACACCCTTGGCGACGCTTCAGGCGGCTTGGGCGCCGGCCTTATCTCTGGCCACCCTCGGCGTGCTGATCACCGCCGGAGTCACGGCTGCCGGAGCGCACTGGTTGTTTCACCTGGACCCGCTCCACGCGTTCCTGATGGGGGCCATCGTTGCTGCCACCGATGCACCGGCGGTGTTTATGGCGCTTGGCCACACCGGCGTAACGCTACGCGACCGCTTGCGCGCAACCCTGGAAGTTGAATCCGGCAGCAACGATCCCATGGGGATTTTCCTGACCATGGCCTGTGTTGCTTTGATTCAGGCCAGTGGGCAGGCCGTGGGCTGGGGCGTTGCCGCCGACTTTGTGCGCCAGATGGGGCTTGGGCTGTTGTTGGGGTGGTTTGGCGGGATGGGATTGGCGTGGCTGACCAACCGGCTGGAACTGGCGGCGGGACTCTATCCGATTCTGACTCTGGCGGTCTGCCTGCTGACGTTCAGCGGCACGGCATTGTTGGGGGGCAGCGGCTATTTGGCCATGTATGTCGCTGGGATCGTCTACGGTTCGCGCCGGGTTCGAGCCAAAACCATGACCTGCCGATTTTTCGACGGGCTGATGTGGTTGTCTCAAATTACCATGTTTTTGTTACTGGGACTGCTGGTCAGTCCTCATCAATTGGCCGGACAGGCGTTCTTAGCGTTAGGAATTGCCGTTATTTTGATTTTTGTGGCTCGGCCCGTGGCTGTTGCGTTGGCTTTGGCGCCTTTTGGATTCAGCATGCCTGAACAATTGTTTGCGGCCTGGGTGGGGCTACGCGGTGCAGTGCCGATCTTTCTGGCGTTGCTGCCGGCCATGGCTGGCATCGACGAGTCCCGGACGTATTTCAACGTTGCCTTCGTGGTGGTGCTGGTCTCGTTGGTGCTTCAGGGGTGGACAGCGGCCTGGGTGGCGCGTCGGTTGGGGGTCGCATTGGCCCCAAATCCCGAAGCCGCAGACAAGCTGGAATTCGACATGTTGCACCAGATCGACCGGGATTTGGTGGCCTATACGGTCAAGCCTCACAGCCGGGCCACTGATTTTGCCTTTGCCGAATTGGCGGTCCCGGATCGGGTTCGGGTGGTCACGGTGATCCGCGATGGTGCGGTTCTCAGCAGCCCGGAGATCGATCGGCTTCGAGCTGATGATGTGGTGCTGGTTTTGACACCACCCGCTCTGTCGCTGGTGGTGGATCGCTTTTTCTCGCGCCGCTTTAAATCGACGGCGGCACATCTGCGGCGCGAACATGGCGACTTTTTCGTGGATGGCGCCAGTTCGGTGGAAAGCTTGGTTCGTGCCTATGATCTGCCCCTGGAAGGGGCCGCCTCTGGCCTTACGGTGAATGGCCTGTTGAAGGGGCGCATCGGCTCAACGGTGGGGCGCGGCGATCGGCTGCGGGTTGGGCCGGTTGAGCTAATTGTCATCGACATGATCGGTCGCGACATCAAGGAGGTTGGCGTTCGGTTATGCTTTGAGGACGATCAGCCGACCGATTGGCGCCGTCGCCTGCGATCCTTTTTGGCGCACGGGCCCTTGGGTCCGTTTGTGGGCAGGCTGTTGGATCGAGGGCGCTGAGAATAGACCGGCATCCGCGCCTTTGGCTTCGCGCCATGGGGCGCGCGACGGCGGTCGCCGCCGGATACCAACGGCACGGATTTTTGTCTAGGGCCGCTAGTATAAATAGGGCTCACTTTTCGTCGGCTCTACCCGCCTCGCAAAGTCTTCTTGCGGGTGCGGGCAGAGCAGGCGATGGCGCCGGTCTTAATGCTTGTGCTCGTCCGTCTCTTCGTCTGCTGGCCCCATGGCGCCGGGGCCTTCGGTCTTCACATCGACCGTGACGGTTCCGGCCTTTTCGAAGGTCAGGGTGACAGGAAAGACCTCATCCTTAACCAGGGGCTTCTTCAGTCCGATCAGCATGATATGCAGGCCGCTGGGAATCAGCTCAACGGTCGCCTTGGAGGGGAGGTCGATCGCTTTGACTTCACGCATCATCATGGCTCCCCCTTCCAGAATATGCGTGTGCAGTTGCACTGTGGTTGCCGCCGGTGAGGCCGCCGAGACTAGGCGATCCGCCGTTTCACCGTCATTTTTCAGCTCAAGATAAACAACGCCGGTCGGAGCCGTGGGGGCGGTTGCTCGCGCCCAGGGATGTTCGATTTCAATGGCGCCAACCTTGGCGTCATGGGCCAAAGCAGGGCCGGTTAACACCGCCAGGGCCAGCACGGCGATGGTTGAGCGAAACGGCGTCATGAGACTCTCCAGGGTGAAGCCAAAGGGGGAAACCAAGCGACGATGGATTTGAGAGACCATACAGCTCGCGGGCTTGTCAATTATTGAGGGTGCGGGCGCATTGTCCCAAAAATTTAACCTGCATCGGCTAGACGGCCCGGCTATCTCTGCCGCCAGCGAGTCGCGGTTAGCTGTCGGTGTGAGGTCGAGAAATGTCAGATTCGGTTCAAAAGGTTATTTTACGGCCTTCGGTCGATCAAGATGTGCCCTTTATGATCGATATTTATAGCCATCATATTCAACAGGGAATCGGTGATTTTAAGGCAGAGCCACTCCATCTGAGAGAAATAAAACGCAGACGAAAAGTTATGCTTAAGCGCAAAATGCCTCATATTGTGGCCGATTGCGCTGGTGCCGTGGTTGGGTATGCCTTTGCAGCGCCCTTTCGCAAACGCCCCGCTTATCGCTATACCATCGAACACTCAATTTATATTCATAAAGATTATCTTCGTCAGGGGATTGGCCGCTTACTTCTCCCTGCCTTGATCCAGCAATGTAGCGAGGCCGGATTTCATCGGATGATTGCCTTTATCGACAGTAGCAATACGCCATCTTTGGCTCTGCATGAGGCTTTTGGTTTCGAACGTTCAGGGGTGTTGAGGGAAGTGGGCTTTAAGTTCGGCCACTGGAGCGACAGCGTTCTGATGTTGCGATCGCTGGAGCCGGCGCGTGGAGCGCCAGGGGCCGACTCCGTCAAAATTCACGAAAGTTTCACAGAACCGTCATGACTCTGTGAGGGTCATGCTGTGACCTCGCCTCTGGTTTTATCCGTCCGACAAGGATCGTGGCATGGACTTCTTCAGGCACTTCACGTTTTTGGTGTGCGCTCCGGTTTTTGATGTCAATGACCTGGAAGGGGTGCGGCTTCAGCAGATCATTGCTCAAGTCGAACATGCCGGTTTTCAAGTGGTTAAAGCGCGCCGGGTGGAAGATGCCGAGCTTGCAATTCGTACTGACGCCGCTATCGGCTGTATGATTATTGATTGGAGCAAAAAGGGGCTGGATGGGAAGACGGCGGCTTTAATCGAATTGGTGCGTCGTCGCGGTTTGGAAACACCAATCATGCTGTTGGTGCGGCGGCAGCGGTTTGAAAACATCCCAGTCGACGTGTTGAATCATGTCGATGGCTATGTTTTTCTAGCGGAAGAGACACCCGAGTTTATCGCCAAAAATTTAGTCAGTCGCTTGAAACAATATGCTGATACTCTGAAAACCCCATTCTTTGGGGCGCTGGTCGATTATGCCGAAGAAGGCAACCAGCTCTGGACCTGTCCGGGACATAATGGGGGTATTTTTTATCGTAGGAGTCCGATCGGACGTATTTTTGTTGAACATCTTGGAGAAGCCGTATTTCGTGATGACATCGATAATTCAGTATTAGATTTAGGCGACCTGCTGGTTCACGAAGGTCCAGCACTTCAGGCTCAAAAAGAAGCAGCGCAGATTTTTGGCGCTGAACGGACCTATTTTGTATTAAATGGAACCTCAGCATCGAATAAAATTGTCCTTTCTGCTTTGGTCGCAGAAGGTGATTTGGTTCTTTTTGATCGAAACAATCATAAAGCTGCCCATCATGGCGCCCTCTTATTGGGTGGCGGCATTCCAATTTTCCTAGAAACAGACCGAAACGCCCATGGTTTAATTGGTCCTATTGATTACGAGGCTCTTGATGAAGCGCATATTCGGGAGAAAATTCGCCGGAATCCATTGGTTTCGGACCCTGATGCATGGCAGCAGCAACGACCCTTCCGGTGTGCGGTGATTGAACAGTGCAGTTATGATGGAACCATTTATAGCGCCGAGCTGATCTTGGAAAAACTGGGTCACCTTTGTGATTATATTCTCTTTGACGAGGCCTGGGCTGGTTTCATGAAGTTTCATCCCCTGTTCCGGGGGCGTTTTGCCATGGGATTGAATCGGCTTGGCCCCAATGATCCAGGGATCATCGCGACCCAATCGACTCATAAGCAATTGGCCAGCTTCTCGCAAGCCTCACAAATTCATATAAAAGATTCGCATATTCGAGGGCAAGAGAGGCGCGTTGAACATCGACGCTTTAATGAAAGCTTCTTACAGCACGCATCGACATCGCCGTTTTATCCGTTGTTCGCTTCTTTGGATGTGGGCGCACAAATGATGAAAGGGCGATCTGGTGAAGTCCTATGGGACGATACCATTCGTCTTGGTATTGAATTACGTAAAAAGATACGAACTATCCGTCGTGAATTTGAAGAAAAAGAAAGCGATCCTGCTCGCCGATGGTTTGTGGATCCGTTTGTTCCTGATAGAGTTCAATTGTCACTTGATGACCAAGAAAGTTGTGCTTGGGAAGATGTTCCAACCGATATTTTGGCTGCCAATGCCCGTTTTTGGGAATTGACACCGGATGCGAATTGGCATGGCTTTCGTCATGTGGCTAGCGGCTATGCCATGACTGATCCTAATAAATTAACTCTATTAACCCCCGGTTTTGATCGTCGATCTGGCACCTATGACAACCATGGCGTTCCAGCCCCAGTCATCTCCCAATATCTTCGTGAAAATCAGATCGTTCCAGAAAAGAATGATTTGAATTCTATGCTCTTTCTTCTAACGCCAGGCGTTGAATCCAGTAAAGCAGGAACGCTTTTGAGCGCCCTGGTGGCATTTAAGCGGTTACACGACGATAATGTGCTATTAGAAGATGCCATTCCAGAGTTTGTCAAGCGTCGTCCCCATCGTTATGCGGGCCGTCGTTTGCGAGATCTGTGTGCTGAGATGCATACGTTCTATCGTGATTCTCAGACGAGTGATCTTCAACGCAAGATGTTTCGCCCTGATTATCTTCCGACCATGGTCATGCCGCCCCATGTGGCAGCTCGTCAATTGGTGCGCAATAAAGTTGATTATTTACCTATTGACCGTATTGAAGGTCGAATAGCGACAACTCTATTTGTCGTTTACCCTCCTGGCATTGCCACCATTGTCCCAGGAGAAAGGCTTAATGAGCGAGCGCAGCCGATGATTGAGTATCTCAAGGTGTTTGAGCGAGGGGCTAATCTTTTTCCAGGCTTTGATAACGAAATCCAAGGTCTTTATCGAGAAGTCGAGGCTGATGGTTCCATTCGATTCTATACTTATGTGGCGAAGGAGTGATGGCGGAGGGGGGCTCTCGATTGGTTGGTTTTTTCTAAACATGTTGGAAATCACCATAACTTATTAATTATCGGTGACTCTGCGGGTTTGTCATCAAGATGTCATAAGACTGTTGTAGGCGATGGGGTAAAGAAATCACCATGACTGGTGGCTTTGCCCTGTCCTGACCTTGATGGTGTTGGTTCCATGTCCGAAAAAATCTACAATGTTCTTTTTCTATGTCTGGGCAACTCAGCTCGCAGCATTATGGCTGAATGTGCGCTGACTCGCTATGGCGGTGGTCGATTTCGGGCATTCAGTGCCGGTAGCCATCCAAAAGGTGCGATTCATCCATTAACTTTAGAATTACTGGCACGACTGAATTATAAAACTAGCAGTCTTCGGAGTAAGAGCTGGGATGAGTTCGTGGTTGAGGATGCGCCTGTTTTTGATTTTGTTTTCACAGTATGCGACGTGACGATGAGGGAAACCTGTCCGGTATTCCCTGGTCGGCCCATGACGGCCCATTGGGGCGTCGAAGACCCGGTTGCTTTCGTTGGGGCCGAAGACAAAAAAATCAAAGCATTCCGGCGCGCTTATGTTGAATTGGAAAGCCGGATAAAAATTTTCACGAATCTGCGTCTAGAAGGGCTTGACCGTTTAGCTCTGCATGGCCGTTTGAATTTGATCGGGCGATCCCATGCGTCCAACGAGCATGTAGAATAAAAAAAGGATTAAGATCGATGAATTATCAAATTAAAAAATCACCTGGAATGGTGAAAATTGCGCTTGTTGGTCGGATGTGTTTTTCTGACCATGCAGTCTTTCGGGAAATTATGAAAATCTTTGATTTGCCGGCAGGGGAATCGGTGGTTTTTGATATGTCTGATCTTGAAATTATCGACTCATCAGGGCTTGGTATGTTGATTATTGCTCGCGATGAATCAAAAAAGAGAGGGCTAGATTTTATCATTGAAAATCCTAAAGCTGAAGTCAGAAAGCTAATGGATATGGCTAAATTCGAACGATTCTTTACCATTAGATCGTAAATAAAATGGAGTCGACCAATGGTCGGCGACGATTTTCTAAAAATATCAAATAATTTTTCTGGATTGGAGACGGCTATCCGACCTGTTGCGGAAAAAACAAGTCAAGGATGCGCATCTTTATATGGACTTGATTTAGTGGCGCCTCTGCACGACTGTCGTATCTTAATCGCCGATTCTAGTCCTTTCAGCCGTAAGACATTAACCCGTTTTCTGAGTTGGTTTGGCGTTACTGATGTGGTTTTTGCCAAGGATGGTCGAGACGTTCTTGATCGTGTAGGCGAAATCGGAGCTAATTTAATTCTCCTCGATACTAATTTAGGATCATTAACTGGGATTGAAACCTGCCGGTTACTGCGGACTCTGCCTGCTGGGCGCGATGTTCCGATTGTATTACAAACCATGTCGCATTCGGATCAAACGCGGGCGCGCTGCTTTCAGGCGGGGGCGAGCGATGTTATTTCTAAACCTGTGAATCCCGGCGAATTGATTGCACGTTTAGGTTATCATTTGGAACGTCGCGCGATGATTGCCGAGCTAAAAAAATTCCGCCAGCGCATCGAGCGGGATTTGGAAATAGCGCGGACGATGCAATTGGCTTTAATTCCAAAGCCAGAGCGGGTGGATCGAGTCGCAAAACAGCGCGGATTAACCATTAACTCTCGTTTTGAGAGCTGCGATGAAATCGGCGGTGACTTTTGGTCGCTTCATGAAATTGACGAGAACCGTATCGGTATTTTGGTTGCGGATTTTTCTGGTCATGGTATCGCGGCAGCTATTAATGCATTTCGATTTGATGCCTTGGTTTCTCGGCGCAGCAAAGCGGAACAAGCTGACCCTGGCACTATGTTGACCAATCTCAATAGTGATTTGTGCGAAATATTGCCGGTCGGGCAATATTGTACAGCTTTTTATGGTGTTATCGATTCCCATTCTCACACTTTAACGTATGCTTCTGCGGCACAACCAAATCCATTCTTAGGAGGAGAGAATAATGTTGTAAAAATTATTGATGGTAGTGGTGTTTATCTTGGTTGTTGGTCGGGAGAGCAGTACGATAATCGCTATCTATCATTAGGAGCCAAGGGTTTTTTGTTTCTTTATAGTGATGTTCTGACCGAATCTCCCGACCATATGGGGACCGTTCTCAAAGAAGATGGATTAGAAACATTGGTAAAAAATGTATTAAATGATAAAATTCCACTTAATTCTTTAATTGATACTTTTACAGCACCTCGCCGAGGACCATATCACGATGATTTGACTGCAATTTGGATTTCATGGGGATGATTTCCTATTTTTAGATGTCTTATTATTACATTAAGTATTTTATTATATTTAAACAAAATAGAGTTTGTGCGTCTTGTGTTGGTTTTTGTAATGAGCTAATGAAGCATTTTGTATTTATAAAATAGCCTCACTTGGCAAATGCGTGTCTAAGCGTTATTTGTTTGAATGTTTGGATTATCATCCAGGCCGTCAGGACCTTTAGGAGCGTAAGGGCCTGACCGTGCATACTTCAAAAGAGATTGAAAATTTAGAAGAATCCTGTCAAACGACGCTTGCGAGGCCGCAGTGCCGATGGCGGGCTTGTGGCGGTGAGGCGAAGCTTAAGGCGTTTATGCACCGTCAGGTGACGGACAGCGGGGAGGAATGGGCGGTGTCGATCAAGGCGAAATTAACCCTGATGTTGCTGGGGGTCTTAATTGTGGTGGTGGGGCAGGGCCTTTTCGCCACGAGCCAGGTCGGGCTGATTGGAACCTACACCGGGAAAATCCTTGTCAGTTCGCTGCCGGAAATTAACGTCGCTGGCGGGCTGAACGACGATACTATGAATATGCGTATTTTTGAGGCGGAAGCTATTTTCTCGGGAAGCGAGAAGGAATTTACGGAAGTCTCTTCTGAATTTGCAAAATTAGTCAGCAGCGTTGATGAGAAATTACCACGCTGGCAAAAGCTATTGATCAGCAATAAAGATCGTGAAATTTTTCATGATTTTAGTCAGGCTTGGGCTGATTACAAAGTATCAAGCAACAAAGTGCTGTCATTGGCGCTTCAGAAAAAAACAGTAGAGGCTATTGCTCTTTATAAACAAGAGGAAGCATCTTATAATATTGTCGGCGATCGCATCGATGAGGCCGTTGCTTTAGCGAATGCTGAAGCGTCAGCACAAGGTGGCGACGTGCAAGCAGTTCAAGAGCAAACCAAGTGGGCCATTATTGCTGTTATTTTACTGTCTTTGGTCATTACTCTGGGGCTGGGGATTTGGTTGGTGCGTTGGATCACGCGGCCATTACTCGCTATGCGTCACTTGATGGCGGAGATCGAGCGGACCGGCGATCTTTCGCTGCGAGCCGACATTTCCGCCAATGACGAGTTCAGCGAAACCGGGCGTGCCTTGAACGGTTTTCTCGCCAATATGGAGTTGGTTTTAAACGATTTGAGGGCGGTGATGACGGCAGTGGCGTCTGGCGATTTGACGCGCACCGTTCGTGCCGAAGCCGCAAGCAGACTGGTGCGGGATATTAAAGACGACGTCAATCGCTCTTTGACATCTTTAAGCACGGCTCTTCGGGCTGTATTGGATAATGTTTCCCAAGTTGCCGTAGCAACAGGACAAGTTAGTACCGCCGTTGGGCAGATTTCTGATGGTGCTTTGAATCAGTTGAATGCGGTTAAGCGGATTGCTGTTGGTATTAAACAGTCGGCGCATGCCATCGAAGAGGTTTCGGTTAATGCCCAGGCCTCCAGTGGTCACGCTCGAGAGGCCGCATCCCTGGTCAGTGATGGGCGGGATAATGTCGCGGGAATGGTTCAATCGGTGCACGCGATTTCCGACCGGGCGCGGGATATTTCGAAAATTACCGGCGTTATTGATCGGATTGCCAGCCAAACCAACATGTTGTCTCTCAATGCTGCTATCGAGGCGGCACGGGCCGGTGAAGCCGGAAAAGGTTTTGCCGTCGTCGCCGAGGAAGTCGGCAAACTTGCCGAGCATTCTGGTCGTTCGGTATCAGAAATAAACTCTTTGATTGAAATTGCCAGCGCGGAAACTGTAACAGGAGTTGAAACGGCGCGGGTGGTTGGTGAAAATATCGACCGTATCGCTAAGGTGGTCAGCGAAAGTGATCAGATGGCCGCCGCGATTGCTACGGCCATGCAACAACAGGCCGCAGCGATTGAAGAGATTCGAGGAAGCGTTGATGATCTGAGCCATATTGGTGAAACCAATGCTGCCGCCTCTGAAGAAGTGACGGCAACCATGGTTGAATTGGCGCGACTGGCGGATCATACCAAGGCTGAAATCGGTCGCTTTAAGTTATCATATGCAACCAATGCCGTTGAAGCAAAGGCAGCAGAGTCTTATACAGTCAAAAAAGATTTTCTACCTTGGTCGGATAGTTTGTTGGTTGGGCATCCGGTGATCGATGCCGACCATAAGGGATTGGTTCGTTGCGTCAATGATTTGCATGAGGCCATGCGTTCGGGACGGGGGAGCGCCAGTCTTGGCGCCATTCTGCATGCTCTGGTGAAATACACCGAGGAGCATTTTTCTCGGGAAGAGCAGATTTGGCGGGCTGGCAATCCCACGGCCTTACCCAGTCAGAAACGTTCCCATACCGAGTTTGTCCGGGAACTTCGCTCTTTGTTGTCACGGTTTGAAAGCGGTAAGACCAATATGAGCAATGAAGTCATGACTTTTTTGGGTGATTGGTTGAAAAATCATATTTTAAGATCTGACAAGGAAGCTGTAGCAGCTCTGTCTCAATCGCCAATTCAGGAGCGGTAGCAGTTTTTGATGAATTCAGAACATAACAGGGTTAACATGAAACAGGATCGCATCGATGATTAAATTAAACCTTAGAGGATTGCACGCAAAGCTGATTGTGCAATTTTCCATCGTCTTTGTGATGTTGATCCTGGTTGCGGTGATTGCAGTCGGGCAACTGGATTCAAGCTTGATGAACTCTCACCGAAGCGAAGTGAAGGCGCTGGTCGAAAGCGGCTATAGTGTTGTCGCAGCTTTTGGTGATAAGGCCACTCGGGGAGAATTATCCGAAGACGAGGCGCGTCGGGCTGCCTTAGCAGTGATCGGATCGATGCGTTATCAGGATGGCAATTATTTGTGGGTTAATGATCTTCATCCACGGATGATCATGCATCCTCTTAAACCCGAGATGAACGGAAAAGACTTGAGTGATTATGTCGATAAGGATGGTAAACATCTCTTTATTGAAATGGCTGGATTGGTGCGAAAATCTGGGGCCGGGTTTGTTGATTATAAGTGGTGGCGACCGGGCAACGATCAGACCCCTGTTGATAAGGTTTCTTTTGTCAAACTGTATGATCGCTGGGGCTGGATTATTGGTTCTGGCGTTTATGTTGACGATGTTCATAGTGAGGCCCGTCGCCAGTCCATGGGTATCTTTATCCTCTTGGCTGTGACTCTGCTGATCGTCGGGGCTGCGTCATGGATCATTGGTGCCAGAGTCGTCAAAGCTGCGGTTGATTTGAAGCAAGCCCTCTTGGCCATCGAGGCGACCGGAGACCTGTCCATTCGTGCCAGAATTAACAGTCAGGATGAATTGGGGCAGGCCGGGTTGGCTCTGAATGGGTTTCTTGATGACCTTGAGCCGGTGCTCACTGATATGAAGGTGGTCATGTCGGCTGTTGCGGCAGGTGACCTATCGCTTCGGGTGGCTGCGGACGCCCCCAGTCGGTTGGTCAATGATATCAAGGACAGCGTTAACCGTTCTCTCGAGTCTTTGGCCAGTTTCCTAGCCGCAGTCAAAGGCAATATTCGTCAAATGGCCACAGCTACGGATCAAGCGAATTTGGCCATTGGTCAGATTGCCGATGGCGCGCAGACGCAAGTGGGGGTTCTGCGGCAAATTTCAGCCAGCGTTCGACGGACGTCCCAATCTATCGAAGATGCCTCGGAAAAAGCGAAGGTCTCTAGCAGTTGTGCTCGGGAAGCGGCGGAGGCGGTGAGTGATAGCCGGGAAACGGTGGAGGCTTTACTGAATCTAACCAATACTATTTCCGACAATGCGTTAGAGGTGGCGCGGATCGCCGAAACCATCGAGCGTGTGGCGGCCCAAACCAATCTTTTGTCTTTGAACGCTTCGATTGAGGCGGCCCGTGCCGGCGAGGCCGGTAAGGGCTTTGCCGTGGTGGCCGAAGCCGTGGGCAAGCTCGCTGAACAGACCAGCCATTCAGCCACCGAGATCTCGTCGCATAATGAAAAAGCATTTGCCGAGACCATGCGCGGTGTACAACTGGCGCAATCAGTGGATGACGGGATGACACGTATCGTCGGGACGACCGAGGAAAGCGATCGGATGGCGGCGGCGATTGCGGCGGCGATGGCCCAGCAGTCGGCTGCGGTGGCGACCATCGGGTCGAATATTGAAGACCTGTCCCGGATTGGTGAGGGGAATGCTGCCGCCGCCGAACAGGTCACGGTCACGATGATTGAACTGGCGCGTTTGGCGGATCAGACTCGGGCAAAAGTCGATGCCTTTCGGTTTTAAGGCGAAATTTGACGCGCGTGTTGAGGCGAGATCGGTATAGGGCTCAACATTGGCAGGGAGTAGCAGACTCATGAGGGATATTTCCGTTCGTACCAGGCTGTTTCTTGCCTTTGGTCTGATGGTGCTGCTTTCCGTTGGGCAGGGTGCCTTCGCCATTTCCCAGTTGGGCGTCGTCACGGGTCATCTTGACGAGGTCGCCACGAGCTGGTTACCCAGTGCGACCGCGCTTAGTCGCTTGGTTCGGCAGTTTGACGTCTACCGGCGTGCCGAGGCGCGGATGTTGTTGTCGCGCACTGACGACGAAGCGGCGACCCAAATAGACCGGATGGCCAGGGTGGCGGGAGAGGTCGATGCCGCTCTTCGAACTTATACGCTGTTGGTGCGATCTGCCGAAGAACGGCGCTTGCTCGATCAGATGGTGAAGAATTGGGCCCAGGTGCGTCAATCAGGACTGGCCACCCAAGACGTGTTTCGTCAGAAAAAGCCAGTTGATGCCGTTAACTATTTTGTGACTGACGGTGCCACGACTTTCAAACGGCTGGAAACCACGGTTGATGCGGTTCTGGCGCTGAATGAAGCTGGAGGCAAGGAGGAAGCGCAGCAGGGCGCAGAAAGCGGCTCGGCCACGAAAACGGCGGTGCTGGTGGCCATGCTGTTGACGGCGTTATTGGGGATGGGCATTGCGGCGGTGCTGGCCCAGGGCGTTTTGCGAGAGCTGGGTCATCTGCGTTCAGGGATCGATGATATTCAACAGTCCGGGGATCTATCTCGACGGGTTGCCGTTCGTCGCCGGGACGAGTTTGGCCGCACAGCGGAGGCATTCAATGCCTTGATGTCTGAGATTGACGCCGTTGTTCGTGCGATCAACGGGGTGATGGCACGTGTTGCCGCGCGCGACCTGTCGGCTCGGGTCTCGGTCGAGGCCAGAGGGGATGCGGGATGTCTGAAGGATAATCTGAACCAGTCTCTTGATGGGTTGTCCCAGGCGATGCGGGCGGTGATGGGGAACGTTAAGCAGGTTGCCGTGGCGACCAGTGAAGTCAGCACCGCCATCGGTCAGATTTCCGATGGGGCCCAAGGGCAGTTCAATGCGGTGAAGCATATTCTGGCGGGCGTTCGGCAATCGGCTCATGCCATTGAAGAGGTGTCGTCGAGCGCCAAACTGTCCAGCGAGCAAGCCCGGCATGCGGCAGCCTTGGTGGCAGAGGGAAGCGAGAATGTTTCGGGCATGGTTTCGTCGGTCAACGCCATTGCCAATAACACCCGCAGCATTTCAAAGATCACCAACGTGATTGGTCGCATCGCCAACCAAACCAATATGCTCTCTTTGAATGCGGCAATCGAGGCGGCCCGCGCTGGCGAAGCCGGCAAAGGATTCGCCGTGGTGGCTGAGGAGGTTGGTAAGCTGGCGGATCATTCGGCGAAATCTGTGGACGAGATCAACACGCTGATCCGTCAGGCGTCGGTGGATGCCACACGCGGTGTTGACAGTGCTCAAGCGGTTGGGGAAAGCATCGATCGGATCGCCAGCGGTGTGAGTGAGACCGACCGTACCGCCGCCGCCATCGCCGAGGCCATGGCCTTGCAGACGACGTCGGTAGAGACCATTCGGACTCGGGTCGAGGAGCTGTCGCGGATCGGCGAAACCAACGCCGCTGCTTCGGAACAGGTGGCAGCCACCGTGGTTGAGTTGGCCCGTCTCACCGGCCAGACCCGAACGGAAGTCGAACGGTTTACATTCTGAACGGATAAGCGACCGATTCTCTGTTGGGGCTACGGCTCCAGAAATCCCTCTCTACCTCTACCGGCGGCGGGAAAGAAGACCCATGCGAGTCCTGGTGTTCGAAGTACGGGGACGGCCCTATGCTCTACCGGCGGATGTCATCCGGCATGTGGATGATGTGGCCGAAGTCACGCCGTTACCGTTCGTTCCCCGGTATGTCGATGGGTTGGTGGCGTTGGGAGGACGGGTTCTTCCTCAGATCGATTTGGGGGCGCTGTTGATGCTGCCCGGAGAGACTCAGGGGGAAGGCCAACTGGTGGTTCTGGCCGTCGGGGATACGGAATGCGCGCTACGCGTTGGCGCCACGTGGCGGATGCTGCGGGTCGACGAGACCGATATTGCCTCGGTCGAAACCCTGGATGACAACGGCGACCTTGGGCTTGACGGGGACGGTCATCGGGAGCGACTGGCCGGGGTCTTTCGTTACCAGGATCAATCGGTTTTCCTGCTCCGTCCCGAGCGCATCGGCTTGGATGGGGTGGCCGCCGGATCGTTCGGTCAACGCTCGCCTTCGGTGGTGTTGGGGGAGATGGAGGTTGGCGACACCGCCGCTCTTCGTCGGGCTCGGGAAGAGGTGATTTCCACTCTGGCGGTGATTGTCGGTGGCGAGCGTTACGCTTTTCCTTTGCTCAGGGTTCTGGAAGTTTATGTGGATAGGGCCCTGACGCCGTTACCCGATGCTCCAGACTGCGTTGCTGGAATTTCAGTGCTACGAGGTCAGCCGCGCTTGGTGATTTCGTTGGCACGGCTACTGGGGGTGCCCGCCGATGGGGCCGGGGCCAGCATGGTTGCGGCAACCGCCCGTGGCTTACCTGTGGTGTTTCGGTGCGATGCTTTGTTGGGGATTCGGCGATTTCCGATCAGCCGGCGGGAAGCGACCAGCGAACCCGCCGCTGGCATTGACAGCTTTTTGATCGGTGCCGATGGCACGGTGACCATTCTGTTGGAGCTGGATGGCCTGATCTCGGAGTCATCCTTCCGCCGGTTACGGGCCTTTTTACCCCGAATTCGCGACGGTGCGGATCTGTCGGTTCTGGTTCCCGAGAAGGAACGGAGGATGCTGTTGGTCCGCATGGGCTCCGAGACCTGCGCCATCGATATTGGCCGGATTGAGCGCGTTGCCAATTATTCTCCACCCACCGGCTTGCCGCAGGCGATAGGGCTACGGGTGGGCATGACCGAAATCGGCGGGCGCGTGTTGCCTGTGGCTGATTTGGGGTTAGCGTTCGGCGCCGCGCTGGGGGATAGGGCCGGGGCTTATGTGGTGGTGCGAACCGATCGCTCCGATGCTTTTGGCTTGTGGGCTCTGGCGGTCGAGGCCGTGGAGCGGTTGGTTCGGGTTCCAGAAGCCTCGATTCTCGGCGCCTCTGCTCATGCTGGGGTCTCTGGTGGGGCGCTGTCGGGGCGCTTATTATGTGGGGTTGGGCGGGTTGGGAATCGGTTGGTCAATATCCTGGACGTGAATGTTCTGGAAGACGAAGAGGGGGGTTCCGAAGACGCCGGGGCAACCAGGGAGCTTGTGGCCTCATGAAGCCCATCCGGCTCTTGATTGCCGACGATTCTGGGTTCATGCGCATCGCCGTCCGTAAGATGGTGGCGTCTGATCCCGAGATTCAAGTCGTCGGTGAGGCGCGCAACGGCGTAGCAGCCGTCAACATGGCTCGCGAGTTGAAGCCGGACGTGATCACCATGGATGTGGAGATGCCAGACCTGGACGGGGTTAGCGCAACCCGCATGATCATGGCCGAGCGCGCAACGCCGGTGATTATGTTGAGCAGTCTCACGCAAAAGGGCGCCAAGGTAACCTTGGAGGCGTTGGAAGCCGGCGCCGTTGATTTTATTTCCAAGTCATCGAGCTTCGTGCAGCTTGATATTGTTCAGGTTGACCGCGAATTGCGGGAGAAGATCCGCTATTGGGGCCGTCGTCCTCTGCTATCGATGGGGGCGTGGGCTGGTCTTGCCCCTTCTTCGGCGTCCGTTTCGGCTTCTTCGGCAGCCTCCGCTGCGGTGGCCTCTCTTTTCAACACCTCTTCGGCCAGCGCGGCGGCGCCCCGCGCGCGCGTGGCTAAGGCGCCTCGGTCCGTGGATTTGGTGGTGGTGGGCGTGTCCACCGGCGGACCCAAGACGTTTCCCGGTTTGCTTAAGGCGTGCGGGCCGTTGCGGTGCCCGATGGTGGTGGCGCAGCACATGCCGCCCTACTACACCGCCAGCTTTGCCGAGCATCTTAAAGAGGAAACCGGCCTTGATGTCCGCGAAGGTGAAGATGGCATGGTCCTGACTCCCGGTCTGGTGGCGATCATTCCCGGCGGTAAGGATGGTCTGGTGGGGTATGGCATCGGTGGGCACAAGCTGCTCAATGTGCGGGTGGTTCCTGACGCGCCGATTCATCCCAACGCCGATGTTCTCTTTGAATCCGCCCTGCGCGTCACCGAATCCCCGGTGGCTGTGGTTCTAACCGGGATGGGGAATGATGGAACGCGGGGGTGTCGGCGTTTTACCGATCGCGACTTGCCGGTTTTGGTGCAAACGCCGGCATCCTGCGTGATCGGCGGCATGCCCCAAGCGGTGATTGACGGTGGTTTAGCGTCCTTTGTCCTGTCGATTGATGACATAGGGGCAAAGTTACGAGAGTGGTGTAACAGATAGGGCTTATGGATAAAGCCCGTCGGAAATTTCGTATCACGAAGAGGAGCTAAGTAATGGCAAAAAATGTAATGGTTGTTGATGACTCGTTCATGATGCGGACTTTGATTGCGGACATCGTGAAGGCCGATCCTGACCTCGCGGTGGTTGGAGAAGCCGAAAACGGCAAAGTGGCTTTGGAGAAAGTTGGCAAGCTGGCTCCCGACGTGGTTCTGCTGGACATCGAAATGCCCGAGATGAATGGCTTGGAGGCCCTGAAGCGGCTGAAGCTGTCCAGTCGGGCCAAGGTGATCATCATTTCATCCGTGGCTCAAGTCGGCTCGACCCAGGCGATGGAGGCGCGTCGTTTAGGGGCTTTTGACGTGATCGCCAAGCCGTCGGGGTCCATGAGCCTGGACATTGCCGCCAAAAAGGGTAGCGACATCGTTAAAGCCATTCGCAAGGCGTGCGGGTTAGCGGCACAGTGATTGGGTGAGGGAGCTTACGGGCGATGTCCGATTTGGCGGAAACCTTGTGGCGGGAGTTTGCCGCCGAGACCGAAGAGCATTTCGAGATCATCGAGCCTCTGTTGGTGGCCGCCGAGACTCAGACGGTGGTCGCTGCCGACATCGCCCAGTTGTTCCGGTCTTTTCATTCGGTAAAGGGCTTGGCCCGCTCCATGGATATGAAAGGCATGGAGGAGGTTTCTCACCATGCCGAGAATGTCTTGGGGTTGGTGCGGGAAGGAACGACCGCTCTTGATGCGGGTCTGATCGCTCTATTGCTGAATGCCGTTGACGTTCTTAAGGGCTTGCGAGAAGCGGCGGTTACCCAGCGGATCAGCGCCCCGGTTCCCGAGGGCGTGATTGAACCGCTGGAAGCGGCTTTCGCCGCCCGTTCCAAGGCGTCGGGACCATCGTCGACAACGGTGGTTACGGCGGCATCTGTTGGCTCGTCGAGCGACGGTGCTGTGCTCGCTCCCCAGGAGCAGCCTTGTGACGTGCCTTTGGCTCCCGGCTTAGACGCGGATATGCTCCGCTATTATGCCGAAATGGTGCGTGAGCACCTTCCGGCCATCGCCCGTTGTGCCACTGCCGAACTCGCCGACGCGAGCGTTCGGGACGCGGCGGTGGAGGCGATTGACACCCTGCTGCACGCCACCGAGGTCATGGAGTTTCTCGGTTTGGCGGTGTCTTTGGCCAGTTTGCGGGCTTGCCTGGGACAAGAGCCGGTTGAAGACACCAAACGTCTGGTCATCGAGACGTTGGGGCGGATTCGCTCCGACTTTGAGCTGATTGAACGGGAGTCTTCGGCGGAAATCGCCGGGCAGGGGTTGGCCGATCGGTTGGGCGGGGCGCTGCAAGCCGAGGTGAATCTGATCGTCGAGTCTATGCTCGAGGTTCTGGGGCGGTTTTCGGCGGATCCTGCGCGGGCCATCGCCAGCGACGAGGCTTTGGCCGAGGAGTTGGCGATTCTCAGCCGATCAGCCTGCACTTTTTTCGTGTTCTTGAATCTCCACCAGTCCTCGCGTCTGTTGCTGATGGTCGAGGATGTTTTTACCCGCGTTGCCCATCACGAAATGCATGTCTATCCGGAACTGTTGGCGCTGACTCGGGAAGTGTCCGGGCTGCTGACGAACATTTCCGAAGGCATGGGGCGTTGGCGAGATCTCGAAGCCCGTGTTGCCGATGATATTCTGGACCGCTTTCGTCAGGCGGTTTTGGTCAGTAGCAAAACCACCGAAGGTGTAGACCCGGTATCGGCGCTCAAGCGCGTGCTGGGAGACTATGATATCAGGCCGGAATTGGTCGAGATTCTTTCGGCGGAAAATATTCAAGAATTGGTGGCAGCGGTGCGGGGAGGCCGGACCCATCTCTATGAAATATCCGCGTATCTTGAGGGCTCGGAACAGCTTACTCTGGCCTTCGTCAATTGGGTTAAAAGTGAAACCACGGCGATCACGAATCGCACCGTCTTTATTGACGGCAAAACATGGTTCGAATTCCTGGTGGTTTCAAACCTGGAAGCCAATGCCGTGGCGTCCCGGATTGCCGCTTTGGATCCGGTTGGCGAGTGTGTTCGGATGCGCTCTTGCCAAGCTCGGGAGGTTCCCGAAGGCGCTGCTACGCCATCGGTGGCAGGCGGGGCCTCGCGCACAGGTCGGGCCTCTGGTGGGGAATCAGCCAGGACAATGGGCAGCGTCGGGAAGGGCGGCAATGTTCTGCGAGTGCGTGGAGAGACCATTGACCAATTGATGGCCCAGATCGGCGAAATGGTGACGATCAGCAATATGATGCACACCACGGCCAGGACGGGTACCATTGAGACGGCTTTAAATGGTTTGCGCAGTATGATCAGCAAGACTGGCCATGACGAGGCCGTTCAGCATTTGCAGGCTATCGAACAGGCGTGGTTGGCTTTTCTGCGGGTTGATGAGCAATTGGGGACGGCGGTTGCCCATCTTCAAGATGCCACCATGGAATTGCGGGTGGTGGCCATCGATACGCTGTTTAATCGCTTTCCACGCGTGGTTCGGGATATCGCTCAGGCCACAGGCAAGCAGGTTAAGCTGGAAACCACCGGAGCCGAGGTACGGATTGACAAAGGGATGGTCGATCTGTTGTTGGATCCCTTGATGCATATGGTGCGGAATGCTGTGGATCATGGGATTGAAAGCCCGGAACATCGGCGGAAGGTTGGCAAGCCTGCCATCGCAACATTACATTTAACGGCGGTCAGTCGCGGCAATCGGGTGGAAATCCAGATCGCCGATGATGGCGGCGGGATGGATGTGGCTCGGATTCGGCGAAAGGCGGTTGAACGCGGCTTGGTGGGAGCCGCAGAGGCCGAGCGATTGAGCGACGACGATGTGATCAATTTCATCTTTGCTCCCGGCTTTTCGACGGCGGATCAGGTGAGCGAGACGTCAGGGCGTGGGGTTGGCATGGACGTGGTGCGAACCAATGTCTTACGCATGGGCGGTTTGATTTCGGTGGAAACCCGCCCAGGCAAGGGCAGTACATTTTTATTGCAACTGCCACTATCCGCCGCCATCCAGCGTGTGTTAATGGTCGAAGCTGCTGGGAAAGTGCTGGCCATTCCAGAGCGGTTTTTGTCGGAAATTTATGAGGTCGATAGCGATACCTATCAACTGGTGCGAGGGCGACCAGCAATTCTTTTGCGTGATAAGTATTTACCGCTTTTCCGTCTGAGTGACTTGTTGGGTTTTACGCGGGTTGGCGAGAATGTTTCGCCCTTTACGCATCGTCCGATGGTTGTTCTAGCGCGAGGGCGGCAGCGGATCGGTATCGAGGTTGAGCGTTTGCATCGGCGGCAAGAGCTGTTTGTGCGGGAAATCCATCCTCAGTTGGCGGCCATTCCTGGTGTGGGCGGTGCGTCAATTTCGGGTGATGGCAAAGTGGTTTTAATCGTTGATGGTGACGACTTGTTCAGTTTAGCCGAAAACGCGGCAGCTCAGGGCGCCAGTGTGCATTAGAAATCGGAGGACGCGGCAATGAGTGCCTATCTTCAGGTCAAGGCCGCGGAGTATACTCTGCTGATCAACAGTGGAGACATTCGGGACGTGATGACGAATCGGGATGGAAATGCAGTGGTGGAATGCCCCGGTCATCGCGTGTGGCGCGGGCAGACGCTTCCGGTTGTCGATTTTTCAGAGGTTTTAGGCGCCGACCTGGCTCCTCGTCCGGTTGCCGTGGTGCTGGAAGACCCGGATCACGGCACCATCGTTCTCGATGTGGATGGCGCGGGGCCGATGCTTCGGTTAGAGAATGCCCTCTTCCGTCCGCTTCCGCCGTTACCGTCAATCCTGGGGCAGGCTTTTGACGGTCTTTTGGTGGAGGGCGATGGGCGGGCGGGGGTGTTGCGTTTGCGTCGGGGCGCGGTCTTTACGCTTTTATCGTCTGGGGCCAAGGAGTGAAGGGAGTGCCAGTCGCAACCATGGTCAGTTCCCGGCCTTTGGCTCAACCCCCCGGTCTGGCATTACAGCAGCAGTTGGACGCGATGCGGGCCATCTTGTTGACGCCAAGATCATCATCGTCGTCGACGGCGGCATCGTCTAGCCGGACTCCGGCGGCGAGTGTTCCGCCTGCGCGTGGGGCATCGCCGTTGCTGGCCGATGCCGTTTCATGGCTGTCAGCCGAGGTGTGTCGTCGGGTTGGCATCGCGATCAATGGCTCGGTGCGCGCTAAGTTAGAGAAGATTGCCGGAGCGTACCCCCCGGACAAGCTTGGTCCATGGATGGAGCGTCTGGCGGGACTTGATTCAAACGATCCCGAATGGTTGTCTTTTGTCGAGATGCTGACCGTTCACGAAACTTACTTTATGCGGGATCCTGGTCAGTTCGATTTCGTGCGCCGGCAGGCCATGGCGCGTGTCATTGCCGAGCGAAAAGGCCAAGACCGGCCCGTTTTGCGTTTATGGTCGGCGGCCTGCTCGACCGGCGAGGAAGCCTATTCCCTGGCCATGCTGGCGGTGGACACCTTGGCTGCTGCGGGCGAAGCCGTGATCGATGCGGCCGGCCATGTTCGGACTTTGCGTCCGTGGACCATCGAGGTGGTGGGGTCGGACCTGTCTCGCCAAGCGATTCGCACCGCCCAGGCCGCCGTTTATCACGAGTTCGGGTTGGGGCCGTTCCGCAATCTGCCGCAACAATGCTGGCGTTTTTTTGAGCGCACTGGAAAGGGCGATTCATCGATCGAAGGCGGGACATCCTGGCAGGTTCATCCTGATATTCGGCGTTTTGTTCGGTTCCAGCAATTCAACCTGTTGGGAGACAAGCCGCCGCTGGAGCAGGCCGATATCGTGTTCTGCCGGAATGTGCTGATTTATTTTGATGCGGGCGGTCGTCGTCGAGTCTTTAAGCTGATTCACACGCTGCTGAATCCAGGTGGTTTTGCGGTGTTTGGCCCCACCGATGTTCCCGACGATCCCAATTTGTTCAGGGCGCATTGGGGACCGTCGACGGTTATCTACCAGAAAGTTTAGGGGGCTTGACCTTGCCAGCCTTGGGTGGTGTTTCGTGACGGAATTTTGATAGGGGATTGATTGTGGGCATTGATTATAATAATGCCGACCTTTATGGTTCGTCTTCGTCGGCTTCGGGATCTCAGGGTACGATTGGATATCACTGTAACCCTAGTCGGTATGGTAATACTGATCATCGCTCGGAATCGCCGAAGAGGGATAGGAAATGCCCAGCTTGAGATCGGTTCCCACCGCCGGTCCGACGCGCGTTCTGGTGGTTGATTCCGACGCTTCGTTCGTCGATCTGCTGTCAAGTGTTCTGGAGCACGAAGGGGGAGGGGAGTTTGTCCTCACCACCGTCGGTACGTTGGCCGAATGCAAGGCGCTTTTGAGGCCGCGTCGCCACGACGTTATCCTGGCTGACTTGAATTTGCCGGATTCCGAAGGCATCGATACCCTGCGTGGTTTGTTGCAGGACTCGACGCTGCCGGTCATCGTGATGACGCCTGCCGACGATACGTTGCTGGCTCATCGGGCGATGAAGGTTGGAGCCCAAGGGTTTCTCTTAAAGGGCGAAGACCAGGGCCGCCATGTGGTGCGGGCGCTGCAATATGCCGTCGAACGCCATCGCGCCGCCGAGCGTTTAGCCCGCAGCGAGCAACGCTTCCGGGACTTTGCCGAAATCGCCGGGGACTGGTTCAGCGAGACCGATCCGACCCAGCGGATCACCTGGGTTTCCGAGCGGTTGCGCGGTCTCATGCAGATCGACCCGGAGAGTTTTATCGGACGGACCTGGGTGGACTTGCTGGCACCCGACGAGGATCGCGATAAAATAGCTCAATATCTCCAATGTGTAGAACGACAGGAGCCCTATCGCAATCTGGCCGTGAGGTTGGCCGCTGCGCCGGATCGGATTCTTCGTCTGAGTGGTAAGCCGGTCTATTCCCGATCTGGAAAATTTCTCGGTTATCGGACGGTGAGCACCGATGTCACCGAGGAACTCGAGTCGACTCAGTTTGCGGGGCGGATGCTGGCCATTCTCACCGACTCCATCGCCTCCTTCCCCGGAGGGGTGATGATTTTCGATGGGGATGATCGGTTACTGCTGGCCAATGATCGGGCTTTCAACCTGTTGCCGGTGGCTGGCGACGCCTTCTTGCCCGGAACGACGTTCTTGGGCATCCTGCGGATTGCTGCGGAACAGGGCTTTTTCACTGCGGCCAAGGGCCGTGTTGACGATTGGTTAGCCGAGTGGCGCGATAGCAAGCTGCATACCGAATTGCCGGTTTGCGAGCCGATCCGCGAAGGTCGCCCACTTTATTTCCACCAATATCGCACGGCAACCGGCGGCATGCTCCGTTATCTGCGTCCGGCCCGCGCGGATACGGCGCGCGATTAGGATGGAGGGGCGAGGGGCGGGGGCAATGGCTCCCCGACGTTTCCTCTACTCCGCAAGTTGGACCCGGTTGCGGCCACCGCTTTTGGCTTTATAAAGGGCCTCGTCGGCCCGGTCGATCAGGCTGCCGATGGACTCATTCGCCATATATTGGGCGACGCCCACCGATAGGGTGATGGTGCCATAGGTCTGGCCGCCCTCGCGGTTGGCGATTTGCTTGGAAGAAATGGTTACGCGGATCGTTTCGGCAATCTTTCTGGCTTCGGTAGCGTCCAAACGCGGTAGAATAATGGCGAATTCTTCCCCGCCATAGCGAGCCGGCGTGCCCTTGTCTTCAACGCAATGGGTTAGCAACCGCGCCACGACTTTTAAAACTTGATCGCCAAGCGAATGACCGTAGGTGTCATTGAATTTTTTAAAATGATCAATATCGATCAACAGCAGAGATAGTGCTGTTCGGTTGCGGACAGCCGCCCCCAACGCCTGTTTGAGGGTTTGGTCAAAGGCGCGGCGGTTGGCGATGCCGGTCAGAGCATCGGTTTCAGCTTGGCGTCGAACCGTATCAAGATTGGCCCGCAAGGTGGCAAGTTCGCTGGAAGCCATATCCAATTGTTGACGCAACTGTTCTTGCTCATTGACCATCGTCTTAACTTCGACGACGACGCTGGCCACCACTGTCCGCAACCGATCCATATTCAGGGGTTGTTCCAGCGTGCTTTGCAAAGTCTCCACAGCGCCCTGGTAGCGTCCGCTGTCACTTAGGCTGGTGTTGATGGTTTTAAGAACCTTTGTGATCGCCTCTTGGGTTTTATCGCCGGCAGACCGCACGGCGTGGGCTTCGGCATCGAATCGAAAAAACCTCTTTACAAGATCTTCGCAGCGCAGCGGGGTGAAGGGCTGGCCGCTTTGCTCCATTTGATCGATAACGCGATTGAGATCGGGTTGATACCCGGCATAATATGTGTACCAAAGAGCATAATTCTCAGGCGTGGGTGGCATCCGTTCCTTTGCTAACTTCTCGAAAGTCCGATCCGCGAGTTTGGCACTGCGCGGCTCAGTATTCTCTAATACATGGAACCAATCGTTGTAATTTGTCGTCATCGGAAAACTCCAATTCACCTCTCTGCCGGAACAACCGCGTTGGGATGAATAGCACAAGTGTGATGGGCGAAGAGGCGTCGGAACCCAGAACAGTACTCAATCTAGGAGAACGGGCGGAGCTTGTCCGGGTCTGACGGTGAAATCAAGGGGATAGTCAAGTTCGGAGGGCAAATTTCAGTTCTTGCGCATGGCTTCGACCAAAAAAGAAATGAAGGCGCGGGTTTTCGCGGGTTGCGAGCGAGTGACGGTAAAAGCATAAATTGGTGCGAAAGGCGGTGCCCAATCCGGCAAAACCCGCCGCAGTCGACCGGCGGATACATCATCCTGGACCATGCGACGATCCAATTGCCCGATCCCCAGACCCAAGACAGCCAAGCATTGGGCCATGGCAATGTTGTTAACGGCGATTCGACCGTCAATCATCACGTCGACCTGTTCTTGGCCTCGCCGTAGACTCCAGCGGGCGGCGGCGGTGCTCAGGGGCAAGCGGATGCACAGATGCTCGGACAACTGGGCTGGGTGATCGGGCTCCCCGGCACGATCCAGATAGGCCGGAGCCGCGTAAAGCGCCGGTTCGACCGAGCCCAACCGCCGCGCGGTTAGAGTCGAGTCCGGCTGTTCGCCAATGCGGATCGCTACGTCAAAATGTTCCGATAATAAATCGACGCGCCGGGGGCTGAGGTCCAGTTCCATCGTAACGTCGGGATGGCGATGGGCAAAAACAGCAATTAAGGGCGCTAAAACACTTGTTCCAAAATCAGGTGGCATTGATATTCGCAAATGACCGCGAGGAATTTCGACCATATCTTTCAATTGTTCGTGGGCAATTTGGGCTGATTCTATAATTTCTTTACAGCGGGCATAGTAAATTGCGCCGGCTTCGGTCAGTTCAATCTTTCGTGTGGTGCGATTCAGTAACTGAACACCGATCTCCCGCTCCAATCCGGCGATTCGGCGGGACAATGATGACTTTGGAATCCCCAAAGCCTCGGATGCTCGGGTAAAGCTCATGGTTTTAACCACATCGACGAACAGCGCCATATCACGCAAATGGTTCATGTCACCCTATCGGTCGCTCTAAATCTTTATTGTCGCCAATTTTGGAACAATGTGTTCCAATATCGGCTTTTGTCCCACGGGCCCAGTCAGGCTATCTCTGTCTCATCGAACCCAACGCAAACCCAAAGAGGTTCCACCATGAAACTTAGCTCTGTCTCTGCCCGCTTGGCGGCCCTGTCAGTTTTGTCGGTTTTGGCTTTTACAACCCCGGCTCCGGCTCAAGAGGCGCCCACCACAGATCTCAGCAAGGTCCAAGGAGGGAACTTCTCTATCGATAAGAATCACGCCAAGATCATCTTTTCCACCACCCATTTTGGTTTCTCGACATACTATGGCCTATTCACCGATTTTGACGCCAAACTGACCTTTGATCCCAAGGCGCCAACGGCCAGCAAGCTGGAAGTCGCCATTGATCTCAATGGGATCGATACCACCAACCCCAAGCTTGACGCCCATCTGAAGTCTCCTGACTTCTTCGATGTGGCGAAATTTCCTCATGCCAGCTTCAAAAGCACCAGCATCGCCGTCACCGGGCCGACCACAGGGACGATTACCGGCGATTTGACCCTGCATGGCGTCACCAAGCCAGTAACGCTGACCGCCAGCTTTGCCGGCGGTGGAATTAACCCCATGACCAAAGCCTATGTCCTGGGATTCAGCGCCACGGGAACCTTGAAGCGTTCGGATTTTGGCGTGAGCGCCTATGTCCCGGCGGTTGGGGACACGGTGACCCTGACCATCAGCGGCGAGTTTGATCGTCACTCTTAATCACTACCAATCCTGTGACCTGAACGGGATGGCCCAAGAGAGTTCACCTCTCTTGGGTCAGAGCGTACCAAACAAGCCCAGAGTCCTCAAGTGCTCGCCAAAATCCCGGTCATCCCGTTCCAGGTGGTCAATCACCGCAGATTCAATAAACGGCATATTGATTTTAATGGCGTTGAGATTCGGATCATCGATCAGAAGCGTGCGTAGCGTATTGATGAAAAGTCTATGGTGTTTGGCGTGGCAATCGACGCGAGTATAAAGCAATTGCCGCATAAAGGCTTCTTCGCTTTCGGAATGCTCTTCAAAATATGAAAAGAAAGCGGCAGCCTGATCAATCACCTGCGTCATTCCGACCGACTCGTCGTCCAACGCCTGGGTGACAGCGGCAACGAGGCCGTTGAGCCGGTCAATCAGGCCCTTGTGTTGACTATCCACGACGCTATGCCCCACCGACAGCGCGTCGGTCCATTCCATCGCCATGGCGCCCCCTTGCCAAGCCCTGCCACATTCGGCCCCAGGGCTTGCCGTTCCGTGCTTAGGCCCGGCTGGTTCGCGTTCGACTGCCGAACAGCTTTAACAAAATACGAACCGACGCTTCGCCATCGTCGGCGAAGGCGACGCCCACCACACCTTTGGAATCGACGCGCCGGACGTGACCTTGCAAGGTTTCCCAAACATCGACGTCGGCATCGTGAATACGGATATCGATTTCCTCAGAGATTGCGAAATCAGCCGGTTCTTCCATTCGTAACGCCAACCCACCAAAGGACCAATCGACCAGTCGGGCTGGTTTTCCCGCCACGACGAACAAGGCGCCATCGCTGATGTGGCGATCATGCCGTCGACGGTTGGGCGATAAGGACATGGACATGGGTCGAACCTCCGGTACGCTTTCGCACCCTTATTCTGCGCGTTAACATCCGTAAGAGTGCGGTTGTCGGCTGGCGAGATCAACGAAAAAACGTTCCGCCAAGGTCCGTTCGCGCGTTTTCATTCCGGCGGGCTTGGCTTCTCGAGGGCCCACTATCCCGCGCCTTCCGGTAAAAGGCCAGCAGATCGCGGACCAGCACATCGCGGGTGAACTGGCTTTCATAGGCGTGCCGGCCTCCTTCGACCAACCGTTGGCACAGGGCCGGATCGTTAAGGCAGCGATTGATGGCTGTGGCGAGGCCGCCGACGTCGTCGACCGCGACCAGCAGAGCGTTGCGTTCGGGGGCGACATAGGCTTTGGGGCCGGCAGCGGCGGCGGTTACCAAAGGCACCCCGGCGGCCCAGGCTTCGACCATGACGGTTCCGAAGGGCTCGATCCGCGAGGGAAAGACGCAAAGGTTGCAGGTTGCCAGCAACGCGGCGCGGTCGGTTCGCCAGCCCAAAAAACGGACCCGTTCGGCGACGCCCAAAGTTTGCGCCAAGGCTGCCAGCTCTTCACGCAACGGCCCCTCGCCAGCCAACCATAAATAGGCCGAAGGCACCTGAACCAGCGCCTTTAACAGGACATCCAGCGCCTTGTTGTGGTGCAGCCGGGCCAGGGATAGCAACAGCGGGGCTGCCTGGGGGGTATCGAAGGCCGCCCGGTCGATGGCCGCAGCCGGGGGCAGGTCGGCAAAGGTGTGGATGCAGGCGGTGGCTTCGGTGGGGGCGCCGCTGGCGATGATGTGGCGGGCCAGTTCGTGGGTGACGCCGATGAAGAACTGACAGTTGCGGTAGTATTTGAGGGCGTAGGGGCCGCCGAACCAACCGATATTAGGAGGCCCACCCCGCCGAGCGTAGCTGGCGGCTCGCCCCATCCAGAAGTGGCAAACATCGGGCTGGAAATCGCGAATTGCCTGGGCCAGAGTTCGATGGGTTCCCCAGCCCAAGAGTGGCGACGGAAAGCGGGCGTGGCGCACTGCCAATCCCTGTTCGGCCCATAGGGTATCGCGCAGCGGGTTGGGGCGGGTGATCAGCAGTTGCTCCAGTCCGGCGTGATGCAAAGCCACGACGCTGTCGGAATACATGGTTTCGGCGCCGCCATGTTCACCGCCGGCCATGACCTGAAGAACCCTCATGTCCTGTGCTCCTGTTCGGTGGCTATGGCTGTGCGGGTGCGCGTCCACAAGGTCTCGGCGGCACGGATCACCGTGTCGACGTCAAGGCTGTCCATCAGGGTGCCGGTGGTGCGATGGTTATAGCCCGGTGCCGTCACCAATTGCTGGTAAGACAGCGCGGTGGTTATCGCCGCGCTCTGCTCACCCCAGGGAGCATAATGCTCTGGCCGGCTAGGGCCGAACAGGCCCAACGTTGGAATCCCCACAGCGGCGGCACTGTGCATCAGTCCCGAATCATTGCCTATGAAAAGGGCACATCGAGCCAAGCAGGCGCCGATCACCAGCGGATCGGCGGCACCAATCAGGTCTAGGCGGCGGGCGGGATCGATGGCTTCCAGAACCGGCTGGGCATCGGAGCGTTCGCCGGCTGCTGCCAACACGGCCACCCGCGCACCCGATAATGGCCCCTCTGGCCCGATCAGGTGCCGCGCCACTGCCGCAAAGCGGTCGGCCCGCCAAATTTTGCCGCGCCAGTTGGCCGCCGGTCCCAGCGCCAAAACCGGCGGGCCATCGGGAATCAGGGCCGCCGCTGCCTGACGATCGGACTCCGCAAACCACAATCGAGGCGCTGGAACCTCTGTCAGGCCTAAGAGTCTGGCTAGATGAACCACCCGGTGGCAGGTTTCATCAGGCCGGGAAGTGACCACCTTGCGTCGGGCCACCAGCAACCGCGACACCACCGAATTACGCAAATCCACAATCAGCGACCAAGGGGTTCCGATGCAGTGACGCCACAGAGCCAGCCAATGGGCCGAGTAGCGGCGCTTGACCAGCGGGATCACGTGATCCAGTTGGGGGACGGCTCGAAACAGCGGCGCGGCGATGGTGCCGCACACGATGGTGAACCGTGCCTCCGGCAGGCTGCGAACCAAATGGTCGAGCAGGCCGGTGGACAACACCGCGTCGCCCAACCGATTGGACGTGATGAAAAGAACGCGCATCCTGCATCCACTCGCTCGCCACGGTCGCCGCCAGCCCTGGCGCGCTTGGGTTCGTTGCGTTATATCCGTGGGGACTGCGACCGGCAAGCCGGAACGCCGCCCCCATTCGAGGTTCGGTCATGAACACTGTCGCGTCGTCTGCCTCTTCTTCTCCCGAACTGTCTGCTGTGCCGTTGACCGGGCGTCGTCTGGTGCGCGTGGCTGGGGTTGACGGCGTTCGATTTCTGCAAGGGCTTGTGACTCATGATGTGACGTTGGTTGCGCCCGACCGATCGATCTATGCGGCCTTATTGACGCCGCAGGGCAAGGTGCTACACGACTTTTTCATCGTCGCCGATCCTGGCCCGGACGTCGCCGATGGGGCCGTGTTGCTTGACGTCGAAGCTGTGGGCGTTGCGGACCTGCTGGAGCGTCTGCGCCGCTATCGGTTGCGGGCCAAGGTGACGTTAGAGGATGTGACGTCATTCTTCGGCAGTTGGGCTTTGATGGCGGGGGACAACGCCGATGTCGCCGCGTCGGCTGTGGCGCTGCCGGTTATGCCGGGAGCCACGGCGGCCTTCGCTGCCGGTGGGGTGGCCTTCGTTGACCCTCGTCTAGCGGCCTTGGGCGTCCGGCTGTTGGTTCCGCGCAACACGGCAGCAGCGGCCCTGGCGGCGGTGGGCGCTGGTCCCGGCACCTATGCCGATTATGACCGGCATCGGCTGGCGTTGGGGGTGCCGGAGGGCCAGCAGGACTTGGCCGCCGAACCGACTTTGGCACTGGAAGGTAATCTGGACGCTCTGAATGCCATTTCCTGGACCAAAGGATGTTATGTTGGCCAGGAGGTGACGGCTCGGACTCGGTATCGTGGCTTGGTTCGCCGTCGGTTGCGGCCTGTGCAGGTCTTGGGGGGGCTGCCAGAGCCAGGAACCCCGGTGCGCCAAGGCGACAGTGAAGTCGGAGTCATTCGTTCCGGGGTCGATGGGGTGGCGCTGGCCTTGCTGCGGTTGGACATCGCTGACCCTCGTGTGGCGCCACTGACCGCCGGTTCGGCCACTGTCAGTCCGTTGGAGCCGGGGTGGACTGTGCCAGCGTAACCTTGCGGTTTCCGAAGGCCCTCTCATGCGCCCGCCCGGCGTCTGATACCGGCGCTCCCTGATACTGACACATCGCCGGTATCGGGCCGCGACGGCGGCCCCGCGTCTGAGGGCGCTGCGGACGTGTCAACGTCCAAGGCCATTGGTATGGGCAACCGTGTCGGGGTGGAAAAATTGATGGGGCAAAGGACGATTGCGCCTTAAGCGACAAAACGCCGCAGGCTGGAAGCTGTTACACTTCGTTAACCCTCCCGTCCGATGATGGTCAGTGTATACGGAGTGGGGACGGGTCGATCCGGGGCCGGAGGGTTAGGGTATGTTGAGCATCGATACATCAGATTGCCGGCTTGAAATTGGTGTTGGGCGCAAATTCATGTGCTCTTTGGTTTGGCACTTCGCCCGCTTCTTGCGAGATCGCTTGTCCCCGACACGCGGCATGGTTGGCTTAGATGCCGAGACGATCGAGGGTGAGGCCCGTCGTTTGGCCCTGCGTTTTACCGGCGATATGCAGGAGTATTTTCGGCGGACTCTCAGCGACAGCTATGAGACTCTTGATCATCTCAGTCCGGAAGGCATCGTCGACCTGTATATTCAAGAAAATCTGGCTGATTTCGAAGCCGATTATGTCATGGAGCAGCTTTCCGATTTTCGGATAGCCCACAGTCGCTCGCCGATTGCCTCTGTTCATTTGAGCGCCAGCCCAGAGAGTAGTGCCCGGCATTGATGCCTGTGTGGGTCTGTGGATCTAAAAAGATTCGAATCAGTTCCAGAGAAAGCATTTGTTTTAGGGTAATCGCAGGGAGACAGGCGGGGCATGTCGCCCTGCGATTGCCAAATTACTTGCTGTAAGTGAATTCAGGAAGAGTCTTCAGCGATTCTTTGGTCGCATCGCGGTACACAACGTCTTTGCCATTCAGTTTGAGAGCATCGTAGGACACCACGACGTATTTCGTGCCCAGGCCCAGGAAGCCGCCGACCGACAGCACTGCAAACGGCACCTTCTCGTTGGGTGTGACGATCAGGTCGTCGATCGTCCCCACGGTCTCGTTGGCACCGTTAATGACACTGGCGCCAACCAGCTCGGAGGTCCGCTTGCCATTCTTCGCCACCGACACGTCGGGAAGGCTTGCGACGGTTTCTTTGGTGGCATCGCGGAACAGGATCTCCGTATCATGCACCACCAATGAACTGTAGGGCACGATTACAGACTTCGTACCTACGCCCAAGAAACCACCGACCGAGAGGACTGCAAACGGTACACTCGCGTCCTGGGTGATGATTAAATCATCGATCGTTCCCACTTTTTCTTTGGCCCCATTGACGACGGCGCTCCCCACCACCTTGGACACACGGTAACCTGTGGCTTGCGACGTCGGACTGACCTTCGACAGGGACAGCGTCTGGAGCACCCCTTGTGAAAAAGCCGGAGTGCTCAAAGTCGCCGCGATGAGGGCGGCACCCGCAAGAAATGTGATCGGACGCGTCATCGGAATTCCTCTCGGTGATTGTTCAGGGATGTTGGAACGTACTGAAAACGCAGGTGCTTTTCCAAGCAGTTCTTAAGTATAGTTCTGGACTTATTCATTATCTGTTGTCCAGAGGACGACTTGTCGAACTGATAATATCGTGGCGCATCATGCGCGTAACAAGGATCGGAAATTACTTAGTATTTCTTTATTTGGATGATTATTATGAATTTGTCCGCGAAATAGCAGCGTCTGCTACCATCGAGCCTTGGTGTTTGATCCATCAAGGCTCGATGGTACCGTTGTTAGGGTTCGTCGGTATCATGCCGTTCATACAAAATGGGGGGCGAGGACGTCGAAACAGCATGGCCGAGGCGTAGGCTGTAGCCGTACTGATGAGCTTAGAAACCATTCGGGGATTCGGTCTGGATACGGACTACGGCATCTGCTTTTTTGAATCGGTTGTCCGAACCTATTGCTTGATGACGACGAGGTTTGGGTCGATGGCTCGACCGATCAAGGTTGCGGAAAGGACTCCGATGAACCCGACGCCACACCCGATCAACGCGTTGGCGGCGATGATCTCCGAGACTGGGACGAGCATGACACCGGAAGCCAATGCCGGAACCCAGCCGACATAGGTGGCGGCCCCCACGGCCCCAGCTCCAACCGCGCAGGCGATGACGGCGTTGCCGATCAGTGAATCGGCTTTCGCATTCCCCATGGGAAGCGCAAAGACGAAGAGCATGACAAATGCAGGCAAAAATCGTTTCATAGCCGTTCACTCCACAAGTTTCGGACTGATATGACTGAAGGCGATTGGCCACAACAAGGTTCGGAAAACCCTCATGCCGACACGGGCCGGAAGATTTTCCGGCCCGTGTGAATATTCGTTCGGGATCAGATATGAGATTCGGCACCCGGATTTGCCCGCGCCTGGAATTCGTGTTTGAGATCGCGAATCACGTCATGGTCGGTTTTGATGCTTTCATAAGCCTTAGACACGATCGCTTTGATCGGAGCGGTTAGGCTGCCTTCCTGAAGGGCTGCTTCGTACTTGTCCTTGATGAAGTCTTCGCCGCTTTCGACCTCGTTGATAACGCCCTCGTCGCTACCTGTGACGGCATTCTTGAGGTTCAGGAACATACGGTGACCAGCGGCGAGGATGCTGCCGCTGTCCTTGGGTTCACCACCCAGACTCCGCACCTCGTCCTGAAGCGCGGCGGTCAGCGTGTGGCGCTGGGTGGCGCGGACATCAAACATCGTCTTGAAGCGCGGATTCTTGGCGTCTTTGGCGGCGGCACCATACCCCTCCGCGCTGTCCATTGTGGTCGCGATCAGGCCGTTGAGCACGTCAATCTGTCGTTCGTTGATGCTGGGCATTGCTGATGTCCTCGGTTTCGGGAGACGCGCCCGGCGACGGCTTTCGGCCATCTTAGGCCGAATATGGCCGTCCCGGATCGGCATTTCCGTAGGAACCTGAACTATCACTATAGGGAATAGGAAAGGGAAGGTTCGGAATTTACGGATAGTCTAATGATTGATATCGGTTCGTTGCGGCGAATACCATGCGCTATCGTCTTGTCTATTACCACAGAACCGTATCAACAAGTCTTGCTAGGGGGGTGTGTTGTTTTATTTGACGAAGAAGCCGCACTGTCATGGGCCGTTGGTATAAGCCCGATGATATTTACCCTCGCACACCTTCTCGCCCGTTGTTGCCAAAGACCGACAAGGCGTCGCACAGTTCGGGAAGGGCCCGTTCGACGGCGCTTTCACCCTCGAGAATGGCTTCCTCAGCCCGGTCGAATTCCAGGAGCCCGATATGGCCAAGGCGCGGAGCGATGTGGACGTCCGGGGGCTCGCCGGCTAGGCGCGAGCGGGTGATGCGGTCAGTGATGATTCCGAAGGATGAAACCATTACGCCGAACAGGCTCGGCCCGTCATAGTCCCGGCGGAATATCCGTCGGGTGAGGGCGTTGAGTGCCGACGGGGTGGGAATGTCTGGGGCCGGGCGCGCTTCCTCCAGTAGCTTGAGCAGGTCAAAGCCGGCAGCGGTCGGCACTAAAGAGCCGGGGCGGCGAGCCTTGCCGATCAAATCGGCGCTTAGATTGACCGCAATCACCATCTGCGCCCCCAATGCTCGGCAAACCGAAATCGGGACCGGATTGACCAAGGCGCCATCCACTAACCATCGGTGATCGATCTGCACCGGGGCAAACACGCCGGGCAGGGAAAATGAAGCGCGCATGCCTTCAACCAAAGAGCCTTCGCGTAACCAGACCTCATGTCCTGTCACCAGATCCGTGGCGACCGCGACAAAAGGCGAGCGGAGCGCCTCGATCCGGGTTTCCCCCAGATGGCGCTGCATTTCCGCCACCAATCGGGCGCCACCGATCAGTCCGCCAGAACTCAGGCGTAGATCCAAAAAGCTGACGATTTTCAGCTTGGTCAGTCGTTTGGCCCAATCCTCGAGTTCAGCCAGCCGCCCCGCCAGATGGACCCCACCCACCAGCGCCCCCACCGAAGACCCGGCGATGACGTCCGGCTCGATGCCATATCGGCGCAAGGCCCGAACCGCTCCGATATGGGCCCAACCACGGGCCACCCCGCCGCCCAGCGCCAAGCCGATCCGAGGCCGGATACGTGGCGCAACACCGTCGTCGATCATCGCCATGGCTGTCCTCGCGGTGGCTAGCAGGAAGACGCCCCCGGAAAGCGAAGGGGCTTGTATCTGTGAGCCATAATCTGATCCGGGAAGCGGGGGCTGACAACTCCCTACGCCCGTCAGTCTCCCGATTGCGGTCCAGAGGAACGGGCTGTGAAAAACCGCCGATTGTGGTATCGGTGGTTCCGCCGTCGGGGTGCCGCCGTTGGCATCGGAGAAGAGGGTTCGGAATGCCGTCGCTTACTGTTCAACCTGATTGTTGCCGCCGTTGACCGCCGCGACCAACGCCTCATCGCGAACCCCAGATGGCCATGCCGCGACCTGGCCGCTGGTCCGCCGCCTGTTCGGAAGCTACCTGTGGCCCCATCGGGCGGCGCTGTGGGTGGCTATGGTCTTTATGGCCATCAATGCCGCAACCACCGGGGTTATGGCGTGGCTGATGCAGCCGGTGATGGACGGTATTTTTGAACAGCGGGATCGGGCTATGGTCATTCCAGTGGCCTCGATGGTCTTTCTGGCTTTTGTGGTGCGCGGATTTTCCGACTATTTCCATTCTGTCATGATGAATCGAATCGGCCAGAATGTCGTTGCCGATGTTCAAAAGGCCTTATACAGCCATTTATTGGGCGCTGATCTGGCCTTTTTCCATGCGACGGCGACCGGCAGCCTGATCTCGCGGATGATTAACGATGTCATGGTGATGCGCGGGGCCATGGGAGAGTGTTTAACCAGTTTCGGCAAAAGCTCTTTGACCCTGGTGTTTCTGGTCGGGGTGATGTTTTACGACGATTGGCTGTTGGCGGCAGGGGCGTTTTTGGCGTTTCCGGCGGCAGGTGTGTTTGTGGCGCGCATGGGCAAGCGGATGCGGCGGGTGACCACCAACACCCAGGCCGAACTGGGGGACTTTGCCACCGTACTGAACCAGACCTTCCAGGGGGTCCGCCACGTCAAAGCCTACGGCCAAGAGCAACATGAGCGCGAACGGGTTTCCGCGATCATTGACCGACTGTTTTCGCTGGTCTGTAAAGCGTTTCGGGTTTCAGCCCTGACCACTCCGGTTACAGAGGTTCTTAGCGGTTTGGCCATTGTTGCGGTAATCATCTATGGCGGGTTCCGGGTGATCGATGGGGGCAGCACGGTGGGCGCGCTGATGTCGTTCATTGCGGCGTTTCTGCTGGCTTACGAGCCCATGAAACGGTTGTCCAAAATCAATGCACAGTTACAATCGGGATTGGCTGCCGCCGAGCGGGTGTTCGAGCTGTTGGACGTGCGGGCGATGGTTGTGGATCGGCCCCAGGCCCAGCCGATGACTCTGGCGCGCACCGATATTCACTTTGATGCGGTCCATTTCGCCTATCGCGACGATGCTCCGGCTTTGCGAGGGGTGACGCTGACGGTGGAGCATGGCCAAACCGTCGCCCTGGTGGGACCATCGGGGGCCGGCAAGTCCACAGTGTTGAACCTGATCCCGCGCTTTTATGATCCGCTTCAAGGCGCGGTCACCATTGGCGGCGTGGATGTGCGCGACATGACTCTGTCGTCTTTGCGCCGTCACATCGCCTTGGTGAGCCAAGAGGTGGCGCTGTTCGACCAGTCGATTCGCGCCAATATCGCCTATGGTCGTCCCGAGGCGTCCGAGGCGGAGATTGTTGAAGCGGCCCGTGCCGCCGCCGCCCACGAGTTCATCATCGGTTTGCCCCAGGGCTATGACACTTTGGTTGGTGAGCATGGGGTCAAGCTGTCTGGCGGGCAGCGCCAGCGAATCGCCATCGCCCGTGCCATGCTGCGCGATGCTCCAATTTTGTTGCTGGACGAGGCCACGTCGTCTTTGGACACCGAGTCCGAGCGGGCGGTTCAAGAGGCGCTACGGACGCTCCAGCATGGCCGGACCACGCTGGTCATTGCTCATCGCCTGTCGACGGTGGTCGATGCGGATCGCATTTATGTCATGGAGCATGGGCAGATTGTTGAGTTCGGACGGCACCGGGAGCTGCTGGCTCAGAATGGCCTTTACGGTCGGCTGTATGGGCTTCAGACCGGCGGTTAGGCTTTGGAGGATTTTTCCCTGGGCTTTTTGCGGGGGGCGACAAGCCCATGAAAAGCCCTTAATCCCTCGCTTGATGATGGCGTCGTCGAAGCCGGTGGGTGGTCATGGCCTGGACGTGCGTCACGGCTTTGGGGCCGAACGTCCGTTCGATCATGGCCAGGTAGGCCGGATTGGTGAAATAGCGGTCAAAGGCGTGGTCGCGGAAGTCCAGAACCTCAAGGGCCGAAAGATGCTCGGTGGGAAGCGGTAGGCACTCTACGGCATGTTGCGCGTAGCCGATCCAACCGGGACCGCCAGGATCGTCGGGCAGCCGCCAGCCTTGGGCGCGGGCGGTATCGTGGAGCGGAGAGCCGGGATAGGCCATCGCGGTGTAGAAATTCGCCCATTCGGTATTGAGGTCGAGCGCCATATCCAGGGTTTCCTGAAGACTGGCTTGATTGTCGTCAGGCAGGCCGAAAATATAATTGGCCACCACATGGATGCCGTGATTTTGGACCCGCTTGACAGCGGCCCGGACATCAGTGTTGCCGAATCGGCCCTTGGCCACGCCGTCGCGGACATGACGGGAGCCGGATTCAATGCCGAGAGCCAGCCAGTTGAAGCCGGCCCGCTTCAACAGCTCAAGCATCTGGGTGTCTTCCACCGTGTCGATTCGGGCATAGGCCCACAGATTGAGTCCGTAATTCCGCTCGATCAGCCGATCCGTTAGGGCCAGCACATGCCGCCGGTTGAGCACGAACATTTCGTCGGGGATTTTGATGTTACGGATACCGTAATCCCGGACTAACGAATCAATTTGGTCAATGACGGTATCGGCGCTCCAGGTTCTCAGCCGGTGTTCGGCAAATGGGGCGTGGATGCAGCAAAAGCCGCATTTGAACGGACAGCCGAGGCTGGTTTGGATCGAGGCATACGAGCCCCGACTGTCCAAGTCAGAAAAACAGTGCCAGTTGTGGGCGCGGTAGCGCGCCATATCGAGCAAATCCCAGGCTTGACGGGGCAGGGTGTGATCAAGGTCGTCAATCACGGGGGCCGGGGGATTCCCGAGCGGCTGATCCTTTTGATCCGGGGCGCGGTACCACAGGCCGGGTACTGCCGAGAAGGGCAGCTCTCCACGCAAGGCTTCAATCAGTGCCGCGACGGTGAACGGACCTTCGCCTTGACAGACATAGCTGTAGGGTTCCTCCAGCAAGGTGCGTCGGGGGAGGGCCGAAGGATGGGTGCCAATAGCCAGGGTTGGTATCGTTCCTCCGGTTAGCGTCTTCAAGCGGGCCGCCGTCTTTGAGGCGCCTGGCAAGCATTGGGTGGAGGCCGAAGGCTGTTGGCCGTAAATCATGAACACCGCCAAGGCCGGCGCCGTGGCGGCGATGCGCTGGGCGGTTTGTTCGAAGTCCAGCCCCTCAGCTTCGGCATCGAGCATGGCCACGGCGAAACCCCGTCGACGCAAAAACGCGGCGATCAACCCAGACCAGACCGGCGGCTCGATCGCGGCCAGATCGGTGCTTAACCCCTGATAGACGGTCAGCCGGCTGGGCGGCGTTACCATCAAAACATCAAGCCCGACCATTAAGGCAGTGGCCTTCTTCTGAAAGTTAACGTCCGTGTAGGACCGGACTTTTTATTCAGGCGGTTGTATTGACAGTGCGCCCACGACTGGCATCCACCGGAAGCGCGGTCTGCGAGGCCATCAAGGCCACCTGCTCATTCACTTGACTGTCGTGTTTGAGGGTTGTCAAATTAAACTTGGTTTGACCCCCCTGTTGCGCAATCAGACCTGCCGCTGGGGTCGAGTTGATGTCCATGGCGCAGCCTCTTCGATAGATCCTGACGTGGACACTATGATGCTCGGCTCGGCGCGTGATCGCAACAGGAATAGTTTAGAGCTTTGATGGTGATCCATCAAGGCTGCCCTCAGACGCCGGACGGACGCGGCCCGATACCGGCACTGTGTCAGGGTTAGGGCTCGCCGGTATACAGTCCTCAACGCGGGTGAGTAAAACAGCCACCTGCTCACGGCCAGGGGTAAAACCCCTGGATGCATAAGGTCTCTCGGCTCGTCTCTTCAGGAGGCGCGACCGAGAGGCGCACGCGGGGTGCCGGAAAACAGCATTTCGGGGCCAGTCAATCGCGGCAAGTCTGAAGACTCACCGGACCAAGTCGTGGCGCCGGCAGTCCGCGATCCTCCGAGCGCTGCCGCCCGAAGTAGAGCCGCGACTTGGTGGGGGGCGCTGGGCGCTCCCCGCATGAGCCAGGAGCGAATGGCGATGCCGTGCGGGGTCAAGGCCGGTTGATCGGCAAAGGCCAGTCCCATGCGGCGCAGGCCGGCCAGGGAATCCGAGGCCACCGGCTTCAGGAACTCGCCGGTCAGGACGTCGGCGCTTCGGATGGCTTTTACGATCACATATGGAAGGTCGTAATAGTTCTGTTCGCTCATCGTCGTGACCCTTTCTAACCGTTACTTTTAGGTGAAACTTCACCGTGATCCCAACGGTCAGAAAGGAAGCTATCTTAAAAAAAGAGGTCGTGTCCACTAGCTATTTGTACTAGTCCGCTTGATAGCCCAGGCTATACTTTAATTTTATAGCTAAACGATCCGCCTGAGCTATCTATGCGTTATAATAAAGTGTCAGAAAAATCTAAGCTAAATTTTCCTCTTGTTTAAGTCGTAGCGCCGCAGCATTTTTTGTGTTTTTTCCCACTGCCGCAGGGACAAGGCTCATTCCGACCGATCTTGACGACGGTTCTTGGTTTAGGTTGAACGATGTCGCCGTCCAAATACCACCAACGATCCTCACGTTTGACAAACCGACTGAGTTCGTGATGCCGGTGAGCTTGGCCGTTGACCGTGAAATGGGCAGCGAATTCCACCGTGCCTTCGTTGTCATGTTCCCCGCCGTCGGTTACGTCCAGCACATCGAGGCCCGTCCATTGACTGGTTTCGGCCCACTGGGCAACATGATCGCGATCAAAGTCGCTGCGGGTTTCTGGCAGCAGCGTTTCTTCCAGATAGTCGATTTGGTGGGTGGCGAAAGCGGAGTAACGCGCACGCATCAAGGCTTCGGCGGTGGGAGCTGGACGTTCGCCGGATAGATAGGGACCGCAGCATTCGTTTAGCGTCCGGTTGGAACCGCACGGGCAGTGAGTCATGATTCTTCCTTGTGTCCGTCAAAGCAAAAGGATCGGGAGATGAATAGCCCCGTTATATCATCGAGCTTTAATGTTGACACATTAAAGCTGCCCTCAAGCGCCGGGCGGGCGGGCGAGGCGCGCCCGCGCCCGTCGGCGTCGGTCTTGATAGTAGGGTTATGGCCTATCAGCGGCCAGACGTCTCATCGCTCCCGTCATGGCCGTCAGATGGGTGCTGTCCATGGGGAATTGAAGGCGGGTGCCTTTGTCGGCGACACCAGCGATCCGAGCCCGGATCGGCTGTTCGAAACCGTCCAGGGCAACCGCCACCAGGCTGCCGAGGGGGCGGTCAATGACGGCATCCAGCCAAGCCCCGCCGACCGAGATGTGCCGGGCTCGGGTTTGCTGGGACTGTCCGTCAACGGTAACGGTGGCGTTGATATTAATTTCCAGGCGTTCGAATTCATTCTTGGTCCCGGCTTCTTTAATGGCCAGTAGAAAATCTTTGACCTCAATACTGAGTTTTTCGGACTGAACCGCCATGGAGGTTGAGGCTTGATTGACCTGAAGTGAAGCTTCACTGGTCTGATCTGCCGAGGCGCGCACCGATGTCATGCTATTGGCGATTTGTTCAGCACCGTTGGCAACAAAATGAATGTTTTGGGTGATGCCGTCGGTAGCCGATTGTTGTTGTGTGATGGCTGTCGCGATGGCCCCGCTGGAGCGGTGGATGTGGTCGATGGTTTGGCCGATGGCATCTACGGCGGTAACGGTATCGCCGATGGAACTCTGAATATCTTGAATCTGAGCGGTAATATCGACCGTGGCTCGTTGGGTTTGGCTTGCCAGAGTCTTGACTTCGCTGGCCACCACAGTAAAGCCCTTTCCGGCCTCTCCGGCCCGCGCGGCCTCGATGGTAGCATTCAGCGCGAGCAAGTTGGTTTGGCTGGCAATGTTCGAGATGATGCCGATGATGGCGCCGATTTTATCTGACGCCGCGCGCAACAGCGAGACCCGCTGAATGACCTCCTGGGCTTGGCGCGCGCCTTCGTCGGTGACGGCTGCCGACTCGTTGACCAAGCGACTGATCTCGCTGATGGAGGCGCTTAGTTGCTCGGAGGCTGCCGCCACCGCACCGGCATTGAGTCCGGCCTCGCTAATGGCCTTCATAACGATATCGATCTGCCGATTGGTTTCAGCCACCACGGCCCGCATTGATTGCGCTGTATTGGCCATGCCACCGGAAGCCAAGGACAGTGAGGAGAAGACACCAGAGACACTGGAGCCAAACATATCGATCAGTTCTTCGGCTTCTTTCTGTCGGCGCTCCTTGGTTCGTTGTTCGCCGACTTGAACGGCCTTCAACATTTCATTTTCTAGGGCATGGTCCCTGAAAACCTCGACAGCGCGGGCCATTCCCCCCACTTCATCCCGGTTTTCTAAAGCCGGAACCGAAACCGTCAGATCACCATTCGCCAGAAGTGTCATGGTTCGGGTCATTCCGACAATGGGCCGGATGATGCCTTGGGCGATCAGCCACGCGATCAAACCTCCGATGATCAGACTGACCAACAGAACACCGACCACCAATCCCATCATGGTTTGAACCGTATGGTCGACGTCGTCTTGGATATCCTTGAGACGCTGGCGCATTTGAGACGATAAGTCAGATGACGACTTGATAAAGTCGTCTGCCAAGGCTGGTAGTGTCGTGGATGCCAAGGTCTTGTAATCTACGACAATCGGAGTCAATGTGGCAAAGCCACGATCGTAATCGAGGCCAAACTTCGTGATTTTTGCCAATTTGGCCTGGAAAGGTTGCGCGTCGGGCAGGGCCTGTGCGCTGATCATGGCTTGGTTAAATCGTTCCATATGAGGTTTAATCTGTTCCGCATCAGCCTTAATCCCGCTGATTTCAAATTCGGCATTTGCGGTCAGAGCGCCCCAAAGTTGCTGTTGCGCTTGGCCTAAATGGGCCGCCAACTCGAATTTACCACCCGCCAGCGCCATCTTGACCACGGGCCTTAAGCCAATAATGATCGCATCGGCGTTGCTTTGAGTGCCCGTTTCAACCAGCCAGTCCCGGCGCTCCCGGTAATCAACAGACTTCTTGAATTGATCCACATAAAAAGTAAGTTTATCCTGGAGTTGAGTGAGCGGCGTATGAAAGCTTTGATCGGTTAGTGTGGCTCCCAATGTATCAAATTTGCCTCTGATAAGATCAATTAGGCTATTTGCTTTTTTTAGATCATCGGCGGTTCCTGTTGTAATATAAGTAAATATTTGGCCGCGAAGAGCGATGGTGTCGCGCTCGATTTCTTGGATGCTCGAGACATTCCGAGCTTGTTTAACCGATAATTCTTGTTTTCCATCAAAATAGTTGACAACCACAAGGCACATGACACCAACGCTCAAGATAATGAGCAGCATAATGGAAAAGCCAACGTAAATCCTTGTGCCGATTTTTAGGTTCTTCATTATCCGATGTCTCCAAGCAAGGCCGTCAGTTGACAGGCTAGCATATAGCGACCGGAAGTGTTAGCCGAGAAAAGCTGGCTGCTTCTTTCAAAAAAATTGTGCAGCGCCGCATGATCAGGGAGTATATTGCGGCCTCATAGGCGTCATCGGCGGATCGCAATCCTATGTGTAGAAAGAATTTTGATTAAGAACGAAGAGTTGCGACAACCCGGAATCCAAGGTCGGGGCCCTTGTACCAGAGTCGGCGCTTATTTCTGTAGGCTGCCCAAAGTTCCTTACTAGGAGGAGGAGGGGAGCGCCAGCATCCACCTCGAATCACGCGATAAGATGTTTCGTCATCCTGTTTTGAATTCCGTCGGCTTGCTTTTTTTACCTTTTCTACGGGATCGATCTGGCCTCCCCTCAGTCTCGACCAATATGCTAAGTCGTTCCAGTCATCAAGGCACCATTCCCAAACAGTTCCGCTCTGATCATAGGTCTCGAAAGGTCCGCATCCTTCGGGATAACTCTTGACCACTCCAGGAGCGCCGGTCGTGGGGTCAAGACCAAAGCAGGCGCGCTTTTCTGTTGGGGGCTCGTTTCCCCAGGGATAGAGGCGTTGATCAGTCCCGCGCGCAGCACATTCCCATTGAGCTTCACTGGGAAGAGAGAATTTATACTTCGTTGACCCTTCCGATAACCAATTACAATAACATTGTGCATCGTCCCAATCAATATTAACAACGGGCTGATGGGGATCGCGAAAATTGCCTTTTTTAAAAAAACTTAGGTCTGCATATCGTGTTGTTTCGAGAAATCTATAATAATGCCAATTAAGGACTGGCGTTTCACCAATCCAGAATGGACTCAATGTCACACAATGTGAAGCTGTTTCATCGGGACTAATTTCATTGGCTCCCATCAAAAAGGGGCCTCCAGAGACATGTAAAAGACGTAGCTTCGTGTAATTTTCTTCAAAATAAGGCTTATCTTGTTCTAAAATGTTATTTTTTTGCGAAATATTAGTAATTTTTGCTTGTTTTTTATTTAAGATTTTCTGTATCTTGTTTAAAAAGTCCTGCAATTTCATTTTATATTCTCCTTTTAATCAACAACATATCGCCTCTCACCGCTCATCACCCATGGTATAAAAATGGAAAGGGCATTTGAAGGTGGAACCAAACAAAATTACGTCCTACCGGGAGTATGACGCAGTTATTGCGGTATGACAAGTTGCCGTAAAGGAATGGCCCAGGGAATCTGAAAAACGAAAGCCAAGACCTTGGCGTGAATATATTTATATTCTTAAAGATATCATCTTTGGTAGAATATTGATAAGCTTTCACCAGCTATAAATTTTATGAAAAGTCGTCCTATGAAAAATAAGAGCGATAGAATCTGGTTTTTCCCGTATTCTATCGCTCTGTGATGATCTTTTCCGTAAATCCTCAAAATCCCCGAATAGTCTCGCCAATCACGGCGGCGGGGGAGGGCTCGTGTATTTTGAGCGGCGGGGAAGCAATTTTATCGCATTCCCAACAAAGGGGACAGATTTCAGCATGGCGCTGACATTGTGGCGTAGATACTCGTAACGGACATACCATTCGGTATCGACCCAGCAGAGTTGCAGGCTCATGCGGGGGCCTTTTTGGGGCAGGAAGCCATGCCAGGATTTATCGCTAACCCGGAACATCAGCATCCGCCCAAATTCCGGCGAATACTCAAAAGCGTAGTCATTCCGGTCTGAGCTGTTCAAAATTCGCAGGCGGCCCCGTTCGTAAGGCCATTCCTTGCTGAATCCCAGGAGCACGGTGATGATCTTGTGCTTGGAATCCGGGTGGGCATAGCCCTCATTATAGGCGCCCGAGGTGTTCCCCATCATCAGAAGAACTTGGGGCCGTGAGCTGAGGTCAATTTCAAACTTGTTTTCGATCAGGCGACGAAACCGAGGACTGGCCAGATCTTCAAGCACGGATTTAAATTTGGGGCCGGATTTCAGGTGAGGAACCGCGTAACTGCCGCGATCGGGAATCACCGGAACGTCGGCAAGCACGCTATCTTTGTGAATCAGCGGGATTGCTTGCTCGACATAGGCGTAATCGTAAGGCGTTCGATTCAGTTCAGCGGCAGCAATCGCTGCTTCGTCAAGCAATAGAAACGGAGGAGTCTGATCCGCCATGTCTGTTATCCTTTCCCTGTCGCATCTGACCCGACGATGCCGTGCCGCAGCATAGCCGTTGCTGTTTTATTCAGCAAGTCACCCTATTGTACTCATACCATCGAGCTTTAATGTGGCCCCATTAAAGCGGCCCTTAGACACCGGGCGGGCGCGTCCGCGCCCCCCCTTAGAGTCACACGGGGCCATAATCCTGCTGATCACCCAATAGCGCGCAGGGCTTCGGCCCCCCGGAGATCTACCGAAACCAGTTGAGACACCCCCTGTTCGGACATGGTCACGCCGAACAGCCGATCGGTTCTGGCCATGGTGAGGCGATGGTGAGTGATAACCAGGAAGCGGGTCCGGCGAGACGCCGCCATGTCTTGCACCAAATCGCAAAAACGGCCCACATTGGCCTCGTCTAGCGGTGCATCCACCTCGTCCAGCACGCAAATCGGCGCGGGATTGGTCAAAAAGACCCCAAAGAGCAGGGAAAGTGCGGTCAATGCCTGTTCTCCGCCCGACAGCAACGTCAAAATCTGAAGCCGTTTTCCCGGCGGACTGGCGAAAATTTCCAGGCCGGCTTCCAAAGGATCTTCGGCCTCGGTCAATTCCAAATGGGCCCGCCCTCCCCCGAACATCTTGACGAACAACTGTTGGAAGTGGGTGTTGACGGTCTGAAACGAGGCCAACAGCCGCTCTCGTGCCTCTCGGTTGAGGCTGGAGATGCCGTGGCGCAAGCGGCTGATGGCCGCCACCAGATCCGTCCGTTCACTGGTCAGGCTGTTGATCTGGGCCTCCAGCTCGTTGGCCTCCAGTTCGGCTCGAAGATTGACCGGCCCCATATTGTCCCGTTCCCGGATCAGGCGCTCCATCCGGCTTTCCACTGCTGCCGCTTCGGGCAGATCGTCGCCGGGTTGAAGTCCGGTTAGGGCCAGCGTATCACCAGGCAGGCACTCAAGCCGCTCCTGAATCCGTTCGGCCACGCCGGTTCGCGCTTGCAGGGCATTGGTCACGGCGGCATCGGCGCGGGCGCGGGCTTCTCGTGCATCGGCCAATCCGACTTCGGCGCGTTTCAATTGGGCTTCGGTTTCGGTGAGTTTGCTTTCCGTGGCAACCAGAGTATCGGCGGCTCGTTTGCGGGTGCGTTCGGCATCGGCGAGGCGGGTCAGTAGTGTTTGGCGGGTGGCTTCGATCTCGGTGGGGCGGTCGGCGAGGATGTCCAATTCGCTCTCAGTGGTGGCGGCGCGCTCGGCCAATTCGGCCAGCCGGCCATCGGCGCCCTGCTGACGGGTCCGCCACGAAAGCTCTTCGGTTTCGATGGCCGCCAAGCGTTGGCGGCGACCATGGGTTTCGCGGGTCAGCCGGTCGAGTTGGCTTTGGCGCTCGGCCAGAGCCGCGCGTTGTGCAGCCAATGCGGCCCGCGCCTCGGTCACTTGGGCGCGGGCCGGCTCAGTGCTAGGGAGCGACTCCAGGGTGAGTTGAGCTTCGGCGAGCCGGGTTACAGCATCGGTTCGGTCGGCTTCCAGCCGTTCCCATTGCTCAATCACCGAAGCCAGCCGCGAAGCGGCGCTGCTATGATCGCGCTCCAACCGGCTGTGGTGGTCGCGGGCCTGATTGACGGCGGTGAAGGCGTCCCGAACGGCGTCCCGGCTGCGCTTCTCATCGGCGGCGGTGTCGGTGGCGGCTCGCCGGGCGTCGTCCACCACTGCGCGGGCGTCGTCAACCCGCTCTTCGGCACCATTCAGGTCCAGCCGAACGTCTTCAAGACGGTTGCGCTGTCGAAGCCGGATCGCTGCCGCCGTGGGAGCGCCTGCCGTAATGGTTAGGCCATCCCAACGCCACGCCGCTCCGTCCCGTGTGACCAAGGCTTGTCCGGGAAGCAGGTGAGGCATCAGGCGGGCCCCGGTCTCCGCGTCGGCCACTAGGCCCAACATGCCAAGACGGCGGGTCAGGGCGGCCGGGCCGCTGACCTTGGCACTGAGTGGCGTCACGCCTTCGGGGAGTGATGGAATTTCGGAATAAGGCGGAAGCGTGCGCCAATGGACGGCGGCGGCGTCATTGACTGGTGCGGTCAGGTCATCGCCAAGGGCGGCGGCCAAGGCACCTTCGTAACCGGCTGCCACCGTCACGGCGTCGATCAGGGGGGGGAACAGCTCGCCGGAGCTGTTGCGCCCATGGAGCAATTCCGACAGGGCTGTGGCTTCGGCTTTGAGTTTGGAACGCACCGCTTCCGCAGCCTGAAGCTCTTCACGAAACCGGGCCAGCCGGGATTCTGCCGCCGCTTTTGCATGCTCGGCGCTTTCGCTGGCTTCGCGGGCTTGCTCCAATCGTTCTTCAGCCGCTGCAACCAGAGCTTCGGCCTCGAGCGGATCGGGGCTAGCCGCCAGTGCGCGCTCCAGGGTTTCGCGTTGGCTGCGCTGGTTGGCGAGTCGTTGGTCGGCGACGGTTAAGCGTTGGGCCAAATCCTGAGTCTGGCGGCTCAAGGCCGAGCGGCGGGCTTCATCGGCGGCCACCCGTTCAGTCAAAGCGGTGAGGGCGCGATCGCCAGCGTCAACCGCCTCGCGACTCTCGGCCAGGGCCAACATGGCCTCTTCGGTCAGAATCGCTTCATCGTCTTGGGCGGCCCGCAGTCGGCGCCGTTCGCTGTTCAACCGGGCCACAGCACCGTCGGCATCGGCAGCGAGGGCGCGTTCCCGGTCCAGATCTCGCCGAATCTGCTCCAATCGGTGGCGATGGGCGGCTTGGGAATCGATGACCCGCTTTTCTTCGGCGTCCAACTGTTCGCGGGCCACAAGTAGGCGTTGCACGGCTGCCGCCGCCGCCGCTTCGGCTTGACGCGACTCGGGGAGGTCTGCCGCGCTGTTGGTGCGCAGGGTGGTCAGATGGGCCACCGCGCCCATCAAGTCCCGAACCTGGGTCTCTGCGGTCTCAAAGGCCGCTCGGGCGGCGGCGGTTGTCCCTTCTGCCGCCTGCCAGCGCAGATGCCACAGTACCGCCTCACTGCGCCGGATCTGGTCCGATAGGTTGCGGTAGCGGGAGGCTTGGCGGGCCTGTTTGCGAAGTCCCTGGAGCTGGCCATCCATGGCGTTGATCACGTCATCAAGCCGGGTCAGGTTGGTTTCGGCAGCCCGCAATCGCAATTCGGCTTCGTGGCGGCGCGAGTGAAGGCCGGTGATTCCAGCCGCTTCTTCCAGCAATTGCCGGCGGTCTTGGGGCTTGGCTCGAATCAGGGCCCCGACCTGACCTTGACTGACCAGAGCCGGTGAGTTGGCGCCGCTGGCATTATCAGCGAACAGAAGCTGAACGTCGCGGGCACGCACTGTTTTTCCATTGATTCGGTATTCGGAGCCCGCGCCACGTTCGATTCGCCGCGTGATCTCGAGATCGTTGTTGTCGTTAAACCCTGCGGGTGCGGTGCGGCTGGAATTGTCGAGGGATAGAGTGACTTCGGCCAGATTTCGGGCCGGGCGGCGCGAGGTGCCACCGAAGATCACGTCATCCATCCCGTCGCCGCGCATGCGTTTGGCTGACGTCTCGCCCATAACCCAGCGGAGTGCCTCCACCAGATTGGATTTGCCGCAGCCATTCGGACCGACAACGCCGGTCATGCCCGGCTCGATCACCAGTTCGGTATTTTCGACGAAGGATTTAAACCCAACCAAACGGAGTTTGACAAAGTCCAAGATAAGGGCCTCGGGTTGGGCTGATACCAATGTCCCCTGACGGAAACCCATCAGCAGGCCGCCGCAGGAGTGGCGCGGCGGTGGTCACCGTCAACACCCGATCAACATGACGTATCGGTCTCGTCACGTGATCGGGCATTCAAGATACGGCCTTGATTCGGAAGGCTAATGCGACAACAGACCGTCGATCACGTCCGTAAATTTCCCGATTGGCAGCGCCCCCTCTAACTTTTTGGCGCCATTGTTGAAGACAAAGGTTGGGGTTGATCGGACATCAAATTTCTTTTGGGCTTCTTGAGTCCGGGCGATGATCGCGTCGGAAAGCTCTTTATTGGCCATGCAAGCACTGAAGTCAGCCGCAGACAGGCCACCCAAGGCGCCGATTTGGGCCAATGCTTGCTGGGGATTGGACGCATGCACCCATTGTTTTTGGTCTTTGAACAACACGCCCAGGAAGCCAAAATAATGGTCAGGATCGGCGCAGCGGGTCATCATGGCCGCTCGCAGGGCGTATTGGTCAAGCGGGAAGTCGTGGAAGACCACCTTCATTTTGCCGGTGTCGACATATTTGGTGATGAGGAGCGGAAGCGTTTCGGTATGGAAATCGGCACAATGGGGGCAGGTCAGAGACGAAAAATCGTCCATGGTGACCGGCGCCGCAGGGTTGCCGAGAACACGATCGACCAAGGCCGCTTTAACATCGAGCGGTTCGGCGATCGCCTGGATAACCAATCCGGGCAGAGCCGCCAGTGCCAAGCCCAGAACCACGACCAAACCATGCAGACGGTGCAATAGATAGGACATCCGAATCTCCCCCCAACAACATGTTGGGACTATAAGACGAGCTTTCAGCCCGAGGCAAGGTTCGTGTCGGTATCGTCCAGGGTGGGCACCAACGGGCTGGATTGCCAAACAAAAACCCCTCGCCCCGCCGGAGCGGAGGAGGGGTTTCTGACTCTTGGTTGGAGGAGCCCGGTGGCTCCTATCCGGGGCTGGCGGTTTAGTTAAACCGGAAGCCGTAGCGAACGCCGACGAAATTCATGCCATCGTTCTGCGAGGCAAGCCAGCCGGCATTGGAGATGTGGGCGGCATAGGCCGACAGAGAATTAACCGGGTCGATCCGGTAGCCGAGATCAATCGCCTCACGGAACAGAACCCGCGACCCAAGGTTGGGGCGACCATCGATTTCAAAGGCGCCGGTGGCGGTTTTGTTGGCCTTCAATTGGCCGTCATGAATATCCATGCCGAAGGCGAAGTCAAAGAAGAAGCCCGCACCAAGGCCCCATTCCCACGACAAGCCGCCGTAGCCGTTGTTGGTCCAGCCCGCCGTGTTTGCGCTGAAGCCGACCATCGGGCGCGGTGCCAGAATGGATTGCAGGAACGGGGTTTCCGAAACGCCGACAACCACTGGCGTGAAGAGGAGTTCGCCGTTGATATCGACGGTATTTTCTTCCTTCGTCTTGGTTTGGTTGTCGCGTGCGGCATCATGATCGAGGACACCAACCCGGACTTCCGAGACGATTCCGCCGAGACCATCAGCCTGGGCCGGGCTAGCAATGCCACCCAAAACCAGCGCCAAGGCAAAGGCGGCAGAACTCATTGATAAAGCTGACCGTACCACGACACCCTCCCAAAAACTGCCAAAAGCATCCTGGAGACCCGTGTAACATGGCGAACGACAGGGTCGTAAGAGGTAACCGAGGATGATAAAGAAAGTCTGTAACGGATTGTTGCCGTTGTTGCATTTCTGACACGAGCATTGGGGATAGTATGGTGGCGTTGCCTATCGAGCCGGTTTTGCCCGCTATCCGAGCGGCGCTGGCCGAGGTTGGATTGGCGGTGTTGCAAGCGCCGCCGGGAGCCGGCAAGACCACCAGGGTTCCGTTGGCATTATTGGATCAGCCCTGGTTAGGCAACCGGCGGGTGGTGGTGCTTGAGCCTCGTCGGTTGGCGGCGCGAGCGGCGGCTCGGCGCATGGCCGCGATGCTGGGTGAGGAGGTCGGGGCCACCGTCGGCTACCGGGTGCGTTTTGACAGCCGGGTGGGGCCGGGAACCCGGATCGAGGTGGTGACGGACGGCCTGTTTTTGCGTCGGCTCCAGGAGGATCCAACTCTGGCCGATATCGGGGTGGTGCTATTCGACGAATTTCACGAGCGGCGCTTGGATGCCGATTTGGCATTGGCTCTGGTGTTGGAGGCTCGGGCCGCTTTTCGGGAGGATTTGCGCCTGCTGGTCATGTCGGCAACCCTTGATGGCGAGCCGGTTTCGGCCTTGCTGGGCGGAGCCCCGATGATCACCAGCGAAGGCCAAGCCTTTCCGGTTGTCACCCAATACACGCCGCCGACTCCCGGAACCCGGATTGAAGAAGCCATGGCAGCGGCCATTCGTCGGGCCTTGGTCGAAGAGGAGGGCGATATTCTGGCCTTTCTGCCCGGTGGAGCCGAAATCCGTCGCACCGGGACTCGATTGGCCGATTTGGTCTCTGAAAGGCTGTTGATTGCGCCGCTCCATGGTGATTTGGGGCTCGATCAGCAGGATCAGGCGATTCGGCCTTCGCCACCCGGACGGCGCAAGGTGGTTCTGGCGACGGCACTGGCTGAAACCAGCCTGACCATCGAAGGGGTTCGGGTTGTCATCGATAGCGGTTTAATGCGTGTGTCGCGTTTCGATCCGGTTGGTGGCATGAGCCGGCTTGACACCATTCGGGTTTCACGAGCTGCCGCCGATCAGCGGCGTGGCCGTGCGGGCCGGACTCAACCTGGCTTATGCTATCGGCTTTGGCCCGAGGCCGAGCAGCGGGCATTGTTGCCATTCACGCCGCCGGAAATTCTATCTGCCGACTTGGCGCCGTTGGCCTTGGAAGTGGCGGAGTGGGGCGTTGCCGATGTTGGGGGGTTGGCTTGGCTGGATCCGCCGCCGCCGCCTGTTTTGGCCCAGGCGCGAGCCTTGCTGCGGCAGTTGGGAGCCCTTGACGAAAATGGCACCCTGACCCGCCATGGTCGCGACCTCGCCGGGTTTGGGATTCATCCCCGATTGGCGCACATGATGGTTCGGGGGCAGGCGTTGGGGCGGGGACCGCTGGCCTGTGTGCTGGCGGCGGTTTTGGGCGAACGGGATATGATCAGGTCCAAGCCGGGCCAAGGCGGGCCGGGCGGCGGGACTCGTGATGTGGATCTGCGTCGGCGCGTTGAGCTGGTCATGGCCGGCGGTGGCCCTGGTGCCGATCCTGCCGCCTTGCAACGGGTTCGGCACGCGGCGGCCCAATGGGCCAGACAGATGCGGGTGCCAAAGGGCAGCTTTGGATCAACATTGAAGCTTGACGCTATGACCCTTCAGCCTGCCGCGACGGGGGCTTTGGTGGCGCTGGCCTATCCTGATCGCATTGCCCAGCGTCGATCGGCGAGCGGCGGCGAGGGGCACTATCGTTTGGCTCAGGGGCGAGGGGCGGTGTTGCCGCCGGGGGATCCCTTGGCGGCTGAACCGTGGCTGGCAGTGGCCGAACTGGACGGTGATCGCCGGGAGGCCCGGATTTTTCTGGCGGCTCCGGTGACTCAGGCCGAGCTGGAATTGGAATACGAGGCCCTGATCGAAACGGCGGAAGAGGTGGTCTGGGAGCCCCGCGAGCAGGCGGTGACGGCGCGTCGGTGCCGTCGGTTGGGAGCGTTGGTGCTGGCCTCGGAGAGCCTGAAGACTCCAGACCCGACTCGCCTTGTCACCGCCATGTTGGACGGGGTTCGTCATCATGGGTTGGCTTTGCTGCCTTGGACCGATGCCATTGAATCCTGGCGGGCGCGGCTGGCTTTTTTGTCTCGGGTTGAGCATCCGGAACGTCGGGCGAATACGGGGCAAGAGGGCGGCAGCGGGTGGCCGGATCTGTCCGATGCGGTCCTGCTGGCGACTTTGGAAGAGTGGCTGACGCCCCATTTGGCCGGTTGTACCCGTGCCGCTCATCTCAAGCGCCTCGATCTCCAGGCGATTCTCGAGGCGCGGTTGGATTGGCGGCAACGCCGGTTGCTGGACGACTGGGCGCCGAGTCATTTGACCGTGCCCAGTGGCTCGCGTTTGCCCTTGGACTACAGCGGCCCGTGCCCGATTCTGGCGGTGCGTCTTCAGGAAATGTTCGGCGCTCGGGAGACCCCGGCGATTTGCGGTGGCACGGTCCCGGTGCTGCTGCATTTGCTGTCACCGGCTCATCGGCCCGTCCAGGTGACGCGCGACTTGGCCGGGTTTTGGGCGGGCGGGTATCATCAGGTCAAGGCCGACCTGAAGGGACGGTATCCCAAGCACGCTTGGCCCGAAGACCCGCTGACGGCGGCCCCCACCAACCGAACCAAGCGGGCGATGATGGCGGCCTCATAGGTGCGAGGACTTGTTTCCGATGACCTCGCTCTGATCGTTGACATCGACGCCGATTCGGCCTAGCGTGCGTCCATTGACCGCAGCCGCCAAGCCGGCGGCGGCCCGCCAGTCCGCGAGTTTCGCGCACTGGTGTTTTTTGTTTGGCGTGGTGGAGCTGACCGGGCATGTTCGAAGGACTGACGGGACGTCTTGGCGAAATCTTCGATCGTCTGCGCAAGCGCGGGGCGTTGAGCGAGGATGACGTCAATGCCGCTCTGCGCGAGGTTCGGGTGGCATTGCTTGAAGCCGACGTGGCGTTGCCGGTGGTCAAGCAATTCGTCGCCGGCGTGAAGGAGCGGGCGGTCGGTCAAGAGGTTCTGCGCTCGGTGACGCCGGGCCAGATGGTGATCAAGATTGTTCATGACCATCTGGTCGAAATGCTGGGAAGTGCCAGCGAAGAGGTTAATCTTAACGCCGTGCCGCCGGTTCCGATCCTGATGGTCGGGCTCCAAGGATCGGGTAAGACCACTACCACCGCCAAAATTGCGTTGCGTCTGCGGACGCGGGAACGCAAGAAGGTGCTGATGGCCTCCCTCGACGTGCGGCGGCCTGCGGCACAAGAACAGTTGAAGGTGCTCGGCGAGCGGACCGAGGTGGCCACGTTGCCGATCATCGCCGGTCAGGGGCCGGTGGAGATCGCCAAGCGGGCCATGTTGACGGGCCGGCTCGAAGGCTATGACGTGGTGTTGCTGGACACCGCCGGTCGGTTGGCCATCGATGACGAGTTGATGGCCGAGGTTGCCGCCGTCCGCGACGCTACCCATCCGGTGGAAACCCTGCTGGTGGTTGATGCCATGACCGGCCAGGATGCGGTCACGGTGGCAGCCCATTTCGAGCAACGGGTGGGCGTGACCGGCATCGTTTTGACTCGGGTTGACGGCGATGCGCGGGGTGGTGCGGCGTTGTCCATGCGCCAGACCACGGGAAAACCCATCAAGTTCCTGGGTGTCGGTGAAAAGATCGATGCCCTTGAAGGCTTCCACCCCGACCGCATCGCGGGCCGCATTCTGGGCATGGGCGACGTGGTTGGCCTTGTGGAGAAGGCCGCCGAGTCCATCGACCGCGAAGAAGCGGAAAAGATGGCCGAGCGCATGCAGCAGGGGGCCTTTACCCTGGACGACATGGCGGCTCAATTGCGGCAAATTCGTAAGATGGGCGGCATGTCCGGGTTGATGGGGATGCTGCCCGGCATCGGCAAGATCAAGAACCAGCTCAAAGAAGCAAATATCGACGAGCGGATGTTGAAGCGCCAGGAAGCGATCATCGGCTCGATGACTAAGGCCGAACGGCGCGATGTCCGATTGCTGAACGGTTCTCGTCGGCGACGGATCGCGTTGGGCTCGGGAACCACCGTTCAGGACGTCAATCGCCTGCTCAAGCAATATCAGGAGATGCAGGCGATGATGAAGAAGGTTAAGAAGCTCGGCCAGAAAGGGCTGATGCGCCAGGGTCTTCAGGCGTTGCTGCCGCGTTAGGCCCGTCTGGCGTCAATCACTCTTGTTTTCGTATTTACCGTTCACCGTGCATCAAGGAAAGCAGACACAGAATGTCTTTGAAGATTCGGTTGGCCCGTGGCGGCGCCAAGAAGCGCCCGTTTTATGGCATCGTCGTAACCGACGCCCGTTCGCCCCGCGATGGCCGGTTCATTGAGAAGATCGGCACCTACAATCCGATGCTGGAAAAGGATCATCCTCAGCGGGTGCAGATCAACGCCGAACGGGCCCGGTATTGGCTTTCGGTCGGCGCCCAGCCGACGGATCGTGTTGCCCTGTTCCTAGGGCGCGCCGAGTTGGTGCCGATGCCCGTTCGCAAGGAAACCCCGGCGAAGTCGGCTCCCAAGGCCAAGGCTCAGGAACGAGCCAAGCAGGAAGAAGCCCTGCGTGCCAAGGCCGCCGGCGGTTGATGATTCGAGGGCGGTGACCCCCAATGGCCGGAGAGTCCGGAAACGATGCAGGCCGGCGGGTCTGTGTTGGCGAGATCGTCGGCGCCCACGGCGTCCGTGGTCTGGTGCGGCTGCGCAGCTTTACCGAGGATCCGACGGCGGTGGTGGCTTATGGTCCGTTGACCGATGAAGCGGGGCGGCGACGATTCGCGGTTCAGCTTCAGTCACCGGGTAAGGGAACCTGGATTGCGCGGGTCGAAGGCGTGTCCGAACGCAATGCCGCCGAAGCCCTGCGGGGGACTCGGCTGTATGTCGAGCGGGCGGCTTTGCCGACCACCGACGAAGACGAGTTCTACCACGCGGACCTGATTGGCCTGCGGGCCGAACGGGCCGATGGGGAGCTGTTGGGGTCGGTGATCGCCGTCCATGATTTCGGGGGCGGCACCCTGCTGGAGCTGCGCTTGGTTTGTGGCCGAACGGCAGCGGTGCCATTCACCCAGGCGGTGGTGCCGGTGGTGGATGTGGCCGCCGGTCGTGTGGTGATGGACCCGCCTGCCGCGTTATTGGAGCCCGCCCAGCCGTCAGGCGAAGCGGGCGAAGAGGACGGGGAAGGGCCTTTGGCCGTGGCGGAGTCGGAACGGTGATGGAAGAGGGCCGGCAACGGCCATTATGGTCGGTGCGGGTCTTAACCTTGTTCCCGGAAATGTTTCCGGGGCCGCTTTCGGTCAGTTTGGCCGGGAAAGCCCTGGAAAACCGGGTCTGGACGCTGGAAACGGTGGACATTCGCGGGTTCGCGCGCGATAAACACCGCTCCGTCGACGATACGCCCTTTGGGGGTGGGCCGGGGATGGTTATGCGTCCAGATGTGCTTGATGGGGCGCTGACGGCGGCGGGTGCGTCTGCGGGTCTCCCTGGAGAGGCCGGGCGGAGGCGGGCGATCTATCTGTCGCCACGCGGTCGGGTGCTGGATCAAGCCCTGGTCCGGGACTTGGCGGCAGAGTCTCAGGTGACCCTGCTGTGTGGCCGTTACGAGGGTGTTGACGAGCGGGTGTTGGAGGCTCACGCCCTGGAGGAAGTTAGCCTTGGCGACTTCGTCCTGTCGGGGGGCGAGCCGGCGGCACTGGCTCTGATTGATGCTTGTGTTCGGTTGTTGCCCGGCGTGATGGGAAATGTCGAGACCGCAGGCGAGGAAAGTTTCGAGCAGGGGTTGCTGGAATATCCGCATTACACCCGGCCAGCGGTTTGGACCGACTCTTTGGGCGTGACCCGGACGGTACCGGATGTGCTGCTGTCGGGGCATCACGAAAAGGTCAAGGCTTGGCGCTTGGCCGAGGCGGAACGGATCACCCAGGCCCGCCGGCCTGATTTGTGGACCCGGTACGCGGCGGCGGCTCAGGCGGAGCGGCAAAGGCGGGCGATGTCCAAGCGCGGTCGTCGGCGCCACGAAGAACAAGAGGGTCGGACGGTGGAAGCCGCCCGGTTCGAAGGGAAGTTTGAGGGATTCGAGGGATAGGTGTCATGAATCTGTTGCAGAAGTTCAATCAGGCCCAAGTCGATAAGCTCACCGCCAACACCACGATTCCCGAGTTCTCTCCGGGCGACACGGTGAAGGTCAATGTCAAGGTGATCGAAGGCACCCGTGAGCGGGTCCAGGCTTACGAAGGCGTGTGCATTGCCCGTAAGAATGCTGGTCTCAATTCGTCGTTTACTGTGCGTAAAATCAGCTACGGCGAGGGCGTCGAGCGGGTCTTCCCACTGTATAGCCCGCGCATCGACAGCATCGAGCTGGTGCGTAAGGGCGAAGTCCGTCGGGCCAAGCTGTATTATCTGCGTGAACTGCGCGGCAAGTCGGCTCGCATCGTCGAGCGGACGACGGGTCGCGGCATGAAGCGCGACGCCTCGTAAGCGAGTCCCCGTGGGAGATGCTGGGGCCGTGTGTGCGGCCCCAGTGCCGGGGATTTGTGACGTCAAGGGTTCAAAGGGCCGACCGGCCTTTTGCGGGTGTGGGCGGAGCCCACGAAAGACAGCTTTCCTATACCATCAAGCCTTGATTTCGCTACGTGGCCGTTGCGTGGACAACTTGCGTGGCCTCGTCGCTGGCTCCAGTCGTGTCCGTCGCTGTGACCGTTGTTGTAACGGTTACAGATGTTGATGCTTGGGCGGCGGTCGGCAGTGCAGGCGTTTGGTAGACCGCATTGGTGACGGTATCGGTGGTGCCGGTGACTGTGGTGGGCGTTGAGGGGTCGCTGTGCGGCGTATATGTCGTGCTGTAGGTGGGCTGATTGATGGAAATGGCGCTGTTTGTTGACGACGTTCCAAGAACAAGCGCCTGGTAAACCGATGCTGAAGTGCTGGTTGTCGGCTCGGTGCTGGGAACCGTAGCAGTGCTGGCGATGGTTGGGACCGAAGCCCCGGACTGTAGAGCATTGGTCACGCCGTCATTGTCTTGTGTTAGATCGGCCACTGTTACATTCGATGTCCCACCTTGTGTAATCCCCGTGAATGTACTGCTATTTAATGGAGCTGCCAACACCAGATTAGATTCACTTGCTGCAGCACTGGCAGCGGTGGATAATTGGTGAGACATATCCGTTTGGATATTCTGTGATGATGAATTCCATATCTGTACATCACTAATCATACCGGCGAAGTCTCGCGCTGCCGACCAATTGCTATCGCTATTAGGATCCCGTTCGGTACCAATGATCACACTGGAAGGGGCGTTGGTGATCGCTCCAGAGGCCGGCACTGGCGAATCTTGATAGGTGCCGGTTATCACATTGGTATCAATAACACCATTAACCGATATACTGACGGCTCCCGTATTGCTATAAGTGGCAGCAATATTCTCCCATGTACCATTAACGATTGGAGTATCGGTTGTGGTTACCTCTGTATCAGTGTAGTGACCATCAACAATCCCATTAGCAATTTCAATTTCTATATTATTACTATGGGTAATTTCGATTTTAAACCCACTGAGCGGATTTCCCGAAGTATCAGTTGATTGATCATCCACCACAACCGCAATGGGGCCTGGAACAGTCCTCGCCTGATTGATCCAGGCCTCGACGGTCATGCCGTTGCTGAAGGAGGGGGGCGATGAAAGGTCGAATTCCAGTGCCGTGGGGTTGTTCCCTGACAGGTTATTGGCAGCAGCTCCGGCAAAGGCCGCCGCACTGAAGGCGTGGGTCATGTCTATGATATCGGGATTTGTAACGGGTCCACTTGATCCGCCTGATGACCCGCCTGACGTATCGGACGAAGAAGGGGTGTTGGTTGTGGGGCTTGAGCTTCCCGTATCAACCGGGGCCGTTGATGTATCGGTAGAGCTAGGCGAGCTTGGAGTCTCTGCCGGGGTGGTTGAGGTTTCGGGGGAAGGGGTTGGTTCAGAAGCGCTCTGGGTGGTTTGTGTCTCGGGTTGGGTTGTTTGGGGTTCGCCGGTTGAAGTGTTATGATTTTCTGGGGCAAATGGCGCCGTGATGGTCTGAGGCTCACTGGCGACGTCAAAACTGTTGGTGCTGACGGTATTGGCCTCGGAAGAGGCCGTAGACGGCGCGGTCGCTGCTGCGGTCGGGGATGGGGGCGCATCGGCGGGGGCGTTGCTTGATGCGAAAGAGGACGCGGTGGACGAGGCCTCGGTTTGCCCGTTGGCAGAGGGGCTGTCGCTGGCGGTGGTGTGATCAGATGATGTTGCAACCTCAGCCACCTGCGCACTGGGGTCCGTCGAGGTAGCGGCTGGGGCGGTGGCTTCCGGTTGTCCTGTAGCCGGGGCGCTGTCGCTGTTTCCGCTTGGGGTGGTTTCGCTCGGACTTGCCGAAGACGACCCTTGTTCGGAACCCGAAGACATGGCCATCAATTGGGGATCGGGGGCTGGCACGCCGTCTTGGGCGGCCGCCGCCTGTTGATCGCTGGCCGCTCCCGCTGTGGTGGCGCTACCGACCGCAGACGCGAGGTTCTGTCCGCTGCTCAGGGCTTGGGTCAGTGCAGAGGCCATGACCTCGCTTTGGCTCCCCTCACCGGAGATACCGACCGAGGCCAGGGCGCTTTGGACGTCGGCGCCGCTGGCTAGGGCTGCCGCCAAGGCAGTCTCCGCAGAGGGCGGTGATGACGCCTCCGCAGCCTGGGTTGCGGCAGCCGAAGAGGCCGTGTTGGCGGCCTGAATCGCCGCTTCGGTTGGGGCTCCGGTGCTCAGGGCTTGGGTGAGCGCATTGATAAAGGCGCTGCCGTCGCTTCCTTGGCTGGCGGCGGCAATGGCGCTGCCGGCATCGGCTCCACCCGACGCCAATCCCGCTAGCAAAGCTGAGGGCGCGGCCACGCCAGCAGTGGTCAGGGCCTCGGCGGTGGCTTGGGCTTGGCTAGCCTGTTCGGCGGCGGCGGCGGCAGCCCCAGAGTTCGCCCCGCCGGCTAGGGCCTGGGCCAAGGCCTGGGAGGCAGCGGAATTGCCTCCAAATCCGGCCGTCATCAGGGCTTCGTGGGCATCGGCGCCGCTGGACAGCGCGGCGATCATCGCATCGATGGACGAAACCGGAACGGTTTGGGCTTGGGCTGTCTGAGCCTGGGCGCTGGCTTGTTCCTGCCAAGCGTGGACGGCGGCTTCGCTGGATGTTCCATTCGACAGGGCGGCAAACAGGTTTTGGGCCAAGGCCGTGCTTTGTTCGGTTCCGGCTTCTGCTGCCAAGCCATGAAGAGCATCCCCGATCCCAGGTCCACCTTGGGCCAAGCTGCTGATCAAAGTATCGGTCGCGTTTAAGGGGACGGCGTTGCTGGCCTTCAGACTGTCCGTTGTTTGACCGGCAGCGATGGCCTGCTGTTGGGCTACCGCCAATTCATTGCCGTTAGCCAGAGATGTCAGAAGAGTTCCAACGGCGACTTTTTGTGCTTCTGGAGAGCTGCCTGCCGTCGCAACCGCTTTGGCGATGATATCCGCCGCATCGCCTCGCCCTTGGGATAAGGCTTCGGCGAGGGTTTGGAGCGGCGGCGCGGCTTCGCTGCCAGCCAAAGGATCGATACCTGCGCCCACGCCTTGCTTGGCCCAGGCGACGGCGTCCTCAGGAGAATCGCCTCTGGCCAAGGCGGTGATAATCCGGCCGATCAGCGCGTCGGCAACCTCGTTGGCTTGTGCTGGAGGAACGCCGGTCTGGGTCAGAAAATGCGCATATGTGGACTTGGTTTCCTCAACAGCCGCGAGAACTTCCTTTCCAGAGGAAATATTCTCGATTAAGGACGGTGGAGGCGACCACTCAAGATTCATATCTGGCATGACACCCCTTCCAGACTGAAAGCCCGTTACAGAAATACCTTCGCGTGGCTATCGACTCTCTTGGCTGACGTGTTTGTGGGACCGAAAGAGCCTCTGATCAAGCGGTATAATACCATCAAGCCTTGATGTTGATGTTGACTCATCAAGGCTGCCTCAGGCACCGGGCGGGCGCATCCGCGCCCCCCTAGAGTCACATGAGGGCTTCGCGCGCACAGACGCGCAGGGCCGTCGTCACGGCCCGAGGACCGGCAGTGTGCCACTCGGCTCGTCGGTATAAGACCGACGGACTGTAACAATGATACCATCGAGTCCTGATGTGTCAACATCAAGACTCGATGGTGTCATTCTATTTTTATTTTCCTTTATGCACAACCATGAATATAAATATAGTTTTCAATAAAATTATTGATTGCTTTTTGGCAAGCATCCTGATCTCCGATTAAACTTTTTATAAATAGACTGAAAGTCATTTCAAGTTGCATTTGATGGATAGATATATCAATATCTAGCATCATAATTTGTTTATAAGCATAAAATACGGAAAAATTATATCATAATCATTGTATTTTTAGAATAATAAAAGGGAATTAATCCAATACTGCAAATGCGGGGGCTTTCATAATCATAGTTTTATATCTTTGTACATGATTGTATTGCAACAGGCGATGGTCAGCAATCAGTAAATATAAATCCTAAGGCCAGTGATCCACGAGGTCGTAATGATCGTACCAGTGACAAAGGGATGTTTTGATCCTAAAGAAGCGCCGATCTCTTACTTCTCTACATTAGTATTTATTAGTTTTCTTATTAATTTTTTTATGTCGTTCTTCGATAAAAAGAAGGCAGGTACGTCACATATCCATAGTTAATGATATAAATCATATATCATGACAATTCAAATCAAAAATATCAGATATTGAATCTTGTGTTTTGGCTACAGAAAGATACATAACCCGTTATGTGGGTATGGTTTATCGGGTAACCGTTTCCAAGATGTCGAAAAGTTAATCATAAGGTGGGGGGTATCATGTCGATCCAGGGATTCCTTGCGGCCTGTTTAGCGGTTGTTGGAGCCGTTATCACTGCTATGGCGGGCCTATTGATTGTCGAGCAATGGCGGGTCACCCATGAAGCTGCAAGTGCCCATGAGTTGGTCGGGGTTCTGGCTGCCAACTCGCTTATTTCTGAAAAAATATCGCGAGAGCGCGGGGCTACGGTCATTGCCATGGCTAGTGACGATCCAGGAACCTGGACTATCCTGACTCAACAACGTCAGGAAGCCGATGACGCTTTGGAAAATGCCAAGCGTGTCGTTGCCCAGGCGCATTTTTCGGATAAAGAAGCTGTATTGATAGATATTGAGAAATTGATAAGTGATTGTTCTATTTTAAGATCCAGTGTTAAAAGAACCAATGAGCCAGATTTAATCGCAAATATATCTCACCTTTTTAGTGATAGAATCGAACATTCAGTGAAAATAAGCAATCGTTTAGAGCGGGTTCTTTTGACTCTGGACCCAGATATTGCCAGATTTGGAACCATTGCCCAGGTGGTGTGGGCGTTGCGCGATGCTGCCGGACGTGAATCCAGCACGACCATGCAAGTGATCAACAGCCGCAAGCCGCCAACTCCCGAGGCTCGCCGTTACATGGACATGGCCGTTGGAGCCGTCAATGAGTTGTGGCAGCGTTTAATAATAATTGCTGATGGCGAAGACAGTCCGCCGGCTTTGCGAAAGGCCATGGCAACGGTCCGTGAAGGCTATTTTAAAGAGTATGACATCATGCGTCAGCGCATTAATGCCGCAGAATCTGGCGATGGAGTCTATGATCTGGATGGTGCCGAATGGCGACGGATTACGGCCCCTCAATTGCAATTGATCATGATTCTTCGCGATGCGGCGGTGAATGAAGCCTTGGCTTTGGCTGATGCTAAACAGCAGCAGGCCCAGCGCGGCTTGTGGGAAGTCATTGCCTTGTTCTGTTTTGCCATGCTGCTGTTTATTACTGTGGTGTGGGCTGTACGTTCTCGTGTCATAGGGCCATTGACTGAGTTGACATCGATTGTCGCTCGATTATCCGAAGGGGCTCGCGATTTGGTGGTGCCGATGCAGGCGCGCTTGACGGAAATTGCCAGCCTTGCCCGAGCCATCGAGGTGTTGCGTGCCAATGCGCTGGCGGCTGATGCCATGGCTGATCGGCAGCACGCCGAGACCGATGCTAAAGAAGCGAGCCGGCGGCGTTTAGAGAGTCTGACCCGGACCTTTGCTTCGGCGATCGACGGCATTTCGGAGGCCCTAAAAGGTGGCGCCGATGGCGTTCGCGGGAGTGCCGGAACCCTGAGCGGAACCGCTGATCTTGCGGCTCAACGATCCACAGCGGTGGCCATGGCGGCAGAGCAGGCCTCAAGCAATGTCCAAACAGCGGCCGTGGCAGCCGAAGAGTTGTCGGCCTCCATCCAGGAAATTTCCAGGCGCATGGTCCAGGCGTCTTCTGTTACCCAACAGGCGGTGACCGAAGCCGAGCACACGGCGCAAGTCATCGCGGGGTTGACCGCCGCTGCCGCCAAAATTGCAAGTGTGGTTCAGGTGATTAGTGGCGTTGCGGCTCAGACCAACCTGTTGGCACTGAATGCCACTATCGAAGCCGCGCGGGCGGGGGAGGCGGGCAAAGGCTTTGCCGTGGTGGCTGCCGAGGTCAAGGCGTTGGCGCGCCAAACCGCCCAGGCGACCAACGATATTCAGGGGCATGTGGCGGCGATCGGAGCCGAAACCGACAAAGCGGTTATGGCCATTGGCGGGATTGCAAAAACCATCGTTACCGTCAACGAGTTGGCAGTGACGATTGCTTCGGCGGTCGAAGAGCAAGGCGCCGCTACCCAGGAGATTTCGCGCAGCATGCAGCAGGCTGCCGTCGGAACCGCCGAGGTTTCGACCAGCATCGGCCATGTCTTGGAGGCCACTCAAAGCACCCGCAACGCTGTTGGGTATTTGGCGGGTCTAGCCGATGATTTGGCTGGAAAATCGGTTGGGTTACGGAGCGAAGTCGGGGGCTTTATTTCCGCAGTTAAAAGCGCATAGGGTGAAATCAGGGAGACCGCCCCTCGGCTCGGTGCCGGGCGGCGGCTCCAAAAGCCGCCAGCAAAGCACGAGAGGCCGGATTATCCCGGAAGTTCCATTCGGGATGCCATTGTACCGCCACCGCGAAGGTGGGCGCATCGATGACCGAAACCGCCTCGATCAGGCCATCGGGCGCCAGGGCCTCCACCTGAAGTCCAGGTGCCAAGCGGTCGATGCCTTGCCAATGCAATGAGTTCACGACAGTTTCCCTAGCCCCCAGAATCGCCGCGAGACTTCCGCCCTCTGTCAGGTGGACCGGGTGGGCGGGGCCATATTGGACCTCGATGGGGTCGTCGTCGTTCCATCGGTGATCGTATTTTCCCGGCAATTCGTGAACCCGTTGGTGCAAGGTGCCACCCAGCGCCACGTTCAGCTCTTGAAGCCCTCGACAAATGCCCAAAATCGGCAATCCGGCGGTCAGTCCAGCCCGGATCAACGGTAAGGTGGTTGCGTCGCGATCGGGGTCATGGAGGGTGCCGGGTTCGCTCGGCTCCCCGCCATAATGATCCGGCAGCACATTGGACGGACTGCCGGTGATCAACAGACCGTCTAAGCGGGCCACCAAAGGGGCGATGTCCAGGTCATGCCCCAAGGCGGGGATCAGCAGCGGCGACCCGTTGGCGCCGTCAGAGACCGCCCGGACATACTTACCGCCGGCGACATGATAAGGCATATCGGAAAGCCATCGGCGACAAGCAGTAATCCCGACCAGGGGTCGGGAGAAACAGGGCTGAACCATGATGCTGGACCTGGACGTTACGATGGGCTGCCGACCAACACTCCTTTTATATCGCGGGTGTGACCTTCAGATCATAAGTAATGATTTGCTTAGATGGATCCGTGAGTTTGTTGTCGGCGTCGGGGAAGACGACAATGGGGCGATAGCTTTGGGCCGCGCTCTTGTCCATCAGGCCATAGGAGATGACGATCAGCACGTCACCCACCTGGACCTTGCGGGCTGCCGCGCCGTTCAGGCAGACCGTCCCGCTGCCGCGCTCGCCTTCGATGACGTAAGTCTCAAAGCGTTCACCGTTGTTGTTATTAACAATCTGCACTTTCTCGCCGGGAATGAGATCGGCGGCATCGACCAAATCCATATCGAGGGTGATACTACCGACATAATTCAGCTCGGATTGCGTCACATGAACCCGATGAATCTTTGATTTCAAAATGTGAATCTGCATATCGCAACACTCCAGCAGCATCTCTTCGTCGGGATGCCAAATAACCTTGGGCATCCGGCCTTCCAAAGTCCAGCGGTCGATCCTAACGATAAATCACGAACGGTGCAAGTTTGCCATCGTTACCCGATCACGGCTCGCCCTGGTGCTTCCCCTTATCCCCCCATTTCCGATGAGCCGATCCCATTGGGAATGGGCGTCAGGTTGAGAGCTGGCCGAGCGCCACCATGAAAGCCGCCAGAGAATGCCCAACCTGATTGGTCGAACCCAAAGCGGTCTGGAGGGTTTGCAGTTTGGTCATCTCGGTTTGCAGATCGATGCTGTTCGACCCCTGGGCTTGGCTGGTCATCAGGGTGCTGGCGGCATCGGCGACCTTGGCGTCACGGGCGGCATTGCCCGAAACCTTGCTCCAGGTGTTATTGACGGTGGCGACCAACCCGCCATAGCTGGTTGCCGGGGCGGGGAGGCCGTCGGCGAGAATCTGTCGGCGGTTGGCGGTCAGGCTGGCGGCCACGGCGGGAGCCGCATCGGTTTTCAAAGTGGCGTCGCCCGCCGTTAAGCTGGGGTTGACATCCAGAGTCAGGCGATTGTTGCCGACAAAAAAGCCATGAGCCAATTGGCTATTGTCGCTGGCCGGGGCCGAGTCATAGGCGTCGGCGAAACTGGTCGACTGATTGAGGCGGCTGCGACCGAGCATGGTGTTGGCCACGGCATCCAGTTGAGAGCGAAGCTTGCGGATGACTTCGCAGCCAGGATCTGGATTGACCCGTTGGGGGGGTGTTTGACGGGATCCATCGGCGGTTAGGCGCAGCAGGGCGCCCAATCGTCCGCATTCAATCTTGCCATCGGCGGGGATCGCCGTGCCGTCGGTGTTGCCGGTCTTGGTGGAAGAGGTGTTTGAGCTTGTGCTGGAACTGTTGGTGCTGGTGGTTGCGCGGGTGAACTGGACCGGACGTTGATCCAGAAGAGCCTGACCATTGGGGGCAAATAAGGCGATGGTCTTGCTTTCGCGAGGGAAGACATTGGCGCCGGTCAGATCGACCACCTTGGCCACCAGTTGGTCGCGTTGAGCTTCTGTGTCTGCCGTCGGACGGTTCAGTGCGACCTGGCTGGCGATGGTTCCGTTGGCGTGGTGGATGTCGTTCAATGTTTGATTGAGATCAGACAGTCCCGACGATACGGCGTCATTCAGGGTGCCGGCCAAATCTTCCACCCCCTGGGACACGTCACGAACGGTTGCCGCCAGCGTCACGCCTTGATCAACGACCTGTTGCTGTCCGGTGGAATCAGAGGGGGTGGTGGCTAGGTGTTGCCAAGCTTGAGCAAAGGCATCGAAACGACCGCCAAGACCAGCGGCGCCAGCCTTGGAACCAAAGAGCGTCCCAATATCCTGAAGCGCACCATCGCGAACCTCGGCGGCGCTTTGACGGGCGGTGATGTCGCCAACCTGAGCCCCCAGAGCGCCGGTTAAAGGCCGGAGGATCGAGGCGGGGGCCGGGGTCGAAGGCGGGGGAGCCGGGGTGGTCGGACTGCTTGTGTCCGTGGTGGCGATGGAAGGGAGAGCCGGGGCGCTGCTGGCGTCGGGCACGCTTGTGGGGCCGGAAGGAAATATCCGGAACTCACTGGCGACCGAGGCGATGGCACCAAAAAGGCCCATGGTTTTCTGGTCCTGGCTAAAGGCGCAGCCAAAACCAGCAAACTTTGGGCCAACCTGAAAGACTTAATAATAATAGGTGGTTAGTTTTGATTCCCAGGAACCCCGCCGGGTTGCGGGCGGCAGTTTTTTCCCGTGCCGGTCATAGTTTCCGGGTAATCAGCACCGAGGTCGCGCGATCCGAGGTTTTCGGCGCCTGGGCCCGGTTGCCGACCCGGCTGTAACCGGAACTCGGCGGCATCGATTGTTGGCGGGCGGCCTTGATGACCAGATCGATGACGCGGCGGTTGGCGTCCATGGCCCCACTCAACATGGCGGCGTTATGCTGGGCCGCCGCCATCACTTCGTCATTCAGCGCCCGTAACTCCGCTAGGGCTGGTTCCGCCTCGGGCTGCATGGTCGCCGCACGGAGTTCTTCCAGCTTATAGGAATAGGCGGCAATCAGCCTGCTCTTGGCTTCGGCAAAGCCAACTGGAGCCTTCAAGCGCATAGCCGCCAAGGCTTCGCTTTCCTTGTTCAAGACTTGCAAAAGCTCGCGGGCAAGATCAAGAGTCTCGGTAATCGTCGCGAGAATTGGCGGCTGCGGCGTGAACATCATGGGGCAGGTCCAGTGGAATGACTATTTAAGATAGCTTAACAGAGACATATTCAGCAGTTCAGATGTGACTTTATAGGAGGATTGTAACTGGTTGTTCACCGATGCCAACTGCGCTGTTACCGTAGTCGTGTTGACAGCGACGTCGGTATCAAGCTGGGTGGTGACCAGCGTCAGGGTGTTGCTATGGGTTTGTGATGAACTCTGGAAGGCCAACTGATTGATGCCGTTGGTTTGCTGCAATCCTTCCAGACCGAGGACCGCTTTACTGAGGGCAGAATAGGATTGGCTGAGAAAACTGTCCCGATCCGCCGTTGAGTAATTGCCGGCCTGATCCGCTGCGGTTTTTGCCGCGCGCAAGCCATTCACCAAATTCTGAAAGGCTGGGTTATTCGAGGTAATATTCAGGTTTTGGGTCTGTCCCTGGTCAATTGTGACTTTCTGAGTTCCCCAAGCCAAGGTTGATGCTTTTGCATAATTACCGACTGGGGCATCCGTATTATAGTCGGTATCGTAAAGCGGTAGGTTAGGGGACGTCGTGACCGGGTCCATTGCGCCGGGATTGGCGGTTTGGGTGGTCGAATAGCTCGGGTCCGGCGAGCCCGCAGCCGGCGTGTAACTGGCAACCGTGGTGGGGTTGCTCGGGGACGGGGCGGTGGCGCCGGGTAAGGTGCCGTCGGATGAAGCAAAATAAGGCAGTTTCGTCAGGTCAGCGACCGGCGGTAGGTTATAGGCATTCGTACCGGCAGCAGTTTTTGGCGGATTGCTGGTGGGGTTACGTAGGCCTGCATAAAGATAGGCGCCTGTCGGGGATTGTTCGTTAAGAGCAATAGTGGTTTCAGACATCATCTGACCCACAGAATTACCCAAGGTCTGAAAGGCGCTATAGGCATCGGCCTGAGTCTGCGTGGTCTGGGCAGACGGAACCGGCGAGGCCTGGCCGGTATAGCTGCCTTGCATGCTTTGTACTGTTTTCAGCGCATTCTGGGCAATGCTAAGAATATTGGACAGAGAATTACTATATAATGATGTTGTGATACTACCTAAATTGCAGCTTGATACATATGAATTAATTTGATCTTTGCTGCTGGTCAGGCTGATGACCTGCGATCTGTTGGCGTTATCGGCAAGATCCGTGCCCTGACTGTTGGTTGACAGCTCGGTACTCAGCTTTTGAGATAGTTGAGACGTTGAATTCATTGTGTTGATTTGGGTCAGTATGGCCCCGTAAGTGGAAACTGGTTGCATGGCCGTTACCTCCCGACGATAGTTTGATGATCAAGCATACCCAAAACTATGATCATCACGTTCCAATCCCCATTAAGGTATCAAACATCGACTGTACCGTGGTGATAACTTTGGCATTGGCCGCATAAGAATTCTGAAGCACAGTCAACTGAGCCAACTCGGTATCCATGTTGACCCCTGTCTCTCCGGTTAATCGTGTTTGCAAGTTTTGAGTGGTGGTGGTCAGTTCGGTTTGCTGGGTGGACGCATTGGCTTGGCTGGTTGACTGGTAGTTGGTAATCGCAGACGTAAGGCCACTATAACTCGCATTGTTCGTGACCGGGGCTCTTAAGCTGAAAGTCAGGCCGGTCCCGGCTGTGCTGGCGGTGGCTTTGGCGCTCAGAACCAGGGTCGTGGCGTTGGCGGCCTGAGACGGGTCGGTGATCGGATTGCCGTTGGCGTCGGTGCCAAATGACAAAATTGTGGTTCCAGCGGGAATGCCGGTGCCGGTCACCGTCATGCCGACCTTCAATCCGGCATTTTGGGTTAAGCCGGTGATATTGGCGCTGCCGTTGGTGGTTGTTCCTGTTTGAGCCAGGGTCATGCTGCGGGTGGTTGCGGTCAGTGCCGCCACCACGGCTGTCGCCGACTGACCCATAACCGTCGAGGTTCCGTTGGCAAGAGACGGATTGATCTGGATCGACGATGCCGGAGACTGATTCGCGGGGTTGCCGTTATCGACGGTAAAAAAGGACGACATGGCGGTGCCCGCCGCCGTTGGGCCGTAGGCGGTACCCGCCGCGCCGGTACCACCTTGCAAATCGGTGGTCTGGGTGGGGGTTGAATCGTAGTAAGCGCCGCCGAATGTGCCAGAGGCGTTATCCGCCAACTGCGAGGCAAAAATATTAAGCTGTGCTTGGGCCTTTGCAAGAGAACCGATGGTTGGATCGGTTGACGTCACGCTAGGATTGAGAAAATCAAGGGCTGCCCCAAGTTTGCCGCCCTGGAAGGCGTTGTTCATGCCCGGCGCGCCGGTGCCCGAAGGAGCCGGGGAGGCCAGAGAAATCCACGATTGGGCTCCGCCGGTCGGATTGTTCCACGCGAATTGCGCGGCGGTTTTATCCACCAACGCCGTGCCATTTTGGGTGTAAAGCGCAACACTGCCGTTGGAATGGACGATTACATTGACGCCAACGATACTGGAAATGCTGTTCACCAGCGAATCTCGGGTATCCAGCAAATCCGGTTGAGTGGTTGTGGCGTTGGGATTGGCGTCAAGCTGCTTATTGATAGTGTCGAGCTGAGTCAGATTGGTGTTCAGATTCGTGATCATCGACCCGACGCCATCGCTGGCCTGAATACCCAATTGATTTAACGAATAAGCCGTCTGGCTGATGTTTTGCGCTAAGGCCTGTCCGGTGCTGACAATCTGTGATTCCGCCGTGGTGTCGGATGTATCCGTTTCAAAGGCTTGCCACGACGACGTGAAGTTATCCATCGCCTGCTGCAAGTATGGTTTCGATTGGGTTGTGCCGAGAATATTATTGATCTGCGTTAAGTAACTGGTTTTGTCGGTGGAAGCCGATGACAGCGCATTGGCATCCAGATATTGGTTTTGTAAACCCTGATCGGCAGCACGCTGGATGGTTGCCGTGACGGCATTGGCTGTGACGCTGACGGTGACGGGGGTCCGCTCGGCGTAATTGGTGTTCGAAGCATTGGAGATGTTGTCGCTGCGCGTCTGCATCTCGGTCTGAACAGCCTGTAGGCTGTTCAGACTCGACGAGAGGATTGTCGAAAGACCCATGACACACTCCTAACCCTTTGCTTCTGCGCCCAATCCAACACCGGCCACCGGACCCGGTGCCGCCGTTTACCCCTATGACGGGCCTAATGGATGAGCGCCAATGCGTCCTGAATCATCTGGTCGGCGGCTGAGATCACCTTGCTGTTAGAGGTGTATGCTCTTTGTGCCACAATCATCTGAGTGAGTTCGGTGGCAATGTCCACATTGGAGCCTTCGATCGAGCTGGGGGTGATGGTTCCCGCGTCGCCTTCGCCGGCCCATTGAACCGACGGCGTTCCGGCCTGGATATCGTTTCCCGAAAAAGTCGCCCCGGTGACACGCTGTAGCTCATTGGGATTGGCAAACGTGACCAGGGGCACCCGGTAGGGCTTCAACTGCTCACCGTTGGAATAATTGAACACGACGTAACCATTGTTGTCAATGGCGGCGCTTTGAAAGGAGCCTGGGGCTTGGCCGGTCAGGTCGGACACCGAGCGAACTTCCAGGCTGCTGCCCGTGTATTGGGTCGAACCACTCGCCGCCACCACAGGAGGACCCGCCGCCGCTGCGGTGCCATATTTCAACGTCAAGGCGGTTGCGCCGGTCATTTGAGACGCGCCATCCGCGAAGGCTGCCGAAGGCGTGAAGGTAACTTTGCCGTTGGCCGGTGTCGCCAGAGCGCCGCCAGTGGTAAAGGTTAACGACGTTGGAGCGATGGTGACGGTCAGTGCCGGAGAACTGGTATCGCTGGGAATGGTGGCGCTGGAAATTGTCCAGGTGTTGGCCGTGGCGGCCTTGGTATAAACGATGTTCAGAGTTTGAGCCGTGCCAAGGCTGTCGAAAAACTGAACCTGAGAGGTGGCGGTACTGCCGCTGGCGGCGCTGGCCGGGAAATTGGCGTTATAGTCGATGGTGGAACTGGCCTTGCCGGGAATCGTGCTGTAAACAGCCGGGTCAACCCGCACGCCGGTCAAGTTACCCAATGACGGTGTGCCTGGAATATCGCCCTGATAGGCTGTTTGTTCCTTGACACCCATCAAGTAATCACCAGCACTATTGACTAAATAGCCATTATTATTGATCGAAAAGTCGCAGGCCTGGGTATAGAGCTGCGATGAGCCCGAGAAATTAGCCACCGTACCGTTGACTGTGCTCGGGATTGCCACCGGCGCAAAGCCGGTCCCATTGGCGATAGCAAAGTTGGTGGCCACACTGGTGCTGGTGACCTGACCGGCGGTGCTGTTCTGGTAAATGGGCGTGACGGCTACACCGCCCGGACTCTCAAAACTCGACGAGGACTGGGTGACATAAGATTGGAAATTCGATTGCACGCCTTTGTAGCCGGTCGTGCTGACATTGGCGAGGTTTTCGGAGATATAGCCAATCTGCGTGGCAAAAGCGGTCATACCGCTTAGAGCCGTATTCAGCGCGTTTCCGACGCCCATGTTCGTCGTCCTTATTCAAGTCCCATCCCCCAGATCGAGGGCAGGGCAAAAACTGGTTGTCACGCCCAAAGCAAAGAATGTGCCATGACTTCTAACGCCTGTGCCGGGCTGGTGGTTCAACGGATTGGTAGAGGTCATGGGCTTTAGGCGGCAGGCTTTGCCTTGATAGGGCTGTGGTAGGCGGCAATTTTTTCCCGGCAACTTTCGCCGTGCCTCTGTCCATTGACCGGCCTGATCATGGTGCCTTACTGTTCTGAACCTTGGGTGGCTACGGAATGTGATGACGATGGCCGATGCGGTAAAAATGCGGTGGAGTCGGAGCAACGGCAGTTCCGTTTCGCCTCAGCCCCTTTTCTTTTATCATGTGCCGAGAACCGGCGGGATCAGCCTGTTTACGGCGCTGAAATGGTCATTTATCATGACCCATCGGGCGGCGACCGGCTTTACCTGCCGAGACGGTGAACCGCTGGTTATGCGCTATGATCATTTGAATTTTCACCGCCGCCATTACCAAGATCACTATAGCGTGGTGGCTACTCATCTGCCGTTTGGCTTCCACGAGCGATTTCGACAGCAATTTCGTTTTGCCACGGTGCTGCGAGAGCCGGTGGCTCGGATTGTCTCTGACTATGCCTATGAATGCATGCGCAATGACCACCGGCCCGATGCCGGGGCTTTTGCGGCATGGTTCGAGCGGGAGGACACTATCAATCGTGCCACCAAACAGCTTTCGGGGCACCGCCGTTTTCAGGATCCGGTGGATGTCGGGCAGTGGCGCGCGGCGGCGGCTGTGTTAGAAGAGCACTTTGCTTTTTATACGACGGTTTCCGATGTCGATGCTTTGACCGAAGCCCTGCTGGGTGAGTATCGGATCGCGAATGTGCTGATGGCCCGGTTGAATGCCAGCACGCCCGGCTTGGCATTGGATCCCACGCCGTTCCGGGCGCGGATTCTGGAACTGAATAGCGAAGATGTCGGGCTTTACGATCATGTTGCTCGTTCCCCCCGTTTGCCGGTGCCAGGAACCGGCGAGCTTCATCCTTGGACCATCGTGATTCGTCAGCTTGATGATACCGATAAGGCGCGGGTCCAAGTTTTGGTCTACCCTACCGCTACAGTTTTGCCACGCTGGCAGGCCGGTGACTTTAAAGAGGGGGTTGATGCGTTGTTTGTCGAGGCGATCCCATCGTGTAGACGGGGCAAGTGCATGATCCAGCTTTAAGTTTAGGTCTTGGGTTCGGGCGGTTCGGGTTCAAATCTGGGGATAGCACGGGGCGGCGGCGCGTTGGCAGCGGTAGACCGGGCGTTGGGCTTGGTGTAGAGTGACTGGCTGGTATCGTGCCCGAATCGTGTGGCGAAGCCGCACCGCAGAGTATCGCACCGCAGAAATAGGGGGGCGCGGCGGAAGGCCATGTCCGATTTTAATCTGCCAACAAGACGGCTGATGCAGCCTGTGGTTACCACAGCCGACCGCTCGGGGCTTCCGTTGCCGACGCGCAAGCCGGCGGTTCCGTCTTCGGCTGCGGCCTCGAGTTCGTCTTCTGATCAAGAGGTTTTCGTGCCCATGCCGGGCCGCAAACCTGCCGTGCCGACACAGACCTCGTCTGCGGCGGGGTCTGGTTCGTCGTCGTCTTCTGCGTCGTCGTCCGGGCCGGTGTCAACCATGGACGACTTCACCCAAAGCGCCCGCTCGGCGGCCAGGATTGCCAACGTCTCATTTGCCGACGTGATGGCTCATGCGGCTCAGGAAAGTAACTTTAATCCCAACAGCCGCTCTAAGCAAAGCAGCGCCGCCGGGCCGTATCAATTCGTCGAGCATACATGGTTGGAGCTGATCAAGCGCCATGGGGCGGCTTACGGGTTGGGACGGGAAGCCGCGCAGATCAAGACGCATAACGGAGTGGCGACGGTGGCAGACCCGGCGTTGCGTAAGCGGCTGCTGGATTTGCGAACCGATGTCAGTCTGTCGTCGGGATTGGCCGCCCGCTATCTCGACGAATCCAAGGCGGACCTGGGGCATGTGCTCAAGCGCACGCCCACCGTGACGGAAAGCCGTATTGCCTATTTCCTGGGGCCGGGTGGTGCTGCCAAGCTGATTCGGGCGGCTCAAAGTGACCCCGGAGGATCGGCGGCCTCGGCGCTGCCCCAGGCGGCGGCGGCCAATCGCTCGCTGTTCTATGGGAGCAGCGGGCCGTTGAGCAACCGGGAGGCCATGGTCAAAATCACTCACTTCGTCAATCGGCGCCTTTCGGATTTCGCGGCCCTGGGCAAAGAGGAGGCGCCCTTGACCACCGATCGGATGGCGCCGACCAATCCTAATGTCGGGTGAGTGCAGCCGGCCCAGGGGCAAGAGGGCGCAGAGCTGGGGCGCGTGAAAATTTTATTGCTCCGCGCAGGTAAGGATTGACCAGAAAGATCGTTTTCCGCATTTTGCCGGTCATTCCATGACCCGCGAGTGCTGGAGCGTTCCTTATGACCGAAGCCGTCCCTTCGTCCGTCGCCGAGCCGGTTGGCTTGATCTTCCCCGATTTGGTTCCGACCACCGCCCAAGCCCTGACTGCGGTGGCCCAACTGGTGGAGGCGGCGCGCCTGGCGGTATTGGGCCGGGTGACGGCCACCAACGGTAAGATTGACGCGGCCCTGGTGGATCGCCACCAGTTGGCGGCCCATGGTTTTGCGTGGCTGAGTACCTATGCCGAGGGCCTGCGCCAGATGCATGGCTGGGCCGGGGCGCTGACCGAGAGTGGGGCGTTTGGCGAGCTGGAACAGCTCATGCTCCAACTGGTGTTTGGCGAATATCTCTCGCAGATGGTTGGCGGCATCCCGCTATCCCAGTCCGAGGTTGCCCGCCCCGTGGATTTGGGGGTGTCGGCGGCGGCGGTTGCGGCATTTGCCGGTGACGGCGCGGTGGCGCGTCTGATGGCCGAAGGCGGTTCGTCTGCCGTGCGCTTCCGGTTGGCGGAAGTGATTGCCGAGCGCCATGATTTCGGCAATTTCGGCTTCACCGACGAAACCCTGGAGATGGTACGCGATCAGTTCTCGCGCTTTGCCGCCGATCAGGTGGTGCCGTTCGCTCATGAATGGCATCTCAAGGATGAATTGATCCCGATGTCGATCATCGAACAGATGGCCGAAATGGGGGTGTTTGGCCTGACTGTGCCCGAAGAATACGGTGGTTTGGGCATGGGCAAGACCGCGATGTGTGTGGTTTCAGAGGTTCTGAGTGCCGCTTATATCGGTGTCGGTTCGCTTGGAACCCGCTCGGAGATCGCTGCCGAGCTGATTCGCTTGGGCGGGACCGAAGAGCAGAAAGACAAATGGTTGCCCAAGCTCTGCTCCGGTGAAATCCTGCCCACGGCGGTTTTCACCGAGCCCAACAGCGGTTCCGATCTGGGATCGCTGCGGACCCGCGCCGTGCGCGACGGAGAGACCTACCGCATCTCTGGAAGCAAGACCTGGATCACTCATGCGGCCCGCACCGACCTGATGACTTTGTTGGTCCGCACCGATCCAACCACCACGGATCATCGGGGCTTGTCGATGGTGCTGGCCGAAAAGCCGCGCGGGACCGTGGAGGATCCGTTCCCGGCCAAGGGCATGACCGGCGGCGAGATCAAGGTTCTCGGCTATCGGGGTATGAAAGAGTATGAAATGGGCTTCGACGACTTCGCGGTTCCGGTGGAGAATCTGCTGGGCGGTGTCGAAGGGCTGGGTTTCAAGCAGTTGATGGAGACCTTCGAAAGCGCCCGCATTCAAACGGCGGCCCGCGCCACCGGCGTGGCTCAGAATGCCCTGGAGTTGGGCTTTAAATATGCGCTGGAACGCAGCCAGTTCGGCAAGGCTCTGATCAAATTTCCTCGAGTGGCCAACAAAATCGCATGGATGGCCGCCGAAACCATGCTGGCCCGTCAATTGACCTATTTCGCCGCTCGGGAAAAGGACCAGGATATTCGCTGCGACATCGAGGCCGGCATGGCAAAGCTGCTGGCGGCTCGGGTGGCGTGGTCGAACGCGGATTGCGCCTTGCAGATTCACGGCGGCAATGGGTATGCCGAGGAGTACCAGATCAGCCGGGTTCTGTGCGATGCCCGAATTTTGAGTGTGTTTGAAGGGGCGGCGGAAATTCAGGCCCAGGTTATTGCCCGTGGTTTGTTGGGGCGTCGGGGCTGATACCAATGGCCTTGGACGTTGATACGTCCGCAGCGCCCTCAGACGCCGGGCGGGCGCATCCTCCGCGCCCCCTAAGTCCACACACTGGGGCTTCGCGTTCCCGAGGACGCGGGGCCGCCGTCGCGGCCCGAGGACCGGCGATGTGTCAGTGTCAGGGCTCGCCGGTATGATACCGTCGGGATCCGGCGGTATCAGGCCCTGAAGAGGAGCCCTTGTTGGGAGGGGTCCAGGATCGTGATGGTCTTGCCCCCCCTCCTGGCGTTGTGGTTTCCACCGAGCAGGGCCAGCAGTTCTCATTTTGGCTTTTTGCTGGGATGTGGGTGTTTTTTTGGGGCTGGGAGGGGTCTGGGCACATGAAGAGGACCGGCGCGGTCAGGGGGGGAGAGGTGGCGGCTTTGCGAAAGCGAGGGTCTGGACGAGGTCGTCCCAGGACGAGAAAATCAGG
>Ga0302277_1000043_pt1 | contig 108675 bp, 89 predicted proteins | sample III_Bog_N3_1_FD_198759 | JGI IMG/M metagenome (GOLD analysis project Ga0302277, IMG submission 198759) | Peat permafrost microbial communities from Stordalen Mire near Abisko, Sweden - III_Bog_N3_1 | ecosystem: Environmental > Terrestrial > Soil > Wetlands > Peat | place: Sweden: Abisko... | reverse complement strand
ATCGTCTGCTACGCGCCCGCTGGCACCCCGTGGGCCGCGGACAACGGCAGCCACATTCAATTGAAAAAGAGAATCGCCGGGGCAGAATCAGATGTCGCCACCTTCACAAGACGAGGACTGCCACAGACGGCAAAACTCACCGTCGTAGTCAGGGGATCACGCATTGAGGTTCGTTGGAACGACATTCCGGTTTTGAAGACCAATGATTCGACTTTCGCCTCCGGTTTCGTCGGAGTTCGAGTTTACGGTGATTCGGGCAAACCAGGCGATGGCACGTTCTCCAATTTGATTTATTATTGATTTGCTCACCTTTGAAATTGTTTCGAGAGTTCAGACCATTTTGCATATGCCGGCGTGCCAGCGTCTTGGTCTGCGGCGGTCCTCCCCCGCGTTTGAATTTATGAAAAATAAAAAGTCAGCCGGTGGAAAAGATTCGTGCATAGATCGCAATAATCTGTCGCTGGCCGCGAAACTGTCGCAGACCATTCGCAAATTTCCAAAAATAGTCTGTCCCCTTTTTGATTCGTCGGCCATGTATTGGTGAATGATGAATGACGACATGCAATTGGTGCGGGAATACGCCGCCAGCCAGTCCGAGCCCGCGTTTGAGACGCTCGTCACGCGCTACATCAATCTCGTCTATTCCTCGGCCTTGCGGCAGGTGCGCGATGCGCAGTTGGCGGAGGAGATCACCCAAGCCGTGTTCATCATTCTGGCGCGCAAGGCCGGCACGCTCGGCGCTGGCACCATTTTGCCCAGTTGGTTGCACCGCACCGCCGGTTACGCCGCCGCCGATGTCTTGAAAGCCGGACGGCGGCGCACGCTGCGCGAACAGGAGGCCTACATGCAAACCTCGTTGAACCAGCCCGAAAACGAAACCTGGGAGCAGATCGCCCCGCTGCTGGATGCAGCTATTGCCGGGCTGAATGAAAAAGACCGGCACGCCATCGTGCTTCGCTTCTTTCAGGACAAAAGCCTGGAAGAAATTGGCGTGGCCTTGGGGGCGAGCGAGGACGCTGCCAAGAAACGCGTCAGCCGCGCCCTTGATAAATTGCAGAAATTTTTCACGAAGCGCGGCGTGAGTTCCACTGCGGCCATCCTGGCCGGGGCGATTTCCGCGAACTCCGTTCAAGCCGCGCCGGTGGGCTTGGCCAAGGCTGTGACGGCCGTCGCGGTAGCCAAAGGAGTTGCGGCCAGCGGTTCAACTTTAACCCTCATCAAAGGAGCATTGAAAATTATGGCGTGGACAAAAATTAAAACAGCTGTGGTCGCCGGGGTGGTCTTGATTCTGGCAGCCGGAACAACGGTGGCTGTGAAATATGCCGGACATCATCCGCCGGCGAAACTACAGTGGACGCCTGCCGAAACAGAAACTTTCCAGCAGGAATCCCTGGCGCATATGACCCAAGCCAAACAGTGGGCGCTGGCCTGCATCATGTTCGCCGATGACAACCAAAACCAACTGCCGAAGAACTTCGAGCAGATGAAACGCTATGCGCCCTCCCTTTCGTTTTCAAACTGGGCGATTGTTTCTGGCGGCGACCTGAACAGTTTCAACCATCCGAACCAGACCATGCTGACCATTCTGCTTCGGGAAAAGGAATCTAGGCCGTCTCCCGATGGCGGCTTTGTGAAGGCCTATGCCTTCGCCGACGGCCATGCTGAAATGGTCAACTCGCCGGACGATGACTTCGCGGCGTTGGAAAAGCAGCACGGGTATTTGATTCACCCGGCACAGAATTGAATTTTATCTATTTTCATGTTTGGCAGATAATTTAATCATTCTCGTCCTTGACTTGTGCCGAGCCGCGAACTCATCGAAATGGTGGTGGAGAAAATAAAATAAGCATATGGGCTGGCGTGGGCACCCGGCTAAAGCGCCGGTAGGGCGCGCAGTCCGCTGCGCGCCCAGCGTCTTGAACTGCGGCGGCCCTCCGCCGCTTTGTGATGGATCGCAAAATAATCTGTTACTTTTTCCCCGGTGATGGCCATATACCTGTGAAAGTATTTGAAAGTATGAACGAAGACTTGGTTTTTGACAGGGCCGGTTGGGATAACGCTCGACAACCCGCCCGGCCGGGAATAGCGTGATAATCAATCATCCCATGAATCTTCGCCGGGCCTTTACGTTGGTTGAACTGCTGGTGGTCATTGCCATCATCGGCATCCTCGCGGCGCTGCTGATGCCCGCGTTGAGCAAGGCGAAAAATCAGGCGGGCAAGGCGACCGACCTCAACAACCTCAAGCAAATCATGGTGGCCATGCACGTCTATGCCTCCGACGACGGGGACGTGCTGCCCTCCGCGAACTGGGACGACGGTGGCGGCAATCTGCCGGGCTGGCTTTACACCCCCGGCGGCCCGGTTGATTTTGATGCGAAGACCGGCCAGCTCTGGCCCCTGTTGCGCGCCGCCAAAGTTTACGTCTGCCCGAACGACGATCTCCAGATGACGCATTGGTCAAACAAAAATCAGCAGGATATGCAACGCCCGCAGCAACTTTCATCCTACGCGATGAATGGCGGCGTGATCGGCTACAGTTGGCAATACGAACACACCCATGCGCCCGCCAAGCTGGGCCAGATGCAGTCCGGCGACTGCGCGTTCTGGGAAACCGACGAGACGGAACCGGCTTACTTCAATGACGGTGCCAATTATCCGCCCGAGGGTGTCAGTGGCCGGCACGCGGCGGGCGGCATTCAGGCAGCCATGGACGGCTCCGTCAGCTACATCAAATTGTTGCAATGGTATTCGGAGGACATGACCAGCACCAACCGCAACCGTCTCTGGTGCAATCCCAATTCCCCCGACGGCCGTGCGTCCGCCGAATATCCAGGTCCCTGAACCATGCGCGCGGCCATCATCGTCATCGGGCTGGGCCTCGCGCTTCTGGGCGGGTTCTGGTGGCGGCACAACCATTCCGCGCATCCCGCCCCCGTAAACGCCTCCATTTACGAAACGGACATGATGGCAAGCCTTGTGCGCGACATCCTGGCCGAATTTCCGCCGCCGCTGCCCGCCGTCTGTTTTCTCGCGTTCGGTGATGGGGCCACGTCGCCCAGTGCGGAATTCATCGCGCGCTTTGCGGGCAGCCAGCCGGCCGTTCGTCCTTATGGTTCCGCCGTGGGGCCGCCCACGGGAACCTATTTTGAGACCTCCACGGGCCGGCCGGGGCTGGTGGTTCACCTCGTCCGTTTCCATGAATTTATTCCCGGCACCTTCGACGTGGAGGTTTCCTTCTCCAATCTGCCGCCCGGCCACGACCGTTTTATTTATCGCCTCACCCGGCTCGGCGGCGAATGGCGGGTCAAGAGCCGCCAGCCAGCCTGAAACCGGCCCGTGGATGAAAAGTTGAAATCGTTTTACGCCGCTCCGCGTCGTTCGCCGGCTTCCATTCCCGCGGATAAAAAATAATCTGTTACTTTTTTTCCGGCGGCGGCCATATACCTGTGAAAGCATGAATGACGACCTGACTTTGCTGCGGGAATATGCGGCGACGAATTCCGAAGCCGCCTTTGCCGCGCTGGTGGACCGCCATGTCAATCTGGTCTATTCCGTGGCGCTGCGGTCCGTGCGCGATCCGCACCTGGCCGAGGAGATTACTCAGGCCGTCTTCATCATTCTGGCGCGCAAGGCGGATAAATTATCACCGCACACCGTGCTGTCCGGCTGGCTGTGTCGCACGGCGCGCTACGCCGCCGCCGATGCTCGGAAAAACCGGCAGCGCCGCCAGCAGCGCGAACACGAGGCGCATATGCAAACCATTCCCACCGAACCGGAGCACGAAACCTGGACGCACATCGCCCCGCTGCTGGAGGGCGCGATGGAAAAGCTGGGGCAGAAAGATCACGACGCGCTGGTGCTGCGGTTTTTTGAGAACAAGAATTTTGCGGAAGTGGGCACCGCCTTGGGCGCGAGCGAAGATGCGGCCAAAATGCGCGTGCAGCGGGCGCTGGAAAAGCTGCGGAAGTTTTTCACCAAACGCGGCGTCACCTCTACCACCGAAATCATTGCCGTAGCGATTTCCGTCAACTCCGTGCCGGCCGCGCCGGTGGGACTGGCCAAAACAATTTCTGTCATCGCAATAGCAAAAGGAGCAGCGGCTGGAACTTCAACTTTAACTTTGGTGAAAGGAGCATTGAAAATTATGGCGTGGAAAAAAATGAAAACGGCGGTTGTGGTCGGCGTGGGCTTGTTGCTTGCCGCCGGAATAACAACGGTCGTCGTAAAAGAGACGCATTTGCAGACGAGTCAATTGATTCAGTCGAAACCTGTCGCAACCACATATCCCGGCGATTGGATTTGGAATCCGTATTCGAAATCCTTTGATCGGGTGCCACCGATTTTTCTGCTTCGGCCATCCACGTTGCCTATTAACACTGCTGCATTCGATTATTTGGGGAGAAACGGATATCTGGCCAGAGGTAAAACGATAAAAGAATTGCTTGCGGCAGTCTGGTCGCAAAAAAACTCGGCCTTGAAACTTGTTTTTCTCGCCGATTTGCCCAATGACAAATATGACTTCATTGTGGCAGGGCAATCTCATTGGTGGAATGCGTTGGAATCCGAAATCAACAAACGATTTAATCTTGTTACGCATTTTGAAACCCGTGAGACAGGGCAGGTGGTAGTGGTTGAAAAAGTGAAGTAATCCAGACGAGTCGCCACGCGACGGAAAATGAATGGCTTGCCCGCCTGCCGTTCCCCAGCGCCAGAGGACTGGCGCACTCCGGGACGCTCCGCGCACGCGGGAGCAGGGGCCTTCGCGCCAGCGTCTTGGACTGCGGCGGCCCTCCGCCGCTTTGAAACACCCCCGCAAAATAATCTGTTCGCTTTTCCGGGTTGCGGGGATATACCGATGAAATGCTGAACGACGACCTGACGTTGCTGCGCGAGTATGCCCGGAACCATTCCGAACCCGCCTTTGCCGAGTTGGTGTCCCGGCACGTCAGCCTCATCTATTCCGTGGCGGTGCGGCAGGTGCGCGACCCGCAACTGGCCGAGGAAATCACCCAGGCCACCTTCATCATCCTCGCGCGCAAGGCGGCGGCCATCCGTGATAAAACCATATTGTCCGGCTGGCTCTGCCGTACGGCACGCTACGTCAGCGCCCGGGCTATAAGAACCCATTGCCGGCGCCAGCAGCGCGAACAGGAGGCCCACATGCAATCCCTTTTGAACCGCAACGGTGACGCCTCGTCGCCGACGGCTGACGAAACCTGGCCCCAGATCGCCCCGCTGCTCGACGGCGCGCTGGAAACCTTGGGCCGCAAAGACCACGACGCCCTGGTGCTGCGGTTCTTTGAAAACAAAAACTTTGCCGAAGTCGGCGCGGCATTGGGCACGGGCGAGGACACCGCCCGGATGCGCGTGAACCGCGCCTTGGAAAAGCTGCGGAAATTTTTTACCAAACGCGGCGTGAACTCGACGACCGAAATCATTGCCGGGGCGATTTCCGCCAACTCCATTCAGGCCGCACCGGTGGGTTTGGCTAAAACCATTTCTGCGGTCGCAGTGGCAAAAGGCGCGGCGGCCTCAGCTTCAACCTTAACCCTCATCAAAGGAGCATTAAAAATTATGGCGTGGACAAAGGTGAAGACAGCAACAGCAGGTTTGGCAGTTGTTTTGGCAGCTGGAATAACGACAATTACGGTAGAAAGATTATCCCCATCCCATGCGCCGAAAGAATCTAATGATTTGTGGGAAAGTATGGATTTTAGCAAAGCTCCCATTGGCGTCATTATTCGCGAGACCCATTATACCAACGTCGAAGACATCGCCGTTTCACAGCGCGGCAACAATCAAAACATTGGAAGATTTATTCCGTTCACAAATATTTTACTAACGGCTTATCTGCGGAATCCCAACGACATCGTGTCCTATTTCTCGCCGGAGCGGACGATTATTCTCACTGATACGCCTACCGGACGTTTCGATTATCTGGTTAATATGTCAGAGCGCGGGTTGGAAAGTCTTCAGGAGCAGCTTAAGAAACAATTTGGAATCATCGGACGCAAAGAAACGTTCAATACCAACGTATATATTCTCAAAGTGAAAAATCCTGACGGGCCTTTTTTACGTTCCAACCGGACGGAAGGAGGGTGGAGATTTTCTGACAGTGAAACAGTAAGGGTTGGCGGTGATAGCGCCTTTATGCTTGCACTAGACCTTGAGACCCACTTCCTCCACAAGCCTGTCATTGATGAAACCGGAATGGAAGATCCTCACGATTTTACATTTGAACTTAAAAAACCGGTAACTTCGGATTCTTTGAAAGCAGCTTTGCTCGACAAATTTGGAATTGAACTCGTCCCAACCAATATGCCCGTCGAAATGCTTGTCGTCGAGAAAGCGCAGTAGCTTCGCAAACCATTTTACCCGCCGCCCGCGCCTTGGTCATGTCCGGCTGTGAATTCGCCGGCATCGCCAGCGCGTGTCTGCGCAAGGCGTGGATTGACATGAAGCCGTCCTTCTGGCTGGCCGGACACCTAACCAAAGCGCCAGAACAACGGCGCACTCCCAGACGCTGCGCGCACGCGGGAGTGTGCTAACGACCAAGCCGTCCAGCTGCGGGAAACGGTGGAACATCTGTTTAATCGCCGCGCGCAGATATTTTTGCGTCTCCGGATCGGAAATGTGCGTTAACTTGGTGAGCTTGAATTTCTCCACCAATTTTTTGGGAAAGACAATCATGTCGGTCTGGCAATAGACGGACAAACCGGCTTGCTTCGCCGCCGTATAAAGCTTGTCCAACTCATTCGCCTTTTGATCCACCCAGACGCGATCAGACGAACCGACTGCAAAAATGTCGGCATCCACGGATGACCAATCAATGCCAAATTGGGCGCTTTCGAAAAGTTCATAGACTTTCGTCTGATAACCGAGCTGCATTGAGAAATGCGGGATCGCTGTAATGAGTGACAAAGGGTGTTTCACCCGGATTATTATGCACCATGTCCAGAAGGACCGGCGCCGGTTTTGAAACCTCAGCGGGCGCGGTAGGCGCGGCCGTTTCCCCAGCGGCCAAAGTGCGGGACAACCATAGTGTTGTGGTCAGGCTGGTGCCGGCGACCAGCGTGGATTGTTTTATAAAATCGCGGCGGGTGATGGGATGATGCACAAACTAAAACTGAATTTCAAAACGGGAAAAGTCGATCAAAATTCCTCGTCAAGCACCTTAATGTGACCAGTCGGGTGATGGTTCTGCCGCCGGGTTTTCTCTCAACGCCTTTTTCAACTCCGCCATGTCCACTGGTCTTGAAATATAAACATCCATGCCGGTGGCCATGAGAGTTCATGGTCGCCCTGCATTGCATATCGCATTGGCGATCATGCGCGCATCTCAGTTACCAAATCTGATTGACGCCGGCTTCAGCCTGCCGAATACCCATTAGGATCGAGGCTTGCGCCGGACTAAAAACCAGGTCTTGCAGGGCGGGTATAAACGGCGAACAGGTCAAAGATATTCAGTTCTGCGGCAGTTTTTCCACCAGGCCAATCCGCCTTGGTCGAACTTGTATTTAACCATGGTTCGTGCCGTAACATTGTCGCAATTGCTTTTTTACCATTTTGATTGATACTGGGAAATTCGCACCACACTATGAATCGATACCGCTTTGTGCCTTTTCTTCTGGTTGTCACTATTTTCGCCACCGAACTCGCGAGCAAAGGTATGGCGGCGCGCGCTGCCATCGATCTCGCGAGCGACTGGAAGTTCATCAAGCAGGATATGAATGTCGCCACGACCGCCAACGACTGGGACACGGTCACGATTCCGCATACTTGGAACAATCTCGATGCCCAAAAGGGCGTGCGCGACAATCCGACAATTCTGGGCGGCTACTTTCGGGGAGCAGGCTGGTATGCGCGGACGCTCGATGTGCCTGCGGCGTGGCAAGGAAAACGCGCCTTCATCCGTTTTGAAGCGGCTTCGATTGTCGCTGATGTCTATCTTAATGGCGAATCCATCGGCGAACATCGCGGCGCATTCACGGCTTTTTGTTTTGAACTGACGTCGCATTTGAAATTCGGCCAGGCGAATGAATTGCGCGTCCGCGTTGACAATTCAAACCAGCCGGACGTGCCGCCGCTCTCCGGCGATTTCAACATGGACGGCGGAATTTATCGGCCGGTGAAATTGATCGTGACGGACGAGGTTTGTGTAACGCCGCTGGATTTTGCTTCACCGGGAGTTTATGAAACCATCAAATCGCTTGACAATCAGCACGCCAGCGTCGAAATAAAATCGCTGATCTCAAATGGCGAAAAAACGGAACAGTCTCCGCAAATCGAAACGATAATTAAAAATGCGGACGATGCCGTAGTCGCGCGACATATACAAACCGCAACCATCGCGGCGGGACAGACGGTTTCGGCGACGGAAGTTTTGGACATAGTCAATCCGCACCGGTGGAATGGCAGAAAGGATCCTTATCTTTATTCCGTCACCGTTCGTGTTCACCGGGGAAATGCCGTGGTGGACGAGATGGTTCAGCCGCTTGGCTTGCGCACCGTCGCGATCACACAGGAACAGGGATTCCTGTTGAACGGTCAGCCGTATCCGATTCACGGCGTTAGCCGGCATCAGGATCGCCGCGACAAAGGCTGGGCGCTTTCGGCGGAAGATCACCGCCAGGATGCCGGCTTTATTTTGGAAATGGGTGCGACCGCCGTGCGCAACGCCCATTATCCGCAGAGCGGAACCTGGCACGATTTGGCGGATCGGAGCGGCCTGTTGATGTGGGACGAAATATCGCTCGTTAGAACCATCAACGACACGCCCGAATTCACTGCCGGCAGCGAACTGGAAGCCCGCGAAATGATTTTACAACTTTACAACCATCCCTCAATCGCGTTCTGGGGATTGTTCAATGAACTGGACAATCTGCCCACGCCCCCGCCTGACACGCTGCTCGAAGATTTGAAGGCGCTGGTCAACGAGCTGGATTCCTCGCGGCTCGTTGTTTCGGCCGCCGACCACTTCAAAAAATCATACAACCAGATTCCAGGCTGGAACTGCTACAACATCTATCCCGGCTGGTATCGCCCTGCAACGCCGGGGCCGGACGACACCATCGCCCAGTTTTCCAGGGAAATCGGTCACCGAACTGCACTAAGTGAATACGGGGCCGGTGGGAATCCATTCCAACATGAGGAAGGGCCGGTTGTTTGGCGCGGCGGGAAGATGGCCAATAACCCATTTCATCCGGAAGAATATCAGGCTGCTGTCCACGAGGCCGACTACGCGCAGATCGCCGTGAATACCAATTTGTGGGGCTGTTTCATCTGGACGATGTACGATTTTGCGTCCGCGCAAAAAAATGAAGGCGGCACGGTCGGCATCAACGACAAGGGCATGGTCACACAGGATCGGACGGTCAAAAAGGACGTGTTTTATTTTTACAAGGCCAACTGGTCGGACGAGCCGGTGCTTTACATCACGAGCCGCCGTTTCACCGAGCGAACAAACGCGGTGACGGACGTGAAGATTTATTCCAACGCGGGCACCGTGGAATTGTCGGTCAACGGAAAGTCCCAAAGCCGGCGCAATGATGGTAGGAACGGGGTCTTTCTTTGGAAAGACGTGTCATTAGCACCGGGTCAAAACCAAATTGTAGCTCGCGCTGAGAGAAACGGGAAGACATTGAGCGACAGTTGTGTCTGGACGATAAAATAAGTCAGTTTGAAAACTTTCAATCTATGAAAGCATTCCGGCGGGCTGTTCTCGTCGCCCTCGGCGCGTCAGCCGCGCTGAACAGTTGTGGCGGGGAAACAAATTCATTTTCCTATGCGCCCGCCCTTCTGCCCGGCAAAGGGCTAGCGCAGCACGATTTCATTTGTTTCGGCGAGGCAAAAGACGAGCGGCTCTACATTGTGCGCGGTGGCCGGATCGTCTGGTCCTACCTACATCCTGGTCGGGGCGAAATCAGCGACGCGTTGCTGGAGCCAAACGGGCACATTCTTTTTGCCCACCAATTTGGCATCACTGAAATCACCTTGGACAAAAAAGTGGTCTGGCATTATGACGCGCCCACCAACACAGAAATCCACACAGCGCAACCTTATGGCGCGAATAGCGTATTCTTCATTCAGAATGGAGTCCCCGCGAAATTTATCGTCCTGAACAAAATTAGCGGCGTCATCGAACACCAGTTCACGTTGCCGGCAAAGGGTAACAGCTCCGTCCACCGCCAGTTTCGCCGGGCGCGATTGACGCTGGTGGGGACGCTGCTCATCGCGCATTTGGATTTAGGAAAAGCCGTCGAGTATGATTGGAATGGCAATGTGCTTTGGTCGCAGAATATATCGAATTGCTGGTCGGCTGAGCAACTGCCCAACGGCAATATTCTGGTCGCCACCAGCGGTGCGCAGGTTGTACGCGAAATCAACCGCGAAGGCCAGACCGTCTGGGAATGGACGCCCGCCGAGGCGCCGGAATACAAATTATCCAACACCCAGACTGCAATCCGTCTGCCGAATGGAAACACGATCATCAATAACTGGTTTGAACAATTGCCGGACAATCTTGATTCGAGCAATGCGCCGGTGCAGGCCATCGAAGTCACGCCCGACCATAAAATTGTCTGGGCGTTGCGTGCGTGGACGCCGCCGACGGATCTCGGCCAGTCCACGACAATTCAAATTTTAGATAATTCACCGTGGAAAAAATAAATAACATGAAGACGCATTTAAAATCCTTCGTCTGGTTCGCAGTCATCGCGATGCAGCTCGCAACCAATTCACTGTTCGCCGCCGACATCAAACAGCTTCAACAAAGTTTCGTCCAGCCCCCCGACGACGCGCGGATCATGGCGCGCTGGTGGTGGTTCGGCACGGCAGTCACGAAGCCGGAACTCGAACGCGAAATGAAAACCATGAAGGCCGGGGGTTTCGGCGGCTTTGAAGTCCAGCAGACGTATCCGCTCGCGCTGGATGGCGAATTGCCGGGTGTGACCAACAACAGGTTTCTGTCGCCGGAACATCTGGAGGCGTTGCGGTTTACGGCGGAAAAAGCGAAGGAGCTGGGCTTACGGATGAATCTGACGCTCGGCAGCGGCTGGCCTTACGGCGGGCCGCAAATTTCCCGCAGCGAAGCCGCCGGCGCGCTGCATGAATTGTCGCCGGTCAGCGTGTCGCCGGGACAGGCAAGCGTGGAAGCGCCGATGCATCACGGCGCGGACGATGGTGAAATTGTCGCAGCCTTACTCGGTCCGGTGACGAATGCGCTCGCCGGCAAAAGTTCTTATCTGCCGTTGGATATTCGCGGTAGCACGGCATTGCTGCCGTCCGATTTTCGGGGGGCGAAGCAGGTTGAGTTTTACACGCTCGGCCTGCCGGGGTTGGTTTATGTGAAACGCGCAGCTCTCGGCGATGAGGGTTACATCGTTGATCACTATAGTCCCACTGCCATTGAAAAGTTCATCAAGGAGGTTGCCGATCCGGCGATTCATGCGTGCGGACCGAATCCGCCGTATTCCATTTTCTGCGACAGCCTGGAAGTCGCCGGCGAAAACTGGACGCCGAATTTCCTCGCGGAATTTCAAAAACGCCGAGGCTATGATTTAAAACCGCTGCTGCCCGGGCTTTTCAGAGACTTCAGCCCGAAGACGCTGGAGATTCGCCAGGACTGGGGGCAGACGGTCACGGAAATTTTCAACGATTACTTCGAGGGCGCGTTCAAAAAACTGGCCGCCGAGAACAAAACCAAGTTCCGCATCCAGGGATACGGCACGCCGCCCGCAGCGCTGTTCAGTTATGCTCGCTGCGATTTGCCGGAGGGCGAAGGCTATCAGTGGAAAAGTTTTTCCACCACGCGCTGGGCGGCGTCGGCCAGCCATCTGCTCGGCAAACCGGTGACGAGTTCGGAAACTTTCACCTGGCTGCACTCGGTCATTTTTCGCGCGACGCCGCTGGACATGAAGGCGGAGGCCGACCAGCATTTCCTGTGCGGCATCAACCAGCTCATCTGCCACGGCTGGCCTTACACGCCGGCGAGCGTCGGGTATCCGGGCTGGAGTTTTTATGCGGCGGCGGTCTTCGACGAAAAAAATCCGTGGTGGATCGTGATGCCTGACATCACAAAATATCTCCAGCGCGTCAGCTACATTTTGCGCCAGGGAATACCCGCTAACGATGTCGCGCTATATCTGCCGAACAACGACGCGTGGTCGGACTTGGGAAAAGATTTCAGCATGAGCAAAACGCTCGCAGAAAAAGTTGGCGATTACGTCAAGCAGATTACGGATTCAGGCTACAATTTGGATTTCTTCGACGACCAGTTGTTCGCCATGCGTGGCAAAGTTTCTGGCGACACAATTGCCTTCGGCGATGTGCATTATCGCGCCGTGGTTCTGCCCGGTGTTGAACGCATACTTCCAGCCACGATGGAGAAACTGGAGAAATTCGCCAAAGCTGGCGGTGTCGTCATTGCCACGCGGCGATTGCCGAATTTGGCTCCAGGTTATCTAGCGACCGACGCGGATACGCAAACTATTCGCGACATCGCCCAGCGACTTTTCAAGGATGCAAATGCGCCCGGCATTTTTATAGAGAATGAAAATCAGCTTGGCGCGGTACTCGCGAAACGGTTGCCGCCGGATGTGGCATTGGCGTCGAGTACGTCCGAAATCGGCGCGGTGCATCGCCACACGGATGACGGCGAGATTTATTTTGTCGCCAACACCAGCAACGAACCGAAGTGTGTGGACGCAGCCTTTCGTGTGGCTGGAATGCAGCCGGAAATCTGGAATCCCATGAACGGCGAAGTCAGCCCCGCTTCTATCGCCGGAAAAACCGCCGGCTCGACCACCGTGCATTTGAACCTTGCGCCTTACGGTTCCACAATTGTTGCATTCACGAAACGCACGCTGACCGCGCCGAAAACGGCCGTCTGGCAGGGCGAATTGCCACCGCCGGTTGATTTGAGCAGCGGATGGACGGTGCGTTTCGGCACAAATACCGAGCCGGTGGCGATGGACAAGCTTGCGGATTGGACAAGTCTCCCGGATAGAAAAACCTTTTCCGGCGTTGCGACTTATGAGAAGCCGATCACCGTTGCGCCCGAAATGTTGAAAGATGGTTTGTCCGTATCGGTTGATTTCGGTCAGGCTACGGCAGCGCCGCCGGGAAGCGAAGGGCCGGATGGCGGGCCGCGTTTTCGCGCGGCGCTAAATCCGCCGATCCGCGAAGCCGCCGTCCTTTACCTCAACGATGAGCGCGTCGGCTCGTTGTGGTGTCCGCCCTACGCGCTTGACGTGACCGGCAAGCTCAAGCCCGGCGAAAATAAAATCCGCGTCGAGGTCGCCAATCTTGCCATCAACTACATGACGAGCATCAATCTGCCGAATTACGATTACACCGGCGTGACCCGGCAATTCGGCAACCGCTTCACGCCGCAAAACATGAACCTTATCCAGCCGCTGCCGTCCGGCCTGCTTGGAACGGTGCGACTCGTCGCAGCGTCAGCCTCCACCCGTTGATTCGAATCCACCCGCTTAAATTTTCCCCAGCAAACCTTTCAACCGGTCCCATGCCTGATCGCGCGCTTTCCGGTCTTCAGCCCGCGCCTTGGGATAGTCTGGATCACCGTGGGCCATGAAACCATGACCGGCGCCGGCGTAAATGACCGGCTCGAAAATTTTGCCCGCGCTCTTCATCGCCTTCTGGCCGTCCGGCACGGTGAGTGTGACGCGTGCATCGTTCTCGCCGTAAAAACCATAGACCGGACATTGGATGTTCTTGATACCGTCGGCGGGTTTCGGTGGCCAGCCGTAAAATACAAACACCGCTTTTAAATCTTTTCGCTGGCACACGGAAATGGACGTCTGCGATCCGCCCCAGCAAAAACCTGTCTCCACCAGTTTGCCGTTGGCGGCCGGCAACGATGTCACATATTTCGCCGCCGCCTCAATGTCGCCGGCGATTTGTTCCGGCGGCAATTGCTTGAGCGACAAATCTAATTCGCTCTGCCCGGGAAATGCACTCGTGCCGCCGCCGCCCGGGCCCGTGCCGGAAAGAAAATCCGGCACGATGGCGATGTAACCTGCGGCTGCAATTTCATCCGCCGAAAGCCGCGCCCAATCCGTCAGGCCGGAACTGTCGTGGATCACCAGCACCGCCGTAGCCTTATCCTTGACCTCGGGATAAACGACCCAGCACAGCACGGCGCGGGAGCCGTTGGTCACTGTGACATATTCCATATGGCGCGGGGATTTTTCCAATGTGGCCTTCGCCCAATCCTGGGCTGAAACCGAAGCGGTGCAACAAATAAAATATGCCAGAAATGACAACTTGGCTTTCATGCATCCATTTTCATCTGGCCGACCGCGGAAAAGCAATGCCTGAGTGAAAAGTAAAATGGTGGCCAATTGAAATATGCCGTAAAATATAATGGAAAAATCTGCTTCTCCAATTGATGGCGTAACAACCGGGAATTAAACAGCTGCTAATTTTTAAAATCCTTCGATGGTTTGAGGTATCGCTGGGCGAATTCCAGAAAGGCCGGCCAGTCCGGCGCATCGCTGTGGCCGCCCGCATGATAGCGAAAGGCAATCTCGCCCGAGGTCAACGCGTGGTCAGGCGCGGGCATTTCCGTGGCTCCCAAATCCTTTTTGCCGAGCAGCCGGTAAACCGGCCCCGCGGCGACGGCGGCCAGGAATGCGCCGTGTGGATCGGCCCATTGGTCGTCCGTGCCGCCGTTCAGGAAAATCGGCCGCGGCGCGACGAGCGCGATCAATTCATCCGAGTCCACCGGCAGCTCGTTCCAATGGCTGGAGTATTTCCGGAAATTGGGGGCAAACCAATGCGAACCAGCGACATTATCCAGCGTCTGACCCCAATAACGCCGCGACGGTTTGGCCCCCCCTTCGCCGGAGCAACTGGCAAAAATAATCGCCCACCGCGGATCCAGCGCGGCGGCCAGTAGCGCCGCCTTCCCGTAGCGGGAATGACCCTCAATTCCCATTTTCCTGGCATTCACGGATTTGTCGGTTTCAAAATAATCCATCGCCCGGCTGAGTCCCCATGCCCACGCCGAAAGCGCGCCCCAGTCGTCGGGCTTTCTCGGTTTGCCGGAGGTCATCAATCCGATGATGCCGGAGGTCAACCCGCCGCTGTAATCATTCTGGATCGGCCCGACTTCCATCGTCGCATAACCCCAGCCGATGGCCAGAAGCTGATCCAATGGACTGCCAGGCGGCGGCGCCGACGGCGGTGCCGGCGTGTTGGTGCGCGGGGCGCCATAACCTCCCGGGCCGGCGATAACCACCACCATCATCGGCACCGGCCCTTTCGCATTGGCCGGCGTGAACAGGGTTAAATGGATGCTGGGTTTGGCGGTGGGATACCGCGAGTTGTCAATGTGGCCGATGACCGTTTTCTTGATGGCTGTTCCGTCGGCGGCGTTGGTATCGGTGTCGGTCACCTCCCAAGTCACCTTCGGGGTGTTTTCAGGAATCCGCCCATACATCTCATCGCGGAAATCTTCCAGAATTTCCGGGCGCCGCTGATGCCACCACGCCTCCGCATTTGTGACCGGCTGACCGTTCTTCAGCACCAGTGGATCCGGCAGCGGATACGGATTGGCTTTGGCTTCGTCGTAGGAGCCTTTGGGTTTTGCTGCCGGTCGGACATCGCTTTTGCCTTCGGACAAGGTATTCGACGGCATGAGGCTCTGGGTAAGGCTAGCCGGATGGTTCATATCTGGCGCGGCCTTGCTATCGGCGGCAAGCAGGATGAATCCGATCGCGAAAATCAAAAGAGGATTCATGGGGAAATACTTGCTTTATTCGCTTCAACGAACAAGGCAAAACCACGCCATCTTACTCGTGGTTGAAACAGGGCGTCATCAAAATTAAAATCCTGCCTCTTCCAGTGCCTTCAGGGGACGCCAGTTGGTCGTCCTCACTACACCCAATTGGGTCAGTGGCCGAATTGATATCCGGACTGTTTGTGAGCGGGCAATGCCAGCCAATAATTGCAAGGCATCTCCTTTAGCAGACGGCCCTGGCCCGAATCGGGCGCGTGTTGTTATGGCTTGATGTATTGGCCGTATCGCACCGGATCACCCGTTGCCCAAGGCCGGTATTGGTTGCAGAAATCAATCCGCTCGCCGATGGAAGGATGGTCGAACAGCCAGATTTCCGCGAGCGGGCCAGGGCGGGAGATGCCCAGGGCTTTTTGCTGGAGTTTGACGAAGGCCGTGGCCGCCGCGTGATTATCATGGGTCAGTTCCAAGCCAAACCGGTCGGCCTCGTGCTCGATATGCCGGCTGAAGGCCATCGGGATGGGCATTCCGACCAGGGAAACGATCAAGATCAAAAGCAACAGCAACGGCAACGCAGCAAAATCGGACAGGGAGTTGAAGCCAAAGCGCGTGGAGAATCGTGCCATGATTCGCCCGGCCAGCCGATACACCACGTAATATGACAGCAGGATGAGCAGGGAATTAAAGGCGATCAGTTTGATGATGTGGCGCATCACATAATGCCCCATCTCATGTCCCAGAATGAAGAGCAGCTCGTCTTCAGTGAGGGCCTTCAGCGTGGTGTCCCACAGCACAATGCGTTTGGTGCCCATGAAGCCTGTGACATACGCGTTCAAGGTTTTGGTGTCCGTACTCATGTTGACTTCATAAACGCGGCTGCCTTCGATGCTGCCCCGCGCCGCCTCGGCCAGGATCTTTGATTCCAGCGCTTTGTCCGGCAGAGGTTGAAAGTGATGAAAGAGCGGATCAATCACGACCGGATGGATGAATTCGCTGACGCAGAAAAACGGTGCGGCCAGCAGTCCCAGGTTAAGCCACCACCGGCGCGGACTTTTACGGAGGACAAGGAACGGGAACCAGCCTACGACCAGGACCAGGACAATCATCACCGCTGCCTCCTTTAAATAATTTTCCAGCCAGTGGGCGAAGGTCTGGTTGGACAAGTCATAGCTGTGCGGTCGGATGAATCCCGTGTAATAGTGCAGCGGCAAACTGGCCAGATAATACAGCCCGCCCAAGGCCACGCAGTAGAGGGCAAATGTGAAATACCAGTTCCGGCCCCACCGCTCCGCCCAGGTTCGCAGCCGCGCTGAAAACCCGGTAAACAAAGCCAGCCCGGGCAGTAACAGGTTCCACAGCATAACGACACCCGCAATTCCGAGACTGCTGCGGTAATGTTGGAGCGCCCTAGCGCTTGGCCCCGGCACCTGCACCGGCGATGTATCGAGGTTGGACCTGTTGAGTTGAACCGGGAGTGGGGAAGGGGAGGGCAATGTATTTACCGGCTCATCGGCCCGCGCATTAAAGGACCCCAGCCATAACAAATAGGCGCAGACACCGAATGCAAGCAGAAGGGTCTTCATGAGTTTTCGCGGATGATGCGGTTGGCTTTCATTTCAGTCTGTCCGGCTCGTTCATTTCATAAAAGCAAAATGTTGTTGGACAGTGGCGGGAAGGCAGACTGATCTATCATCCCGCCCGTGCCATTACGTCATGGTTTTAACCGGAAGCGCTCCGGGATCTCGCGAATGCGCCAGGCCTCAGGCCACTCGGTCCAATCACCGCCGTGCCGGTTCACCAAGTCCAAAGGCTGGCCCTTGTAAACTGGGTGTTTACCGAGCTGCTTCAGGAAGAACGCCGTACCTGCTTTGTGGCATTGCTCACACAGTCCCAGCGCCCATTTTAGCACTAGGCTTTAGCACTGGCCTGTTTTTGAAAAGTTTAAAACTAGCGAAATGCTTGATTCTATTGGTTAGAATAGTGATTGGTAGCGCGCACGGGAATCGAACCCGTCTTTCAGCCTTGAGAGGGCCGTGTCCTAACCGATAGACGAGCACGCCAAGCGGGCTAATCCTAGCGACGGAAAACGTGATGTCAATTCGCGGCTGTGGCTAAAGGTCTTCGCCCAGCTCTACGTTCCAGTAGGCGAGATCTACAAAGTGCCGCCAACTGTCATGCTTGTGCAAGGTGATGTTGACCTGCACAAACGGCCGCCATTTCGGGCGCTTCGGTTTGCGCACGAGATTCATGCCGGCCTCGAACGGCGTGCGGTTGGACTTGCGGGTGTTGCATGGGATGCAGGAGCAGACAATGTTTTCCCATGTTGTCGGGCCGCCGCGGTCGCGTGGCACCACGTGGTCGAGGTTCAGGTCGTTGCGGTCGAAAACTTTGCCGCAATACTGGCAGGTGTTTTTGTCGCGCTCAAAAATGTTGTGCCGGGTGAATTTCACTTCCTTTTTCGGCATCCGGTCATACATGAAGAGCAGAATGATCTTCGGCACGCGGATGCGGAAGGAAATGGCGCGGACGGACTCGTCGTGCGGCGCACTGTCGGAAACATGCTGCCATTCCTGAAAATTAAAGGTGCGGAACGAGCCGTCGGGATTGTCCATGACCACTTGGGCGTGGCCCTGGAAGAGTAGGGTGAGCGCCCGGCGGGCGGTGCAGACATTGACTGCCTGCCACAGCCGGTTCAACACCAAAACGTGTTGGTTCAATGCAGATTTCATCGGCACGACGGCGGCACCATAACAAAACCCGTTCCGCCGGTCAATGGTGCTTGCATCGGGTTGCAGGACGCCGCTCATGTCTTCAGCCAACCTTCGCCTGCGAATTAATGCGGTCGGACTGTCCACACCTCCCGGATTGACGTTGCCGCCGTTTAATTGGATGCTTCCAGCATTGGAACTATGAAGGTGCCGCTTTGGAACTTACTTTCGGTCCGCGAGCGCAAAATCGTGCTCTGGGTTTTCGGGCTGCTGGCGGTTTACGCCGTCATCGGTTTTCTCATCTTGCCGCCGATTGTCCGCCATGTGGCGATCCAGCAGATTTCCCGGCAGCTCAACCGCGAAGTCTCGATTCAATCGGTGAAAATAAATCCGTTCGTGCTGTCCACCACCATTCGCGGGCTGCTCATCAAAGACCAGGATGGCAAGCCATTCGTGTCCTGGGACGAGGTTTATGTTAATTTCCAGCTTTCGTCCTTTCTCGGCCACTCCTGGGTGTTCAAGGAGATTAGCACGACCCGACCGTTTGTCTCCGTGCGGATGAATTCGGATGGCACGTTCAATTTCTCCGACCTCATTGAAAAATTCGCCACCAACGGGCCGGCTGGCCCTGCTCCCAAGTCGCCGCCCAAGCCGCTCATCCTCCACGTGGGCCGGCTGCGCATCGGCGGCGCGGCGGCGGCGCTGGCGGATTTCACGCCGCGCCAACCCTTCAAGCGCATCGTCGGCCCGCTGGATATCACGCTGGACAATTTCCGAACCGACCCGGACAACAAAAATCCCTATTCGTTCATCGGCACGACGGACGCGGGCGAATTGATTTCTTGGAGCGGCTTTTTCTATCTGACGCCGTTGCGCTCGGCGGGCGAGCTGAAGCTGTTTAATTTCACGCTGAACAAATATGCGCCGCTGTATCAGGACCTGGTGCGCTTCCAAATCCGCGACGGAGCCATCGCGCTGGACACAAAATACCGGTTGGAAATGAGCGCCACCAACCGCGTGGCGGCGGTGGACGACACGGCGTTCGAGTTGCGCAATCTCAAGCTCGGCACGCCTGGCGACACCAACAATCTGGTCGACCTGCCGCTGTTCTCCGTCACCGGCGCCAATGTGGATTTACAAAAGCACACCGCCCTGGTGGATTCCATGAACGTGGCCGGAGCCAAAATTTTTCTGCGCCGCGACACGAATGCAGCGGTCAACGTCGTGGAGCTCGCCAAACCCGCGGCCACGGCCACGAACGCGCCGGGCGGAATTTTGTTTCTCCTCCGCTCCGTCACCAACGCCGTCGCCCTGCTGCTCAATAGCACCAATGAATGGAGCGGCACCGTGCGCAATATCGGTCTCACGAACTGCTCCTTGCACCTGGAAGACCTCGCCAACCCGCGCCCGGCAAAACTGGACTTGAGCGACATCACGCTCGCTGCGAAAAATCTTTCCAACCTGGTCGGCACAAATCTGACGGCGGATTTTTCGCTGCGCTGGAACACCAACGGTTCCATTAAAACCGCCATCACGGCCTCGTTCCAGCCAATGTCCGCCGACATGAAAGTGGACGTTGACCGGCTGAATCTCACCACGCTGGACGCGTATCTGGCGGACCAGCTGGATTTGTTCATCCTCGGCAGCGAGGTGAATCTGCACGGCACCATCCGGCTGCGTCCGCAGGTCAATGGGCTGCCGGTGGTCTCCTTTCTCGGTGACGCCAGCTTGGAACATTTTCACACCGTGGACGGCGTGTTCGGCCAGGATCTCGTGACCTGGGACGCGCTCCGCTTCAACCACATCCTCGCGAACCTGAACCCGCCGCTCGTCGCCATCAGCGAAATTGTCGTGGCCAACGCCTATGCCCGGCTCATCGTCGAAACCAACCACACCATTAATTTGCTGAACGTCCTCAAGCTGACCAACACCAACGCGCCGCTGAACACCGAAACGAAAGGCGCCGGCGCGGAAAAAATGGACGCGACGAATAATCCGCCGCAAATTTCCATCGGCGCGATAATTTTCACCAACACGGTGCTGAATTTTAGCGACCGTTCGCTCACGCCGAACGTCAACCTGGCCATCCAGTCGGTCAATGGCACCGTGGCCGGCCTCGCCACCGAGCAGATGCAGCACGCCGTCGTGAATTTGAATGCCAAGGTGGACGGCGTCGGCCCGGTGGCCATCACCGGGACTATCAACCCGCTCAACGGCGCGCAGGCGAACGACATAAAAATTTCCGTCCAGGATGTGGACCTGACGCCGGCCAGTCCGTATGCCGGCAAGTTCGCCGGCTACCGCATTGCCGAAGGAAAACTGAATCTTGACCTTGCCTACGAACTCGTCGGCAAAAAACTCACGTCGAAAAACGTCATCACGCTTGATCAGTTCACCTTTGGTGAAAAAGTGGAAAGCGCGGAGGCCACGCACCTGCCCGTCCGCCTGGCGATTGCGATTTTGAAGGATCGCGACGGGAAAATTGTTCTGGATGTGCCGATTGAAGGCAGCCTTGACGACCCGAAGTTTCGTATTGGCAAAGTCGTCACCCGCGCGCTCCTGAACATTTTGGAAAAAGTGGCCACCTCACCGTTCTCATTGCTGGGCGCGGCATTTGGCGGCGGCGGCGATGAGCTCGGCTATCAGGATTTTGCACCGGGCCGCGCCGAGTTGTCGGCGGCCGACCAAGCCAAATTGGATTCGCTCGTCAAAGCGCTGGTGGCGCGACCGGCGCTGAAAGTGGAAATCGCCGGCAGCATTGATCCCGACGGCGACCGCGAAGGCTTGCAGCGCGCCGCGCTGGATCAGGAAATTCGCACGCGCAAATGGCTGCATCTTCGCAAGTCCGAGCAGGCCACTAACTCCGCCGCCCAGCTCGTCCTCACGCCGGGCGACCGGGCGCATTATGTGAAGAAGCTTTACGGCGAAGCTCTGGCGGCCAAAAAAATCACGCCGGAATTGATCGCCGCGAACACAAATCTGGCGGCTTACGCGGCCCAGGTTTTGCCGCGTAATTTGCCGGTCAAGAAAGGCGCGGAAATGCTCTTGCCCCCATCCGCCGCCCGGACGAAAGCCGGCTCCCACGTCAAACCCATGACGAAACTCGTCCCGCCGCCGGAACCGCTGGAAGCCGTCCTGCTGGCGACCATCCCAGTTGGCGACAGCGATTTGGAAACACTGGCCGAAAACCGCGCCAAGGCCGTGCAGGCTTATCTGGTCGGAACCGATAAGGTGGCGGTCGCCCGGATTTTCCTCAAGGCGGGCGCGGCGGAAAATTTGCGCCGCGACGGCAGTCGGGCGTATTTGCAATTGCAGTGAACGCTATGGGGGCGGAACCGGCAGCCTGCCTTTCCCGCTGCTTTTAACTGCCAGTCCAAACATTTTTTCCGGAAATGAAGGCTTGCAAAAATATGTGTGCGTGATAATCTCCGCGCTCTTTTGAAACATTTATGTCTGTAAAAATTCGCATGAAACGGGTCGGCACGAAAAACACCCCGGTGTATCGCATTGTGGTGGCCGACAGCCGCAGCCCGCGCGATGGCAAGTGCATCGAGGAAATCGGCACCTACCAGCCGCTCAAGCCGGGTGAAAATTTCACGCTCAAGCTTGACCGCGCCCAGTACTGGGTCAGCAAAGGCGCGCAGCCGAGCGACACCGTGGCCAGCTTCATCAAGAAGGCGGGCAAGGCGGCGCCGGCGCCGGTGGCGGCCTGATTTTTGGCATCATGCAGGAGTTCCTCGAATACGTCGTCAAAGGACTCGTGCAAAACCCCGGCGCCGTGACCGTCACGCCGGTGGAACGCGCGGGCGCGACCATTTACGAGCTGCGCCTGGACCCGGCGGATGTCGGCAAGATCATCGGCCGGCAGGGCGTGACCATCAACGCCATCCGCTCGCTGCTTTTGGCCGGCGCGGCAAAAAAAGGGTTGCGGTGTTCGGTGGAGATTGTGGAAGACCGGAAGTAATTAAAAATGCAAAATTAAAAATGTAAAATGGACGGCGGCTGGCTGGCATTTTTAATTTTTAATTTTTAATTTTGCATCGATGAAAATTGACGTCCTGACCTTGTTCCCGGCGATGTTCGCCGGGCCGCTGGATGAAAGCATCATCATGCGGGCGCGCAAGTCAGGCTTGCTGGACTTGAAAATCCACCAGTTGCGCGATTGGACGCACGACCGGCACAAGACCGTGGATGACCGGCCCTTCGGCGGCGGACCGGGCATGTTGCTGAAGCCGGAACCGATTTTTGAAGCGGTGGAAAGTTTGCAGCGGGCCGAGACGAAAGTGATTTTGCTTTCGCCCGGCGGACGGAAGTTTGACCAGTCCATCGCGCGCGAATTGGCGCAGGAAAAAGATTTGCTGCTTATCACCGGCCATTACGAAGGCTTTGACGAGCGGATTCGGGAAACGCTGGCGCACGATGAGTTATCCATCGGCGATTATGTGCTGACGAACGGTGCGTTGCCGGCGATGGTGGTGATTGACGCGGTGGCGCGGCTGTTGCCCGGAGTTTTGGGCGACGATGAAAGTTCGCACGACGAGTCGTTCAGCCACGGATTGCTGGAGTATCCGCAGTGGACGCGGCCGGCGGAATTTCGCGGGCTGAAAGTGCCGGACGTGTTGGTTTCCGGCAACCACGCTGAGATTGAAAAATGGCGGCGCGAACAGGCAAAACAGCGGACGAATGAACAGCGACCAGATTTGTTGAAATAAACAATTTAATAAAGTTATGAACCAGGCATTACAAAAGAAAATTGAATCGGAACAGTTTCGCAAAGACGACGCGAAGTTTAACGTCGGCGACTCAGTCAAGGTGCACACCAAGGTCGTCGAGGGCGACAAGGAGCGCATTCAGATCTTCTCCGGCGTCGTCATCGGCAAGCGCGGCACCGGCATCAACGAGACCTTTGCCGTTCGCCGCATCAGCTACGGCGAAGGCGTGGAGCGTATTTTTCCGTTGCACTCGCCGCGCGTGGATAAGGTGGAAGTCGAGCGCCACGGCGCCGTCCGCCGCGCCAAGCTCACCTATCTCCGCAAGCGTATCGGCAAGGGCGCGACGCTGGTCAAGGAGCGGGAAGAAAAAGTGGTCCAAGCCGCCAAGTAATACGCCCGCAGAAAATTTCCAGGCGAGGCTTCGGCCTCGCCTTTTTTTTGTTTTGAACCGGCAACCCGCTCATTTTTAATGGGTTTTTAGCGGGTTTTCCATTTGGAATTGACGCTGCCAGACTTTGCGGATAGCCTCCTCACGCCGTTTGGGGCATGAAGCGCCACCGGCAAAAGTTTTATGGCAGAAGGATATTGCGTCAAATGCAAGGCCAAGAAAGAAATTTCTGATGGCGTTGAAGAAACGATGAAAAATGGCCGTAAAGCCATCAAGGGCAAATGCCCGACCTGTGGCACGGTCATGTTCAAAATTTTGGGCAAATCCGCCGCCACCCCACCGCCCAGCAATCCCCCCCCTGCCGCTTAATTATGTCCCAACAGCTCGCTTACGTCATTGTCACCCCATACTCGCTTTATAAATCCCGCACCGGCGGCATTTTGAGTCGGCTCATCACCCGCACCGGCCTGGATCTCGCCGGCTTGCGGATGTTTGCCCCCAGCGCCGAACTGGTGAAGGAATACGCCGAGACCATCGTCTCCGCGCACGACACCCAGGACCGGAAAATCCAGGAGCTGCTCCGCGACTATGTTCTCAAAAACCTCTCGCCCGACCCCAAAACCGGTCTGCGGCGGCGCGTGATGGTATTGCTCTTCCGCGGTGATGAAGCCGTCCGCAAGGTTCGTTCCGTCGTCGGCAACTTGAGCCCGGACCGCCGGGGCGGCGAAACGATCCGCGACACTTACAGCGACCTGATCATGGATGAAAACGGCAGCGTCCGCTATTTTGAACCGGCGGTGCTGACCGCGCCCAACACCGAGGAGGCGGAGCGGAAGCTGAAAATCTGGGGGCGCTATTCCGACCGGGACGGTGGCGTTTTGGAAAACGTCATTTCCTACACGCTCAATGAAATTGGTGAACGCACGCTCGTCCTGATCAAGCCCGACAATTTTAAATTCGCCACCGGCCGCCCCGGCAACGTCATTGACTTTTTTTCGCGCACCGGCCTGTTCATCGTCGGTGCTAAAGTCCTCCGCATGAGCACCTCGCAGGCAATGGAATTTTACGGCCCGGTCCGCGAATTCCTCCGCAACAAGCTCAAAGATGGTGTCAGCGCCAAGGCCAAGGACATCCTCGAAAAGGAATTTGCCTTCAAGATTTCCGAAGCCGACCAGAAGTCTCTCGGCGAAATCCTCGGACCGATCCAAGGCGATTCGCAGTTCGACAACATTGTCCGCTTCATGTCCGGCCACGCGCCCGGAGAAATTCCGCAAAGTGATTGGGACAAGCCCGGCACGGAAAAGTGCATTGCGCTGGTTTATGAAGGCGTCGGTGCCGTCAACAAAATCCGCGACGTGCTGGGACCGACCGATCCATCCAAGGCGCCGCCCGGCAGCATCCGCCGCGAATTCGGCTCCACCATCATGGTCAACGCCGCCCACGCCAGCGACTCCGTGGAGAACGCCAAGCGTGAATTTAGCATCGTCAAGCCCGGCGAGAACAATTTCAAGCAGGTCATCGAGGAAGCGTTCGGGAAAATTTAAGCGGTCTCCCATTTCACCGGCGAAGGGGCCCAGCCCCTTAGCCAGATTGCCAAAGGTACTCGCTGCCACCCGGATACTGGCATAACTGTATCGGACGTGATGTGGCAAACCATTGTTCGTTCCTGGTGATGATTGGAGCCGGTTCATCCTTTGATGTGCCGGTTGAAGCGGTCCGCTCGCCGCCTTTCCTTCGCGTCCTTCGCGCGACCCACCGGGTTTCAACGGCATGGATGTTGCGCCCGCTACCCGCCCGGGACATGGCTTGCATCCGCGTTTCCAAACTCATCAACCACGCCCAGAACGACGGGTCCGAATCCCGGCTGCCCGGTTGAGCCCATGGCTCCCTGGCAACGATTTGCGTGGAGCCCACTATGGCAGTAAGGTAGGACATGAAAATTAAATATCTCTGGCCCTTGGCCGGTCTTTTTTTGGCGGGATGCGTGACGCGTACAACCACGGTGAGTGCGCCGCCGCCTGGCCCTTCTTTAGACCAAGTCCAAGCCATGGTGCAGGCGCATGTCAGCGATTCGGTGATTGTAAACGAGATTCAAAGCTCCGGCAGCCGCTATTCGTTAACCGCCGACCAGATCATCGCGCTCAAGAATGCGGGCGCGGGCGAATCGGTTCTCAATGCTTTAATCAATTCCGTCAACCAACCACCCGTTCAAGCTACCACCACCACGGTCGTGCGCGCCCCGGTGGTTTATCCGTATGTATATGTTGATCCGTGGCCGGTTTGGGGTTGGGGCTGGGGCGGCCCTTATTACCGTGGCGGCGGCTATCGCCATTGGCGCTGAATTTACCATGGAAATAACTGGCCCAACATTGCCAGCATTAGCACCTGGCTTCAGTCAGGTGATTTCTCGGCGTCTGGCCGTACCCGCCGCATCAGCGGCTTTGGTCCCGACCGAAAAGCCGTCGCGCATTACTAGAAATATTGTCGCGCAGCGGAGCGAGGTTTTTTGGTGGTGAGCGAGGTTTTGCGCCGGCGCAAGTTTGAAAAATGTCACTGAGCCGAAACGAACCCAATCGGCAAGAAGCCAGGATGATGCCTTTGAACATTCTTACTCCCTGTCCTCCCCTCAAGGAGGCGAGGGCCGGGTTGAGGAGTCGTTGCCCTCATCAACCGCAGTGTCTCAACTATCTCCCATCTGCCAACTGCCAACGGTCCCGCACCCGCCTCGGGTTTCTAAAATATTCGCTTGACATGAATGTATCAAAAAATTATAAATACAACATGTTCGCCGGTCCCTGCCGTCGGGCGATAGCCATTGGGGAAATGCCGGGCCGGCGGCGGGTGGGGGGCCTGCGCCGGGCGTGGCCGTTCTTTGACATCTGGATTTTGTCGCGCACCGTTCCGGCCTGCCCGGGCGAAGCTTGCCCCGCTTCGCCCGGCAACCTGGAAATTCTCAAAATTTCATTTTTTGGTCATCTTTGGTCACGTTTGGTCACGTTTGGTCATCTTCACCAGCCGTTGGCTAGCGCTTAATCCATCTGTTTGCCATCGGTTTGGCGCTGCTTCCTTTTGAAACTTTACCCCCCTCAAAAAAGAAAAAGGGTAAAGAAAAGGTAAAGTTCCGGATGCTCTATCAAGCACTTACAAAAGTTTGCCCGCTGCCTGGTAAAGAAACGGTAAAGTTTGATAGGGCCATATTTTGCGCGTAGAGCGCGAAGGTGGTGAAGGGGAAAGATGGTTTTCCTTCGGTTTTCTTCGCGTCCTTCGCGCGACCCCAAAAATTCGTTTAAACCATTCCTTTACGCATAAAAGCCGTGAAACCAGCATCCCGCATCCCGCAACCTCGTTGCCTCCGCTGGCTCCGGTTTAATCCGAATACCTAGATGGAATGGGATCCGGATTGAACTTCGGGATTCGGGTTAAAACGGCTGCGATTCGTCCGGCCAATCCACACCGGGCTAAAGCGCGGTGCCATTGAACTCACAGTTTTGCGAGCCAATGGCATTTTGAAAACCCGCCCTGGTCCCAATTGCCGCCTTCTTCTGGAATCAACCCGGTCGGGCTGCAATCCGCGAAGCGGTTGGCTTGATTCCCGCCGCCGCCGGCAGGCCGGTCGAAAAATTATCGGGTACATCCTCGGGCAGCAAAGTGGTGAGCGCATTGTGGTCGCAGTCGCCGCTGGCGACCAGCCGCGTGCTTTGATTGCGTACGGCAGATTCGAACATATTCCGCATCTCGCGAGCGTTACCGAATTGTTCGTTCCGCGCGGCATACAAATTTTGGCAGAGCAGAAGCACTTTTTTCTCCGCTTCCGGCGAGCAGGCCAGTCCGCTCGCGGTGGCCATCCGATGAAAAATCTCCGCCAAGTCCGCCGGCTGGTAGTCGGGAAAGCTGAGATAATTCGTGAACCGCGATTCGAGGCCGGGATTTGAGTTGATGAACTGTTCCATCGGCCCGGTATAGCCGGCGACGATGACGATCAGCCGGTCGCGGTCGTCTTCCATGCGCTTGAGCAGCGTCTCGATGGCTTCGTTCCCGAAATCTTCCGCCCCGCGTCCGGCTAGCGCATACGCCTCGTCAATGAATAGGATGCCGTCGAGCGCCGAATCAATCGCCGCATGCGTGCGCACCGCCGTCTGGCCCACGTATTCGGCCACGAGCCGGCCGCGATCCACTTCGACCACATGGCCGCGCCGGAGCAGGCCGAGCGATTTGTAAATGCGGCCCATCAGCCGCGCGACGGTGGTTTTGCCGGTGCCGGGATTGCCGAAGAAAACACTGTGCAAGCTCGCCTTTACTACCGGCAGACCCTGCTGGCGGCGCAGCACCTGCATCCGCGCGAAATTCGTGGCGCGGTGGACTTCGCTCTTCACCGGCTCCAAGCCGACGAGTGCGTCCAGCTCGCCGAAAATGGCGGCGAGGTCTTCTTCGCTCACGCCGGGATCGGCGGAGCGGTCAGTGAAATCCACGGCGTATTGCCGCGATACTTCGGTGAATTGTGCGGACAAAACCGCCGAACGCCGCCGGCAGGCGTCGGACGTTTCGCTGTCCATGTTCGACAACGTCGTCAGCAGCGTCTGCAAAAGTTGGCGTACAAATTCTATCGTCACCGGCTGCAAGCCGAGGTCCAGCGTGTGCCGCGTGAGCAGCCCGAAAATTTCGTCCAAGCCCAGTTTGTCCACCGGTTGCAACATCGCGGCCACGCGATCCATCGCCTTGCGCCCGCCTTTGTCGAACCATTTCTTAAACGCGTCGGGATCGCCATTGCTGGCAGCGTAGCCGGATTCCAGTAGCGCCAGCGAATCGTCCGCCCGCGCGGCGAGACCGGCGATGCAGAGCGACAGCGCACCGTAGGCCTGCAAATCGGATTTCTCCGTGGCCAACCGTCGCCACAGCGCCAGCGCCAGCAAGCGTACGAAGCCATGCAGATTGTCAATCAGATCGAACTCCTCGTCGCCAATGCGTTTCACCGTCAGCAGCGGCGGCGTGAGAATTTGCACGCATTCCACCAGCAGGCGCAGCGTCAGCAGGCTGCGCAGAATGGCTTCCTCCTTGCCGAGTTGATAGCCGAACACCACCGTGCGCCAGTCGCTGTTGCGGAGCAACTGGCTGTAGCGCCGCGTGTGCTGTTCGATGCTGCTGCGCAGCCGCACCGCATCGTCCGGCGTGAACAGCGATTGCGATTGGTAAAAATTCAGCAGGTAATCCGTCGTCATGCCGTCCAGGTCGCCGAGTTCCTCGCGCTTGAAGGAAACCGTGCGGCCCGAAGTGGGCTTGCGAAACAGCGTCGTGAGAATGGAACCGGGCAGCAACGTCTCGTGCGTGGGCAGCGCCGGGCGCGGCGTGGTGACGCGCGGCAAATTGGCCGGTGCCCGCGTGACCTCCGCCAGTTCGCGGGCATGGCCCAGCACCTCCTCCAGCCGCTGGCGCAGTTTGGTTTCGTCTGATTCAGGTTGCTGGTTGGTTTCCATGCCGCAAAATTTTCACGCTGTGAACGGCGCAAGTTGCCATCCGCACGATTCCTCTGGCAAGCTTTGAGTTCAGGCGGTTTAATCAGACCGCCATCCAGCCACCCGGTTTTTAAGCTTGGTGCTCTTGGTGTCTTGGTGGTTCAATGGCACACAACTTATGGCCACCCTTGTTTTCGACATCGAAACCTCCGCCCTGCCGCTCGAACTGTTCGACGAGGCGCAGCAGGAATATCTGTTCCGCGAGACCGAAAAAATTGACGACGCCATCGCCAAGCAAGCCAAGCGCGAGGAGATCACCCGGTTCATGAGCCTGTGGCCGTTCACCTCGCAGGTCGTCTGCATCGCCATGCTCAATGCCGAGACCCAGCGCGGACAGTCCATTTACATCGCCGAGGATTTCGAGGACGACGCCGGCGACGCCGGGCCGGTGGAGTACGTGCCCGTGGCCGACGAGACCGAGCTGCTGACCGCGTTCTGGGACGTGGCGAAACATTACGACAGCGTCGTCACCTTCAACGGGCGCGGGTTCGACGTGCCGTTCATCTACCTGCGCTCGGCGCAGCTCAACGTGCCCATCTCCAAGAAGAACTGGTTGGGCTACCGTTACGCCGTGGAGCCGCACTGCGACCTTGCAGAGCAACTGACCTTTTACAGCGTGAGCGGACGCGACGGCGCGGCGCGGCGGTTCAACCTGGATTTTTACTGCAAAGCCTTCGGCATTGAATCGCCCAAGAGCGCGGGCGTGACCGGCATGGACGTGAAAGATTTGATGGAGGCGGGCAAATTCAAGGAGATCGCCGAATACTGCCTGCGCGACGTCCGCGCCACCGTGGAGCTTTACAAAATCTGGAAGGAACGGCTGGCGGGGATAAAATAAATTTCAGCAATCGCAGCTAAGTTTTATTTTAAAAATGGAATTTGTAGACAAATGCCCGTTCGATTCGTCGGTTGAAGTGAACCGCGAAGTGATTAATTACATCAAAAACTTACATTGCCATTCAGACGTCGCTGACGTTTTAACCAAGGCAATGAGGCCATGTGGAGATGTACAGTTTTTCTCACCCGAGAGTTATTGCTATTTGACGGCTTCAACGCAAAAAATTATTTTTGGTTTCGCAGTCGGAATGGATACGATTGCTTTCAGGCTGAACAATAAAATGAAAGCAATAGCGATTGAAACAGGTGCAAAACCTCTTCCCGAGTGTGGAGATGATTGGGTGAATCTTCTGCCTTTTCGCCCGGACTGGCCAAGGGTTGATTTTGAGTTTTGGGCTTTGAAGGCTTATCTCAATGTGCGTGAATCCGTGGGTTTGGCTTGAATCGAAGCATGAATGAAATTTCTCACTCATTTGCTTCGCCCTGAAAGCCGCCGTGCGCCGTTTCGGCAAATTGCTGCCACCGGCTTTCCGCCTTGCCAACCGGTTCACTCCGGTTTTGAACCGGTTCGTGGGCAAGGTCAACCGGTTCGGCGTTGAGGTGAACGGGTTGACCCGTTTCCCGAAAGGGTTGCCTTTGGAGGTGAACCGGTTCGTCCGGAAGGTCAATCGGTTGACCATTTTTACGAACCGGTTGTCTCCGGCTTCTAACCAGATGGCAAAAAGGGGCAACCGGTAGTCATTTTTTACGAACCGGTTCGCGATTGGGGTCAACCAGTTCACTTCCGGGGTGAACTGGTTCACCTCGAAGGTCAACCGGTTGCCAAATTTGGGAACTGATTTGGCAGTTTTTGCCAATATTAAGGAACGCTGCCTTGAAAACAGATGTTTTCAGGCAGGGCGGGTATGTGGGGTTGCCGCGTCGCCGCCGGAATGTCACACTGGCGGCACCGAAATCATGTCCACGCTCGTCTGTTTCGCCCTGAAAGAAGAAGCCGCCCCGTTTCATAAAATCGCGGCGCGGCATCCCGGCGTCATCACGATCATCGTCGGCATCGGTCGCGCGAACGCGGAGAAATCCGTGCGCAACTTTCTGGCTGGTGGGGCGGGCGTCCTCGCGAGCCGCGAACCCGCTGCGTCTGGCCAAGCCCGGCTCGCGGGGACGCTCGCCCCACCGGAACTGGTGCTCACCTGCGGTTTCGCCGGCGGACTGAATCCTGATTTGAAACTGGGCGACGTGGTTTTTGAATTGTCCGATCCCCAACTTCCAGCTGCCAACTCCCAGCTCCGAGCGAAGCTCCTCGCTGCCGGCGCCAAGCCGGTAAAAATTATTTGCACCGACCGCATCGCCACCATCGTCGCCGAAAAGATAAAATTGCGCGCGGAAACCGGGGCGGACGCGGTTGAGATGGAATCGGCGGCCATTCAAGCGGTCTGTGCGGAGCGCGGGATTCCCTGCGCCACGGTGCGGGTGATTTCGGACACGGCGGATGAGGATTTGCCGCTGGATTTCAACACGCTGGCCAAGCCGGATAAGAGCATTGATTTCGGCAAGCTGGCGTGGGCCATTGCCAAGTCGCCGGGGAAAATCGGCGCGTTGATGAGGTTGCAGAAGAAGACGAGTTTTGCTGCGGGAGAACTGGCGGCGGTTTTGGGGGAAATCATCATTCCGTGAAGTGGCATTGGCCGTTGCGAATTGGTTAGCGGGCCGGCCAGTCTCAAAATTGGGTTTTCGCTTCCGGTTATTGACAGCGCTGTCTTGAAACCTTTCACGCGCTCTCGCTGCCGAAAAATGAAATGATTGTTTTCATAATTTATTTCGTGCGGCATGGTGGAGACTGATCCCTGAAAAATTCATCAAAAGCCCAGTATAACCATGGTTTTCACCGGGTGAATTTCAACGGTCAGTAATTTTTCGGTCTTCGCGTCGCGCCCATCCTAAAAATCCTGCCGGGTCGTCCCAGGTTGGCAATCGTTATGCGTAGCAAGCGTCACGATGATGCAGTTCAAAAACGATTTTTCGATGAAGCGCGCGGCCCTATTTGTCCTCCTGTTGAGCGGTCTGTCTGTTTTTTTGCCAATGCCGGTGCAGGCGACCCAAAGTGTGACGCTCGCCTGGAGCCCCAGCACGGATCCCAATGTGGCCGGTTATAATATTTATTACGGCACGGCCAGCCACGTTTATACGAACCGGGTATCCGTCGGCAATGTGGTTTCCGCCACCACTGCTGGCTTGGTGGAAGGCGCGACTTATTATTTCGCCGCCACGACCTACAATGCTCAGAATCAGGAGAGCACGTTTTCCCAGGAAATTTCCTACACCGTGCCCCAGGCCGTCGCCGTGCAGCCGCCGGCGATCACCGGAGCTTCCGCCACCAATCTGGCTTTGGCCGGCCAGAATGTGACCTTCAGCATTACGGCCAACAGCACCGGGCCGCTGACTTACCAATGGCTTGATAATGGCAATCCCATCACCGCCGCGACCAACGCCGTCCTGACGCTAAACAATGTGACGACCGCCCAGGCGGGAACTTATTCGGTGGTGGTGGCCAACAGCGCCGGGACGACCAATCTTTCGCTGGCCACACTGGCGGTGTATGGCAGCACAGCCGGCACGCTCACGCCGGCGGCCCATGTGAAAGGTCAGTTTGCCCTGAATGTTTCCGGCGTGCCCAATGCCCAATATGTCGTGCAGGCTTCCACCAACCTGGTGAACTGGGTGGCGGTGCAAACCAACAGCGCCCCCTTCACCTTTGTGGATGCCGTTGCGGGCCAGTTCAGCCGGCGATTCTACCGCACGGTGTTGTTAAGCAGCCTGCCGGCCGCCGACATCACCAACGGCTTGGCAGCGTATTATCCGCTGGCCGCCAATGGCAATGATGCCTGGGCGGGCAACAACCTGACGCTCGCCGGTTCGCCTTCATTCAGTGCGGGAGCCATCAATTGGAATGGGGCGGTGCCGACGTTTGGCTTCAGTTCCCCGCAAGTGTGGCCACAGACGAGTTTAACGGTTTCTGCTTGGATCAACATGGCTGATCCGACGGCCAATTACAGCGTGGCGGCGTGTTACGGCAATTTCAACGGCACGGTCGGCGGGGCGTATATGCAATTTTTCGCCAACGCCAGCGGGTTAACGGCGCGGATCGTGCAAAAGACGGACGTGATTTACATCGGGCGGTCCACGCCGGCCAGCCTGACCACCGGCTGGCATCAAGTGGCGTTTACGTGGGCCGGCGGCACGAGCAGCAGCGCCATCAAGATTTATCTGGATGGAACGCAGATTGACAATGCCGACAACAACGGCGGGACGTTCACCGGCCCGTATGCCGGCAGTGATGTGCCGTTCAGCGCGGGCGCGCAGCTTTCGGACGGCTACGGGATTTATGGCAAGTTCACCGGGGCCGAGAAGGGCCTGCGGATGTATGGCCGCGCCTTGTCCGGGACGGAAATCGGGGCGCTCTATGCCAACGGCACCACCGGAGGAATTTACTGATGTCCGGCCCGCAGCCAGACAGACGGATAATTAGATTGAAGGCCGTGTCCGCCTGTGCGACAGTCGCCGCCGGAAGCGCGACCCGTGCGGCCGCCGCAATATTTTATCCAAGGAGTGGAAACCGATGAAGACTGAGTCAACCTTACATTTTGAAGCCCTGGCCGGTGATCCGGGGCAATGCCCGGTTTTCCAGCCCCAAAGTCACTTCGCCCCGTTGCGGCGGCAATGGACTTGCCTCCGGCTGGCTGGTGGATTGATCCTTGCCGGGCTGCTGGGCAGCGCCGCCAGCGGCCACGCGGCCAGCAGCACCTTTACCTTCACCCTGGATGAACCCTGCAAAACCAGCGCCGGGGTTTTCAAGCCGGATGGTTCGCTCATCCGCACGCTTTGGAGCAAGGTTAGATATTATGCGGCCGGAACCAACACCTCCGTTTGGGACGGCTTTGATGACAGTGGCAACCCGGTGCCCGCCGGTACTTATCAAATCAAGGTGCTCCAGCATAACACCGAATATGTCTGGGATGGAGCCATCGGCAACACGTCGGCCGAAGTGTCCGGCCCGACCGTGCATGGCGGGTTCTGGCCGATGCGTGGCATGGCGATCTCAGGCACCAACGCCTTCTATGTTTCCGGTTACAATGAAGGCAAATATGATTTTCGCAGCTTTGTCACCACGGACCCACAGCATGTTAAAAAGGCGTGGTATTGGGTCTATAGCGCCCAGTTCAACCGGATGAGCTCCTGTCCGGGTGATGTCAATGATTTCAATTGGTTATGGGCGACGGCGGATTCCAACCGGGTTTATTTCGCCTGTTCCGCCACTCCCAATCCAGCCAACGTATCCGTCCCCAACAAATATCCCGGCTGCATTATCGCCTGCAATGTGAGCGACTATAGTCCGGCGTATTTTACCACCGGCATTCCGATCCAGAACAATGGCGCCAATTCGCCATTGCCCAACGGGATTTATGTCGGGACCCAGCCGGGTCTCAGCGGACTAAGTGTCCAGCCAAACGGCAACCTGCTCGCTGCCTCGGTGGGGCCGGACAACCGCGTTTATCTTATGGACAAGGTGTCCGGCGCAGTGAAAACGAGTATTCCTGTCAGCGTGCCCGGACGGTTGAACTTCTCGCCGGATGGCAGCTTGTGGGTGATTTCCGGTACCAGCGTCATTGCTTACACCAACCTGAATTCCAGTCCAACGGTGGCGGTAACCATCCCCAATTTTAGCAAGCCGCTGGATGTAGCCATCAATCCGACTAACCCCAATCTTATCCTGGTGGCCGATGGTGGCAGCAGCCAGCAGTTGAAGGCGTTTAACAGCACTGGCACGCCACAATGGATATATGGGCTGGCCGGCGGTTATCAGACCAATGGTGTGGCGGTAGTCACGAACAAGTTCTGGTTTTTCGAGGGGGAAAATGACGGTACCTTTCTATGTTTCGCGCCGGACGGTTCTTTTTGGGTGGGTGACGGCGGAAACCATCGTTCGCTGCATTTTACGGTGTCGTGCAATTATCTTGAACAGATCATGTATCAACCGCATTCCTACGTTGTCAGCGTGGACCAGAATAATCCTTCGCGCGTGTTCAACCAGTTTCTGGAATTCAGTGTGGATTACACCAAGCCGCTATCCCAAGGCTGGACGCTGGTGAAGAATTGGAAGGCGAACGTGGATCCCTGCCATATCTCATGGAATGAAGGCATCCGTGAAGTCACCACCTTCACCAATGGACGGACTTATGGCCTGATCGACAATAATTGTCAGAACAATATCTTGCAGGAACTATGCGAGCTGGGCACAAACCAACTGCGCTTCACCGGGATGTTTCCGATGGTTACCAATCAGGGACGCTGGATGTCGCTGGGGCCGGATGGTTCCGCCCGGGCCACGGCCATCGGTTCTGCCAGCTGGTATGAGTCAACCTTGAGCGGTTTTGATGTTTCCGGCAATCCAATCTGGAATCCCGAAACGGTGATCGCCTCTGCGTCAAACGGCAGCAGCGACCCGGTGCCGCGCTGCTGTAGTTTTGGCAACATCCGCGCCACCATCAGCACCAACAACATATTGATTTCCTTCGATCAGACCTTGAACAATGGATTTCACCTGGGCGGAATCCGCGTGGGCGGCACCAATTGGCTTTGGCGGGCCAGCCCGGCGGTTACCTGGATGAATGGCTGCGGAAGCTTTGAAATCGCCAATGGGGTCAACTATCCGGGTAACACCGTGCAGACCGCCGGCCGCAACGTGATTTATGGTTACAACGGTGAATTTTTCCGCAATGAAGGTGAAGCCGCGCAAAATATGCACTATTATGACGACGGCTTGTTTGTTGGCCAGTTTGGCGAGGCCAGCCCAGGACATTCCGCTTATGAAGGAGCCTTGCCCGCTTTCGCCGGCAACGCCGCCTGTCAAAACCTGACGGCGACCACCAACGGTGATTACTATCTTTGGGTAAGTGATGAAAGCAACCACGGACCGCAGCGCTGGCACTTCGCCAATGCGCGGAACATCCGCGAGCTGACCGGCAGCGGAACCTTGGGCAGCGCCATCACCCTGACCATTCCAACACCGGCATTTCCAACCGGAGTGACCGGCAAAAGCGGTAACCAGTCGGCGGAAATAACCTGGTTGGCCGTTCCCGGAGCATCGTCATATAACGTCCGTTGGTCGCAGATCAACGGCGGTCCCTACAGCGTTTTGGCAACCAATTCCATCAAAATGGATTGTGTTGTCAGCGGTTTGACCAATGGCCAAACCTACTATTTTGTTGTCACCGCCATTCAATCCGGAGTGGAAGGAATTCCTTCTGAACAGGTCAAGATCAATCCGTTTGATACCACTCAAAATGTTCTTTGCACCGGTTCCATGGCGGAAGGCGGACAATTCACGCCCACAGTGGATGTGACCTCCAGCGCGCCGGCGGCTGGATTGCCGAGTGATATTGGGGCGGAACAGTTCACCGGAGTGTTAAACTTGCGGGAACTGGACGACTATGGCTACGGAAACCTTGAAAATGAAAGCGTCGGGGCCAGAGGCTATGTCCTTTATGACTGGGGTGGGTTTGGATCAAATCTTAACAATATTCCCGGAGCATACACGGTTACCACCGGTTCCGGCTGGAGCGACATCCAATACTTGGAGCGTCAATATCGGGTGGATAGTTCGCTGGGAGCCAATGACGGACTGTCAGGCAGCCCGGCGGGATCTATTAACATCGGGGTAAATGATGCCAATTATCATTTCCTGACCGTGGTCAGCCCGTCCCAGTTTAATAATGCAAGGCAGTTCACCCTCCGGCTTGCTTCAACCAATAACACGGTGGCGTCGTATGCCGTGAATGAACCCTATGGTTATTCGCACGTATTCCAATTCAAGTTCAAGGGCAACGTCACCTTGACGGCGGATGCCACGGGCGGAAGCGGAGCGATTGTGCAATCCATTTTTCTTGATGACGCATCGGTGACTTATCCTGCCGCCTTGGTTCCGCCCGCCCAGTTCCATATCATCGGCCCCTAAGTTCCAGCCGGCGTCAGGAGAAATCTTCGGGCGACGTTTTGGCCCAGTCTTTCAGCGAAGCCTCGAAGTCGTAACGAAAATGGAAGCCCATTTTCAAAAGGACTTCCGGAATGATATGAGTGGAATAAGCCGTTTTGCGCACCCGCACGGGATGCAGCGGGCTGCGTCCGCCCGTCACCAACTGGGCCATGGATGCCACCGCCTCCAGAAGCGGCAACGGGGCGGTGAAAGTGGGGATTTTTCGGCCAACCTGAGTTTGAACAATCTTCACCAGCATGCCAAGCGTCTCGGTCTCGCGCTCAACATAGTTATAAGTCAACTGGTCTTCCTTCCGGGCCATGACAAACTCAAAGCTGTCCAGCAGGCCTTCAATGTAGCCGTAACTCTTCCGCAGTTGCCGGCTCCCGGGAAAGAAAAAATACCCTTTGCGGACGGCGCGGATCATGCGCAAAATATTGCCGGGATCGCCCGGTCCATAAATCACACCCGGACGGCAGACATAAAGCCGGCGGCCATCGCCGCTGCGCCGCCACCCTTTGTGGATTAACTCGGCGCATAGCTTGCTGATGCCATATGGCGTGGTTGGATACGGCCGGGAAGTTTCGGAAGTTGGGCCGTGGAGTGCACCATAAGTGGCGATGCTGCTGGTGAAAATAATGTTTTTGCAGCCAGCCTGTTCAGCAAAAATACAAGTGTTTTTAGCGCCAGCCAGGTTGGTGTCAAAATACTCCTCGCGCGCATGGCCCGGCTCGCGATGCACCGCCGCAAAGTTGAACAACCATTCGGGTTTCCAGCTCCCGAAATCCAGCGGCTGCCGGACATCACATTGGACAAACTCACAGCCGTCCGCCAGCGGTTGTGCCGGCGGGCGCAAGTCCGCCAGAATAATCCGGTTGAAGCGCCGGCGGTTCACCAGGCGTTTGGCCCAATTGTAGCCAATGTATCCGGTGCCGCCCAGGACAAGACAGTCACTCATAATGTAATTGATTAATGGCTGGAGGCATTGCTGGGACAATCTATTTGTTGAGGGATTGTTTCGTCTGCTGTTCGCGCATTTTGATGCGGATTAGAAATTCATAGTAAGCCAGGTTCGCGCAATAGACAAAGCCAGGTCTGCCTTCAAGAAACCCCAAACGCAGGACATAAGTGATAATAAAGCGGATCATGGGCCAGCCGGGCACGCGGCTGACAATGGGCTTCAAGGCCTGGTTGCGTTTGGAACCGTGCGCGGAAAAGACCCTGCGCCAGCTTACTGGCGTGGACAATCGCACCGCCGCCTCCAGTGTCGCATAGCGATTGTGCCGGTCAAGCCAATGGCCGATTCCCTTGCTCAAACCATGATGATCATACGGTGCCGAGAGATATTCGAGAATCCCTTTGATTTCCGCCTCTTTTTGGCCATGGCCGAAGTCGGTGAACCGGGCATGGCCTTTGCGCATCAGGCGGAACTGCCATTTGGGAAAAGAATCGCAGCGTTTCAGCCAGCGACCGTCATAGATTTGTTTCCAGCAGCAATAAAATCCCGCCGTCGCAGCAGGCGTTTCCACCACGGCTTTGGCAATGGCCTGAACAAACTCCGCATTGGCCACTTCGTCGGCATCCAGGAACAGTATCCATGGGTGTTTAATGTGGCAATTATCCAAGGACCAGTTACGTTGGGATCCAAAGGATGTGAAAGGATGATCATAAGTATGCGCGCCATGTTGCCCGGCGATATTCAGGGTCTGATCCGAACTTCCAGAATCGACGATATGCACGTCGTCGCACCAGCGTAGTCCCGCCAGACAACGGGGCAGGTCGTTTTCTTCGTTTTTGGTCAGAATGATGACAGAGATCATTTTTTGCTTTTGTTAGGTTAGGATGACTCAGTGGATGCAAGCTGACGTGCTAGTCTAACGGCAAAGGCGCCCAGCAGGAAGGTGGGATTAGCCTGTCCCGATGTGGGAAAAACGGAACTGCTGCAAATATACAGGTTGCTGGTGCCCCAAACCTTGAGATGCTCGTCCACCACGCCGTCGGCGGCGGTGGCCGAGATCCGCGTCGTGCCGACCTGATGGATGCCGTCGGATGACATGGCGTGAATGGCCGCCGGAAGTTCATCCTTGGGGAACCAGTATTCCAGCTCGCCGCACTGGCACTTGCACAGCCATTTATCGAGCAATTCATGAGTGCGAATGACCGAATCAACATCCTGATCCGTGTATTGATAATGAATATTCAAGGTTTCACCGTCCGGGGCCAGTTCCATCCGGTTTTCTGGGACCGGTAATTGCTCGGCATGGAAGTGCAAGGCATAGACATTTCGCGGGCTGAAAAGAAAGACGCCCGGTAATTTGCGTTTGCGGCAATAGCGGGAGTAAAAGGTGGTTGCGGGTATCAGCAAGGATTTCGGAAAATCTTTTAGGATATTCCGCAAATGCTGTGGGATGCCGGTAACTTTGCCTTTGGTGATGGACTGGGCAATGGCCGGCGGAGCCAGCCTTTTTCCCAGCACCGGCGTAATCATGGCCAGATACATGAATGACATTGCGCCATTGCGGTGTGCCGGATCAACATAGAGTGGGTTATCCAGCCAGAGCGCCGTATTCAGTAAATTGTTTTGCAGCAAGGTTTCTGTGGACAGCTGAAACCGGCGGCGCAAAAAAACACCTTCGAGGGTGCGCCTAAATCCATAATCTGTCTTTTGGGGATCTCCCCGGAAACGCACGCTCGCAATTTTGCCTGAAACGTGGCCTTGGTAATACCGGCCCAGCGCCGGCGGCGGACCGCCCCGCTTGTTAAAAACCTGCTGGTTTTTCAGTAGTAATCGGGTGGTCTCCTGGGTTCCGGCGGCGAGCACCAGCTTACGGGCAGTCACTTTTGCTCGCCTCATGCGTGAAAAATCCCTCATTGCAACTTCGGCAAGGGCTCCATCCGGGGATAGTTCAAGCGAAAAAACTTCCCAGCCGGCAAGGAGATGAATGGTTGGCGAGGAGTTGATTTCAGCGCGGTAGTGTTCCCCAAAACGCGTTGGCAGGCTATAGCGTTCGATGATTGAATCGGTTACTTCTCCCGGTTGGAAGCCTTCTGCAATGCGGGAGCCGGCGAAGGCTGGGATTTGATTCGAGTCAAATATTGCCTCGCCGCATTCAAAGTATTCAGCCGCTGGTTGTGCGTAGGCGCGGCATTCGTGGAACAGCGCCGTGTTCCAAGTGCATTGCCCCGCTAAAATCTGGCGCGGCTTGAAATCGATTTCATCATACATCACACAGCGGCCACCCCAACTGGCGGAACTCCCGCCGAGCCCCTTATTAGTGCATTCGTAGGGAGGATGATGGTTTTTGGGGTTAACAATGTTGATGGAATCGTCCAGCCGGTTGCGGGGCGGAGTTCTGTCCGGCCCATATTCTATCAGTAGAATACTATGTTTTGGCTGAAGCTTCTGATACTCCAAAGCGACAATGATACCCGCCGGACCGGTGCCAACAATGCAAAGGTCGTAAGTTGTATGCTGCACCTGTTCTACGCTGACTTTCATGGGATTGGCTGATTTATGCTTGAGCCTGGCCGGGGATGGAGCCGGGCATATCAAAACGCGTACGCTGGCGCACCGCCACGGCTGGGTTGCCGGCATAAACCGTCCATTCGTCGAGATTTCTCGTGGCCACCGAGCCGGCCCCCAGTACGCTGCCCGCCTGACAATGGATCCCCGGCAGCACAATCGCCCGGGCGCAGATCCATACTTGCGGTCCGGTTTTAATCAGCTTGGTGATATAAGTGAATTCAGGTGTCTGAAAGTCGTGGGTGGCACCACATAGGTAAGCATCCTGTGAAATAATGGTGCGATGTCCCAATGACACTCCGCCCGGATTGTATATTTCCGCGCCCCGGCCAATGGTAACCAGGTCACCGGTTTCGAGCAGCCAGGGCGCCCAGATTTTGGCGCTGGGATAAACAAAGTTTATCGCCCCCAATTTCGCCCCAAATAGGCGGAGCAGAAAACACCGCCAGTTATGCAACGGCGGCGGCGTTGGCCGGAACAAAAACATCCACACCAGAACCCAGATAAGCCGCCGAGCCCGGGCCTGCCATCCATAGACCGGGCGGAGCAAGGGATCATCACTGTCAGGAGAATGTGCGCTGAATAAACCCATGGTTGAATTAATGGTTAGGGTAGAATAGGTTTGATTGGAGAAACTTTTATGGCCGGCGGGTTTTCCCGGTAGCGGAACATCAGGGGCACGAGTTGGCAGGCTTTCCAGTAGCGCGGCACGAATTTTCCCGGTTCGGAGCAGCACCGGAACAACCAGCCTAGGAAAAACCTGTCGGCCCATGGCGGAATGCGAACCTGATTGCCGGTCAGGAAACCAATGGCTGCACCGATGCAGTGAATGCTGGGGCGAAAGTCACATTCACGTTTTAGCATCATGCCAAGACGTTCCTGCGTGCCTCCGCCAAGACAAACAACGATGTGCTTTGGTTTGCGCTGGGCCGCCATTCTAACCAGCACGTCGTCCTGAATGCGGCCGCTCGAATAGTGCGGAGCCAAGTAACAGTCGTTTTCGGTGAAATCGTAACCTTGCGAACGGAGCCACGCCAGGTTTTGATCGCGCGCCGCCGCATTGGGCATGATCCACAACACCGCCTCGCGCGGTTGCAGCGCCTTCATTTCATGCAGTAGCTTGAGATATTTGAGGCCTGACACCCGGGGGATCCTCTTCCCCGAAAGAATCTGCCACAGCAAGACCATCAGTCCGCTGTCAGTGATTGCGAGATCGGCATTGAAGACCGCTTCGCGATAATGTTCGTTTGATTGCAGTTCCACCAGTGCCGGAGCTGCTGGCACAACCACCAATCCGCCTCGAAGTCCAATTTGCACGGCCGCTTCCGCGCTGCCCGCAAAAAAATTGATGCCCAGGATGCGCTGGTAAGAAGAATGATTGCCGGGTTGCGTATTCATCTTATGGCAGCCAACAGTTTGTTCATGGCGCTTGGCAGGCTGAAATGGCGTTGGAAACAGGGTTTTGCCTGCGCCGCCATATCAGACCGGGCTTTGGCGGTAAGATTATTCCAATCCATTAACAGGCGGGTGGTGCCCGCGACGGAATCATCTTGCACGAATGCGGCCCCCGCTTCGTTGATCTCCCGCCAGATATTGACTTGGTTTGAGATCAGGACCGGCCGGCCGCAGGCGAGCGTCTCGACCACGGAAATGCCAAAGTTTTCCTGATGGCTGGGCAATATCGAAGCTTCACAATGAAATAAGGCACCCCATTTCGCGTCGCCGGCCAGCATCCCAGGCCAGAAAATGGAATTCGCGGGACAAGTGTCCGCCGCCAGCTGGTGCATTTTCTGACCGTAAGGAGTTTGTAAGCCAGGACCAGCGATGACCAGCTTGGGAACCGGCAGGCTGCCCGATGAACGACATAGTTCTGCGTAGGCTTTGATTAGCAAATCAACCCCCTTTTTGGGATGGATGCGGCCGAGAAAAAGAAAATAATCATTATCTCCAAGCGCCGGACATTTTTCAGCCAAGGCGGTTTTCATTCCGGGGTAATATGCTGGGGCTTCGGGCAGTCCAAGTCCGACAACCAGTTCCTGCTTCGGCAAGTAAGGATGAAACGGCAGCCGTGCTAGGCGGCGTTCCGCTTCACAGGTAAAGAGCAATCCGGCAGCATCGTGAACCACGCGGTTCTGAATTAGTTTCCAAAAAAGCCAGTTGCGGACTGCTTTCACTGGCCGAACCGAAGGTTTTTGGAACCAAGGATCCAGCATCCCGTGTGGAAAAATGTAATACGGCGGCGCTTTCGGAGCTTTGGCCGCCTTCCACAGGGCGTATCCCTGATACTGCCATAGGCCGTTGAGAATGGTTGCATCAAACCGTGACAGGTTTTCATTCAACCATGGCAATAATGCTGAATGATAGTTCCAACCGCCGCGACCTTGTCCCAGTGCATGAACTGGAAACGGATCGTTGAGACTAAGATTGGAATTGGGATCGTCCAGGCAAACCACTTCGAGCGTATGTCCTTGTTCCATGAACCCGGGGGCAAAATTGCGAATTGTCTGGCAGGGGCCTCCAGTTTTTGGGTTCATGCTGCCGATGACATGGAGCAGTTTCATTGCACGAAGCCTTCGGTCCGGTGAAAGTAGCGGGCTTCCTTCGGAATCTCCTTCAAACAACGCGCCGGAACCCCGCCATATACCCGGAAGGATTCGTCATAGGCCTTGGTTAGAACCGCACCGGCCGCCAAGACGCATTGACCTGGCAGGCGTGCGCCACCAAGGATGGTGCAACGTGTGCCGATAAAGCAATACTCACCGATGGTGATGGGTTTTGAATCCTGTCGTCCGGCAATGACGTCAATCGAATGGGTGAGTAATTCTGAGTGGTGGCCAGCTATGGTGGTGAAACGACCGATGCAAATTTCATTGGTGCAGTCCAGATAATGGTGTTTCGTGATTGCGGCATGTTCGCCAATGACCAGCGCCGAACGACGTTCCTTTTGATGGGTGAAATGTTTCTCCGAACTTGCTGGATGACCGGTGATCCAGTTGCTTCGTCCAACGGTGGAATGATCGCCCAGCTCGATTGAGTCCAAGTGAAGGGCCACCGTAAAATGATCTATTCTGGCTTCTTTGCCCATGTTTAGATGTTTGGGATAAACCCAGGCCGCACCGATCCGCGCCGACGGGTGGATCTTATAGCCGAATCTTTTTTGGAGCAGCCAGCGCTTCATGCTCCAGGGCAGCAGGCAGATGATGATCTTAAATAGCATGAATGTAATGTCGCTTCATGGCGATCGTATCAGATAAAACTGTTGTTAAAAAATCTATTCGCCGGCATGAAGTTCCAGATATTTGTCAATCATTGCCGGCAAACCAAAACGAGTGACATTATTTAATCCGCATTGCGTCAAGGTATCTTTAAGGGCCGGCTCATCTAATTGCTGCAGGGCCGCAGCGAATGACTTTGCATCATGCGGATCGGCATGAAGCGCCGCGCCGCCGCTGACTTCAGGCAGCGGTTCCAAACGGCTGGCGATCACCGGCGTGCCGCAAGCCTGGGCTTCTATCAGCGGCCAACCGAAACCTTCCGACAATGACGGAAAAACGAAGGCGTGCGCCAGGCTATAGAGCGCGCATAAAGTTTCGTGGTCGGGACCGGGGACGGAGCTGATGCGGTCCAGGATCCCAAGCGCCCGCGCGAGTTCGGAAAGCGGGGCGTCCGCCGGCTCGCCGGCAAAGCATACGTATCCAGGCCAGGTCTGTTCACCTTGCCGGATCATACGCAGAAGCATCGCTCGGTTTTTGCGCGGAAGATTGGAGCCGACGTGCAAGAGGTACGGCTGTGGAACAGCGATGCCTTTTTGCTTCAGGATCTGAATGGCCTGGCCGGTCTCAATCCTTCTGAAATTCGCGTTGAATGCATTGTGAATCACCATCCATCCGGCTGGTGGAATCTTTTCCTCTGCGATTTCACAAAGATGGTTATAAGTTAGACGAGAAACACAGGCTATCCGCCGGGACTTTCGCAGGTGTTTCAGAATCCAACGCTGAAGCCACACGCCGGTTCGGGAGGCGGCGCAATAACTATCCGCATAACCCAAGGCACCGCGGATAGCCAGAACATCATGACAGGTGATGCCGGTGCGTTCCGACGGGAGACAAGCCAGATAAGGGGAATTGGAATGGTCGCAGACATGGTAGCGAATATTTTGACCGAACTCGCGCTGGCGGCTTTTTACAATCCGACGGAGGATAAGCGGAAACAGTATCCACTTATCAAAATAGCCAAGCCATTTCCAGAAACCTTTTCCAGGGTTGGCATTTGGGCCTACCAATATCCGCCGGGGCGCCAGAATTTCCACGGTCCCGCCGCGGTTTTTCAGGCCGCTGGCCAGCAGGTTGGTGAACCGCAGCATGCTTTCCTGCCGGTCCGGCGGATAGTTGCCGATTAATATAAAATGAGGTGCTGGCACCTTGATTCAGGCCGTCTTGGGTTTATTCCGTTTCTTATCCATTTGCCGCGCGGCGGCCAGCGTCAGCCCGCCGCCAATCACCGCCGAGCCGAGCGTGGTGGTTTGCCCCCACTGGCCGTTCAAGACAATCAAAAAGCAGGCGGCGGCAAAGAGCAGACTTAGGGTGGAGCGATGCCGCCAGGCGCGAAAGGCGGCAAAAACAATCGCCCCCGTCAGGGCGATTCGGTAGCCAATCAACAGGCTGCCCAATATAAAGCCGTTGTCATAAAGCAGCCGGCCCCACTCGGCTTCGGCCCCGCCAAATCCAGTTTGCTGGGTCGCCAGTTGTTGTCCGACATTAGTCGAGTAACCGGTGCCGAAGCCATAACCCTTGATTCCACCAAAAGCGCCAAACAAGTCTTCCAGCACACGGTTCACAATGGCTTCTTGAAATCCACCCTGATCTTCCGTTGCCCCTTCCCAGCGCGCGCTGAATGCTTCCATGCCGTCTTTGAAGACGCCGGACTGACCGGCCAGCAGGTATAGGACGGCCGCCGCCAGGACAAATTGCATGACCAGTTTCATGGAAAAACGTCCGCCGGCCAGCAGTGCGCCGACGCCGGCCGTGGCCACAATTGCCACACTGAGAAACAAGGTTCGGCTGATGGATATGGGTATGGTCACGAGAATCGCGCCGCCGGAAGCAATCATGGTCCAAACCGGAAGTTTTCGTGCCAGCAACAGGGCAAACCAGCAGGCGGTGAACAGCGGATATAACTGGGACGGGCCGGTGATGAAGCTAAATGTTCCCGGCGGACGAAAGCGATCTAGCGCCCCGTCAAAACCGGCCCCATCCAAGCTGCCGCCAACGCCACGGTTGACCCAGGCGTCCTGCGGTTGATAGAACTGGGCAACCAGCAAGGCGGTGTAAGGAACAGAAACCCAGACCGCAACCTTGGCCAGCGTCAGGACATCTTTCGGTCGGAGAACTTTGCCCATGATGAAGATAAGCGGAACGTGGAGAAAATCACAACGCACGCCATATAGTGCGACAAATAGGTTTCCATGGCCCAGCACCATCGCGTTCACAAATGAAAGCACCCCCAGCAACGCGCCCCAGGTGATAAAGCCGTTGACTGGGAACAAATTATTTGAAATCGCTAGGCAATAAATGGCGATGACCAACGGATCGCGCACTAGCAGCAAGGGCGACGCCAGCCCCGGCAGGAACCAGCGGCGCAGTCCACCTTCAATCAACCAAAGAATGATATAGAGCCAGATCAGATTTCGGAGCAAGCCGGTCTGTTCCTGGACGACTCCGTTTGTCCGAACCGTTTTCCGGCGGGTTTTAGCCGGAATGTCAGGCAACTGTTCAGCGGTGATGGTCTTCAGACTCACGATAAAGGCAAATTCTTTATCGCATTGGCGATGGTTTGTCCATACACCGCCCAGGTAAGCTGGCTGGCTTTCGTTTGCGCCGCCCGCGACATTTCGGCCAGGACCGGCCGGTGATCTGCCAGCCAGGCGATTTTTTCGGCGATTAAATCCGCGCGGCGGATGGCCACCAGAAAGCCGGTGCTGCCTTCGTCGATCAAATCCTCGCCGCCGGTATTGGGTGTGATGATGAGCGGCAGGCCCTGACTCATCGCCTCTTGCATTACCAGCGCCCGGCCTTCGACAATGGATGGCAGGCAAAACACGTCACAAGTGCGCATGAGGGCCAAGACGTCCGCATGCGGCCGGCCCGGTTCGTGGATGAAGTCATTAAACTCTTTGCGATAAAATTCCATCGGAGCCTGCGGCGTTCCCATGATGACCAGTTCCACGTCGCGGCGGTTTAGGAGTCGCAGGGCGGCAAACAGATCGCCAAGTCCTTTGCGCTGGCTCATGGAACCGGCGAACAAGACGCGCAATTTGCTGCCGGCGGTAGAACCATTGGTTTTCAGCGGTGCCGCCGGCGGTGAGCCAAACGGGGCGATGATGATTTTTTTTTGGGTGCGCGCTGTTTCTGGTAGCGAGCGAGCGACAAACTGGCTGGGACAAACCACCATTTCGGCCAGTTCAAGCTCCTTGGTTTTGCGCTCCAGCTTGGCGGCGGAATCGCTGACTCCGCCGCCCAATGTTATCTTCCAGGCCGGTAGCCGTTCGGCTTCTTCCGCCAGCAGTTGTCGCAATGTCTGCCAGTAGGCAATGGGCAGGTCATAAATCCGCCGGAGGTTTAATTCCTTAGCCGCCGCCAAAGTCTCCTCAGCGCCGTCTTCATAGGTATAGACTCCGCAGAACAAATTAGGTGATTTCCGTAGTCGTCCGGCCACCAATCTGTCCTGCGCCTGATAAACGGCGTCAATGCAAAAGGCCCCGGTTTCATGGTGGCTCAGCGGGTGCATCTTAAACCGGCTGGCCAGCAGCCTGCCCAGTTCGCGGAGCGGATGCTGCACGGTGAGCGGACGCAACCGTGGATCAAATGCCCGGCGTTTGAACTCGCGGCCCCAGGTGGTTTTTCCCAACTGGTCCCAGACATTGCCGGGATAAGTGGCGATGGTGGTATGGAATTCTCCAAGAATTCCCGCGGCCGACAAGCCGTCCAGGGCAGCCCTGACATTGGCGTTGCCGGTCGGATGAGAAAATAGCAGGCGATGCATCTTACTCCGATCCACCAGGGCAAACCGCCGCATAGGATTCGCGATAGAATTCCATGGGGCGCAAAAAACTTTTCAAAGATTCCCGGCCTTGCTCCGCCCGGTCGCGGTATTCTTTTTCCTCCATGTCGGCCGCCTGTTTCAGGGCGGCGGTCAATTCCCTGATGTTGCCCGGTTCGACGATTAGGGCGGTGGGACCTCCAGCTTCCGGTAAGCCGCCGTCTCGGGTCACAATCACCGGCACGCCAACGCTGCGGGCTTCAATGGGAGTCAGCCCCAGATCTTCCCGCGTGCGGGCCGGGGCCACGAGCCAGCGAGCCGCCGCCAGCCGTTTCACCTTGCTTTGATCATCAATAAAACCGGGTGTTTCCACGCCTTTGACTCCCAAATCATTTATCAACTTTTCAATCTTGGGTTTTAACGGGCCATCGCCAATCAGCGTGAGCGGCCATTGCCGGCAATCGAGCTGAGATTGGGCATACGCGCTGACCAGCTCCTCAATGCCTTTGTTTTCGATCCACCGGCCCACGAAAAGAAAACCTTTGCGCTCAACCGGCGGACACCACGCGTCTGGAAAACGACATACGGTCGGCACGCAATCGCTATGTTTCGATTTCCGCTTCGGCTCCCAGGTGTTCCAGACAAAGTTTGAGTTATACCAGCGCCGGTGCGCCAGCTTGGCACCCAGTCCCCACAAGACCGAACGCAGCTCCAGCTTGCGTTGCCGCCAGTTATGGATGGTCAGCACCAGTTTCTTGCGAAAAAACCGGGCCGGGAAAATGATGTCCGGCGAAGTGTTCTGGCCGTGAACAAGGTCCGCCCAGCGGATGAGCTTTAACAACCCGGAGTCGCCGCTGGGCAAATAGTGAACCGGGCAGGGCAAGGCGGCGGCGGCGGTTTTCAAGTCGTCTTTCAATCCAAAGTTTTGCACCAGCTTGAAGCACACCTGCAATTCAAACTCAGGCCACGTCACCACGGTAGAGGCCAGGGCGATGACGAAGGCTTCGATTCCGCCATAATGACCCTGGCTGGGGCTGATAATCAAAATTTTCAAGGTGTTAAAAATTCCCGCAGGGTTGTCCCGGATGAAAAATTCAGGACGGCTTCGCGCGGTAGGCCGATACGGGCGACTTCATGGCGGCGACCAGTTGGTGGGCCACGCGCGTGAGGCCGCAGTCGCCCGGTGGTTGCTGGTCGCGCACCGGCAGGTTTTTCAGCACGGCAAATTGTTCTGGCGAAAGAAACCGGGGCGATTTGTCGTCCAGTGGCGCATCCAGTCCGCGGAGTTGCCAGTCATTGCGCGTCACCAATATCTGCAAACCATGTTCGAGCATCGCCGCGGCGGAGCCGCTTTTTTGGATGATCTGGCGCGGGGTGGTGGCTAAGCCCAAATCCAGCGCTTGCAGCAGGATGGAAATGTCCGCGGCGGATTTTTCGCCGGTGAACACCACTTCGGCGCGGCTGTGCAACGCCGCCTTGAGTTGGTTGACCGCCTCGGGCGTCAGGTTGTGTTTTCCGAGGAACACCAGCACCAGTCGTTTGTGGCCGCGTTGCACCAGCGGCAGGAGGATGTTGACGGTTGTTTCGGCGCTCCATTCCGGATGCACGCCGCCCAGCACACCGGCCAGATAAAGCTGGCTTCGGTCTTGGGATTTTCCTGCCGCCGCCGTCACCAGCGGTTCCAGCAGACCGGTCCAGCCATCGCCCGGGCAGCGGGGAATGTTGCTGAACAGCGGCAGGATGTTGGCCACAAGGTTTTCGCGGAGCAGGGCTATGCGGTAGGATTCTGCCTGGGTATGTACGATGCGCGGGTGTAGTCGCCCCATGAAATCCCAGACGATCAATCGCTGCAACAGGCCCCAGACGCGATGTTTGAACGGCGCGTTTTCTCCCAGCCCCAGCCACAGCTCGTGAAACATGATGTGCCACGATGCCTTGGTCTTGATGGCGGCGAGCGATTTTCCAAGTCCGAAATAAAGTCCCTTGTCATGGAAACCAAAGGGCACGAATTGCAGGCTCAACCAGTCGGGATTGAAAGTTCTCAGCCAGTCGCGGGTTTCGGTCACGCGCCGGCTCCAGGAACTGCCGCTGGCAAGCCGCAGCACGGCGATGGTGGCACCTTCAATTTCCTGCTGCTCCGGCAATGTCTCGGCAAGGTTCGGTTCATTCAAGCCGACGGCCACGACGGAATGACCCTGGCGGATTAGTTCGCCAGCGAGACGGCGGGTATAATCACCCACGCCATCCCGGCCTGGCTCAAGACTCGAACAGATAAAGGCAATTTTCATCAAAGGTATGCAAGGTTGGTGCGGTTCACTGCAGTTTCACTGCTGGCGGCGGTTAAAAACTGCCCCGCGATAAATGCGATTGATTTGACCGGTGGCGTTTTAACGCGCCTTGGGTTTTAGCAAGATCCAAGATTGGCAGGCAGTGCGATACTCGTTCACTGCCATCTGACGTTCGGCTTCGGTGAGGCAATTCATTTCCGGCGGGAGCTTGGCGTCCGTCGAACCGGCGGGAATCGTCATAATTTCATGCGAGCCGGCATATTTCGAAACGATCCGGCGCGTCACTCCCGGGCTGAACTGTTCGTGCATTTCGATGAGCATGGTGGCCGATGAAAAGTTCGGAATCTCCACCGAGCCGAACAGCGTCGCCTCGTATCCTTCACAATCGCTTAAAATAAAGGTGTTCTTCTGCAGGTTGCGGCGCATCCATTCCGGGCAGCAAATTCCCAGCACCTTGACGTCCACGCCGTTGGCGGAACTCATCTCGCGCGTCGCTTTTCTGGCCCACGGGTCGGTATCAAATGCGAGCACAGGTGTTTCGGGAAAGCGCCGAGCCAGGCCGACGGCATAAAATCCAAATTTGGCGCCGACATCCAAAATCTGGTCGAACTGCATCTGGAAAACCGAATCCCAAACCGGGTGCAATTCGCATTCGTAGATGCCGAGTAGATAGGGGGCGAGATGTTCCCGGCGGGTTTCCCGCGAAAGTTCCATTCCCGAAAACGGCCCGTGGAGCACGTGGTTGCCAAACCGCTGGATGATTTTCCGGTTCAACTCCAGACAACCCCAGCTTTTGACGAGGGCTTGGGAATAAGCCCTAGCCCGAGCAGAAAACAACTGCGTCGCCGCCCCGGGAAACCATTTGAACAGCGCGCCCTTCACAAAAGCCCTTATGCTTGAACTCATACAACGGGTGCAGCCCGCATTGAGCCACGGCGCTTCAAAAAAGTCAACCGCGAACACGGCGGTCCGGCAGTCCGCCGGTGAAGGCATCCATAGGCTCTGAAAAAGCACGTTCATTAATTATGATTTCAAATCGAAAGGCTGTCACCCCGGGTTCAGGCACGACCGATGAAACGGGCGAGCAAACTGGCTGACAAAAGCAGCCCGCGCTTGCCGGCTAAAGCGGCGGCCGGGTAAAGCCGGATGGGCGATTCCACAAACCGGAAAAAATTCCGGTCGCCGCGCGACGGTGCCTGGCCGCGCAGAATCAAGCTCCGCAAAAACGATTTTTTCCACGGTTTTTGCCCGCCGAGCGCATGACTCATCACATAGCCGCCGCCGCCGTGCTGGAAATCCATGCCGTCCTGGCCCATCGGACTGATCGGGGTTTCGCTGGCCATGGCGGCCACATTCATTGCGTCCTGATCGGTCTTATGAAAGAGATAAGTGCGGTCATGCAAGTTGACGTTTTGCAGGCCGCCGATTTCCGGCGACATCAGCTCCTGCAACCGCTGCCAGCAATCGAGAAATTCCTCATGTCGCCGGTTTAATCCCAAAAAACCGCCGTTGAAGTAAAGATCCGGTTCACGGCGGAAGTTGACGCCGAGCGGCTGATAAAATCGTTTCCAGGCATCTCGCAGCGGATGGTTCGTAGGCATGGCGGGATTGATGTCGGCGCACAAAGCCACGCCGGCCTGCACCCAGTCCTCAAAAAACGACCAGCGGCAGATCACAGTGATGTCCGGGTCAAAGTAAAAAAGCGATTCCGCCTGCGGGCAATGCTGCTGCCACAGTGACCGCATGAAATCCGGCTTGAAATTCGTCAGGTGAAATTTGGTGGCCAGCGGTATGAACCGAAGCACCAAGTCTTCGGCTGGGCTGAATTCGGTGAAACCGTCGGTGGTTTTTGCGCCGGCAATCCACTTCGGCAGCGCGCCGCGATAACCGGCGTATATCGTGCCGCGAAAGCCGTGCGCATAAAGTGAATTCGCCAGCGCGCCAACTCCAAAATGGTAGTTGCCTTCAAACAGGGTGCAAACGGCGGATTTCATGTCGCCAAGTTTCGGTAAAGTTCCAAGTGTTTTTGCGCCACCAGTGGCCACGCCATTTTTTGCTCGGTGAACTGGCGGCAGCGCCGGCCGGTTTCCGTGCGCCACGCCGGCTGGTTGAGATATTGTTCCACCAGGGCGATCATGGCGTCATCGTCGTTGTTGGCCACGACCGGGAAAATTTCCCCGCCGGCATAATCCCGGATGCCACCGACATCGGTGGTCACCACCGGCAGGCCGCTGGTTAGGGCTTCCACCACGGCGGTGTTGGCGCCGCTGTCATTCATCGGAAGGAGCATTAGGTAACTTTGTTGATAGAGTTCGCGGAGTTGTTCGTCGTTTAACCCGGCGTGCCAGGTCACGGCCGGATGCTGCCGCAAGGGAGCCAGCGCCGGACTTTGCCGGTGGTGCAGCGGCACCAGCAGGTCAAAGCGCAGGTCTGGAAATTTTTTCACCAGCCGGTCCACCACGCGCACCAGCATCGGCTCGTTGCGCAGATAAACTCCGCTGTAAAGAAGTCGCGGCGGCATGACGAGCTTGGCTGAATCCGGCTTGAAAAATCCCGTGTCCGCCCCGTGATGGATGAAGTGGACGCGGCCTTTGCCCAAATGCTGTTCAAAGAACGGCAGGTCGCGTTGATAAAGCACCAGGGCTGAATTGAGGCGCGGCAGCCACTGGCATTGTTCCGGTTTCCAAACCGCCGGCGGAAGGTGGATGGTGCCCACCAGATTTTTGCCGGGCTGGGCCAGGTCGCTCAATAGTTCCAGATGGTTTTCCAGATACAGAATGTGGCAGGCATCGAAACGGCGCAGACCTCGGCGCGTGCGAAATTCCAGCTCGCTCAAGCTGGTGGCGCCGCGGCCGTAGCGGCCATGGAGTCGGGCATAAGTGCTGCCGAGATAACGGGCGGCCGGTCCCGACCGAGGTTTCACGATGGAAACCGGCGATTGCGCCGAAACATACCGGGTCAATTGTTCATAACCGGAATGGCCGCCGAACCACGAGATTTTTTCCCGCAAAAATAAAATCTTCACGCGCTTCTGAAATTCCCGCCGGCCGGTTGACCGGCGGCTTGGAGCAGACCGGACCAACCAAAGGTTTAAGGAATGAGACCGGCTTTTTTCAGCCCGGCCGCCCGCTTGGCGTAGGTTCCGCGCCGGGGAATCACAATTAAATTACATTCCTCCGGCAACTCCTCCGCCAGGCCGCTCCAGCGGCTGGCCTGCGGCGAAGCCATCAGGGACGGCGGCCAGCAAATCGGCACAAAGTAGATATCGCAGTTGGCAAAGGGTGCCAGTAAATCCGCCGAACTTGCGCCATGGTCAAACAGCGCCAGCCGGTTATGCTCGATCAGCCAAATCGGCGGATTCTCCGAGTTCAGCAAATCCTTGGCCCCTTTGAGCATCAGGGGTTCAGCCCCTTCGATGTCACATTTCACGAAGGCGATGCTGTGAACGCCATTCGCCTGGAGTTCCCCCATGAAAGCGTCCAGCGTGGTCGCGTCCACCCGGTTGTGTTGTAAATGTCGTCCCAGCGCCGCGTTTTTAATGGTTTTCTGCTGGGCATCCGAACCGGAGGTGGACGACCAAAAATCAATCGGCCCGACGGTATCGCCAACGGCCTGGGGATGGAGGACGGCCCGGCTTAACTTTAGCAGTTGCTTGGTCTTTTCCAGTTTGGCGAAAGTTCCTTCCCCTGGCTCAAAGGCATGAACCTGCCCCCCGGTTTTTACCAGCCGGTCGAGCAGAGCGGTGAAATATCCCACATTGGCGCCCAAATCCAAAACCACGTCATTGCTTTGAATCACCTTGGTTACCACCAGTGTTTCCAAGGGTTCGTAGGCTCCTTCCAGAAACACCAGTTCCGAAAGTTGGTTGCCCCGGTGCAGAACGAAGCGGTTGCCGTTCGCCAGCGGATAGATCAACGTTCCATCCCGGCGATAATCCGCGTTCAGGTTGACGTGGGTTCGCTTGAGAAAATAATATACGTTCTTGCGTCCCATCGGGGTAAAAATTGCATTATACGCCTTGGTCGGGAGCTTGAGGATTAAATCGAACAGTGATTCCGTGCCCGGGCCAATAAGAACCTGGCTTTCCCGGCTGTTGGCCAGCACCACCTTATTGGCATTTAATAATTTGTTCATTTTATTGTTTCACAGTTCGTCGGCACGATCAATCTGACTTGTGAAACCGGTCCTTTAATTGCAGGAACGGCCTCTCCACGAGGTAATGTGAAGCAAGAGCCATTCCCAAAACGCACAGGAAATTAAACGGCAGTGAATTAACGCGCCAATGCCCCGCCGAATAAAGGAAAAGGTTGTTCCAGACATAAAGGCTGTAAGAAAGAATGCCGACAAAGACTAGCGGTCGCCAGTTCAGAAAACGGAACAGTAATGTCCCCGGAAAGGACACGGCGGCGGTGACCACGATGACCAGACAGGCAAGTTCGAGGGATTTGCCGATTGTGATTTCGTAAGCGCCGCGAAAATGATTAACCAGCAGCGGTGAAATCACCACGGGAAATAATATGGCCGTGCCCAGCACCCAGCGGTTGGCCGCAAGATTTTCTAGCCACGCCTTCGCCGACGGTCGGCGCAGCAGTTCGCCCAGCAGCACCCCGGCGGCAATGGCATCAAAGCCCGTGTGAAACATCATTGCGATCTGGCCGCGCGATCCCGGCGTCAGGAAATAACAGGCGACTCGCAATATCGGTGCCAGCAGCATGATAACCGCCAGAACCGGAAGCAGCCTTCGCCTGGCGAACAGCAACATGAGCACCGGCCAAGTCAGGTAGAATTGTTCCTCCAAGGCCAGAGTCCAATAGTGGCCGATCACAAAATAATCGGAGGGGCCGCCCAAATGGCTCCAGAGATGAAGATAATTCAAACTAAAGGTTGAAGCGGCCAGCAACATCGGCCAGGAAAGTGTCAAGACGCCGGAGCATTTGAGGGCCAGAACCACGCCGATGAAAAAATAAAAGCAGGGAAAAATCCGGAGGACCCGGCGGAAGTAAAAAAGCCTCCAATTGAAAGCGCCGGTCTTCTCGAGTTCGCGCACGCTGAGGTTGTAGATCAGAAATCCGCTGAGCACAAAAAAGATGTTGACGCCCAACGAGGCGTTCCCGGCAAAGGTGACCAGCGCTGCCGTGAATGCCGGCAGCGAATACGAGCCATGACCGATCACCACCGTGAGAATGGCGATTCCGCGGAGTCCGTCCAAACTGGGAATTCGTCGGGAGGTTGCCGTTGGTGTCGAAATTGAATCAGCCATGTTCGGTTGGTCAGCGCAGCGCCCAGCAATGCTGGCGGAAATTGAGGTTCCCTTTAACCATTTCGGTAATTCCGAATTTCAGATGATAGAGCCGACGCCGGCGGAAACCGAGCCGGGTGTGCCACAGCAAATACGGGAGCGTGCTTTGCGTCATGTGCGTGGTGTAATGCCGCTGAATACCGGCCGCCTCCGCGGCAATGCCAAAACAGGTGCCTTCGCCTGCCCCATTGTAGCCGCGTTCCCGGGCTTCCTCCGCGAAGCGTTCCCAGCCGGCAAAAAATTTTTCCAGCTGCTCGTCTTTTGAAACCGCAAACAGTCCTTCCCAATAGGTGATCACATTCCGGTCAAATTCATAACCCCATTCCCTGGCCTTGGCCTCAATATTCGGATAATCAAAATGTCCGGCTGGAAAAAGTCGCGAGGCGTGAAGCCCGGGTGGAAAAACGTGGGTCAGCGCCTTGCGAATCGCGCGCCGGTCAGCTCCGAACCAGATGGCCGTGTCGGCATCCACAAAGATGGCGGTTTCCCCGAGCTTAAGCGCCTCTCGAATCGCAATCCGCTTGTCGTGATAGGAAAACTGCTTTGGATGGTGCTCGATGACGGTGGCGTGCGGAAACTTTTCAAAAACTCTGGGTGTATCCGTTACCACCAAGGTGGAGACATTGTAGGCTTCCAGGTCGGCTATCAGAAAAGCCGCCAGATCCGCGTATTTTTCGCCCATTGCGAGCGTGCAAAAGATGTTGGCCATTTTCAAAACTTGTTTTATGCGCCGGAATCGGACGTGGTCGGGTTGCTGGTGGCTTCTTGGATGATCTTGTTGGCAAGGCGGGTGGCGCGAATTTCTTCCAGCACCAGCCGCCGGTTTATACTGCCGCCCCGGATCAGGCGCAGCAATGTTTTCAACATAACCCGCCAGTTAGTCAAACCGATCCGCGGATGATCCGGCTTTTCCAGCCAGCTAACCAGTTGGCCGGAGGCCTGAAGGTTGCGATAGAGCGTAAAAAGATATTCCTCGTTCACCCGGCGGCTGGGTATTAGATGAGTGGCGTTTAGTTCAATGAATTGTCCCATGGAATAATTCATGGCCAATGCCACCTTGGTAATGGCCACATCTTCGCCGCTCAACAAGCTGCCGCCTTTCCGGCCTAATAGCTGTTGCCGCGTGTTATCCAAGGCTTGCCGAGCGTAACTCAAGGCAATGGGCCTGCGCAGGCACATGCCAGCACCACAAGGTTCCGCGCGCGGATCGAAAAAGTTTGACCAAAGGCTTTGTTCAATGCGCCGGATGGCCAGCCAGCTTTCATGCGGCCGGAACCAGTCCGGTGGCGGGGTCTCAAATTCCGGCAAAAGCCGCCCACTGGCAACACCAAGTTCGGCGCGCTTGGTGAAAAGCTCGGCGGCATTGGCGAGGTAATCAGCGGCCAGCACATTGTCGTCATCTACAAACACCAGCAGGCCGCCATTTGATTCGCGGATGCCGCGCAGCCGCGCCGGCGTCAGCCCCAGCTCCTGCTCGCAAAGGTGACGCGCACGTGGATGCCAGGACAAATCCCATTCGTCGGCTAGGGCGATGGCGGAGGCGTTGTCAATCAGCAGCAATTCCCATTGTGCCAGTGGCAGGGTTTGGGATTTAAGCGCGGCCAAGGTGCGTTGCAAATAATCCCGGCGGGGATTATGTGTGCAAATGATGACCGAAATGGCGGTTGCGGCCGAAGACGTCACAACCATGATGTAAACCTAATAAGCGACATTGGGTTTTTGCCCTAACTGATAAAAGAAGTAATAAATGGCGGACCGGATTTCCCGGGCGGTTTGACCGGCTGGCTGGCGGCGGATGCCGCGTAACCAATGCCGCACACAACGCCAGCGATGGGGCATGAAAAGAATGCATTTCATGTAATATCCGCCCCGACCCGTGTCATAAACCCGGTTCAGAGCCTCCACCTCGATTCCGGGCTTCCGGCCATGATGATGATAAACCACGGCGCGCGGATCGTATTTGCCGGTCCAGCCGGCCGCCAAAGCCCTGAGTTGTGCGTCCACATCTTCAAATGCGAACGGCGTGCCGGCTCCCAGATGATCGTCAAAGCCTTTAATTTCAACCAAGGCTTGTCGGCGGAAAGCCATGTTCGCCCCGTGAATCACGCCGCCGACAATAAAGTGTTCTGGTTTGTAAATCTGTTCCTCCGGGTTTTCGTAAATGGTAACCGGTGCATCTGTGGCGTCAAACAGCCGCGTTCGCCCGCCGGAAAAACCGACCGTTTCATCGTCATAAACCGCCAGCACTTCATTTAGAAAACCAGGTTCAGGGTAACAATCATCATCCGTGAAGGCGATGACTGGTGCCTGGGTTGCCCGCCAGCCGCAGTTGCGGGCGCGTCCAAGACCGGGCTGCGGTTCGGTTGCCAGCGTAATTTTCTCATGGCAAGCATCGGCAAACACTTTGAGACGCGCATAAGTGTCATCGGTTGATCCATTGTCAACGATGACCAATTCCCAAGGCCAATCACATTTGAGCCGGTTGAGGGATTCTAAAAATGCGTCCAGCCTATTGGCGCGGTTCCGGGTGCAAATAACCAAAGCTATCCGTGATTCAACCTTGTTCATGCATTCAAACTTCAGGGCTAAAGAACCAATTTATCCAAAGCCAAAGGATTGCGCGGCCGGGCGGCCATTTGTTCCAAAGCCTGCACCACGTCGCGGGCAGCTATCTTGTCCATGCAAACCCGGTCATGATCGCATTTGTTCCACAGCCAGCAGGGTGCGCAAGGCACGGCGGAATACAAATTAAGGTTGCTGCTGTAGCCGGACTGCCAGGGGGCTTCCCGTCCGCCAAAAAGAATGACCGACGGGCATTCAACAGCGCGGGCCAGGTGCATCAAAAAACCGACGTTGCCGAGGAACAGCCGGCAATTGGCCAGCACGGCGGCGGATTCGCGAATGCCGGTTTTTCCGCGAAGATCAATCACGCCGTCCAGCGCAGGATCATTGGCGGAACCGAGTTGCACAAACTTGAAAGTTCCTTTGAGGTGGCTGACGACATCCTGAAATCGTTCTGGAAACCATTGCTTGTTCCGCATCCGCATTTGACCGCCCAAGCCGCTGCTTTGGATGACTATCAGGCCGTCCGCCCAAGCCGCTTTTGCGCGCTCCGCTTCATTGAGGGAAAAGTATGGCCGCATGGTTATCTCGCCTTGTATTCCAAGCCGGCCGCAAAGCTCGGCGATGATATGTCGCTGGGGCGATTCGCTGCGGTCATTTTCCACATCTATATGAGCGTATTCCAGCACCTGCCATTTTTTCCCGCGAATCCAGGCATATTCCCGGAACCGATAGTCAATTGGCACAACCTGCTCCACATCGCGATTATTTAAAAAAAGTTCCGGGTTTTTGGACATTATCCAATTATTATTTTCGCCGCGCCGTTTTAATTCGTGCAGCACCACCGTGCAAAGCAAATCGTCTCCTGGACCGATTCCAAAATGCAGGATTCTTTCAGGACAGCCGAGGGTTGCGGCGGTTTGAGCGAACCAGGCGCAATGTTTTCGCGCCTGCCAAAGAGTTGAAACACGATGCCTGAAACCGCCGGAGAAAACATTTCGTCTGGCATTGTTCCAGGGAATGGTGGGATTCATCGGCATCGAGGATGGCTTCCAACGGGGCAAGGATTTCCTTAAAAGCGACTTCCAGATTGCGATCCTAGGAGTCTGTCGGAGCCAGCGCACCGGCGGTTTTGGCTGGCTTTGTTGGAATGGCGTTCAGCCGACGCACCAGTGAAGATCCGAGTCTGATAAACGGTTGCTCGATGAACTTGTAAGTCAGCCAAGAAACCGGAGTGGCGACTGCAAGCGTGGCGGCAAAAAGGAGGACATAAGCCAGGGAGGGTTTTTCAAAGATAACCTGTAAATGCGCTTGAAAGACTTGGATGATTCCCGCCATGAGCACGAAGTGAATCAAATAAAAACTAAAACTGATGCGGCCAAGGAACCCGATAGCCGCATTGACCAGCAGCGGCAGAGGATAGATTGCCAGCGACAAGATCACGGGAAGAAAACCCAGGGCAAAGACGACTTGCTCTGAAATGAGGCGGTGGTTGCCGATGCCTACTGCGTTGTATAACACCATCATGCCCGCTGCCAACAGAACCAATCCGTTGCGTTTGGACTGGAAGGATTCCGGCAGGCTTTTATGAATGTAAAATGACAGGATACCGCAGGCAAACACCGGCAGTTGGCTGGGAAACCACTTGTGCGAGAACTGCTGCAAAAGCTCTTGCGGCTGAATCTGCTGGAAAATTAGCTGGTGATTAACCGCAACGCGCAGGCAGGTGTCTGCGGCCGCGCCAAAAATCACGGTGGTCAGGAAAAAACACAAAGCAACCTGCCAATTTTTTATCCGAAAGAAAAGCAGCGGAGCGATCATATAGAAAGTTGCTTCCACCGCAATGCTCCAACCGCCGGGAACCACGCTATTGATGTAATATGGATGCCAGCCATGCTGCAAAAGTGCGGTAAGTGCGTAATAGGATATGCCCAGGTTCCAATTTATGTAATAGTGTTCCCGTCCGGGTGCAAAGGCATACAGAACTATTCCCACCCAGAACATTGGCAGGATTCGCAGGACGCGCCGAATGAAAAAACTGCGAACCACCGCGCGTTCGCGTGAGGCGGCGCGCTCCAAGGTCATAAAGATGGTAAAGGCGCTGACCATGAAAAATAGCTGGACCCCGTAGAGGCCGGCAAAAGCAAACGGTTTCCCGCGGAAATCACCGCCCGCAAAATAAGCGCAATGGGTGGAAATTACACCCAAAATGGCAAGCCCGCGCAGGGCGTCCAGAAATTCATATCGGGGAGACCCCGATGTTTGCGTGTTGGCCATGAAAGCTGAAACAAATTATTCCCAAGTGCAACGGCTCTCGAAACGCACTCCGGCATCTTGCCGGACGATGCAACCCGGGGTTTTGGGGCCGGGGATGACTTCGACTTGAGCGATAGCGGGCAGGTAATCCAAAGGATGAGAGTCTCCCGATCGGCAGCCAACATCCAGGGCATAGATGGCTGGGCCTAATGGGAGGGAATCTATCGCCAGCTTTACACAATGGGTTCGGGCTTCGGTTAAATCAGCCCGGTAGTCATCTTGAAAGTCGGTGTCATAAGACAACAACCGGGTGCCTTCAATGGTCGAAAAACCAATTCCCACGCTGACGCCTTCCACCGGGCCATTGGTTGTAAAACGAATCAGCGCCTCCGCGGGTTCGCCATGTTGTAATGGCACCTCATTAAGCCATTCAATACTTTCCAGCCGCAGCCGGTCATCATGCACGAAGGATGGCCGGGGAGTTTTATTCAAACTTATGGTTTTGTAATTGCTGGCCATTCCTTTTGACAGGTATTCATTTATCACCTCGCGCACCGGCCCGGTTCGGTGCACTTTGCCTTCCGCCATCCATATGGCCCGGGTACAAAGGCTGGTCACCGTGCCGGTGTTGTGGCTGACAAACAGGACGGTTCGCCCCCCTTTGGAAACTTCCTGCATTTTACCGATGCATTTCTTTTGAAACTGGGCGTCGCCCACTGCGAGCACCTCGTCCACGATCAAGATTTCCGGTTCCAGATGGGCGGCCACGGCAAAGGCCAAGCGCACATACATACCGCTGCTGTAACGTTTCACCGGCGTGTCCAAAAACTTTTCAACTTCAGCAAAGCTCACAATCTCATCGAACTTCCGTCTGATTTCATGGCGGCTCATCCCGAGAATCGCCCCGTTAAGAAAAATATTTTCGCGCCCGGTAAGTTCGGGATGAAAGCCGGTGCCCACTTCGAGCAGGCTCGCCACCCGGCCGGTGATCTCCACCCGGCCATCGGTTTGTTCGGTAATCCGGCTCAAAATCTTTAACAGCGTGCTTTTGCCGGCACCATTCCGCCCGATAACTCCCACGACTTCTCCCTGTTTGATATCGAAGGAAACATCTTTCAATGCCCAAAAATCGCTTGCTGACTTATTACTTGTGGCTGGCGCCCCCTGCTTGGCCGCAGTAGGATTGGGCTGATGTTTCAACCAGCGAATGGGGGCGGTGGCGAAATTGTGGATGACATGTCGTAGGCCTTCAGAATTTCCATTCCTTCCTAGAATATATTTCTTGGAGAGGTTTTCGACATGGATTACGGTGTCAGACATGGCTGGCATTTAATTGCTCCAGTGGGTGATCCCGGAATGATTACGGGGTGATCCCGGTAGCACTATTAGTATAAAGGGTGTTGATTTCCGTTGGAGACAACGGGCGATTATAGATGCGAACCGTGCCCATATCCCCATCGTAATAGTAGCCACCGCCAGGGTATCGCCCAAATATCAAACTGTCGGTGCAGGGCGCCGGATTGGCAAAGTTGCCGATCGTAGGTTGCGGCACCGCATTTTTATAGATTAACACCGTGCTGGTGTCGGTGCGAACCAGGGTCAGCATACACCATTGCCCTACGGAAACCACGCTGGCGCCGGTGGCAACATAGCTATCCGCTCCCGGATTCTCAGCGGCAAGCAATACCGCCCCGACCTGATTCACGACTAAATACCAACCGGAAATCAGATATTGTCCGTTCCCGGCAAGTTGGCAGTGATAAGTTAAAGGCCGCACCCACATATTTATGGAAAACAGATTGGTTGTAAAATTGAAGTCAACAGGATTGGTCACAGTAATCGTCGTGCTGAATCCATTAAAGTGCATGGCGTTATATTGATTCACCTCATTGGTAACCCAGGCAATCGCGTAGGCGGAATTTACCGCACCAAGGTTGGTCCCAGACAATGAACTGTCAGCCAGATTGAAAGGAGGCGCCGTTTGATTGGTTTCCATCAGCTTGAAGTAAAGCAGTTCGGGAATGATATCGTTGCCGCTGAAACTGACGGCGGTCGTATCATGTTCCAATCGGGTCGTATAGGTTAGGATGTTAGGCAAGGCAGCGTCCGCCGTGATCTCAACAATCTTCCCCCCAGGCACGGAGACTTGATTTGTCGTTTCGGCCCCGATGGCCCGGCCGCCGGCCGCCCAGTTCACACTAATATTTGTTGGCGCGGAGTTGCTTACTATCAGGACGGCATAGGTGGCCGCCGCTGGCGTGACTTTGCTTATCGTTACATTCCCGCTGGCCACAAATAGCGTAAAGGGATTGTCCATGGTATAAGTTGACCCGCTAAAACTGGCGGCCGCACGGTTGAGCGTAAAAAGCAACAAGGCAACTGGCAGCAGGAATAAAATGTTTTTCATGTTTTGGTTTTGATTATGTTAAAATGGTTTTCAGATCACATCGGCAAAAGCGCGTTCGGTTTTGCGAAAATAGTAGATGCCAAGGAATAGCAGCCCGACCGTGAGGCCCACTGATAAAATAAATCCCGGCCAGTAGAAAGCGCGGGAACTCCCAAGGATGGCCCACCGGAACCCGTCAATGACGCCCACCATCGGGTTCAGCGAATAAAGGAGGAACAACCGTTCGCCCAGTTCTTCGCCGAGTTTTTTAATGAGCTTGTCATGAATCACGCTGCTGCTGTAGGCAACCGGACAAACATATAGTCCAAATTGAACAACGAAAGGAATGAGCATCCGGAAGTCGCGATAGCGGACGGTCAGCGCGGTAACGATCAGGCCGGGCCCCAGCGCGGCCGCAATGGCCAGCACCAGCAGTGCCGGCAAGGCGACCAGTCGCCAAGTGGGCCAAAAGTGATACCAGAGCATCAATCCCGCCAAGATGGAAGACGCCACGAGAAAATCCACAAGCGAAACAACAATGGAACTGGCCGGCACAATCATGCGGGGAAAATAGATCTTGGAGATAAGGTTGGCGTTGTTGACCACGCTTTGGCTGGCCAGGGAAAGCGCGTTGGAGAAAAACTGCCAGGGTAGCATGGCAGCGCAAACCAAGATGGCATAAGGGGCGCCATCATCTGATGGCAGCCCGGCGACGTTGCCAAAGATCACGGTCATGATGACGATGCTGATCAATGGTTGGATAAGTGCCCAGGCGGCACCGGCGGCGGTCTGCTTGTAACGCACGATGACATCCCGCCAGGCCAGGATCAAAAACAGCTCGCGATAATGAAACAGATCGCGCCAGTAATTCTTGGCTGTGCGCCCCGGTTCAAGGATTAACTTATGTATGTGTACGGTTCCCATTTTTAATCAAGCTGCCGCACTTGGACTTCCTGCAAAAAATTGCGGGAAAACCACGGGCACCTTTGTTAGTTGTGTTGGCTGAGGCACGATGCCTCCTGACGTTGGGGCGGATTTAATCGCCCCCCAGCATTTTCAGCACGAGCGGCAAAATGCGCCGGCCGGTTCGTTCCCAACGGCGCAGCAATTTGATGCGTTCATAAACATGCCTCCGTTGTTCATCTGAAAGGTCTTGCGTTTGTCCGGCGATTCGATCCAGTCGGGCTTCGGTGTCTTCAAAGTGCGTCAAAATTTGCTGGCGCAAAAAACGTCCAGCCAGTTTTCGCAACTCGGCGACAGCTTCATAATGGGTTCGGCGGTCACCGGCCACATAAACTGTCCGTACCGCGCCCAAGTCTTGGAGATATTTCAAGCCTTGGCTGGCGGAGCCTTTGCTCAAGCGCAGCCGCTCAATGAGCGCGTCCATGACGAGCGGTTTCTCTGAAGCAAAAAGCAGGCCGTAGATTTCGGCAACGGAGCGCGGCTGGCCAAGCGCACCGGCAAATTGCACAAATAAATGAATGACTTCAATCTCGACCGGTTTAAGTCGCGAAGTGGTCACATTTGGTTTTACTATTTCTTCGGCTTTTTCTGGAAAAGTAACCTCCATGCATTGAATTTAGCACACTGTGCATTTTGTTCAAGAAAAAATGAACAAATTGATTTTTGCTCGCAATGGGTGCTTTGGCTGGGCATAAGATCCAGGTTTTGAAATTCATTATTCCCCATCAAGCACTGGTCAAAACTGATTTTCACCCATTTTTTCTGCTGACCGGAGAGCTTGAATTGATATTAAAACGGAGCGTAGAAATCCCACCGTGGCTCCCAATCCGCATCTTTTTTGAAATAACGGTCCGTTTCTGCCAACGGAAGTTTTTTCAGCCCGAATGTTAGGAGCCGCAACAATTCCTGTTTGCGTCTGCGTGGAACGGGGATACCGACATCAATCTCAGTGTATTTCCGGTGGGTCCGAACAAATTGAATGGCTTTGTCAACTGCGGGCCAGCTACAGTCATTAAAAGCAGCAATTCCGCCCACCTTCAACATCCGATCCACATACCACCAGTCCAGCAGGGTGTAGTCAAAGGTATGCCAGCCGTCGATATAAGCGAAGTCAATTTTGAGGCCGGACGCAAGCAGCCGGGGCAGGACATGGTAGTCATAATCTTCGTGCATCTCGTGCCGGTCTTTCAGGCCGGCCCGGGCGATTGAAGCTAGACCGCAGCCCTTCCAGTCCGGTGTTTGCAGGGGATCAATTGACAGGAGTTTTCCATTTTGACCGACATCGCGCAAGGCGGTAAGAATCGCGAGAGATGAAACGCCGAAGGCCATGCCGACTTCCAGAACAACGGCCGGCCGGGTTCGGAGGATGGTTTCATATAGCGCTTCGGCGTGGGCTAAACCGATGTCTGAATGCACTTCGATTTTGTCGCCGGCTAATGTTTGGGCGGTTCTGCCAACCAATATTTCCTCAATCAACGGGCATTGCTTGAATAGTTTTGACATTTTTTGGATTTTATATTTTTTGGATTTTATCTTAATCGGTCAAACTTGCAGCAATTTAAAGGCCATAAAACAATTAGAATATATTATAATTTATGTGCATTCAACAAAATCGCGGCCGACCACAAATTTACCGTGTGTTTTTGTTCGCATGCCGAGCATTATCGGGCAATTAGTTCAAAATCGATGCAATCAGATTTTCTTTCATGGTTCGCTGATTGAGTTAACCTCTTTTTGTTATATTATTAGACATTTTTCCACAAAAAAAGCAAAAAATCCTAATTTCATCAAATTATCTCACTGCAAGGATGACTAGAAACATCCAGCTGGTTGTGTCGGATAATTTTACAGTATTTTGGCTGAATTATTGAAGAAAGCTTTGTTTTTTTTATCTCCCAATAATTAGAAAAACCAGTTAAGCGATTAGAAATGAGCGGTAAAAAAGGTGGCCCGGCGTCGTAGCTGTTCGCGAATTATTTGTGGCTTAAAAAGTGCTGTTGACACCCACGGTTGGGGGATATGAATGAGATTAAACAACAACAGGCAGGACAACATTTTAACCCGCGTGTCGCTGTGTTGTTGGCCATCGTATCCGATCATGGATTTTTAACTTTTAGATGACTACGATCAAATGGATATTGAAATTTGCACGTGCTTGGGCGATCTGCCATGCACGGTGGCTTGGGCATTTAACCAGTTTGGTGTGGGCTGTTCCGCAATGCGAATCTGTGATTGCCATCGTGGATCGGCTAAATGTGGGAATTATTGCGCGGACGGTCAATTGCCTTTGCCTGGGAGGGTGTAGCCCATGATAACTACGGGACTGGGAGAACATTGGGGGGTAATTGTATTGGTTGTGACCGGCCTGCTCGGCTTGGGAACATTTCTAGGTGCCCTCAAGCGATTCAAGTCGCGTAATTTAAGTTTGGCGTCGAAAGTCGCGTTGCCATTGTTCAAAGATGATCGTTCTTTGGCTGAAGTGGTGGTTAAAAGGCAAAAGATGGATCGCCCACGCGAACCCAGATCACCGCGGAATGATCAAAGCAATAATGAGGATCCAGCTCTCAAAGCCAAGCGCTATCCGCGAGAATCGTTGGATAACATTTTGTCAATGACCGCGATCGTGGGCGATTTTGGGATGATCGTGCTGGGCTTTGTTCTGGCCAATCTGATATGTCGAAGCAATCTGCTGCCGGCGAGTCTTGAAAGCCTACCGATGCCATCCATTTCGAGGAGCTACAGCCTGATCCTGGCGGGGTCGGTCATTGTTTTCTGGGGGTTCGTCGGCAGAAAACTGTATAACTACAAAAGCCTGCTGTCACCTTCAAGGATCTGGCATAAGTTTGTTGAGGCCTTGGGATTTTATCTGCTGGCCTTCTTGGGCATAAGTTTGGTGGTGCGGACGGATCCGCCAATTCCTTGGATTTATTTTGTCTGTGCTGCGGTGGTTATTTTCCTGAACATTTATAACTGGCGGCTGGTTTTGAGCCAGATTTTGCAGCATCCCGCCATGGCCTCCCGGTTGCGCCGCCGATTGGTGGTCATTGGCGGCGGGCCACAGACCCTGCGGATTCAAAAAACCCTTGGCGAAAATGCGGATATGGAATTTGTCGGCTGGATTCAAGTCATCAAACCAAACCATATTTCTGAACTCGAAGAATACCGCTTGGGTTCCTTACATGAATTGGGTGGCATTTTGCAAAAATATGCGGTGGACATAGCCGTGCTCACCGAATCTGAAAGTTTGCAGCGTGAAGGTGTTTTGGCCGTGGCGAAGGCTTGCGAAAACGAGTATGTGCAGTTCAAAATGGTGCCGCACTTTTTTGAGATCTTAATTTCCGGCCTGCACGCGGAAAACATCGGCGGGATCCAATTGCTTGGGGTGGATTGCCTGCCGTTAAGTGGATACCGAAACCGGTTTATTAAACGGACGGTGGACGTCGTCGGTGCGCTGGTGGGGTTGACCATCGCGACACCCTTGATCCTGTTATTTGGAGCCTTGGTTTATTGGGAGTCACCCGGCCCGATCTTGTATAAGCAAGTCCGTCTGGGACGGAATGGGCGGTTGTTTCACATCATTAAGATTCGCAGCATGCAAATGAACGCCGAAGCCGCCGGCAAGGCTCAATGGGCGCAGGCGAATGACCAGCGCCGGTTGCGCATTGGCACCTTCATGCGAAAGTGGAACATAGACGAGGTTCCCCAGTTTTGGAATGTTCTCATCGGAGAGATGAGCCTGGTGGGGCCGCGGCCGGAGCGGCCGGAGTTGATCGCCCGGTTCAAATCCAAAATTCCACATTATCAAGCCCGGCATATGTGCCGGCCTGGCATCACCGGCTGGGCGCAAGTCAACGGCTGGCGCGGCAACACCGATTTGGAAGAGCGCATCCGCCATGACATCTGGTATCTCGAACACTGGAGCCTGTGGCTGGATTTTTGGATCATGTTGCAGACTTTTGTCCGGCGTGAAAATGCGTATTGATGCGAACAGGAACGCTAAATATGCCGGCGGCAACCCCTGCCTGGTTCTGCTTGCGCTCGCAACCCAAGCATGAACATATTGCCGCCGCGCATTTGTGCTGGCTGGACAACCTCGATGTCTTTGTTCCGCGGATCCGGTTCAAACGAATCACCCGGCATGGACCGGTCTGGGTGACGGAAGCGCTGTTTCCCAACTACCTCTTCGCCCGGTTTGATTGGGCCAGTTCTTTGCGGCGAATCTGCTGTTCGCGCGGGGTGAGCGGCGTGGTTCACTTTGGCTCCCAGTGGCCGGTGATTCCCGATGAAGCCATTGATGGCTTGCGCGCTTCGGTGGGCCAGGATGAAATTTATGTGGTGCCAGCGGAATTGTTGCCGGGGGAAGCGGTGCGGATCACTGGCGGATCTTTTCACGGACTTCAGGCGGTGGTCGCCCGGGTCATGCCCGGGGCAAAACGGATTGCGGTTTTGATGGATTTTCTCGGCAGTCAAACGGCCGTCGAACTGGAGCTTGACAAGGTTGTTAAAGCCGCCGACGAGCGCGGACTATTCCGGCGTGGGGAATGCCTAAGTGCCGCCGCCTAAATATGTTCAAAATGAGCTTGTGTTCAATGTCGTTTGTGGTTTTTAATTTGCCCACGATGAGGTTTCAAATTCGTTTTACACCGGGGTGGTTTTGCCTTGCCCGAGCGGTCGTTGTCAGCCTCGTTGGTGACGATAATCTCCCTGACCAATCCGGCCACTGTTTTCCCGGCGGCCGACAGGATTCAATTTGGCTGCTTTCACCGGCATGGTTGCTTGGCCGTTAAATATATAAATGACCATGGACGAAGACGCGCCAGTTCAGCCGCCACGCACCGCATTTGCCGCCCGGTTTTCCAACCAGCTGTATCAATACAAGAAGCTTTTTTTGAAATACTGGTGGATACCGCTGCTGGCCATCGGCGTGAGCGAAGGCGTCCAGATGTATTTGCTCCGGCACGTCCCGCCGACGTTTGTGTCCGTGGGGCGGATGATCGTCAATGCCAAGCTTTCCATTCCGAACGCCAATGTTTATTCCGAGGAATTGAATTACTTTTTCGGCACCCAAGCGGCCTTGATGCAGAGCGACACGGTCAGAAACCGGGTGAACCTCAGGCTATCTACCAATTCGGATCTTCATGCGGTGCCGGTCAGCATTGCGGTGGCGCCCGCGCCTAAAACCAGCATCTTCAACTTGCAAGCCGTGGGCGGGGACGCGAATTTTACGCAGGCGTATTTGCAGGCCACCATGGAGGAATACATCAAGCTGAAAAAGGATTTGCTCGCCAACGCCACCACCGCCACGCAATCCGGAATGGAAGAGGAACTCAAGCAGCTCGCCAAGGAGCTGCAGGGCAGCCAGGATGATCTGCTCAATTATCAATCCAGCAACAGCGTGGTTTTTCTTCAGCCGAGCGGCGGGAACAGTGCCGCTGACCGGTTGGCGACGCTGACCCAGCGGCTGGCCGACAAAAAATCGGAACTACAACTGCTAAAGACGCTCAACTTGGATCAGAATCTGGAACGGTTGCAGGGCATCTTCATGCAGTCGGGCTCCGCGCAGACCAACGCGGCCTCACGGGCCAATCCGGCGAATGTCCCGGCCGGCAGCGACACGGCGGTGAACAACAACATGCCCGCCAATCTTGGCGAATTTGAGGAGGCTTATTTGCAGACCAAGCGGCAGCTCATCACGTTGAAAAACAGCCGGGATGAGTTGACCAACACCCTGTCGCCGGATGCGGATCAAATGGTCCAGCTCAACAAGGAGATTGCCCATCAGGAAAAACAGTTAGAGCTTTACCGGGATCAAAGTCAGGAACAGATGAAAAACCGGCAGCATACCTTGGAGCTGGAAATTGTTGACTTGCAAAGCCAGGTAACGGAATGGGAATCAAAGGCGCTGGACGTGAGCAAAAAATTGTCGGATTTTGAAACGCTCAAGGAAAATCACCAGCGGATGCAAACCATGTATGACCAGATGCAGGCCAACTTACAGACGCTGGACGTGAACAAAGGAATCGGCCAGGAAAGCGTGACCATCCTTGAGCCGGCCGCGCCGGCCGAAGCCGTCCCGCTCGAAACCCAGAAACATCTCCTGATGGCCGCGCTGATCGGTTTGGTCCTAGGCGTGGGCGTGCTCGTGTTTTTGAACCAGTTGGACGATCGTCCCAGCACTTGTGCTGAATTGGAACAACTGTTTGACGTGCCTGTGCTGGGCCAGATTCCTTTGGTCAAGGCCAAAGATAGGAATTCGGAGGTGCCCGTGCTCCAATTGGAGGATGACCGCTACCCGCTCATCGAGGCTTACCGCAGTCTCCGCTCCGCGATCATCTACAAGGATTCTCTGAAGGATCGTCCGGCCGCCCAGTTGAAAAGCATCATTATTACCAGTGCCAGCCCGAATGACGGCAAATCAATGACCTCGGCCAATTTTGCCATCACGCTGGCCCAGGCGGGGGCCCGCGTGCTTTTGATTGATGCCGACCTGCATCGCGGCGTGCTGCATAAACAATTTTCGCTGGCCGCCGGCCCCGGTCTGGCTGAAGTGCTGGCTGGACAATGTGCCTGGTCCACGGTGGTGCTTCAAACTCCCGTTCCCAATCTGCACATCCTGCCCTGTGGGACTTCCCCGCGCCGGGCGGGCAATCTGTTTGCCCAGTCCGGTCGGTTTCTGACGGAAATCGCCGGCCATTACGACTATTATATTTTCGACACCGCCCCAGTGCTGGTGGCTGACGATGTGTTGAGCCTGGCACCCCACGTGGATGGCCTGATGATGGTTATTCGGGCCGGTTTCACATCCGCCCGGATGGCGCACACGGCGTTGAATTCGCTCCAGATGCGGCGCGTGAATCTGATGGGCTTGGTTTTCAACGCTGTCCACCCGAAAACCAGCGACTATTACCATTACCGGTTCAAGGGCTATTACCCGCAACATTAGAGCATTTCCGCAAACCGGTAGCGATGCGGAATTAGATTGGAGAAAGCGGTCTTTTTGCGGGATTATGCCTTTGACAAGCTTGCCAAATGGCGGCAGCTTCCCCCGCCAAACGGAAAGAGGTGTGTTTAAACTTTAACGCTTCATGGACCTCCTCCCCAATTCGGATTAACCGGAGCCAGCGGAGGCAACGAGGTTGCGGGATGCGGGATGATGGTTTTGCGGCTTTTATGCGTAAAAGTATGGTTTAAACGAATTTTTGGGGGTCGCGCGAAGGACGCGAAGAAAACCGAAGGAAAACCATCTTTCCCCTTCACTACCTTCGCGCTCTACCTGCAAAATATGGCACTATTAAACTTTTCCGTTTCTTTACCAGGCAGCAGACAAACTTTTGTAAGTGGTTGATATAGCATCCGGAATTTTACCTTTTCTTTACCAATTTTCATTTTTTTGAGGGGGTAAAGTTTCAAAAGGAGGCAGCGCCAAACCGATGGATTTAGCGCTGGTCAATGCCTGTGCAGGTTACCAGAGATTACCGAAGATGACCCGAAACACTGTTTGCGGGATGCTGGTTTTGAGGCTTTTGTGGGTAAAGGTATGGTTTAAAAGAATTTGCGTGTTGCGCGAAGGACGCGAAGAAAAACGAAGGAAAACCAGCTTTCCACTGCGTCGCCGTCGCGCTCCAGGGCACAATATCTACCGACCAAACTTATCTTTGCTTTACTGCTTTACCGCATTCGTTTTTTGGGTGGCAACGTTTCAATAGGGATAAAGAGGTTTAGCTGGCGCTGGTCAGCCATTGGTGAATGTGACCAAACGTGACCAAAGATGACCGAAAATCATTTTTTTGAGGATTTTCAGGGTGCCGGGTGAAGCCTGGCTGGCTCCACCCGGGCAACGCCGAACGGTTGCGTGACAAAATCCAGATGTCAAAGAACGGTCACCCCGTAAAACCCGCCCGCCGCCGGCAAGGGAGTGCCATCATCAGGTGTCCGTCTGCAGGCGGACAGGGCCAGGACCCCGCTGAGGCCGGCGGACATGGTGTATTTATAATTTATGGATACATATTTGTCAAGGGGTAATATTTTAGAAACCCGAGGCGCGTTGCGGGATGCGGTGCGGGTAAGGTTGGGGACTTTTCCGGGCGCACGATATGCGCGCGGGATCGCTCCGCCTCGCTTTATCATTTCTATCAATGCTCTCAATTGTCTCAAAAATTCAAAAAATCCAACCGGTGGGTATCGCTGAAAGGTTTTGAAAAGCCCCGTTTTTGAATAGAAAAAAAGTGGAAGGGGGGAGTTAAACTCCCGATACCTCGTCAAAAGCGCCACGGTTTATAACCGTTTCACAGTGCCATCTTGTCAACCCTTCCACTATTATTAATCAGATAATATGGGCTGTGTTGACGCACAAGCCCTCAAGTTCAACGTCCAATGAGTGGCAAAAGCCCCCCGAATAGACAGCCCGCCAGATGGCACACAGCGGGATGAAGAAAGGTAGGTTTTAATTCTCAAAAAGTCAACAAAGGATTTGGTGAATTTTAGGTAAAATTCTTGTTTCCATAAAAAATCGGTGGCAAAATCACCCCGCCGGCGTGGCATCGGGAAAATTGTTAATGCGAACACCTGCCGATGTCCGGTGCGGCTTTAACCTTCAAGTCTTATTGTTGTTTCGTCGGCTATTCTTACACTATTCCAATTGCTTTAGAAATTGATGAGATTTAGTTATGTTGTAAATTGTTAATTATAAAAGCCATGCGCAAATTGTTGCCGTTCCGGCGTATTTGGATCAAAAATTGCTTAAGTTACAAAAAACATTTTAGTGGCATAAAGAGCCGGCAGTTGAATTAGACGGGGATGGATGTGTTGAGGGTGGGCATAGGCTTGACGGTGAAAATGGAAATTTAATTTCGATTACGATCAAAAAAATGAAAACAAACTATTTTGCGGCTTGTCTGGTTGGAGCGGCGGCACTCAATCTCGGAGCCAACGCCAATGCCAATGTCATTTTCAACAACGCGCGGGTGGGTGGAAATCAGTTTGGTTATGATGTCGGCATGGATTTCACCGTTAATTCAGCGGTGACGGTGACAGCTTTGGGAAGCTTTGATGCAAACATTTCCGGTCTGTCCGATCCGGTCACTTCGCTCCAAATTGCCAACAGCCTTCTCCAAGCCACATCCTCCGGCGTAACGCCAGTAATCACCGTCGGGATTTTCAATGTCAACACCGGTGTGGAAGTCAGCCCGACCGCGACCTTCGATTACGCAGATGCCTTGACTGGATCTTATTATGCCATTGCCGGCTCAATATTTCTGAATATTCCCAACTTTACGCTCGGTCCGGGCACCTATTCCATCGTTGCCACCGGCTATAATTACCTGCTGCCATTTGGTGACATCGTATTGTCTTCGCCTCCGCCAACGCCGACTTTCGACACCTTGCTTGGAGCCCTGTCGCTGACAGGAAGTGCCCGTTCCAATGGCACCGGTTTTGGCAATCCTCCGTTGGCGTTTCCAACTAATTTTTCCACTCCGGAATCCAATCCTGATTTTCTCGCGGGAACCTTCATCGCCATCAACAATGTTCCTGATGGTGGTTCCACCGTCGGTCTGTTGGGGTTGGCGTTTTTGGGTTTGGGCTGTCTGCGGAAACGGGTTGGTTCGGCCAAATGAACTAAGCTGGCTTCGTTGGTTTGACCAGCGGAAGGCTGGCGTGGGGCAAAATTAATATTTTTCCGGCGGGGATGCTCCAGTCTTCAGCGGTTTCAGGAACCGGTGGCGTCAACCATTGCCTTGGTGGTCTTCAAAACTTCATTGGTGCTGCCGCGACGATAGCCCTGCAAATCCAGCGTGACGTGCGCATAGCCGATTTTTTTCAGCGCCCCTGCGATTTTGTCCGCCACGCCGTCGGTGAGAAATTTTTGCAGTTCCCCCGGGCCAACCTCGATGCGGGCGAAGGACATTTCCGATTTGGAATTTTCAATCGCCAATTTGCCAGCCGCATTTGATTCACTGCTTTCAATTGGCGATGGGAAACTGGAAATTGGAAATTGATGGTGCCGCACGCGCACGTCGTGGAAACCGAGGTCGCGCAAAACGTATTCCGCCTGCTCGATCATCTTCAGTTTTTCCGGCGTCACCGTTTCGCCGTAGGGCACGCGCGAACTCAGGCACGCCATCTGCGGCTTGTCCGCCGTCGGCAGGCCAAGCTGGGCGGACAACTCGCGGATTTCCGCCTTCGTCAAACCGGCTTCCTTCAGTGGCGCGCGCACTTGAAATTCCGCCGCCGCCTGCGCGCCCGGCCGGAAATCGCCGATGTCGCTGGCGTTTTCGCCGTAGGCAATCACCGCAAAATTTTCCGCCCTCGCCAGCGGCGTCAATTCCTCGAACAGCTCGTGCTTGCAGAAGTAGCAGCGGTTCGCCGGGTTCGCCGTGTAATTGGCGTTGGCAAATTCCTGCGTACGGAGCACGCGGACGGGGAAGGCAAACTTCGTCGCGATGTCCAGCGCTTCCTGCAATTCGCGGCGCGGCAGGCTGGGCGAATCCGCAATGGCCGCGAGCGAGCGGTCACCCAGCACGTCGTGGGCGACGCGCGCGAGGAACACGGAATCCACGCCGCCGGAATAGGCCACGAGGCAGGAGCCGTAGCCGTGCAGCAACGCCCGCAATTTTTCCAGTTTGTTATTCGCTTCGCTCATCGCTTCAACGTAGCCGCATTTTTACTTTTTCAATTTTGCGGCGCTCTGTCGAGACGCCGCCGCCGCTTCGTAAATCAGTTTCACCGGCACTTTTTTTTGCGCCGCCAGTTTTTTAGCCGATTCAAATTCCGGCGCGGCCTGAACCACTTTACCACCAAGTTTGCCGATTTTCACGGTGACTTTACCAAACGCCGTTGTCACCTCGGCAAGTTCGCGCCGCAGCTTGCGCCGTTCGGCAATGGTTTTACGCACGCCGAACGCCGTCGTCTCGCGCAAAAGCAATTCGCTGAATTTATCCGCGTCCGCTTCCGCGCATAATACGGTGAGCAGCACACCCGGCCGGTTTTTCTTCATTTGAACCGGTGTGTGAAAAACGTCCAGCGCACCGGCGGCCAAGGCTGATTCCACAAAGCTGCCGAGAATTTCCCCAGCGCAATCGTCCAGATTGGTTTCCAGCACGGCGACGCGGTCGGTCTCCCAATCCAAATGGGTTGAGGGTTGAGGGTTGAGGGTTGAGGGTGCTATCGCGCTGCCAACTTTGGACTTTGGACTTTGAACTTTGGACTGACTGCCAAGCACCGCTCGCAAAACATTAGGCCGCGTCACGTTGTCGCGCGTGCCGAGGCCAAAGCCGATTTTTTCCGCGATAAGATTTTCCATGGCGCCGAAACTTTCGACAAATTCCGCGAGCAGCGCCGCGCCGGTGGGCGTGACGAGTTCGTGCGGCTCGTCGCATTGCGTCACGCCGATGCCGCGCGCGCCGAGAATCGCCAGCGTGGCCGGCGCGGGCACGGGAAACCGGCCGTGCGCGCAGCGAATCCAGCCGGTGCCTTCGGTGACGGGCGAAGCGAAGACGCGCGGCTTGCCGAGCAGTTCCAGCGCGATGGCTGCGCCGACGATGTCCACGATGGAATCCACCGCGCCGACTTCGTGGAAATGAACGGCCTCAGCCGGCTGGCCGTGAATTTTTCCTTCCGCTTCGGCGATGCGCTGGAAGACGGCGATGGATTTCTGCTTCACCCAGGCGGAAAGCTGGCTGCGCGAAATTAATTTTTTGATTTCGGCAAAATTCCGTTGCTTATCGTGTCCATGATCGTGGTGGTCGTGTTCGTGCGCGTGACCGTGTGGATGTTCGTGGTCGTGGTGATGATGACCGTGCTCATGGCCGTGCTCATGTTCATGCGCGTGATCGCGATCATGTGCGAGATGGACGTCAAACTTCACGCCAGCGATGGAAGATTTTTGACCGCGCGCGATGTGCAGATGATAGCCGGCGAGCTGGAGCTTTTTCAGTTCACGTTCGAGTTTGGCGGTGTCCACGCCGAGATCGAGCAACGCGGCGATAAACATGTCGCCGGCAATGCCGCTGAAGAGGTCGAGATATAGAGTTTTCACAGCGTCAAATCGTTAAATGGTGGCATCGTTGCATCGGTAAATCATGTTTGTTTAACGTCGGTTCAACAATTCACGATGGAATGATTCCATTGATCTGGCTGGCGGCGTACCCCGCGCCAAAGCCGTTGTCAATGTTCACCACCGTTACGCCGCTGGCGCAACTGTTCAACATGGCGAGCAACGCCGCGATGCCGCCAAAGCTCGCGCCGTAGCCGATGCTCGTGGGCACGGCAATGACCGGCTGGGAAACCAATCCCGCCAGCACGCTTGGCAGCGCGCCTTCCATGCCGGCGACGGCCACGATGACATTCGCGCTTTGCAGCCGGTCCATCCGCGCGAGCATCCGGTGCAAGCCGGCCACGCCGATGTCGTGGATGCGCTCGACGCGGTTGCCCATGATTTCGGCAGTGACGGCGGCTTCCTCCGCCACCGGCAAATCGCTCGTACCGGCGCAGACGACGGCGATGAAGCCGGCGCGTTTCGGCAACGGTTTTTTTTCGATGGTCACGCAGCGGGCGAGTTCATGATGAACCGCCAGCTTGAATTTTTTGCGGAGCGCGCGGGCGTGATCGGGCGTGATGCGGGTGACGAGCACCGGCTGGCCGAGTTCCAAAAGTTTGGCGGCAATTTTGACGACCTGCTCCGGCGTCTTGCCGGCGCCGAAAATGACTTCGGGGAAATTTTTGCGGAGCGCGCGGTGCGTGTCCACCTGCGCGAAGCCTAGGTCGGCCACGGGCGCGGCTTGGAAGGCGTGCAGGACTTTTTCGCGCGGGATTTTTCCGGCGCGGAATTGCTCCAGCAGCTGGACGGCTTCGGCGGATGTCATGGCGGGATAATATGTCACGAAACGCCGGGCTGTCACGCGGTGAAAATTTACGCAGTGCTCCCCGGTGCTGGGAGGGTGCTTGAAGGGTTGAAATTTGCGCGCCGCCCGGCATAATCCGCCGATGCCCCGTCATCCTTTTAAAATCCTTTTGGTCTTCGGCCTGTTGCTGGCGTCCTTCGCGGGTTCGCTTTTCGCCCAGGAAACCCAGGTTCAGTTTCTTTCCGGCCACGGCAAGGATGACGCCGTGCCGTGGAAATTCTTCTGCACGTCCGGCGCCAACTCCGGTTACTGGACGAATCTGCCGGTGCCATCGCAATGGGACGTGAAGGGGTTCGGCACGCTGAATTATTTCCGCGACCTGACGAACGCCTGGAATGAACGCGGGCTTTACGAACACGAATTTTCCGTGCCGACAGATTGGTCAGGCAAGCGGATTTTTCTCGTGTTCGACGGCGTGATGACCGACACCGATGCGAAGCTCAACGGCCAATCCGCCGGCCCGGTTCATCAGGGCGGTTATTATCGCTTCAAATACGAGGTGACGGCGCTTGTGAAATTCGGCGCGGCGAACAAGCTGGAAGTCACCGTGGCGAAACATTCCGCCAACGAATCGGTTAACAAGGCCGAGCGCAACGCGGATTTCTGGATGTATGGCGGTATTTTCCGGCCGGTCTCGCTCGAAGCCGTGCCGCCGCAGTTCATCGAGCGCGTGGCGATTGACGCCCGCGCCGACGGCAGTTTTGCGATGGATGTTTTCCCGGACGGCGTTACCAATGCCGACACTGTGGAGGCGCAGATCAAAACGCTCGACGGCCAGCCGGTGGGCAATCTCATCCGCGAAAAAATTTCCAGCGGCAAGCTCACACTCACGACCCAAGTCGCTTCGCCAAAACTGTGGACGGCGGAGACGCCGAATCTTTACCGCGTGGAAGTCGCGCTCAAGCAGTCCGGCCAGGTGGTTCACCAACTTTCGCAGCGCTTCGGTTTCCGCACCATGGAAGTGCGCGCGGGCGACGGGCTTTATGTCAACGGCACCAAAGTGATTCTGAAAGGTATCGACCGACATTCTTTCTGGCCGGATTCCGGCCGGTGTTTGAGCGAGGCCGTTCAACGGCTGGACATGGAGACGATCAAGGACGCCAACATCAATGCCGTTCGCATGTCGCATTATCCGCCGGATGCGCAGTTTCTGGATTTGTGCGACGAGAAAGGACTTTACGTTCTCGACGAACTCACCGGCTGGCACGGGCACTATGACACCGAGGTCGGCACCAAGCTGGTCGAGGAAATGGTCACGCGCGACGTGAATCATCCATGCATTTTATTCTGGGACAACGGCAATGAAGGCGGCTGGAACACGGCGCTCGACGGCCTTTACGCCCAGTTCGATCCACAGCAACGCCAGGTGCTGCATCCGTGGGCCGTGCACGGCGGCGTCAACACGGGTCACTACAAGACATACGCCGCAGCGACGGCGCTATGCGCCAGCAACGTGATTTATATGCCCACGGAATTCGAGCACGGCCTTTACGACGGCGGCGCGGGCGCGGGTCTGGAGGATTATTGGAAGCTGATGAGCCACAGCAAAATTTGCGCCGGCGGTTTCATCTGGGCTTACCTGGACGAAGGGATCAAGCGACCGGACAACGGAAAAATTGATGTGTCCGGCAACGAAGCGCCGGACGGCATCGTCGGCCCGTATCGCGAACGCGAAGGCAGTTATTACACGATTAAGCAGCTTTGGTCGCCGATCCAAATTCGCGAAACCAACCTGCCGGCAAAGTTTGACAACCTGCTGACGCTGACGGTGGAAAATCATTATAGTTTCACCGACGCGAGCCAGTGCAAATTCATCTGGGAATTGCGCCGGCTGCTAAATCCAGGCGAACCCAATTCCGCTGAAACCGTCAGCGCAACCGGCCAGGCAAGTCCGCCGGCAATCGCGCCGGGCGGCACGGGAAAACTGATCCTAGCGCTGCCGGAAAATTTCTGGCACACCGTTGATGCAACCGGAGCCAGCGCGCTTGCCCTGCGCATTGAAGACCCGACGGGACGCGAATTATGGACTTATGTCTGGCCGCTGAATCCGATTCAGGTTTTGCCCGCCGGAGCCGGCATTGCCGCCCACGCGGAAAATTTCGGCGGCACCAATGCCGGCATCGTTGAATTGAAAGGCGGAGATATCGTCGCGCACATCGACCGCCAGACCGGGCAACTTGTGGACGTGGAGCGCGCCGGCCAAATATTTTCGCTGAATCACGGACCGCGCGTGGTCGCGACCGGTTCGGCGCTGACGAAGGTAGACTGGCGGCTGCGGGATGACGGCTGGCTGCAATGTGATTACACCTACACGGCGGAAGGCGCGCACGAGGCGTTCGGCGTGGCGTTTGATTACCCGGAGAAATTGGTGCAGGGCAAACGCTGGCTGGGCAACGGTCCCTATCGCGTCTGGAAAAATCGGATTCCCGGCACCACGCTCGGCGTTTGGGAAAACGCCTACAACAACACCGTCACCGGCTGGCGCGGCTGGGAATATCCTGAATTCAAAGGCTGCTTCGCCAACGTTTATTGGATGCAGTTGCAGACGTCCGAGGGTCTCATCACCGCCGTTCCTTCGCGTCCAACTTTTGTGCAGGCGTTGACCCCGGAAGCGCCGCCGGAAAAGCTCGTCAAAAACACGAAAGTTACTTTGCCGAAAGTTGGTCTGGCGTTTTTGGACGCGATACCGCCGATGGGCGACAAGTTTCACGCCGCGCGGGACAATGGCCCGCTCGGGCAGTTGAACCTCGCCACCGGCGAATACTCCGGCTCGGTGAGCTTTTATTTCGGCCGTCAACCGTGAGCCGGCGGCCAATGGTCGGTGGCTGCTCAATCCGGCAAGAAAACAAATTCTGCGCAAAAGGTTGAGATGAATCATGCCGGCTGATACGCTGCCGAGCATGAAAGCCCCAGCCGTTCCCGCGCTTTTCAATTTCACCAGCGACATCCTCGACGGCTGGGCGCGGACGCGGCCGGAGGGTTTGGGTTTATGGTGCGTGGACGGGGCCAACGGTGCGGAAAAGAAATTCACTTTTCGCGAACTCTCCCGGTTAAGCGCGCAGGCGGCGAATCTGTTCCGCGCCCACGGCGTGCGGCGGGGCGACCGGGTGCTGGTCATGCTGCCGCGCGTCTGGCAATGGTGGGTGGCGATGCTCGGCCTGACGCGGCTGGGTGCGGTGCCGATTCCTGCGACGTTGCAGCTCATGCCGCGCGACGTGGCTTACCGGCTGGAGACGGCGCGCATCCGGGCCGTGCTCACCAACGCCGCCGGCATTGCCAAGGTAGATGGCTTTGACGGCCTGCGCCTCGCGACCTGTCCGCCGCCGACCGGCTGGGTGGATTTCAACGCGGCTATGACAACTGCATCCGCAAGTTATGCCGGCGAACCGACGCGCGCCGACGATCCGGGCATCATATATTTTACTAGCGCCACGACCGGCGAACCCAAGATGGTACTGCACACCCAGGCCAGCTACGGCCGGGCGCATCGCGTCACCGGCGAGCTATGGCTGGATTGCCGGCCCGGTGACGTGCATTGGAACGTCTCGGATCTCGGCTGGGCGAAGGCAGCGTGGTCAAGTTTTTTTGGCCCATGGCACATGGGCGCGTGCATTTTTGCGGTGGACCTCCACGGCAAGTTCGATTCCGGCCACACGCTCGACGTGCTGGCGCAATTTCCCATCAACACCTGGTGTGCACCGCCGACGGCGCTGCGCCTGATGGTGCGGCAGCATTTGTCGAAATGGAGATTTCCGCATCTGCGCCATTGCGTGACGGCGGGCGAACCGCTCAACCCCGAAGTTTTCAAGCTCTGGAAAAACGCCACCGGGCTTGATCTTTACGAAGGGTACGGCCAGACGGAAAGCGTTATTCTCATCGGCAACCACCGTTCCTTGAACCAGGCCATCAAGCCCGGATCAATGGGCAAGCCCACGCCGGGTTATCAGCTCGCGCTGCTGGATGCGGAGTTGCGCGAAGTGGCGGCGGGTGAGGAAGGCGAGATCGCCGTGCGCGTGGAGCCGGAGCGACCGCTGGGACTATTCCGCGAATACTGGCTCAATCCGACGGAGACCGCCGCCCAATTTCACGACGGCTGGTATTTCACCCGCGACCGCGCCGTGCGCGATGCCGACGGTTATTTTTGGTTTGTCGGCCGCGCTGACGATGTCATCAAAAGCTCCGGCTACCGCATCGGGCCGTTTGAAGTGGAGAGCGTGCTGCTCGAACATCCGGCGGTGCTCGAAGCCGCCGTCGTCGGCAAACCCGACGCTGTGCGCGGCCAGATTGTCAAAGCTTACATCACCCTCCGGCCGGAGGCCGCGGCCGGGGAAGAATTGAAACACGAGTTGCAGCAGCATTGCAAGCGCACCGCCGCGCCCTACAAATATCCGCGCGAAATCGAGTTTGTCGCCGAACTGCCCAAGACCATCAGCGGCAAGACGCGACGCGTGGAGCTGCGCGCCTTGCACGACCGCAGCCTGGCGGCCGCCGGGTAAAAGCCGGCTGGGTTGCCCGCGCCACCACCGATGAGAATAAAACCGGCGCATCCTCGCGGATGCGCCGGTGGCAGTTAAAGGAGCTGGAGCGTTATTTCGCGCCTTGGTCAATCCACGCGCGGATCAACCCGATTTGGTCCGGCGTGAGCGGCTGAATGCCCGCCTTGTTACGCAGCGGCGGCATCCAAGTTTCCTGATCAGAGTTTAAGTGCGCGACGCACTTGATGAGGTAACTGCCGGCGCTATCGCCGGGGGTGACGATGGGGCCTTCCTTGGTGCCTTTGAGCACGCCGGCCAGGGTTTCCATGTGCAGCCGGGCCTTGGGCCGGTTGCCGCTGTGGCATTTCACGCAGGAAGTGTCGAAAATCGCCTTGATATCAGTGGCGTAGGTCACCCCGGTTTTGGTCGCCGCGGGCGGCAGCTCGGCTACTGCCGTCAAGGCAAAGGTGGTGGCGGTGGCTAGCACGACTAGGGCAAGTTTGGTTGGATTCATGGTGAATAATTTAATCAACGAGTTTAGTATTTTGGTTCAGTCGCTGGATAAGACGCCAGAAACCGACAAAAGGTTCAACAAAAAAGATTTTCCAACTCCGTTCACGCTTTGGCGGCAGTCGGAGCCGTCCCTTCACTCAGGCTGATTCCAAGGCATAGCCCTTTCATTGAAGGTCGCCGCCGTTTTGGGGTGCTATGGATCCGCCTGCGGTTCCAGCCCTGCAATCGCCGCCATGATTTCATCCGCGACCTGCTGGTAAATTCCCTTCAACCGCGCCTTGTCGCAGATTTTCGCCTCGGCGCGCAACGCGGCGAAATCCAGAGGCTGGCCGTATTTCAAAACCACGCGGTGGGGCCGCGGAAATTTGACGTGCCGACCGTAAGCTTCAAACGTTCCGAACACGCGCACCGGCACCACCGGCGCGGTGGATTTTATGACCGTCAGTCCGACGCCGGAACGCGCAGGCAAAAGCTTTCCGTCCTTGGTTCGCGTGCCTTCGGGAAATAAAATAATCGCGCCGCCGGCGAACAGCCGGTCGAGGATTTTTTTCAAGCCTTTCGCGCCGCCGCCGTCGCGGTCCACCGGCACGGAATTCCACGAACGCAGCAGCGCGCCAATGCCAGGAAACCGGAACAGACTTTCGCGGGCGAGATAGTTGATGTCGCGCTTCAGGCCGGAGCCGACCAGCGGCGGATCCAGAAAACTCGCGTGGTTGGAAGCCAGAATCACGCCCCCAGTCAGCGGCACATTTTCCGCGCCAAATACGCGCCAGCGAAAATACGTCGCGAATAGTGCGCGAAAAATTGTCCAGCCGATTCTGTAGCTTAAATTCATTGTTTAACCACCAAGGCACCAAGACGCCAAGTGGTTGAAGGGGGGGGGGAATCCTTTGTGCTTTGGTGTCTTGGTGGTCATTGTTTTACCGGCATCAGCTTGTGGATTTCTTCCAGTAGCAGCTCGCTCGTCTGCTCCGAAGTCATGGCGGAGTTGTTGATGACCTTCGCGCCGAGTGCGATCATCAGCGGGGCGACGGCGCGCTGGCTGTCGCGCTGGTCGCGGGCGGCGAGATTTTCGTTCACGCCGTCGGCGGCGCGGCGGGCCGAACGCTCGGCCAGCGTGGCGTCCAGGTAAAACTTGAAATTCGTCTCCGGGAAGACATTCGTGCCGATGTCACGGCCTTCCATCACCAGGTTGCCGAACTGGAGGCAGTCACGCTGCGTCTTTTTCATCCAGGCGCGCACCTTCGGCACGGCGGCGACGTGCGCCACGGCGGCGGCGGTTTCCGGCGTGCGGATCTCGCGTTCGGGGAAATAATTTTCCACCAGCAAGCGCACCACGTGCAGACCGTCCTGCTCCAGGCATTTCAGCTTGGTTTTCCACTGGCGGCAGGCGGTGGCGACGGCTTTTTCATCGCGCACATCCACGTGTTTTTGCAGGCAATGCCACGCCAGCGTGCGATACATCGCGCCGGTGTCCACGTAAACATAGCCAAGCGCGCGGGCCACCCGCTTGGCGTTGGTGCTCTTGCCGCTCGCGCTGGTGCCGTCAATGGCTATGACAATATTTCTTTTCAAAGTTGCTCGTTACTGGTTGCAAGTTGCAGGTTGAAAAAATGTCGAAGGCGGCAACTTACTTGCAACCTTCAACTTTCAACCGGCAACCAATGTTCAATCCGCAAACAAATCGTCGCCGCTCAATTTTCGCGCGCGCTGGCCATCTTTAATCTCCCAGATTTCCGCGCCCAAGCCGTGCGGCGGCGGCGCGGCGAGCTTCTGGAAAAAATTCGGGAACGTCTTTTTCACGCAGGCGGGATTTTTAATTTTTATGCCGGGAACTTTCAATCCCAGAATGGCAAAACACATCGCCATGCGATGGTCATTGTAGGTCTCGATCTCCGCGCCGTGAAAATCTTCCAGCTTCGACGGATAAACCGTTAGCATGTCGCCTTCCTCGGCGACTTTCGCACCGCACTTGGTCAACTCCGTCCGTAACGCGACGACGCGTTCACATTCCTGGACGCGCAAGCGGCCGAGGTCAATAAATTTAATAGGCTGACCGGCAAACGGAGCCAGGACAATTGCTGTCATAATGCTATCCGCCAGTTCATTCTTTCGCGAAATTATTTGCTTCATTCCGACCTTAATACCATCGCCTACATATATTCTAAAAAAAGCGTCTCGCTGCCACTGCGACTCAGCTATTGTCCAATCATAAACAATGATTTCACTATTCAAGATGCTCTTTTGGAAAAGCCATGCTGCTCCCCAAAAGTAACTTCCGCTCGAAGCATCCGGGCCAATTTGAAATCGGCCGCTGTTTTTCGGAAACGCTTCAATCAATTTCAAAGTCATCGCTACATACGGCGATTCCTCTGTGTTTTCGCCGTCGATTTCAATTTTCCAGCCGCCAACGCCCGCGCTCAACAGCAGCGCCGACGCAAATTGCGAGCTTTCCTCGATACTGACTCGGCACTGTTTCGGCACCGGCGGCTCCTGCTTGCGCTGGATAAATTCAGTCATTGAATCCGGCAATTGACCTGCGGTTCCGGCAAAAATTCTCGCCGGCAGCTTGTCGTTGCCATTTTCCGATTCGATGCGGTAGCCGAGTTCGCGCAGCGCTTGAAATAATGCCGCCTGCGGACGTTCGTGCATCCGCGCCACGCCGCGCAGCCGGTAGACGCCGCTGCCCAAGCAGAGAAATGGCGCGAGAAACCGCGCCGCCGTTCCGGCATTGCCAACGAACAGGTCCAGCGGCTCCGCTTCCGTGCCGCCGGATGGAACCAGTCCGGCCTGGCCCACCACCATGATGGTGCGGTTGCACGGCTCGTCCGGATCCGGCGCGACGTGAACCACAAAACCAAGTTTCTTCAGGCACGCGACCATGATCTGCGTGTCCTCGCTCCAGAGCGCGCCTTTGAGCGTCACCTCGCCGGCGGCCAGCGCGGCGAGAATCAGCGCGCGGTTGGTGATGCTCTTGGAGCCGGGCACGGTGATTTCTGCCTGCACCGGCTGGTTCAGTGGGACAATTTCGATGAGGTCGGGCAGGGCCATTTTAACCACGGATGGGCACAGATGGACGCGGAATCAAACCCAACGAATTCAATTCATGATCATTCGTGAAGACCGCATCTGCCAATTGGTATTTTCCTGCTTTCATTCGTGGTAGAAATCATTCCGGCAGGTTCACGCTGGCCACGGCCATGGCGGCGATGCCTTCCTCGCGGCCGATGAAACCCATCAACTCGTTCGTCGTGGCTTTGATGCCGATCTGCTTCTCAGCGACGCCGAGCGCGGCGGCGATGCGCTGTTTCATCCCGGCGAGGTGTGGATAAATTTTCGGCGCCTGAGCGATGACCGTGGCGTCCACGTTGACAATTTTTCCGCCGCGCTTGACCACCTGCTTGGCGGCCTCCTCCAGAAAAATCTTGCTCGGCACGCCGCGCCAGCGCGGGTCGGTGTTCGGAAAAAAGTGGCCAATGTCCGCCTCGCCGATCGCGCCGAGGATGGCATCGCAGATGGCGTGCATCAGCGCGTCAGCGTCCGAATGGCCGTCGAGGCCTTTCGGGTGCGGAATTTCAACGCCGCCGAGGACGAGCTTGCGCCCGGCGACCAATTGATGAACGTCATAGCCGATGCCAACGTGAACCATGCGCGGAGGATAAAATTCAAACGGAAGAAAGCGAAGAAAATAAATAATAGCACGTCACCCGTATAAACATCGCGCGTGGCCATCACCAGCGCCGCCGGGGCCGGGAAAAAAGCAGCAGACGGGCAGCCGGGAAATTTTTGCGGAACTGACGGTGCTGGGAAACGAATGCAGAATTAAGGCGTGGTGACGCGGTAAAATTTCTGGGCGTTGTTGAGGTTGGTGTCCGTGAACTGCCAGACGCCGTTGGCGTCGGCGGCGTTGGTTAGAACCGGAAGCCACTGGATTGGCGATGTAAGATTCGTGGCGGTTTGCAAAACATAGTTTTGGCCGGGAATGCCGGTTAGATGGAGAATGAAGTTAGGCCCAGAGCTGACATTTGCTGTCAGGGTCAGCGGTGGCGGCAAGACGGCTTGGGATTCCAGCGCATAAAGCGACGCGACTTCGTTTGAAGACAAGGCGCGATTGTAGATGCGGACATCGTCCAGACTTCCGGCAAAGAATTGCTGATCCACCGGATTGCCGCCAATCCTTACCGGCGCATTGCCTTGAACGAGCGTGCCCGGGGCGGAAATGCTGCTGTCAAATCCGCCGTTCACGAATACAGATTCGTTGGTGCCATCCCACACTGCCACCACCTGATACCACTGGTTGGTTTGCAGTTGGGAAGCCGAGACCAAATCGTATTCCCCCGCCGAGGTGAAAATACCCCATTGAATCTGTCCGGATTGCAGACCTTGGCAGACCCATTGGCGCGTGCCTGCATTCAGATTATCTTTGCCCAAAATATTAACATGGGTTCCTGAAGAAGGAATGTTGGTCCATGAGTTTGCCAGGATCCAGACCGACATGGTGAGGGCACCGGCGTTGGCCTGGGGAAAGTCGGGTATTGTGATCAAATTTGACACGCCATTGAATGAGTAGACTGCATTAGGAAGGCCGAACCTGTCTGGAGTCAACAAGGCACCAATAACCGTCCCATTGTTTCCATTCCCGCTCACATCGTTTGCATTTCCGTTAAATGGGTAATATGCCACCAAGCCAATTGATGAAGCAAAATTGTAACCCATCAGGTTTAACGCCGCATTGGAACTCACCGTGCCGCCAAAAATGTTGGTCGCCGTCAGCGCGTAATAACCAATGTTGTCCGGCTGAAGATTCGTGACTGTCAAAGTCGCATTCGTCGCATCCGTCAGCGGATTACCAAAAAAAGTCCACTGCAGATTGACCGGGGCTGAACCGGTCACGATGCAACTAAAATTTGCGGTGCCACCCACGATATTTGTCAGCGAAAGCGGTTGCTGCACCACCACGGGAACGTAGCCCACATTCACCACGGCCACGCTGCTGGTCACGCTGCCTGTGTTGTTGGTCACCACCACATCGTATGAACCCGCGTCCGTAAATTGAGCGGAATTGATGGCGTAGCTGTTGGAGTTTGCACCGGAAATGGGCGTGCCGTTCGTGCGCCATTGCCAGTTGAAAGGCGCGGTGCCGGCGGCGGAAGCATTCAGGGTGAAATTGCTGCCAACCACAACATTCCCACCAACGGGTTGCTGGCTGATGGTTGGCGGATAATAAACCACGCTCACGGTCGCCACGCTACTGGTGACGCTACCGATAGAATTGGTGAGAACGACATCATAATCAGCCGAGTTGTTGGTCTGCGCTCCGGTCACGGTGTAGCTGGAAATGTTCGCGCCGAGGATTGCCGTTCCATTCGTTCGCCATTGATAGGTCACTGATGGATTACCGGTCGCCGTGACGCTGAGGGTGAAATTTGAGCCTACGCCCACGGTTTGACCGACCGGTTGCAGCGAGATGTTTGGCGGATAAACGACCGTCAGCACCGCGCCGGTGCTGGTGATGCTACCAAGAAAGTTGCTGACTTGGCAGGTGTAGGCGGCGGCACTGGTGGGAACGACGCTGGCAATGTTGAACGAGGCGTTGGTCTGGCCAGGGATGAACTGGTTGTTTTTCTTCCAGAAATAATTGAGTGGCGTGCCGGTGGCAGTGACGCTGAAACTGGCGCTTTGTCCCTGCGTCACGGTCAGGCTGCCGGTCTGGCTGGTGATGGCGGGCGCAATGCCAACCTGCAACAGCGCATTGCTGCTGGTGGTGCCACCGACCGCATCGCTGACAAAGACGGAATAATTGCCGGCATCGGAAAGCTGGACGTTATAGAGGCTGTAAGTCGTGTCCGTCGCGCCGGAAATGTTGTTGCCGTTCAAACGCCATTGGAAGCTGGTGGTGGTCGGGTTGCTGACCTGCGCGGAGAAAGTCACGTTGGCACCGACGTTGGTACTGCGACTGGCCGGCTGGACCAAGAATTGCGGCGGATACAAATTCCCATAAAGCCGCCCCAGATAAGGCCAGTTGGTATTATTGATGGTCGTAAACGTGCCGCCGATCAGGATTCGGCTATCGCTTTGAATGGCGAGTGCCTGCACGATGCCATTGATGCCAAAATTGGTAAAAGTGGTGTCGATGTTGCCATCAGGGTAGATGCGGGCCACGTGGCTGATATTGGCGGAACCGGAACTGGAATTGTAACTGGTAAAATTACCGCCGATTACAATGTTGTTGTCCGGTTGCACGGCCAGAGAATAAACCGGTGCATTGGCCCCTAAAACTGCGATAGAAGAGCTATTGAAGCCAGCGTCAAGCGAACCGTCAGTGTTTAGGCGTGCCACATCACTGCGGGGTGTATTGTTGACCGACCCAAAATCGCCGCCGATGAGAATCTTGCCGTCGCTCTGGATTTGGATGCACCGCACATTGGACGATGCGCCAGTCATTCCGTTCTGAAAAGTGTTGTCCAGCGAGCCATCGGTATTTAAGCGTGCAATGCGATAGCGGTTGGCACCGTTGACAGTGGTGAAAGCACCGCCAATGATGATTTTACCGTCCGGCTGGATCGCAATCGCATACACCGGGCCGTTGGGATAGGAACTGAAAGAGGTGTCCGTGCTGCCATCCGCGTTCAACCGGGCATTATAGCTCGGAAAGGTGCTTTGGCTGAAAGTGCCACCGATTATCACCGCGTTGTTGGTTTGCACGGCCACGGCCAGCACTGAGCTATTGATGGTGTTGGTGGGCAAAAAACTGCCATCCACCGTGCCGTTGGCGTTCAAGCGGGCGATACGGGTTCGGGCGGTTCCGTTGATGGAGCTGAAATCGCCGCCGATGACGATGCGTCCGTCCGATTGCATGGCCAAAGACCAGACCGTGTTGTTCACTCCGCTGCCCGTGGCGAAAAAAGTGGAGTCCAGCGAACCGTCGGAAAATAGGCGAGCCAGATGATAACGGGAACTCGAGGAATCAACTGAAAAAAATGCGCCCCCAACCACTAATTCCCCATTGGGCTGCAAACCCATCGCATAAACCGCACCGCTGGAAACTGTCGCGGCATACGTTTGATCCCATCCGCCGGGACCGGCGAAGACGTGACTTGTCGTTAAAACCAGCAGAGATAAAACGGCAAGACATCGACTTGTGGCGGGTTTGTTAATCATAATGAATTTTTTGTGGCGGCGGGAAACAGTCTATTTTCCTGGCGTTGGCGTCGGTGCGGTGACTTTTGGGTATTTCTGCGCGGCGGCGACGATGGGGACGGGGCAGTGTATTCTATGGGGCATAACTTTATTCGTTGTGAGTTGAAATGCAGGTCGCGCGACGGGCGCGAAGGCGGCGAAGGGAAGAAAAGGCGGGATTTGCCCAGCCATCGCCGGCTTCGCGGCCTTCGTGCGGCAATAAATCACACAAATGGCTGTGGAAAAGGCTATTGTAAATTGGGTTGACAGGAGAAAAATTGGGGGCAGCCGTCCGGAAAATGGGGGCGGGTCTTGGAAAAATGGGGGCGGTCGCCGGCGAAATGGGGGCGATGCTTCGCAATTGGGGGAGCTGTCCTGAAAACTGCGCTGCGGACTGAATCCGACAAGATTGGGATATAAAATTTCTCCGGTCAGGGTGCGAACTTTTCGCGCGATGGCTTTCAATAAGACTTCTGACTGTTCCCTGGTTCCACATGGAGTGCGGAAACTACTTTTTAATAAAACCCGTCGGGCGTCAATTACTATTTGATCAAAATTGGGCGATTAGATTTTTATCCCGGCAGTGTGAAGAAAAACGTCGCGCCCTGGCCGGGTTCGCTTTCCACACGCACCTCGCCGCCGTGCGCCTGCACGATGTGTTTCACGATGGAAAGCCCCAGACCGGTGCCGCCCTGGTCGCGCGAACGCGCCTTGTCCACTCGGTAAAACCGCTCAAACACGCGGTCAAGCGCCTCCGGCGGAATGCCCGGGCCGTCGTCGCGCACAAAAATTTCCACCCGGCCATCGTCCAGCTTTTTGCCGCCGACCATGACCGTGCCGTTCGCGCGGCCGTATTTGATGGCGTTGTCCACGAGGTTGGCAAGCACCTGGTCCAGCCGGTTCGCGTCGGCGCTGGCGGTGAGGGGCGGCAGTTCGTTGACCAGCTCCACGTTTTTGTTTTCCGCCTTGGCGTGCAAATCCGTGAACACCTTTTCCGCCAGCGGCGGCAATTCGACCGGCTGCAAATTCAATTTCATCCGGCCCGACTCCAGCGCGGAAATGGTGAGCAAATCCTGGATCAGCAAATCCAGCCGGTTGGTGTTGCGCTCAATGATTTTCAGGAAGCGTTCGGCCACGGCGGGATTATCGCGCGCGCCGTCGAGCAGCGTTTCGACATAGCCTTTTATGAGCGAGAGCGGCGTGCGCAGTTCGTGGCTGACGTTCGCGACAAATTCCTCGCGCGTGCGCTCCAGCTGTTTCAGCCGCGTCAAATCATGAAACACCAGAATGGTGCCTTCGCGTTCGCCGGCGGAATTGGAGATGACGGCGGCATTGACGCGCAGCCAGCGTTCGCTCAAGTCCGGCAGCTTGAGTTCGTAGTCGAACACCTGGCCCTCGGCCTGGACGCGCTTGACGAGGTCATCCAGCTCATGGAGGCGCAGCGCTTCGAGGATGGTTTTGCCGCGCAGCTCGACTTTGAGGCCGAACAGGTTTTTGAACGCGCGGTTGGCCAGGTAAATTTTCTGCGTGCGGTCGAGCAGTAGCAGGCCTTCGATCATGGAATTGAACAGCACCTGCTGCTGCGCCTTGGCATCCACGCTGGTCTGCTGCTGGCGGCGCTGGGAGGCTTCAATTTCCGCCGCGCGCTGGCCCTGCAACGCGATGAATTTCCGGCGCCACCAGAGGTGCAACCCGGTCAGCGCGGCGAGCGTGACAATGAAAAGGAAAAACCACACGGATTTATTTAGCCACAGATGAAACACAGATGAAACACAGATTTTCCAAAGCCGTGCGCAGCCTATACGCCCATCTGTGTTTCATCTGTGGAAATCTGTGGCTGGAGGAATTATTCCACAAAGCGGTAGCCCACGCCGCGCACGGTATCCAGATGTTTTGACGCCGCACCAATCTTTTCGCGCAGGCGGCGCATATGCGTGTCGACGGTGCGGGTGTCAATCAGGCTGTCGTATTCCCACACGTCGCGGAGCAACTGGTCGCGCGACTGCACGCGGCCGGCGCGCTGGGCCAGAATCGTGAGCAGCTTGAACTCCGTCGCCGTCAGTTCGATCGGCTTGCCCTTCCAACTGGCGATGTGGCGCGGCACATCAATATGCAGGTCGCCAAAGCGCAGTTGATCCTTCGGTTTTTCCTCGGCCTGGCCGCGCGCGAGAATTTTTTTGATGCGCAGCAGCAGTTCGCGCGGACTGAATGGCTTGGTCAGGTAGTCGTCCGCGCCGAGCTCGAGGCCGAGCACGCGGTCAATCTCCGCTGCCTTGGCGGTGAGCATAAGGATGGGCGTGCGCGCGGTGGCCGCCTCCAGGCGCAGCGTTTTGCAGATCTCGAAGCCGTCCATTTCCGGCAGCATCACGTCCAGCACGATGAGGTCGGGCGTCTGGGAACGGGCTTTTTTCAACGCCTCCGCACCATCCGCTGCCGTGCTGACGGCATAGCCGGCCTGTTTCAAGTTGAACTCGACCAGTTCGACCGCTTCCGGTTCGTCATCCACCACTAAAATGCGAGGCTTCACGGCCCCAAGGATGTCACGCGCGGATTCGCCGCACAATTTCAATTGCGTGACAACCGTGTGACGATTCGGTGACAGAAATTGCGCCGCCGCGACATTCTGCTTTTGCGCCGGGAAATTTTTTGCCACGCTGCGCGGCATGCCAGTTCCGGTCATCACGGTCGCGCAGATGCGCGAATGGGAAAACGCCACCTGGGCCACCGGCCAGACCGAGGCGGAGGTCATTCGGCGCGTGGGCAAGCAACTTGCCCGGCGCGCGCGCCGGCTCACGCGCGCCGACGATTTCATCCTCATCCTCGCCGGCAAGGGCCACAACGGCGATGACGCCCGCGCGGCCAAGGAGTTTCTCGACAACCGGAAGGTCAAAGTTCTGGACCTGCTCCTGCCGGACACCGACCTGCTCAAGCTGGAAATGACGCTGGCGGAAAAGCCGGCGCTGGTCATTGATGGCATTTTCGGCCTCGGCCTCAACCGGCCGCTCGCCGAGCCGTGGCAGAAAATCATCGCCGCCGTCAACGCCGCGAAAATTCCCGTGCTGGCCGTGGACGTGCCGTCCGGCCTAAACGCGGACACGGGCGAAACTTTTGGCGCGGCCGTTGAAGCCGCCGTCACGCTGACCATCGGCGCACCGAAAACCGGAATGTTGGCGGCGCCAGCGTGGCCTTTCGCCGGCCGATTGGAGGTGGCGGATGACGTGGGATTAATTTCGTGTCCGCACAAATCGGAATTAAGCTGGACGCGGCCGGAGGATTTTCAAAATTTCCCGCCGCCGCGCCCCGTGGCGGGTCACAAAGGTTCCTTCGGCCAGGTGGCGATTGTGGCCGGCAGTCTGGGTTTTCATGGCGCGGCGGTCATCGCGACGCGCGGGGCGCAACGCGCGCAGCCGGGAGTGCTGACTTTGTCCACGCTGGAAAATGTCTATCCCGTCGTCGCGGCGCAGTTGCAGTCCGCGATGGTCAATGTGTGGCAGCCGGAGATGAAATTTCCGGACACCGCCGGCGCGTTGCTGGTGGGGCCGGGGCTGGCGGCGCGCGACCTGCCGGAAAAACTCCGGCACGGCGTGCGGCACTGGTGGCGCTATCAGGACTGCCCGCTCATCGTGGATGCGAGCGCCTTGGATTTTCTAGCCGCCGAGCCGTTTCCCAAAAAATACGTCCGCGTGCTGACGCCGCATCCCGGCGAGGCCGCGCGCCTGCTGAACTGGCCCACGGCAAAAGTCCAAGCCAGCCGCGGGGCGGCGTTGCGCGAAATTTCCAAAAAATTCGGCGGCTGCTGGGTGGTGCTGAAAGGTCACCAGACCTTAATTGGCCGGAGCGAAGGTGAAGTGTTCGTGAATCCATCCGGCAATCCGCACCTGGCGCAGGGCGGGAGCGGCGATTTGTTGTCGGGCTTTATCGCCGGCCTGCTCGCGCAACCGGCGTTGCAGGCGGACGTGGTGAAGACGCTGCGTTATGCCGTCTGGCAGCACGGCGCGGCGGCGGACAAGTTGCAGGCCGTCCGCGCCAACTGGACGGTGGAAGATTTGGCCGACCAGATCGGCAACGCGCGGTAAGGGCGTTTCAAAGTTTCTTCAGCTCGGTGCTGGCCAGTTGAATCAGCGGCTTGATGGTGGCGGCGTCGAATTGAAATTTGCAGCCGGCCGCCGCAAACAGTTCGGGCAATGGCCGCGAGCCGCCGAGCGCCAGCGCTTTTTTATAATCGGCCAGCGCCTGGGCCTGGTCCCGCCGCGAATTCGCCCACACCTGCAGCGCGCCGAGCTGCGCAATACCGTATTCGACGTAATAAAACGGATGCAGGAAAATGTGCAATTGCCGGTGCCACGAGTGCGCGCGAACTTCCTCGAAGCCGGAATAATCCACGTCGCCGCCGAAGCGGTCCATCAACTGCAGATACGCCGCCTGGCGCTCGGCGCGGGTGTGGCCGGCGTGCGTGTAAATCCAATGCTGGAACGCATCCACCGTCGCCATCCACGGGAAGAAGCCGATGATGCCTTCGAGATGGGTTTTGCGCGCGCGGTTGGCTTGCGGCGCGGGGTAAAACTGCTCGAGGAATTCGTTGCCCAAAAGTTCCATGGCCATCGAGGCGACCTCGCAGAATTCAATCGGCGCACCGCGATAGGCATACAAATCCTCCGCGCGCGTGGCCTGCGCGTGGAAGGCATGTCCGGCCTCGTGCAAAATCGTTTCCACGTCGCGCTGCAAGCCGATGGCGTTCATGAAAATAAATGGCACGCGCGCCTCCGACAGCGTGGACTGATAGCCGCCCGGCGCCTTCCCTTTGCGGTTGTCGAGGTCGAGCAGCTTCAAAGCCTGCATCTGCTGGAAGCCCGCCGCGAGTTCCGCGTCGAGCTGGTTGAAAATTTTCTGCGTGCGCGTAACCATTTCGCCCACTTCGGCGAACGGTTTCAACGGCGCGCGGTTCTGCGGGTCCACGGCCAGGTCCCACGGGCGGAGTTTTTCCAGTTTCAACTGGCGCTGGCGGTCGCGCTGGATTTCGCGGACGGCGGGCATGATTTCCTTTTCCACCGCGTCGTGAAATTGGAAACAGTTTTCGGGCGTGTAATCGAAGCGGCATTTCTGACGATGCATGTAATCGCGGTAATTCTCAAAGCCGGCGTTCTGGGCAATCCGCGTGCGGAGCTGGATGAGCTGGTCAAAAATCCCTTCGCATTTGTCCACATCCACGAGACGGCGCTGGGCGACGAGTTCCCAGGCTTCCTGCCGCAGCGCGCGATCCGGCTCTTCGAGATAACGGCCCATCTGCACGAGCGTTTTTTCCTCGCCGCGAAAATTTACCGTCTGCGCGCCGATGAGCTTTTGATATTGCTGGCACAGCTTGGCGTCTTCGGTTTCCAGCGCCACGTTTTCCGGCCGGAACAGCGTCACATGATTTTTCACATCGCGGTTGAAAACCTCGAAGCGCGCCTTCGGCAAATGATTAAATTCCGGATGGGCGACGTAGATGTTCTCCAACGCAAACTGGCGCGGCTTGAGCTGCGGCTCGACGTGCTCGACAAAATGCAGATACGCCTTCTCCGCGTCCGCATTGTCCGTGTGGCAGGTCATCGCGATGTAGCGGCGCGACGCCTCCTCGTCCAAAGCGGCATTCAGCTCGCTCCAGTCGAGCAGCCAGCGTTCGAGCGCGGCAGCGCTGTTGACCTCGGCGGCGCGCCGTTCCAACTGGTCGAACAGCGGCGCAATTTGCGGCCAGTCGCCGAGATCCAGGTTTTGGGGGACAAACGTGCGCGGCCGGTGGGCGGCCAGTTTTCCAAACGGCAATAAATTCATGCCCTGAGTCTAAACAAAAACCGCCGCGTGAAAACGAATTTCCAATTTCGCTGCAAGATTTACTTGTCTTGGGTTTGATCTAAATTATGGTCAAAACCGTTTGTGCCAAAACCAACCTTCAGCAGCGGGGCGATTTGAATGATGACTTACGCCCAAGCCATCCGGTTTCTCTACGGACTTCGCCTGTTCGGCTCAACATTCGGGCTGGAAGCCACACGCCAGCTGGCCGCACTGACCGGTAATCCGCAGGCAAAACTCCGGTTCATCCATGTCGCCGGCACCAACGGCAAAGGGTCGACCTGCGCGATGCTGGAAAGCATTTATCGCGCGGCGGGATTGCGCGTCGGGCTGTTCACCTCGCCGCATCTGGTGTCGTTTCGCGAGCGGATACAAGTCAACCGGCAGCTGATTCCCGAACCGGAAGTGGTCCGGCTCGTTGCGGAACTGCGCGCCGCCAACCAGGGAAACGAAGCGACGTTGTTTGAATTTGCCACCGTCATGGCGCTGAAATTTTTCGCGGAACAGAAGTGCGACTTGGTCATCTGGGAAACCGGGCTCGGCGGACGGCTCGATGCGACGAACATCATCACGCCGCTGGCCAGCGTCATTACCAACATCGCCTACGACCACCAGCAATGGCTGGGCGACACATTGGAAAAAATCGCCGCCGAAAAAGCCGGCATCATCAAGCCCGGCGTGCCGGTGCTCACGGCGGCGGACGCGCCGGAGGCTTTGCGCGTGATTGAACAGGCGGCTGAACAAAAGGGTGCGGCGCTGACGCGGGTTCAAGCGCCGCCGGCCGCGGGCCGCCCGCCGTGCGCCTCGCTGCCGGGCGAGCATCAAAAACTAAACGCCGCGCTGGCGCTGGCGACGGTGGAAATTTTGCAGAAACAAATGCCGGTTACGCCCGAAAATATTCGCGCTGGCTTGGCCGGGGTCAACTGGCCGGGCCGGCTGCAATTGATCGAAAAACCGGGCGGCCAGAAAATCCTGCTGGACGGGGCGCACAACGTCGCGGGCGCGGAAACGCTGGGAGCGGCCTTAAAAAAACATTTTGCGGATGCCAGACCGGTGCTCATTTTTGGCGCGCTGGTGGACAAAAACTGGCCGGATATCTGCCGGGTTTTGGCGCCGCTGGCGGCGAAAGTTTTCACCGTGCCGGTCGCCAGCGAACGCACGGCCGGGGCGGACGAACTGGCAATGGCCTTCCGTTCCGGAAACCCGGCCGCCGAAGTCGCGGCCAGTGAAAATCTGGCCGCCGCGTTAAACGCTAGCAAAGACGAGCCGTTTATCGTGGTCACCGGCTCGCTGTATCTGGTGGGCGAGGCGCTGGAGCGGCTGGGATTTTTCCCGGCGGACGGCGGCGAACGCGGCCTGAACGAGTGGAATCCGCCTAAAATCCTGCAATAAGCTTCCGGCAAGTTAAGTCGAAGTGAAGCTTATACTTTTCCCGAGGCGTTCCCGCGCGTTGACGCTGGGCGGGATAGTAATTAGAGTTAACCGCATTATGGCTTACGCTGATACTCTGCCGAAGCAACGCGGCTTTGGCGAAACGACCCGCCCCGATGTCTGGTGGCTGCAACCCCTGGTGGTTTTTCTCGGCTTTTCCGCCTTCATCATTTATTCGACGTGGGCGGCGTTTCAAGGCGTCGGCGACCTGCACAACCATGTATGCCGCTATTGGTATGGCGGCTTGCATGGGGAAAATGGCGGGGCCAATTATCTTTCGCCGTTTTACTCGCCGGAATTCTGGGGCACCTCACCGCATGCCCTCGGCACCCTGCCGGCCTGGTGGCCAGGCTGGGCGCCGTTCTCGCCGGCGTTTTTGATTTTGTGGATTCCCGCCGGTTTTCGTTTCACCTGCTATTATTATCGCGGGGCCTATTACAAGGCTTTCTGGGCCGATCCAATCAATTGTGCCGTTGGCGAGCCGCGCAAATCCTTTCTTGGTGAACGTTATTTTCCGCTCATCATTCAAAACATCCATCGCTATTTTTTCTATCTCGCATTTCTGTTCATCATACTGCTCTCGTATGACGCGTGGCTGGGAATGTGGTTCACCGACCTGACCGGCAAGGAACATTTCGGCATCGGTGTGGGCACGATCGTGCTGACGCTGAACGCCGTTTTTCTCGCGTTGTATACTTTTGGCTGCCACTCCCTGCGGCATTTGATCGGCGGCTTTCTGGATTCCAAATCCAAAGCGCCGACGTGCGCCAAAGCTTACAACTGCGTGACCTGTTTGAACATCCGCCACATGATGTGGGCGTGGATCAGTCTGTTCTGGGTCGGTTTCACGGACGTTTATGTCCGGCTGTGCGCAACGGGACATCTCCACGACATGGTGTTCTTCAAATTTTAACCCTGAACTGAAAGATCTTTGTGGCTACCAATTACGAAACTCACGAATTTGACGTGCTGGTGATCGGCGCGGGCGGCGCCGGTTTGCGCGCGGCAATCGAAGCGTCGGCTGCCGGCGTCAAAGTCGGCCTGATCTGCAAATCGCTCCTCGGCAAAGCGCACACCGTCATGGCCGAAGGCGGCATGGCGGCGGCGATGGGCAACGTGGACGACCGCGACAACTGGAAAGTCCATTTCGCCGACACGATGCGCGGCGGTCAATACGTCAACAACTGGCGCATGGCCGAACTGCACGCCAAGGAAGCGCCGGCCCGCGTGCACGAACTTGAAGCGTGGGGCGCAGTCTTTGACCGCACGAAGGAAGGAAAAATTTCGCAGCGCAATTTCGGCGGCCACCGCTTTCCGCGCTTGGCGCACGTCGGCGACCGCACGGGCCTGGAATTGATTCGCACGCTGCAGGATCACGGCATTCATCAGGGCATCACCGTGTTCATGGAATACACCATCGTCTCGCTGCTGAAGGACGGTGACCGCGTGGTTGGCGCATTTGGCTACGACCGCGAGCGCGGACGTTTCCGCATTTTCAAAGCGAAGGCCGTCGTGGTTTGCACCGGCGGCTTGGGCCGCGCCTATCGCGTCACGAGCAATTCCTGGGAAGGCACCGGCGACGGCGTTTCGCTGGCGTATCATGCGGGCGCGGAGCTGCTCGACATGGAGTTCATCCAATTTCATCCGACCGGCATGATCTGGCCGCCGAGCGTCATGGGCATTCTCGTGACCGAGAGCGTGCGCGGCGAGGGCGGAGTATTGCGCAACAAGGACGGCAAGCGCTTCATGTATGACGACATTCCGGACAATTACAAGTCGCAGACCTCGATGGACCCCGAAGAAGGCTGGCGCTACACGCAGAACGACAAGAATGCCAAGCGACCGCCGGAGCTGCTGACGCGCGATCATGTCGCCCGCTGCATCAATCGCGAAGTCAAAGCCGGCCGCGGCAGCCCGCACGGCGGCGTGTTTCTCGACATTTCCTGGATCAAGGAAAAAATTCCGAACGCGGCGGAGCACATTAAACGCAAGCTGCCCTCGATGTACCATCAGTTCATGCAGCTCGCGAATCTCGACATCACGAAAGAGCCGATGGAGATTGGCCCGACCACGCATTATGCGATGGGCGGCATCCGCGTGAACGGCGACACGCAGGCGACGAACATTCCCGGCCTATTTGCGGCGGGCGAATGCGCTGCCGGGCTGCACGGCGCAAATCGGCTCGGCGGCAATTCGCTTTCCGACCTCATCGTCTTCGGCAAGCGCGCGGGCGAATATGCGGCGAAATTCGCCCAAGAAAATCCCGCGGGCACAGTCAGCGAGGCACAAATCGAAGCGGCCTACCGCGAAGCGATGGAACCGTTTGAACGTTCGGCCGGCGGGGGCAGCGAAGGACCTTATCATGTGCAAGCCGATTTGCAGAACATGATGCAAGCGAACGTCGGCATTGTGCGTTTGCAGAAGGAAATGGAGTTCGCGCTCGACGGCATCCAGAAGCTTAAGGCGCGCGCGGCGAAAGTCGCCGTGCAAGGCCACCTGGAATACAACCCCGGCTGGCACACGGCCATTGATTTGAAACATCTGCTTACGGTTTCCGAAGCCATTACGCTCGGCTCGCTCGACCGCAAAGAAAGTCGCGGCGGCCATTTCCGGGAGGACTTTCCGAACAAGGATCCCGAGGCGCAGAAATATAACTCCGTCATCGCCAAGGCGGCGGACGGCTCCATGAAACTGCGGCGCGAACCGATTCCAGCGATCCGGGAAGATTTGAAACAAGTCATCGAGGAGATGAAGAACTAACCCATTCACGCGATGAACAAGCAAGTCACTTTCAAAATCTGGCGCACGGATGAAAACGGCGGCGGCAAGCTGGTGGATTACACCACCGAGATCACCGAAGGTCTCGTGGTGCTCGACGTCATCCACAAAATCCAGAAAGAGCAGGCCAATGACCTGGCCGTCCGCTGGAATTGCAAGGCCGGCAAATGCGGCTCCTGCTCCGCCGAAGTCAACGGCATGCCCAAGCTCATGTGCATGACGCGCATGGACACGCTGGACATCACCAAACCGATCAGCATCGAGCCGATGCGCGCATTTCCGAGCATCCGCGATTTGGCCACCGATGTGTCGTGGAATTTCCGCGTCAAAACCAAGATCAAGAAATTCAATCCGCGCAAGCCCGACGCCGCCGATGGCACTTGGCGCATGATGCAGGAAGACGTGGATCGCGTGCAGGAATTCCGCAAGTGCATCGAATGCTTTTTGTGCCAGGATGTCTGCCACGTTTTGCGCGACCATCACAAGCACGAGGAATTCATCGGCCCGCGCTTCCTCGTCTATACTGCCGCGCTGGAAATGCACCCGCTCGACACCGAGGATCGTTTGCCGGAATTGAAGCAGGCGCAGGGCATCGGTTTTTGCAACATCACCAAGTGCTGCACCAAGGTCTGCCCCGAACACATTGCGATCACGGATAACGCCATCATCCCGTTGAAGGAGCGCGTGGTGGATGAATTTTACGATCCATTTGGCTGGCTCTGGAAAAAGATCCGACCGCAAGGCTGAAAATGCTTTTGCTTCAGACGGCGTTCCCCGACGTTTTTGGCCTCGCCAGTTCGGGTGATTCGCCGCCAGATTTTTCCAAATACAATTGAAAAAATCACTTGGCATCAGATGGTTCAATACCATTAAAATGCCGGCATAACCTTTTTATGAACAAATACCTGACTCTCGGCAAATTCTCCTTCGGCATGGGCGACCGGTTTGCCCATCAAGGCAAAGCCCAATTGCAAGCCTGCGTGAAGGCCACGGAACTCGGCGCGGAATTCATTCCCGTCTGGAACAAGTCCAACCGCGAACATACTTTCATCGGCACCGAGCCAGCCAGCCTGCGCGCGGAAGCCGATGCCGCTGTGAAGGCGCTCGGCTGGAAGAAACCGTATCATGTGGACGCCGATCATATCCGCCTCGAAACGGTGGATCGCTTCATCGCGCCGTCGGATTTCTTCACGATTGACGTGGCGGATTCCATCGCCAAGCCCGCCGCCGCGGCGGATGTGAGGGCGTTTGTGGATCGCCATCCGGAACTCGCGGGCCAGCTTTCCATTCCGCAGATTGACCGGCCGTTGGCCATCACCCGCGCTGAAGTTGAGCGCGTGGCGAACAAATTTTTGCTTGCGGTGCAGGACGCCGGGAAAATCTACCGCCACATCGTCAAAGCCAAGGGCGCGGAAAATTTCATCACCGAAGTCTCGATGGATGAAACCGACAGCCCGCAGACACCGCCGGAACTGCTCATCATTCTCGCCGCGCTGGCGGACGAAAAAATCCCGCTCCAGACCATCGCGCCCAAGTTCACCGGCCGGTTCAACAAGGGGGTGGATTACGTCGGCGACATCAGGCAGTTTGAGCAGGAATTCAACGAAGATCTCGCGGTCATTGCCTTCGCGATCCAGAAATATGGTTTGCCGCCGTCACTCAAGTTGAGCGTGCATTCCGGCAGCGACAAATTTTCGATTTACGAGCCGATGCGCAAGGCGCTGAAGAAATTCGGCGCGGGCGTCCACATCAAAACCGCCGGCACGACGTGGCTGGAAGAACTCATCGGCCTCGCGGAAGCGGGCGGCGACGGGCTGGAAATCGCCAAGGAGATTTACGCCTATGCGATGGAGCACGTGGACGAATTTTGCGCGCCGTATGCCAGCGTAATTGACATAGATAAGAAGCAGCTGCCGCCGGCCTCCGTCGTGAACGGCTGGAGTTCCAAACAGTTCACCGATGCGCTGCGCCACGACCAGAAAAATCCGGCGTTCAATCCGAGCTTCCGCCAGTTGCTACATGTCAGCTTCAAGGTGGCAGCCAAGAAAGGCGATCGCTATCTGAACGCGCTTAAGAAGCACGAGGCGATCATCGCCAAAAACGTGACGGAAAATCTTTTCGAGCGGCATATGAGACCGCTGTTGCTCGGCAAGTAAGCTGAACCAACTTCAACACGGCCTTCGGCAACGAAGGCCGTTTTTATTTTGGCTCGACATGAATTCGTTTCCAATCCGGTTTGTTTTCGCAGTCGACAGGCCGCATTTTTCCCCGGCAACGGCATCAATCCGGCCGGGCCGGTACGGTGGCGGTGTAGAGGAGGTGGCCCTGATTGTCAATCATGCGCACGACCATGCGGTCGGGCTGCAAGGAAACAGTGGTGAAGCCGGAACGGGATTTGGAAAATCTGGTGAAGAGGGTATCCCGGGTGGGACGAACCTGCGAGCCGGCACCGGAACAAAACAGGTTGAGCTGGTTTGCCACGAGATGTTGGAGATCATGGTCGTGGCCGTTGAACCAAGCCTGCACCTTGTATTCGTGCAGCAGCGGCAAAATGTTTTCGATGAGTTCGGTGGTGTCGCCATGTTCGCCGCCGGAATAAATGGGGTGGTGGCCGATGACGATTTTCCACCTGGCTGGCGAGGCCGCGAGCGCATGCTTGAACCAATCAAGTTGTTTATTCACGTCTTGAGTGGCGACGTGCGGGCGGGTCTTGCCTTCGTGCCAGTAGCTTTTAATCATCGGCGTCGTGTCGAGGTAGAAAAAGTCAGCCGTCGTACCGGCGTCAAGCTGATGGGATTGGAGAAAGTAACGGCCCGGCATGTTCCAGCGGGGATGGGTGCGGGCATAGTCCAATTGGGCGTCACAGTTGCCGTGATAATCGTGATTGCCGAGAATGACCCGCCACGGAATCTGCAGAGCCGGATCGCGATAGACATTTTCAAAGGAAGTCCGCCATTGCGGGTCGGTGGCCGAGGCGACGCCGTCCTCATAAAAGTTGTCGCCCACGGAGATGATGAAGCGGGCGTCCATTGCTTGCACGGCCAAGGCCATTTGCGCGGCGACTTCGGTTTGGTCGCGTTCACCGTTTCGTCCCCAGTCGCCGAAGATGACGAAGTTGAGACCCTGGTTGGATCGGGGGCGGCTCGCCTCATCGGCCAGAAGGCTGCCGGCGAGGAACGGGCTGGCGGCGGCGGCCTGCGTCGCCACAAAAAGAGTACGGACAAATGCGCGCCGGGTTTGTTTCATATTGCCGCCATTGAGCCAGAGAGTCCGGCCGAGTCAAGCGTGCTGGTCAATCGTCATCAAATTTTTACAAACGGTTTCGGAGTGGGCAATTAATTCGTGGAGACGGACGGTTCGCGCCCGCTTCCAGCCACCTTCGCCACGTGCTTGATTTCTTGCCCCAACAACTCCTGCGCTTGGTTCACATCATCGGTGCCCAAGCTTTTCCAATGTGTCCGGCCAGCAGATTTGAAAACGGCGTAAATTGCGCCAATTTTTCTCATCCGAAACAGCCCATATCCCGCTCTCCGAAAACGCTTGGATTTACGCATTTTTGCCCGGCCGGTTAGAGTGGCGGTTAGATTCTCCGCACTTTTGACTTTCCCCTGACCATCAAGCCCTATATTTTGTTGAGGTTGCGCATATGGTGGAATTGGCAGACACGCTACTTTGAGGTGGTAGTGCCGCAAGGCATGCAGGTTCAAGTCCTGCTATGCGCACCACTTTTCCTCAGGAAAATGATGGTTTCCTTGACTCCCGCACAGATTCCGCACAAATTGTGCCGGAATCTGAACCGCCCAAAATGAAGTTTCCGAAGGTCATTCGCCACCGGAAAGCCGAAGTCACAATCTACGGCAAAAAGAAAAATTATCCCTTTTACCGGATCGCTTACCGGGCAGACGGCAAGCGTCATTTGGTAAATTTTTCCAAATATGGTGCCGCCCTGGCAGCGGCGGGGAAAAAGGCAAAAGAATTGGCTGAAGGCAATCCCGCCGCTGCTTTGACTGCGGCTCAAGCGCGAGATGCACTCACAGCTTTTCAAATACTGGAATCATATCGGCAGCAAGGACAACGCCTTTCACTTTCAACGGTCGTCTCTGAATTTATCGAGTTGTCCAAAAAATTAGGGAATCGGTCATTGCGTGAAGCTGTTGATGGCTTCATTAAAACCGTCGCGACCGTTACGCGCATCGACATTCACGAAGCAGTAAAAGAATTTTTGAAAGCGGGAGATGATCTCGCTATAGCCAACCATGGCCAACGAGCACAACTTTCGTCTAAATATACCTACAACCGCCGGCGTCAACTTGAGAAATTCGCCTCCGCTTTTCCCGGTTATGCCGTCTGTGACCTGACAAAAGCACATTTGGATCAATTCATTGAAGCGCTAGGAAAATTAAAATCCAAATCCCGAAATCAGCGCAAAGCTGTTTCTGCCAAGAGTCGCAATCATTACCGTGCCTTTATCAGGCAATTTCTTTCGTGGGCAGTTCGTAAAGATTATCTGCCCCTGACGCATCGCTTGGCCGAGGCGGATGGCCTGCGAACCGAAAATTCAAATAATTCAGAGACCACTTTTTATTCACCTGCCGAATTTCAGGCATTGCTGAATTCCTCAAAAGATGATTTAGCATCCTTACGACCGATTGTTGCAATTGGGGGTTTGGCTGGACTACGCACCGCAGAATTGCTGCGTTTGGACTGGGCAGACATATGGCGAATACCGGGTCATATTGAAATCACCGCCGGCAAAAGCAAGACACGTCAGCGCCGACTTGTCGAGATTTGTTCAGCGTTGAAACAATTGCTTGAAAGTTATCGTGAAAAAAAATACGGACTTTTGTGGGAAGGGCATGAAGTGACATTTCAACAAAAAAATGTGGAACTTTGTGAGGCCGCCAAAGTTGAAGAAAAATCTGTGGCAAGAAAGCATAACGGATTGCGCCACGCTTTTTGTACCTACCATTACGCCCTGCACGCGAATGAAAACCTGACCGCACAACAGGCTGGAAATTCGCCAGCCATGATACACCAGCACTACAAGGGTTTGGCAACAAAGGCTGATGCTGAAAAATGGTTTGCTGTGATGCCTCCGAAAATTGCCTGAACAGTGCGCCATCTCCAACGAAAAAGGCACCCTGAATCCGGAACGATCAGAGTGCCTTTGTAGAAAACCGCAGAAATTATTTCTTCACACCAAGATCGCGTCTTTAGCAGCTTTGGCGACCCTAAACTTCACGACCTTTTTGGCCTTAATCTGGATCGTTTCACCAGTTGCAGGATTACGGCCGACCCTAGCTTTGCGATTGACCAGAACGAGCTTGCCGAGACCTGGAATGGTGAACGAATCCTTGGCGTGTTTGTAGGCTAGCGCAGCGAGTTGTTCCAGAATTTCGACGGCTTGCTTTTTGGTGAGGCTGTTTTTGTCAGCGATTTCAGAGACGATTTGGGATTTGGTCAGAGCTTTGGCCATATTTTTATAGTGTGTTGTTGTTTGATGTTTGCCGAACCCCTATTAAATATGGATGGAAATGACTCAACAAGATAAAACTGCTGATTTTGTTGAGGGAATTGCGTTTTTTTCTTAACCCATTGACATCCTCGGAAACAGGACGATGTTGCTTTGGCTGGTGTGGACGTGAGTGCAGTTGACGGTTGCAGACAGTTCGGTGTTTGGAGTCGGTCAGTGGTAGATACGCCCACGCCAGCCATTCTTCATTTTCAGCCCCGGCTTTACATTCTAGGTGCATTCGGCGAAAACATTGGCCAGCCGATGAAATCCCCGCGCCGTGCAAACCAGCAAAATCTCTTGGCAATTGATGCTGTGTCGTCATCTGCTTCTGCAAGGAAAGTGGTTTCGGAAAACGCTGCGCAAATTCCGTTTGGCCTGGGCGCGGAGAAATGGGAACAGCACTTCAATGATTTGCAGGAGTTTTATCGAATTCACGGCCATTTAAATGTTCCCGTCGTATACCGCAAAAATCCTGGTCTCGGTTCTTGGGTAAATGGGCAACGGGTAAAAAAGAGGCAGGGCAAATTGCTTTCTTATAGGAAAAAACGTTTGGAGAATCTGGGGTTTTCTTGGGCTTGCGGAACAGCTTGAGCTTAAATATGACCGTTGTAATCTTGTCAGCAATGTTTAGGGATTCCTGGATTTAATTATGAAAATTGAACTGCGGGGCGTGTTGAAATCCTACCGTTCCACCCATGCGCTGGATCACGTCTCGCTGGTTGCCGAGTCCGGTCAGATCATCACTCTTTTGGGACCCAATGGGGAACGTGCAACAATGATCTGCAAACAGGTTCGTGGTTCCAAAATTAGCGTTGGTTCCGGCGGCGTTGTAATAAATGATGCAGTTGTAGGCGTAGCCGTAGGGCGACAGACTCAGGCCATTCAAATAAACGCCACCAAAGAATGAAGCTACATTGCTGACAACAGTGCAATTCACTAGCCCTGTGGCATCATAAACGCCGCCGCCTTCATAGGCCTTGTTATTGGCAATCAAACAGTTGGTCGCCGAGCATAAATAAATGCCTCCACCAGCACCGGGAACAACGCTGGAAACTCCAGGGTTGAAATTCGGGCTGATGTTGGTTTCCGCATAGTTACCGGCTACCAAACAGCCGAACAGTTGAGAGTCATACGCTCCTCCACCGCTGGTCGCAACATTGTTGGAAATGATGCAATTGATCAGATGGCAGCCATAGGCACCGCCACCGTTGCCAAGAGCTACATTGGCCATAAGGATGCAATTGGATAGCGTAGACGAATTGCCACCGATTAGCACCGTCCCTTCTGCGCCGCCACCATGAAGATCGTTCGTGACCGTGACAAAGCCGCGAATACTTTGAGTGGTTGTGATATAGCCAGCTTGGCCATTCATCAATGTAAAACCACTGAGGGTCGCGCCATTCGTCAAATATGCACAGCGATAACCCCCATTCCCGCTTATTAGCGTTAAGGCTGGACCATTGATGCTCTGAACGGTCAACGCTTTGTTCAATACCAAGCGATTTGTGCTTGGCGCTGTCTTTGGTTGAAGACCAGAGGACAAGGCATCTTGATTGACGCGATAGCCACTCTGGTAAACTCCATCATTGACCAAAACCAAGTCGCCGTTAGTCGCAGCGTCCACGGCGTCCTGAATGTTGTTTGCAGCGGTGGATATATTTGCATACGGAGGCAAGGGATTGGAACTGTTGAGATCTACGTAAAACGTCGATGCTGTTGCTTCAACGCAAAGCAACACCAACACAGATGCGATGAAAATGACCGTCCTTAAATTCATCGGATTACATATTTGAGGCAAGCCTACGACCATTTGTCATGCGTAGCAACAGTAATAAAAAGCGCATCACAAACCACAAAACAGCATGGCTAAACAAAGGGATTAGAGGCCTGCACCGTCCACCGCCACCGCAACCAGTTCACCTAGTCATAGCAGCGGCAGATGTTGTGGAGATAGTAAACGGCGTGCGGCTAAAAAAAGGCTCCTCAAACGAAGAGCCTTGTGATTGTTCAATTCCACATCGACATCAAATCCTGCGCTACGGTAAACGCTCTGGCTTTGGTCTGATACGAGCTGCCATACCACGAAGAAACAAGCCGCTGATTCTCGTTTTGCCTAGATTTCCGATGGTCAACCCATTCTGTGACGCCATTAAAAGCTGCCCAAAGACTACCAGCAACCCCAGGCTCGCGATTTCCCCTACCCTGATCAAAGAAGAATTCACTCCAACTCCGATCCCGCTTCACCAACTCCATCTTTTCCACTTCCTTAACTTCAGGATAAACAGTGCTCAAATATTCACTGAGCCGGTTTGAATCCATTTTGACCCGAGACATGGCCTGAAACGTCTCTTCCATCGCATCAAAGCGCTCGTTTATCAGACCCAGCATTTGATGAGCACTTTCGAGTTTAGAGCGAACGTCGGCATGGTGAACAACGCGATAGGCCTGTCCATCACTCAAAGCAATGGTCAGCGTATTTTGGCACACGACTCTGACTGGTGTGAACTTGATTTGCACCGAACTCTTGCCGTCATGTGAATTTGAGAGGAGCAGATATTTTTCAGTGATGTCATCTTTTGCTACCCTGATATGACCGGGGAGCTTGGCCAGAATCCACACCCTTTCCCCCAATCCAAGAGCGCCGGCAGTGTGATAAACCGCTGCGTTTTGACCGACAATTGGATCGAAGAATTTAAAAGCATCCTTGTTCTGCAAAGGTGTGTAATCTTTGCCAACTACGCCTAAAACCGGATCAGTTTTTTGCACTAGATTACCAGTTTTACGGACAACAGCGAATTTGTCTGGAACAAGGATGCGTTTAGATCCGGCGAAGAGAGGCAGCTTGATGACGGGCCAGTCGAGTTGTGCTGCCTCAATTGCTTCCTGGGCCGTAGCTGGTTGATTCAGTTTTACACCCAGACCATGCCAGGGAACTTCATTGATATAAAACATCGAAGCCTGACCATTTTGAACGAGTAGATTGTGAGCCATATATTTTTTCCTTTGGTTGTTTGGTTGAAATGAAAAAGGCGCAGAGGGTTTAATCTCTGCGCCTAGTTCGGGTTGATTTTGTGTTTACGGTTTCTTGATGACTTGTTGGATGATTTTAGCGAGTTGTAGTGATTGTGGTGTTAGTTTATTTTGACCGGCTACCCATACCGGCATTACCAGCATCGATTGCAAGATGCTGTTTGCATTCTGGGCATTCGAACTTGATGTCTGCCATAAACACTGAGATTGCTACAGCCATTTTTACACCCTTCAAAACCGTTCGTAAAGCAAAATATCCCACTTGTGGGACACGTTCAGCGTCAAGATTCCGGTCATGGCAGATCGACTGGCAAAGCAACTCGCTCAATTCCTCCGCAAACGCAGGGGTGACCTCACTTTCCAGCAATTCTCCCGCAAAACCGGCATCAGCGATTCGACCCTGCACCGCCTAGAACTAGCTGATCAGAACGTGACTTTGAAGACTTTGGAACAGCTTTGTGACCGACTGAAATGTAGCGTATCGGATGTTTTTGGAGAGTGATTGTGTTTCACCAGTTCCGCCGCCGTTAGGTAGCTAAAAACCTGGATTTAATCACCCCCACACCCACCATCACCGCAACCCTGACCCCGAAAGGCCAAGACCACGATGACAGCGGGGTGAGGGAGAGCTAGGGTTCAATTCCGGCGCAAACTTTTACAGGCCAGCTTTTCTCTATTACAGTTCAGGTTGTTCTTCCATTTCGGCAATTTCCTAATCTCGACCAAAATATCAGGACCGAAATGCTCCAAGATTTTCATGGCCAATCTCTCCTTAAAATATCTGATCGTTGACGGATCCAGACCTAAACTTCGCCCAACTTCAGACGCATTAAAACCAGTCAACAACCCTTCGACCACAGCTTTTTCATGGTCCGATAAACTAGCCAAAAACGATTGCCAGTCCATTTTCCTAGCCGCTTTTTGTCCCGGGTCTTCATCGTCAAAACTCAAAACATCATTGACCGTGAATTCCTCTCCCAACTCCGATACTTCATGCACTGGTTCATCAAAGCTCGTGGTATGACTTCGGCCATTGAGTTGTGTAGCTGATCCCAGGACATCCGCATTTGAATTTCCATGAGACCGCCTACCCGACTTCATGTGCAGGATAGTGTAGTAGGCGATGTTGCCAGAAGTGACTTTCTTCTTAGCTTTTTCAGCGTTTTCTAGGAGTCGCGCAGCCATACAAATTGAATCTTGGACCAGCTCTTCAGCATCTTCAGACCCGATTAGATTGACGTTTCTGGGTATGGCTGATCTGAGGCGGGGGACAACTTCTTCTTGCAGTATCCAACCAGCTTGCGGGGACATATAATTTCCTTTGGTAAGGGATTGAAGAAACGAAAATGCCCCACTGATTTTGTCAGAGGGGCGGATTCGGAGGTGAGAAATCGATTCAACTAAAGCTAAACCGTCACCCTAATTATTATCCCACTTTTATTGGGGATTCTGTGGGTGGGGGGGGATGGCAAACGTAACAGTAAGACAGGTGCGTAAGGATAGGGCTTACATTTTGCTCTTTCCTTAAGATCAGACCAGTGCTTTAATACCTGCATGAGTATCTTAAATCTGACCTCAAACCAACTACGGGAAGCTGCTGATCTGATAGAAAAGATCGCCAAGCTTCAATCTCAACTCGCTGCTATTTCTGGAACCGAAGCAGAAGTCCTAGTCAAAGGCACTGAACCGGCTAAACGTAAAATCAGCCTAACTCACCTAGCCAAAATCAAGGCTGCACAAAAGAAGCGCTGGGCCAAGTTTCAA
>Ga0302277_1000031_pt1 | contig 131028 bp, 179 predicted proteins | sample III_Bog_N3_1_FD_198759 | JGI IMG/M metagenome (GOLD analysis project Ga0302277, IMG submission 198759) | Peat permafrost microbial communities from Stordalen Mire near Abisko, Sweden - III_Bog_N3_1 | ecosystem: Environmental > Terrestrial > Soil > Wetlands > Peat | place: Sweden: Abisko... | reverse complement strand
GCAAGTAATTTACAGGCATGTATAGATAACTGGAGTATGAGAACAAATAAGTATACACAGCAGTCATTAGCAGACTATATAAATAGTAAGGATTATGCAGGATGTAAAGCAAAAATAATAAAATCGTAAGTTATGATAATAACAGATGAAATAATTACAAAAGCAGGAGAGTTAGAAGAAACTTTTCACGCACAAATAAATCAGATAATAGAGAAAGGAAGTAGTACTGTTAGTTATGAAAGTATGAGATCAGCAGTAGTTAATCTCAAATTAGCTGAACTGGAGTTACGTATAGAGAAACTGGAAAATGGTAAAGTAGATAAACTTTCCCCCTCAGAAGCAAGTGAACTTTTAAAAGATATTAAATAACAATCAAAAAATCAAAAACAATGTTAAAAACACCAAGTACACAGCAATTAGTAGAAGTAGCTAATGAAGGACTCGTAGCACTTTTAGACCAAAATGTATTAATCTTTTGTTTTAACTATTTCTATTATGGTAAATTAGTAGGAGTAAATGATAGTTGTATAAAACTGCAAAATGTATATCAGGTATTTGAAACTGGTGCGTTTAGTGATAGTAAGTACAAAGATGCTCAAAAGTTAGCAGAAGAATGGTATATACAGATATCAGCAATTGAAAGTTTTGGTAAATCGTTTAAGGTTACTTCTCTTTAAAACTAATTTTATGCAAATAGCAAGTAGGCCACATGCAAATAGATATAGGTCAAGGTCATGGTCAGGGTCAGGGTCAAGGTCAAGGTCATGGTCATGGTCAAGGTCAGGGTCATGGTCATGGTCATGGTCAAGGTCAGGGTCATGGTCATGGTCAGGGTCAGGGTCAGGGTCAAGGTCATGGTCATGGTCAGGGTCAGGGTCAAGGTCAGGGTCAAGGTCAGTATAAAAAATTTCTATAAACCCTATCACTTATTGATTAAATCGTACACAAAATGAACTTAATAGATATAAACGAATCGCAAATTAAAGCTTTAAGTAAAGTTTCTCTTAACCTCACACACTTTTGGTTACTACACCTACTCTCGGGGGTAGATACAGTAGTATATATCCCCCAGATAAGAGAAAGAAAGTTATTAGAAGATAGAGGGTTAATTAGTAAGAAAGGTATCCTACCAGCAGGGGAAGCGTTTTATAAACAGATATGTGATACTAAGTTAGAAACCCCCGTGAGTAAGAAAGTGAAGGAAGAGGCAATAGATAATGGTTTTAGTGAGTTCTGGAATAGTTATCCAGCAAGTGCTAACTTCTCATATCGGGGAATGACATTCAAGTCAGAGAGAGCCTTAAGAAGCAATAAGCAAGTATGTGAGATGCTATACAACGCAGCTATCTCTAAAGGGGAAGTAACCAAAGAACAGATACTGGCAGCACTTAAATACCAGGTACGGGAAGCAAAAGAAGCAAGTTTTAAAACAGGTACAAATAAGCTACAGTTCTTCCCTGGGGTAGAACCCTATTTGAGACAAGAAAAGTATATGGCTTTCATAGAAGTAGCTACAGAACATTCAGATGAACAACCAAGTGATTCTTGTTGGGCATAGTTAAACCAAAAAAATAACAAAATGGATATAGCAATAATAGCACAGGAGAAAATAAATAAACTTGTGTCAGATGGTTCAATAGACACCATGATAGAAACACAGATAAAGAAAACACTGGAATCAACAATAAGTGATGTATTCAGGGAATATAGTGATTTTGGTAAGGATTTGAAAAAGGTAATCAGCGATAAGTTAAAAGTTAACCTTGAACAAATTGATATTCCCCTATACAGCAATAAAATAATGCAGGTTATAAAAACTACATTGGTGGCAACTGCATTAGAACCATCCATAAAAAGGATACAGGAATCAGTAAATAGTTGTCTTAATCAAATAGAAAAGAAGAACTGGAAATTGTCAGAGATCATACGAAAATATCTAAATGACAATTATGGAAATGAAGATGCTACCTATGAAACAACAGAACCTGAATATAGTAGTTTCTGGGTCAATATAGGGAATAAAAAAGCATCATACAGTTATGGTACTAAAAATGATAAAGATCTACGGTTAATAGTAGACAGCAAGACAAATGTGATCAGGAATGTATGGTATCAAAATAAGCCCCTGAATGGTTTAAAAGTAGATAGGTTATACAATTTTGAAATGTTCCTAATGGGGTTATGGATAAATGAATGTGTACTGGAAATAGATGAAGATGAATCCGATGAAGCCTGTATAAGAGAAAATGAATGTCACTGTTAAAAATCAAAAATTATGTACATAGTAATAGAATGTTGGCCTGATGCAGAACATGCAGAAATAGTAAGTGTACCAGAAACAGGTTGGAACAAAACATTTGATACAAGAGAGGAAGCACAAGAAGAAGTTGATGATTGTCAAAATGGAATAATAATAGAGATATGAGTTTAAGCTCCGAGTTAGATCATCAAATACAAGTAGCAAGGAAAGGTAAATCAGGAGTAATCCCTGTAGCATACAATCGTGTAAAAGATTATATAGACATTGCTAAAAACACACTCTATAGTATAGCTGGAGAAACAGGTGTAGGTAAAAGCACCCTTGCTGTTGATATGTTCCTAGTAAATCCGATTATGTGGTATCTGGCTAATAAAAACGACAATATCAAACTATCGGTTATCTATCTGTCAATGGAGCGAAAGTTGTATATGATGACCAGCCGAATTATCAGCAGATTGATCTATGAGGAACAAGGTATAGAAATTCCCCCGAAGAAGATATTGGGCCGTAATGGGGGGTATCAATTAACAGATAGTGAATATGCCTTAGTACAAGAGTATTACAAACGAATAGATGAATGGGAAAAGGACGATGTGTTGATATGTCAGGAAGGTTCAAAGAATAGTACCGGGATAAGTATGTTCCTGGAAGAGTTTGCTAAGAGAAATGGTAAAATAACACTAAAGGATAAAGAAGATAAGAGTTATGAGAACATCCTGGCAAAACCAAAAACATACGAACCAACTCACCCAAATCATATAGTAATTATCATCACTGATCATATAGGTATCTTAACCCCGGAAGACAAGGGTGCAAAAACAAAGAGTACTATAGATGTATTCAGTAGGGTAATGAGGGAAGCAAGGGATGTATATGGGTTTTCCCCGGTAATAGTGCAACAGATGAATAGAAACCTCTCAGATGTACATAGACATAAAATGGGGGAACTAAAACCTAAGTTGAGCGACATCGCCGATAGTTCAAACACTAGTCATGATTCCGATGTAGTCATTATTCTACATGACCCCTTGAGGCATAATGGGGAAGTTAGAGAAGCAGGTTTTGATGTTAAACGATTTAAGGATAAATTTCACAGGAATTTTTATAGATCATTGCACATAGTTAAGAACAGTTTTGAGGCTTCTGACGTACCTTTCCCAATGGGCTTTCATCCAATTTACGGTATGTTAGCCACACTACCTCGAGGGGATAAAATTACGGAAGATATCTACAGAGAAGTATTATCAGGTCAGTACTTTCTTAGTAATGGGGATAGTCAAGAGAACATCGAAGAACAAGTTAAAAAACCATTTAAGTTTGGACAAAAATAAATAAGTTATGATAGAAAATCCTACAGAAAAACAATTAGAATCAGTACTACAAAAATTAAAAGATGCTGATCCACAATTCGATTTAAACATTGAATTTGGCAGATTGCTGATGATACATATCAATGATTTTACCCCTGAACAAAGGAATAGATATGATGAACTAAAAGTAATTTTAAAACAAAATTATGGAACAACAAAATGATAATGCCCCCGAGACACAGAAAAGTTATGTGCAGGAATTTTTAGAACAAGTTAAAGATACAGATGGTAATTATCAAAAACTGTTTGCAGAAGATTGTATAGAAAGATATATGACAAGTACTGACTTTCAAGGTTTCTGTAAAGAACTGGAAGCACTACAAAATATGAGAGATGCACTAGGTGACTATCTAAAGTATTTAGAAACTAAACATGAACAGTAATGGGATACAGTACACAGTTTAAAGGAGAGTTGCAATTTACAAAAGAATTAAAAGCAACAGAGTTAGCTAAGATAAAAAGTTTCTTAGGAGAAGATTGTAGAGATCATCCTGAATGGGGAAGAACCGATCTTACCTATATCGACCTGGAGTTATTGGATAATTTTTCAGGTCTACAATGGGATGGTGCAGAAAAAACATATGACTTAATAGAAAAAGTAAACCTGATAATACATGAGATGCAAAAAGACTTTCCCGATTTTGGCCTACAGGGAGAATTGTTAGCTCAGGGGGAAAGTATAAATGATAGGTGGATACTAAACATAGAAAATAATGTAGCAGTAGAAAGGAGACTAGCGGTGACTGGTAATAAAGTTACATGCCCTCATTGTGGAAAAGAATTCATCTTAGAAGAAAGTAAAAACAACTAAATAAATTATATGGAACAACAAGAAAAGAAAAAAGATGAGATCGTATTACCAACAGTTTCCCAAAAAGCAAAAACTGTAAATGCTAAAACAATGTGCATATATGGAAAGCCTAAAGTGGGTAAGACTACTGCCTTATCACAGTTAAAGAACTGTTTGATAATTGATACAGAAAAAGGTACTGCATTTATTGATGGTATAATAATGTCCCCTCCAGAAGATGCTGGTCCAGTTACCAGGTTTAATTGGTTAAAGGATGTAGCAAAGAAAATAAAAGAAGCCGGACGACCTTATGATTTTGTAGCAATTGACACATTATCACAATTGGATTCTGATTCAGAATGGGCAGGAACATTTCGGTTCATGAATAGTATAGCAGGAAAAAACTTCAATAGAGATAGTGCTGGGAATAAATTAAAACCGACAGATTCAAGTTATGAAAGTGTACTATCTCTCCCGAATGGTTATGGGTATAGATGGAGTCGCGATGAGATAATGGACCTATATGATGAGCTAAAAGACTTGGGTAAAATCTGTACAATCTTTGTATGTCACGTAGCTGATAAGATGGTAGCCAATAAAGGAAATGAGCAGGTTATGGTAAAGGATTTAGCACTAACGGGGAAAGTGCGTGATCTGATACCAAGGTTGGTAGATGCTATAGGTAATGTATGGAATGAAGATGGTAAGCTAATGATCTCATTTGTTGGAGATAATGAGAAGATTGGAGGCGTTCGTGCTAAACATTTACTAGGGTACAATAAAGAATTAATTTGGGACGAGATTTTTATAAAAGAATAATAAATAGAAACAATTAACTAACAACTAAACAAAAACTAATATGAAACTAGGAGAAAAGAAAGAGTTTGATAGAAAATTATATACAGGATTTGCTCTTGTCGAGGTTGTGGCTATAAATCCCACAAGGGAATCCTTAGCAAAAATTAAGGGCTATGAGATCAAACCCCCGGAAGAAGGTAAGAGTGCCCCTACTGAATTTGTATACGAAGGTATTGCAGATGGTAATGACTTTTTAGATATAGTATTCTATCTAAAGGTACTTAACCATGATGATAAACCAATTATGCCTGTGAGGTTCAGGCTAATAGATAAAGATGTAACATCAGAAAAAGATGAGAATGGTGTAAAGACAATTAAGTACCAATGGGTAAACGCTCAGGGTGGAAGTACGTGGGTAGATGAAGAAAAGAACCTGCTGGAAAAATTTAAAAAAGTACAGGTAAAAGGACAGAACATAGCAGATAGAGTTTATCGTCTTGCTATTCAGGGGGAAGCTAATTTTTATGGGTTCCTTCAGGCATGGTTGGATAAAGGGGTTGCGTTCTTTGGTGAGGCATCTGTAGATACGAATATCTTGATCGATAAGAAAAAAGCCTTGCGTAACATAGACATATACATAAAAAATGAACTTAAACCACTATTGGGGAGTGAACAAGTTGGTAAATTCAACGCATTGGCGATGGTTAATATCTCTGAGAAAGATGGTAAGATAAACCATTTCCAAAATGTCTATAACAACTTCTGGCCTGAATGGAAGTTTAAGTCAATGGTAACATCTGTTAATACAGGAGACTGGAACATCAATGCTGATACTATTAAGAGTTATGAGTATCTTACTAAGGCATTGAAAAAGAGTGCTTACTCTTTAGGGTGGATAAAATTGTTTAACCCTGACGAACATCTTTCTGCAACTAATGAAACATTTAAACCTGCCCCTGGAGAAGAAAAGGAAATTGATGCTGATTACTAACCCGATAGAGTTCACGACTTAAAGAGGGGAGCAGAAATGTTCTCCTCTTAATTTTCTAAAAACTATAAAAACGAGATAAATGAAATTACTATTTAACAAGAACATAGGAGAAGTTTTTTACAAACACCCTGTAACAGATGAAGAGGTGAGTATCTTTCCGACAGAAGATATAAATCATGACGCTATAGAAGAAATGCTTAGTGGTTATAATGCAGAGTATTCTCTTAGCAGGGTAAAGAGTAATATGGAGACAGATACCCGTCTTACAGGGGATGAGATAGACTATATCATAGAACAACTGGAGATGTTTGAAGAGAGTCAGGAAACTGCTGGTAATGAAGCAGAAACAGGTACTCCCTGGACAGATGAAGACGGTGCAACGTTTGTGCAAAAAGCAAATGCCCCTGTAGGTACTGTAATCGAACCGGAAGATAAGATAGATGCACAGATAAAGAAAGGTGAAGAACTGATAGAAGCATTGCCAAAACCAAGGAAAACACGTCAACCAAGAACTACCATATCATCTGTTCCGGGGGCAAGTAAGAGAACCTTAACTCCACAAGAGTATATGCAGAGTTTGCAGGAGAAAATGGACCTTACTAAACTGTTATCAGAAACACATACCCCCGAGATACCAGAAGGGTTAACGAAGGATGGTAGAAAACTGATGGTAGAGTTTGCCAGCGATTATAATAAGTTGATAGTAGAGTACCTAGAAAAAATACAAAATCTGTGAGCTATGGGATATAGATGGAAACCAAATGCAACTCAAAGAAAAGCATTTGCAGAAAAAATGAAAGACCCAGATGAGAAAAAGATTTATGAAGATAGGAAGTGGGTAAAAACTCATTATAGTAATGATCCAAGAAGTTTCAAACATAAGTCATTTATACCGACTCAATTTCAATATGATAATGCTATGAATTTTCTTAGAGAGAAATTACTAACTTCTCAACAAGAAGATGCTTGCAATCAAGTAATATCGGGGTTTATTTGTCAGAATAAAATACACCATGACTATATACACATAGTAAATGAATTAACAAGAAACAACTAACCAAAAACCAAGGGAATGTTAGAAGAGCAAAAGAATGAACCCCGATATCGACTATGTGACATACTTGGTCTTGCATCGTGTTTGGCAGATGAGGACTTTAAAAAAGAACTTGCTAAAGAGAAGATACCAGATATAGATATCTATGAGATAGTGCCAAAGATGGTAGAGGGGGAAGGAGAGGAAGTAATACGATTAGTGAAACAGATAAAACCAAGGTGGGCAACAATTTATTTTAATATACGCGAAGAATATATAAAGCTACTGGAAACGTTTATCAAAAAGGAGTAGTAAATTTACTCTTCACACACAAAAATCTTTCTGTATGGTGCTCGCAGCAAAAAAGGTAGAAATTACCCGGGACTTCGTATTCTCAAAAATTAGCTCAAGTGACATATATAGCAGAGAACTTCCGGGAATACAAATAGGACAGGCAGTATGCTCCCCACTACGAAAAGATAGGTCACCGAGCATGATATTAAAGATCGGACAGGCAGGTGAGATGAGACATAAAGATATGGCCTATCCAGACGATGAACGGTTCAGTGGAGGGGCAGTAGACTTTGTAATGTCCAGGTATGGGTTATCATATGGAAAAGCTCTGGAAAAGATATCACAGGACTTTTGCTTACTAGAAGGGGAGAAGGTGTATAGGGAGATAACAGATAAGTATGTAAAGCCTGTTATGGATATTAAACGTTCATGTTTTATTCAAGTATCAGCGAGGGGTTGGGAAAAACGTGATGTTCAATATTGGGAACAGTTTGGTATTGGTGTAGAACAATTAAATAAAGAAAATGTGTACCCCTTGAAGGAAGCATTTATAAATAGAAAGAATGTATTTTCAGAATCAGAATCTAAAAAAGAAATCGCATACATCTATCGTTACACAAATGGTTTTAAATTGTATTACCCCACTAGAGAAAAATCTGAAAAATGGAAAAATAACATAAAGTCAAATGTTGTCGAAGGATTAGAAAAAGTAAATGGTCAGGAGAAAGTAATTATAACAAAAAGTAAGAAGGATAAAATTGTGCTCAATAACTGTTTAGAGCCATTTCACGTACTTGTCCTGAGTGTCCAAAATGAATGTGCAGCAGGAATAACCCCAGAACTTTTAAATCGGCTAAAGGGGAAGCAAATCTATATAGGATTTGATTGCGATGATCCAGGTCGTAAGGCAAGTTTGAAGATTAATGAAGATCATCCGGAATTTCGACATGTCAATGTACCAACAAGTTTATGGGAAACACAACAGATCAAAGACTGGGCCGATTGGTATAAAGGTTATGGTAAAGAAGTTCTGTTAGATCATTTCAAAACCAAGAAAATTATATGAATATAAATGACGCAGTAGAAATCTCGTCCAGAGGATATAATAATACACTAAATAATGCTCAAATAGTCTTAGTAGATGCTTATATACAATGTGTATTAGAAGAACCAATGTTAGATTATAGAGAAATTATGGAGTTAACAGAATTGTTTGAACAAATACTAAATAAAATATGAGAGAATTATATGGAGATAAAACAATAGAACAATGGGCAGGTCACACCCAAGAAGATGTAGAAGAAACCTATGACTACAGAGCAGGTTTTATAAAAGGTTGGACATCTGCACAAGAGGAAGATTACAAAGAAATAGCAAGAATAACACAACTATTAAAAGAGGAACTTCTAAGTGATAGAGATTGGAGTAAATCACTAAAAGAAGAAACGTGGATAGAGTATTGTCATGCAAATAAAATAAAGATATGAAGACAATTGATGAAGTAATTAAACAACTACACGAAGTAGGAATAGACCAATATGGTTATGAAGTGCTATCTGTGTGGGGGAAAACAATCATTCAGGAATGTGCAGATAATTTTGAGTGTACAACTGAAAGTGTTTATGTACCAGGTGCTGAAAACGAGTTACAAGAACATCCTGTATTAGTTCGTGATAGTATTTTACGTGTTAAAGAAATGATCAAATGATAACAGCAACAGAAGATAACATAGTTAAGATACTGGATATAGGGAAAAATCAGGTAAGTCCGGAACTTAAAAACCTGCTGGAAGGGCATGAAGCCTGGAAAGATACAGATGATGAGTTAAATGAACACATCTACCAGTTTGATGAAACTCTATACACTATACAGTGGGGAGATGAATCGTTTGAAGAAATGAAGGAGATAGCAATTTTGTGTAACAAGTTCGAGTGTAATTATTTTAGATTAATAACAGTATAAGTTATGGAATCAGCTAGACAATTTTTCCTAAAAGAGTATCTGCCAACAACATCAGATACAGATAGAGAGTTATGGTTAAGAAGCAGTGAAAGTGGCCAGAAGTTCCTATAAATTATGAAAAAGTATGCTCAAGAGGTTGTTGATGAGTGCATAGATAGTATTACTTCCTTGGGACGACATAGCTAGTGAAGTAGTAGATATATTACCTGATGACTTTCTCACAGAAATGCCACAATATGCAAAAAGAATAGATGATGCTATAGAAAGCAATATCGAAGAGATAGAAAAGAATATAAGGAACGTGTATTACCAAATTTAAAGTTATGATAGAAACAGAAATAAATACAGGAGTAATAGAAAAATCCCCACTAGAAAAGATCGTAGATACTCTTGAGTACCAGAAAAAGATCAAATCAGATATCGTAGTACCCTCAGGTATGATCAGGTACGATGGTCTATCGGGGTTATTAAATGCCACTAACTACGAGTATGCACTTACTGATCATACTCACTCACAAATAAGCCAAAAGTTAGAAATACCAATAGGGTATTATAAAAGAATGTTATCAGACACACCTGATCTGTTAGCATCTAATATCAATACCTGGTTATCACGTAAAGAAAAGACAAAGTATCTGTTACGGACCTTTAACTATGACATAGAAGGGACAAGTAACCTTTGTAGGGCAATGTTGTCAGATAGGTACAGCATCTTAGATAACTATGATGTACTCATAGCAGCACTGGAAGCTATCAAAAAGACAGGCATTCATGTAGAGATAGTAAAGGCAGAGATAACAGAGAGAAGGATGTATCTACATGTAGTCGCCCCCGAGATACACATAGAGGCTACAGAGTTGTTAGACGGTTATTTAGCCAATACAGGAGAAGCAAGGTTGAATAACGGTATCATCAGTGGTATGGTAATAACCAATAGTGAAATAGGTTTATCAAGGTTTGAAGTTTCGGCAAGAGCACAAGTTCTAAAATGCCGTAACGGAATGCACGATAGAGACGCTGCTTTTCGTAAGACACATCTGGGGGCAAAAATGAATGAGGGATATGTAGAGTGGTCACAGGGGACAAAGAACAAGAACTATGAACTTATCATCAGTCAGGTATCGGATGCGGTAAAGACGTACTTGTCTACAGAGTATTTAGGTAATTTAACCAGCAGGTTGCTGGCACATAAGTATGATAAGATAGAAAACCCTAAAGATGTAATAGAAGTAGTGTCGGCAGAGATAGGTATCCCCGAGATACACCAACAGCAGATACTTAAACACTTTTACCGGGATGGGGATGAGAGTTCTTTTGGTCTGTTAAGTGCATTTACCAGGGAATCACAGAAAGTAAATGCTGATCTGGCATACGAAATGGAAAGTACAGCAATGGAGTTATTACCAAAGTTTCACAGGTTTGATAAACAAGTTACAAGTAAAAACTAAAAACAAATGGGACGTATAAGTCAAGACGCAGCACATAGTGCATCAGTTAAAATAGTTGCCCCTATACAGAAGAAGATAGAAGAGGTTAATAAAGAGATCAAGGAGTTTCTTACAGTAGTTTATCTGGAAACTGTTCCCCCTGAGGTGATGAAGTTATGGAGGAAACATAGTGAGTGGATGTATCACTTATCAACAGTTTATCCGAAAGGTGTAGGTATAGCCAGTAGTGGTTCACAATCTATAGAAAGTTCTCCTAATAATAGTGGAGGTTATTCAAAAGATTTACACTTATCAAAAGAACAAGCCGCTATTTATGTAAAGCTTATAGACAAAAGAGATGAGCTTAAGGAAAAGTATAAAAATACCCAAAAAGAGATAGAAGTAGCTATCCTATCCCTGGGTACTCATAAAAAAGTAGCAGACCAGTTTCCTGAGGTAGCTGGTTTTTTCATAGAGGGAGTTAAGGAAAATACACAACTGATCGTACAACTTGCCCCTGTACGTGAAAAGGTAAAGTGCTTAGTGAGTGAAGATCAGGAAAAGAAGTGCATAGATAAGTTATAAAAAACTAGTTACAGGATAAGACAGAGAGCAGGTAGGGGTCTATCTGTTCTCGTTTTATTCCTCTTGAGCAGCAAAAATAAAAAAGATATGAAAAGTATAAAGAATTGGTTCAGAACCTTAGCGGCGTTATTATTTATAACTCTTGTGGCTGGTCCTGCAATGGTAATCTGGGTAGTTTTAAAAATAATTACTCTTGGAGAAATGAAAATATGGGTATCTCCCACAAGTACAGATAGTTGGTATTATCACACTATAGAAAGAATAGCTGGACCAGATAGTTGGCTTATAAGCTAGCACACTTATCTTGTAGTGGGGGAGTGACAGAAAGTAGTTATTACCTAGTAACATTAACAATTATTAACAAAATAAATAAAATAGTTTGGTTTATACCAAACTTTTCAGTAGTTTTGTGTTATGAGAAATCCATCAATACTGAAAACTCTACAAGGAGTAACTATTAATCCAGAAAGAGATTTAAAAAGGTTCAAGGAAATAAACGGTTCTGATATAAAGTTTATGATAGCAATTTGTACTTTATCAAATGATTCTGGAGTAATGGAATTATCACCAACTTCTCGTCAAAAAATGATGCAAATTTTTGATATAGGTAAAGCTACCCTATCTGGAAAAATGTCAGAGCTTAGAGAAAAGGGTTTGATTAAGATTTATAATCATACAGCAATGGTTAACCCCGATTACATGTACAAAGGTTCACAAAAAGATTATAATGTAAGAAAGAAAATGTTCGAAAAGATTGAACAGGCTTTAAAGATAAAGGGGGAAGTCAAAACTTATATAATGATAGACCTAACAAATGGATATTATAAAATAGGGAAATCAGACAATCCAATAAAGCGTGAAAAAACATTGCAATCTGAAAAGCCAATGATAGAACTATTACATGTTATTGATAAAAATGTAGAAGCAAAATTGCACAAACAATATGCAGGGAAAAGAGTAAGAGGAGAATGGTTTAATTTAGCAACTGACGATATAGAAGAAATTATAAATGGTAACGGTAACAACCAAACTAATGAACAAGAGGAATTTGAAAATGATCAAAAATAAACAATTATGTCTTGGATAATAATAACAATACTATCATTTATAGTTATAGTAGAAAGTATAATAATATGGCTACTGAGTTCTTTTATTGATACCACATTAAGTCATAAAGATGATATTGCTCAATCTCGAATAACTGCCTGGAAACAAGTACAGAAAGTGGAAGAAGAAAGTAATAAATGGAAGAGTATGTACGAGAAAGAAAGGAGACAATCTGAACACAAATCACGTAAGATAGAGTCGTTCTATCGAGGGGTAATTAGAAAAACTGAAAATGATCAAAAATAAAGAGTATGAAAAAGAAAATAGCAATCAATATAGATGCTAAGGGTAAAGATAAAGAAGCCTGTATAAAAGAAGTAGAAAAAGCATTTAAAGAGGTGAGAAGAGGAATAATAAATGATGATTTATCAGGTGGAGGAATACATAGCCCATACGAAGAAAACCCAAATAATTATGAGTACAACTTCACTATAGAAACTAATAAGTAATGGAAAATAAAGTACAGACAATACAGATACTGGGTCATTGTGTAAAGTATGAAATATTAGAAAGGTATGATGATATAATAATTTTAAAAGCAATGATAGAAACTGCTATAAAAGAGGGAGATGTTTATCATGACATAAGGATATCGAATCCATGTGGTGGACTATCCTTAGATATGAAAATAGGTAGATGGTGGATAGAAAACCCCTGGAAAGAGTTATGTAATGATATGTACCTAAAATTGTTGAAAAATAATGTGCCTGATATACGTGATAAGTATACACTAAATGAACGATATAAAAAACTGAAAGAAAATGATAAAGGATAGAATACAAGTACTACAACATGATATAGACCTGGAACTAAGTGTAAGTATCCCCCTTACTGAGAGAAGTAATTTTATGAAAGAACTAATTGTTAATATAGAAGATGAAATTCATAACGGTAGTTCTTCTGGGATGGAACCAATGTACTATACAGAGGAGATATCAGAACAAGAGTTAGAAACTGATGTTGATGTAATATGGTCAATAGTAAACTGGAAAGAAATCGCTGATCAACTCTATAAAGCAATTAATCAACATACCTATCAGGAAACAGGTACAAAGGATTTGATTGAAGCAGTAAAACAATATGAAGATGCAACAGAAACAAAAAAGGTATAAAATCTGGATAAAAGGTAGTTTCTACCAATTAGAAATGTATGCAGTTAATAAAACTGAATGCAAAAAGTTGACAAAAGAATTTTATGGCAAATACCCTTATTTAATAGAAGAAGATGCAACAGGAAAATAATGAATTAGATAAAGAGGTTCTGAAAGCTGTTTCTAAAATAGTTACAATGAGAGAACTGTTAGATGATATATACAGTTACCTGTTTGATATGTATGGAGAAGCAAATATAGATAGTGGTTCAAGAAGTGGAGATTTGATGAAACGTTATGAAAAACTAATGGAAAATGAGAGTCAAAATAGAAGAAGATGTACTAAATGACGCTCTTGATACAATAAGAGGAGCTACAGATTGTGTAAATCATCTAAAAGCTGAGAACAAGAAACTTAAAGAAGTATTACAACTAATAGTAAAGAGCTTTCCAAGAGAAGTATTAAGTGATCAAATAGGTGAGGAATGGAATGATATAGAGGAATTGATAAATAACTTACCATGATAACAAAAACAGTACTAAATAAAGAAGATACGAAATTAGTATCACGGATATTATCAGATTACTGGTGTTTAAAAACAGGAAGCACAAGTCTAAATAGTGATGGATCTGGTAATATAAATGATCTGGAGATACTGGATAAATTGAGTTTTATAAAAGAAATAATACAAGAACCTGATGAAGAAAATAGAAATTGATCCAATACCAGATAAGTTACTAAAAATAAAGAATGGGTATAAAATAGCAGCGATAACATATATTGTTCATTGTATAATGGGGAATATAGCAGATTGTACAAGTCATCTCAGTATCAAAGAACGAGAGAAGGTAAATAAAGAAGTGGATAAAATTGTAGATGGTTTAATGGTTAAAAGGAGAAAATTACATGGACTACAGTAAAATAGAAAGTAAGTTTGGAAAATGGGGGAAATATTTTCGCCTTTTCATAGAGAGTGAAAAATTTGATGAGATATTCAGAGCACTTAAAGCACGTAAGGGAAAGGTAAATACAGCCCCCGAGAGTAGTGATTTATTCAGAGCTTTTTCTACCTGTGATCCTGATAACCTAAAGGTGATACTGTGTGGTATCGCACCCTATCATACCTTCGTAGATAAGAAGCCTGTAGCAGATGGCTTAATGATGTCAACAAGCAGAACTAAAAAACTACAACCTTCTCTTGAACAGGTTTATGGGGACTGGGAAAAAACATACAATGACACAATAGATGTACAAATGATACAGGACCCTGACTTGGAGTATTTAAGTAAACAAGGGGTGTTATTGTATAATGTAGCATTAACAGTACAGGAAGGTAAACCCTGCAGCGACAATGACCTATGGAAAGAGTTTGATAAGTTCTTCTGGGAAGAGGTTATTAATAAGTATTTTCGTGGAATAGTATGTGTTTTTATGGGAGTACAGTGTCATAAGAGTGCTAACTATCTGTTACCAATGGTACACTATCCCTTTACCATTTCACACCCCGCGAGTGCGTCATATAATAACACAACTTGGGATAGTGGGGGGATATGGTTAAAGATAGATAAAATACTGGAACAGAACAATGGAGTAAAAATTAAGTGGTATAAAAGAAAAGGAGAGGATGAAGAAAATTACCCCGAATGGGTAACAAAATCAATGTATCAGAAATCACAGGTAAATGAAGATGAAGTTTTATCGGATCTCCCCTGGAGCAAAAAGAAGTAATTATGAAAACAAAAATAATAGAAAATGAGCAGAATAGAGTATGAATACACAGATCGGGAGCAAGAACTGTATTCGCAATCACAAGAACAAGGTGATGGTAACGAACCCCCAGACAAGGTAACTAAATGGATAGTACTCGCTATTGTGATAGGAGTACTCCTTGGAACATTAATAACACATAAACACTAAGTAATGAGCACAAGAATAGATAAAAAAGATACCCTTGATATAGCAGATGGAATAGCAAAACAGATATATACAGCTCTTCAAAATGCACATATAGGAAATATAAATTCTCCTCATGTATGGATAAGGGAAATCATACAAGAAGGTCTAAATGACTGGATAAGTGATTGTGAAATAGAAGATGCCATGAATGGTGATTATCAACCTTAATACTACACATATATGTCAAAAACGATAGAAGAAATACAAGTAGATAAAAAGTTTCTGAAATGGTTCTCAAAAAATGGTTACCATGTAAGCTATTCCAATAAACATATTCCTGTATATTGGAATAAAAATGACTCCCCGGGAACTAAAGATAATATAACAGGAGATACTCTAGGACAAACTTGTTACGATTTGGTAGAAATTTATAAAATTTACGAAAAAAGAAATAACGCAAATCATGCCAAAGACAATAACAATTTATGGTAATTACGGAGAACTGATAGCAAGTGTCAGGACAGGTAAGGTAACTGAGTACAGACCAGAATCAGAAGATGATAAAGAGTATGCAGCTATTACCCAAATAGATGTGAGAGAGTATGAGAATGCTTATCATCAGAAACTACGTGGCGGGGAAGTTATTGATATTCTGGATGTTGGGTATCATTACATAAATAGTTCCGGGGATAGTTGTTATGAGCCATGTATTAAAGAACGAAGAGAAGAAAGAAGTAAAATAGATTAGTTATGAAATGGATACAACTATATAGAGATGGGGAAGAGATAATAGCAAGTGATGGTGTCTTACCTGTATATACTAAGCTATTTAAAGAAGAAGTTATAGAAAGAAACAAAAGGTTTGAAAAGAATTTCCCCCACAAGGTAGCAGATGAATTTGCTGTATATAGGGGAAGAATTGGTTCAGAACAAGGTAAACGAATAAAGTTATGATAGAAGATATAATAATAGCCAAGAATATAGTAAATCAACTATTCGATCTGGCAGAAGTACCAGTAGAGAAAAGACAGGAGATAAATGATAGGTGTGATGAGTTTGTAGTATCGATAATAGAACCATATACATTAGATGCCGCTAAATGGAAAGCATTTATAAGAACCTATAACAAAAAATCATAGAAAATGGCAAAGTACATAATAATGAATCATACAGACGGGATAACTGCTACACCAGATTTGTATACAAGTAAGAAAAAAGCACAGGAAGTAATTGATAAACTACGAGATAACTTCAGACGTATACAGGGGTATTACAGAACAAACAGAATGGAGAAAATTAGTCCAGATGATATAAACTATCAAATAATAAAGTTATGATAAATGGTGAAATTATGAAGAAAGGTCAAATAGCAGATGCAGAAAGATATGCACTAAACGAGTTTGATAAATGGAATGATATAACAGGTGCAATAGAAAAGAACTGTGGTTGGTATTATGAAATGCAGTCAGTGATAGAAGATGCTGTTCATATAGGTATACAAATGGCACTTTATGGAAAGGTAAATTATAATGAAGATAATGAAGTAATCAAAGAGAAATAACATGGAAAAAGTAAAAAGAATACCAATAACAGCAGCAAAAGAAATTGCTAAATTAGGATATGATGAAGTAATCATAGTAGGTTGCCAATACGAAGATGGTATACAACATGTAACAACTTATGGAAAATCCCAAGCTGCATGTGAAAATGCAGCACTTGGGGGTAATGTTATAAAGAAGTTATTGAAATGGCCTGAAGACAAGTGTAAGGCAAAACCTACCCGGCAATGGAAAAGAGAGAAGTACGAAGCTATGGAAAAAGTACTGAAAGGTTTTGTATCAGCAGTAGAGAATCCAGATGAAAATGATTCACTAAATTTGGCAAGGTTAGTGGGATTATCTGTACTAGCAAGAAATATAGTAGGTGGAGAAAAAGGAGAAGCAATTGATAAATATAAAAACTAAAATTATGACAGAAATACAAGATTTTATAGAAAAATTTTACCCTGATTATAGTAATAGCGATGAGATAGCATACCTAAATGATTTAAATAAATTAGTAGAAGGTGATTATGAAGATGGGGATAGTGCAGATATACTGCTACAAAGAGTTTGGTATGGTCATATCGAAAGTAATTTAATACCAATAGAACAACAGAAGCAATACATAAGAGTATTAGAAAAAGCTATAGAATCATTTATAAATAATGAATCATTAGCAAATAAATTAATGCCTTTTCAAAAAATATATGATGACGCAGTACATAAAATACAAACAGAAATAAAAAACAAATAGTTATGACAGACGAAGAATATGATTTAATAGGAAACGACTTTGGTCGTCCTGGTTATACTAATTATGGTAAGAACAATATCCCCGTAACAAGTGACATACCGAGAAGGGTAAGACTTGATCTAAGTCTTCCGGCAGAATTAGCAATAAGAAATGCGGTAGACGAAGTAGAGAAATTACGTGCTGACGTACGACTAACAGAAGCTGTAATTTTATTAGATAAAGCAAGGAACTTGGTTGCTGATTATATAGATGAACAATTAGCTAAAACAAAATAACATGAATAACTATCAAGAAAATATACAAGACGATATCCTAAAAATGAAAGCAAGTTTTGAAGGTAGTGGGGATTATATGGCAGGTGTAGGGGATGGTTTATGGTATCTATTTAATAAAGTAGTTACCGATAATGAAAATGATCTTATAGAAAAGATAATCGAAGCAAGGATATTCTACATGGAGAGTAAAAACAAATAATATGAGTTATAGCGCAAAAAGAAAGTTAGAAGATAATATAGCGGCCCTGGAAGTACTAAACGATAGGTTACAAAATAGTTATTTCCCTCTATCAGAAGAAGCGCAACAAGAGTTACTGTCTCACTATTCTGGTTGGGGGGGATTGAAAGGAGTACTTAATAACTGGGATGTTACTAAAGAACAATGGATAGAGGATGGGGCAAGTAAACAGGATATAGAACTCTACGATAGGTATCAAAAAGCCTTTGAGTTAGTTAGAGAGATATTCCCCTATAGTCAGCATAAGGAGGTTATCAATAGTATTAAAAACTCGACACTTACTGCTTTCTATACCCCTTCAGTGGTGCCTGCAACTTTTTATGAAGTACTCAAGGACTACATGAAGGTAACTACTATCTATGAACCATCTGCAGGTAGTGGGGTGTTTCTGCAAGAAGCATTTAAAGTATTCCCCTCGATAGACGAAGGAGTTGCTTATGAAAAAGACATATTAACATCAAAGGTGTTAGAAGCAATCTCAAATTGTAAATACAGAGTAAACGTATACGCAAAACCATTTGAAGAAAGTAGCGATAAGGAAAATGGCAAGTACGATTTAATAACTTCAAATATACCTTTTGGAGATATGAAGGTCTTTGACCCGAAGTTTAAGGACAATAACCTTACAGGCAAAATACACAACTACTTCTTTGCTAAAGGGGTTGATAAAATTCGTGAAGGTGGTATCTTAGCATTTTTAGTGTCAGACGCATTTTTAAATACTGTTTCAAATCGGACGGCACGTAAGTATCTCTTTGACAAATGCGATTTCATAAGCCTTGCCGTTATGCCGGATAACCTTATGAATGACACAGGAGGTACAATGGCTCCAAGTCATTTCCTGGTAGTACAAAAGAATAGTAGCAAGACAGAACTTTCCCCGGAAGAAGAGATGTTAATTGAGAGTAGTTTCGTAGAAAATGAAGGTAAGAAGTATGCAGTAAATAGGTATCTACAGGAAAATTCATTAACGTGTCTGTTTAAAGATTGTAAAACAAAAATAGGTAAGAACCAATATGGTAAACCAAGTGTAGAAGTTCATTGGGATAAAGCCATAGAGGAAATTGCGTTACCCTTCTCGGAAATTCTCAGACGTGATTTCGCTCTCAGGGGGAAGTTCGATCCAAAACCTGTCGCAAAAATAGTAGATAATTGCGACAAGGGAATAGAAATCCCAGTAGGTAAAGTAAAAGTAATAGATAGGAATCACTGGGGATGGGATCAGGAAATTCATGAAAAAGCAATTGATATAGCATTAGAACAATCAGGACTATCGGGGATGTTCAAACCAAGTTCTGAATGGGAACAGGAAGAAAAAACTTTCAGTCAGGCAGGTCTAACAACTACAGAGATAGTAGATAATTACACCAATCCAGAACAGGTAGTGCCCCCAATACAGATAAGTGATGTGTTACCAAAATATGTACCATTTAAGAACGGTTTAATAATTGAGAAATGAGAGCAGAACAAGCAAGAGAATTATCGGATACATATCATGAAGAGTATGATTATAAATTAATACAAATGCGAATAGCTAAAGAAGCATCTAGTGGTAATTACGAAGTAGTCCATCTCAATATACCAGAACAAACAAAGGCTATGTTAAGAGCAGATGGTTATAAGATATTAGATAATGGTATAGGAATTGCAGGACCAAGTTATAAAATAAGCTGGTAAAATTGTAGAAAAATGACACAAGAAGAAATAATAGAAGGAAATAAACTAATTGCTCAATTTGTAGAATTAGATGGTGGATATACAGATAAAGGATATTTAACTGTAGTTAATTATCATCGTTCTTGGGATTGGTTAATGCCAGTAGTTGAGAAAATAGAAGCTATTAGATGGATACCCCCTGGAGGAAATGATGAAAACTACTTTAGGGTATGTATAGATGGAGACCAATGTAGTGTTGATAGAGAAACACATAACTCATCTGGAACAATAGTAGATAGCTGGATGGGAGATAAACCGAAGATAGAAAGAGTATACGAAGTTGTAGTGGGATTTATACGATGGTATAATAAAGAGAAATAATGATGAACAAACAAATACTGAAACCCAAGTTAAGGGGTAAACGAAAACAATTACCAAAATGGGAAGGTTTGTGGCAGAAACTACAACAATCCACAACTATACACAAAACAGCTAGTGTAGGATTTAGTACTAGTCTATTCATGCAGGAGATATATAACTTCTTCAATGGTCCTAAATTAGATAGCCCCAGACCTATAATGATACAGATGGGAGTAAGCGCAAAAAGTGATAGGGCTGCAAATAGAAAAGCAAGAAAGAAACTGAATAAATTGATGATAAATGAAAATGACAACAAAAGAACTAATCCACGGAAATAAGTTGATAGCAGAGTATTATGAACATATAAAGTTTGCTACCAAGAATAATAACTATGTAATTGATGATGGTAAGAATAATATAAGGTACTTTGATTGGACAGATGCATTTAATTATCATGAAAGTTGGAGTAAATTGATCCCTGCAACAAAGAAAGTAATGACTGAATTATGGGAAAATGATAAAATAAAACATCCTGACACAAGTGTGTTTAACAATTTGAGATTAGTTATACCTGAGTTAGAAATAGAGAAAGTGTTTACTGCTACTGTTGAGGGGATAAAACTTTTAAATAGAATAAATGAAACAAATACTGAAATTAAGTAAAGTAGGCGAACAACTAGTAACAGAGGTACTGGACCTATCACCCCGGGAACATGAAATACTCTCTATGTATATAAAAATACGTAACAAGTATTTTGAGTTACATAGTTGTGAAGAACAATCAGATCATGGATGTAGTGAGGTTAGGAACCAACTTCTCGATCTGTACACTGATTTTTGCCAACTATTCGGGTCACCTAATAAAACGAGGAACAAGAATATTATTCTTAATGATGTTATGGGGTTCCTAATCCTGGCATCTATAGAGGTGAAGGTCAATAATCAGTTTATTCCCGCAGACGTACTTACCAGGTCACCAAAAGGCGAGATCGAAGTTTTTCGTACACAAGATTGTACTGAGGCATTAAGTCACTGTTTAGGTATCTATGGTAAAGTTGATCTCTCTATCATATCTGGTATAACTGATAAGGAACAGGATGAAGTACTGAGAGAGTTAGGGCAAATGGTATATCTAAACCCCGAGACCAAGTTATGGGAAACCAGTGATAGCTATTTGGCAGGAAACGTTTACAAAAAAATGTTAATAGCGAAGTGGGAACTGGAATCATGCAAAGAACCTGATCTGGCAAGAGAAATACAAAGATCACTCAATGCAATTAAAGATGTCCAGCCCAATAAAATACCCTGGGATCTCCTCGAATTTAATTTAGGTGAGCGATGGATTCCAGTAGAATATTATCGTGACTTCTGTACTGAATTATTAGAGGTTACTGTTAAAGTGTACCATTTTGTAACAGCAGATAAGTACAAAATAGAAAGTAGTGGGATGCATAGTAGAAAAGCATACAACGACTGGTTTGTAAGAAGCCAGTTATCTCACTCTACAGTAAACGGTTACGAATTACTGGAACATGCTCTTGAGAATACCTGTCCGAAGTTCAGCTATACAGTTGGTAGTGGAGATGATAAGGTAACTATGTATGATAGTGAAGCAATTCAATTAGCTAATCAGAAGATAGAAGATATCAGGAATGAATGGGGTCAATGGTTACTGCGTCTCCCCGAGAGCAGGAAAGATGAGTTGGTAGATGTGTATAATAACCTATATAACTGCTATGTGCTACGTAAGTATAATGGCGATCATCTGAAACTACCAGGCATAGATCTATCGAAACTGGGTAAGAACAATACACCAATTGAGTTGTATAAATCACAAAAAGATACAGCATGGAGAATAATAACAGATAGAGGGGCAATAGTAGACCATGAAGTCGGATCAGGAAAAAGTTTAATATGTGTGATAGCTGCCCACGAGATGAAAAGGATGGGGGTTAGAACTAAACCGGCTATCTTATGTCTTAAAGCAAATGTACAGGAAATAGTAACTACTTATCGTAAAGCATACCCAAGTGCTAAAGTACTTGCTCCGGGGGAAACTGACTTTGAGAAGAGTAATCGTGTAAGGTTGTTTCACGAGATGAAGAATAACGACTGGGACTGTATCATAATGACACATGACCAGTTTGGTAAGATCCAGCAAGACCCCCAGATAGAAAAAGAAATAGCACAGGAAGAAGTAGATAACCTGGAAAAAGATCTGGCAACTTTACAGAAGTGTGGGAATATCATCTCCAGGGGTATGAAAAAAGGTCTGCAAAAAAGGAAAGCTAATACAGAAGTAGCAATCAAAAAATTACAGGCACAGATCAATAGTAAAAAGGATGATGACATCAACTTTGTAGACATTGGTATAGATCATTTACTAATAGATGAAAGTCACAAATTTAAAAATTTAGCATATGTTACCCGTCATGATCGTGTAGCAGGATTAGGTAATCAACAGGGATCACAACGAGCTACAAATATGCTGTATGCCATACGTACCTTACAGAAAAGGTTTAATGGTGATCTGCAGGTAACGTTTCTATCAGGAACCCCGATAAGCAATAGTCTTACAGAAATGTATCTGTTGTTCAAGTACCTGCGTCCCCGTGAGTTGGAAAGACAGAATATCAGCAACTTTGATGCATGGGCAGCAGTATTTGCCAAAAAGACTACAGACTTTGAGTTTAGTGTTACTAACCAGATCATAGCTAAAGAACGGTTCAGGCATTTTATCAAAGTACCAGAGTTGGCACTGTTCTATAACGAAATAGCCGACTTCCGTACCAAGAAGATGATCAACATTGAGGAACCGGAAATGGTAGAAGAGTTAGTTAATCTTCCCCCTACAGAAGATCAACAGGACTATATACAAGCTCTTATCAATTTCGCTACTACAGGGGATGCCAGTTTTATAGATAGACCACCTCTTACAGATGGAGAGAAAGCAGCTAAAATGCTTATAGCAACTAACCTTGCTAAGAAGATGTCTACAGATATGAGGTTAATAAACCCTGCATTGTATGACGATCATCCTGGGAATAAAGTGAATGTCTGTACAGAAAAGGTAAAGTCGTTCTATAATAGCTCTACGGAGTTTAAAGGTACACAGTTGATCTTTTGTGATATGGGAACCCCCGGAACAGAAGGGTTTAAACTGTACGAGGAGTTGAAGAAGAAGTTAATATGGTCCGGAATACCTGCAGAAGAAATAACCTTTATCCATCAGTGGAATGAGCGCAATAAACATGAGTTGTTCAAGAAAATGAACGATGGTGACATCAGAGTACTCATAGGATCGACAGACAAGGCAGGTACAGGGTTGAATGTTCAACAGAGGGTAGTTGCTATGCATCAACTGGATATCCCCTGGAAACCAGCAGAATTGACACAAAGAGTAGGTCGAGGGGTCAGACCAGGTAACTGGGGAGCAAAGTTGTACCAGGATAACAAGGTATACAACTTCATCTATGCAACAGAAAGGTCACTGGATAACTACAAGTTCACACTATTAAAGAACAAGCAGACCTTTATCAGCCAGATGAAACAGAATGAGCTACAGGTAAGGAGTATTGATGAAGGTTCTATAGATGAACAGAGTGGTATGAACTTCGCGGAGTATATAGCTGTTCTCTCGGGGGACACAACTCTGTTAGAGAAAGCTAAGATAGATAAGAAGTTGGCAGTACTGGAAAAGTTAAAGAGTGCTCACTATAGGGAGATCAGTAATAACAAGTATCTGTTAGCACATAAAGAGGAAAGGTTAGAGATAGTTACCCCGTTAGTGAAGGAACTTGCAAGGGATGATATACAATATCAAAAACTACTTACGAAAGATGAAACAGGTACTAAGGAAAACCCCCTTGAAATCCCCGCTATCCTGGGAGTTATACAACAGGAGCAGGAAAAATGGGAGAGTATTAAGAAACAGAAGGAAGAGATAGAAAAGAATGAGGAACTACAGCCGGGAGAAAGAAGAGCACAACTTAAGGAGTTACGCAGACAGGAAGAAGAGATCAAGGATAAACCCGTAATAGTAGGGGAGTATCTTATGAAGTTGTGCAAGTTATGGGAGCCTTCCCCCGGACAAGACAGAGAGATAATAGGTAGCCTGTACGGATTTGACCTGTACATAGAGCGAGTGAATCACATGGAAAGAGAGATCGAAAGTGAGGCAACAAGAACTATCTATGGTAGCAATGCAATTAACTATAAGAATAAGTTCTTTGCTATGCATCCCGGGGGGACTATAAAGTATACGTACAATCACGGTATACCTAGTTTTGCTTCAAGTCGTATCGCGTCAAGGCAATTCCTAAATTCCCTCGAACGCATCTCCGGGTTATATGAAACCTATACAAGAGAAAGAGAAAATCTTCTTAGGGATGTGGATGGCCTTAAAAAGATGGAAGTAAAAAGTTTCCAAAAAGAAGACGAGATCATCTTCCTCCAGGGGGAAAGCAAAAGGTTAGAAAAAGAGATAAAAGTTAAGATCGGTGCTAAACCAATTACTGTTTAGCTTCTATAGGGGAGGTTTAGAAAGTGTTCAAAAACCGACAATGGTAAAATCTCTGGAAAGCCTCTGTGGTATTGCACTACAGGGGTTTTTCATTGATACTATTCCAGCGGTAGAGAATAGAAGGCGCAAGAATACATATAATAACTAAAAACATGAATCAATACTACAAAGGCTTTCCGCCAAAATATATAAAAAATTATGGTGTCAAAAATGGACATAAAAATAAATTTGTCAAAAAATGGAAGAAAGTATAAGAATATCAAAAGATGGTAGTATATTTGTCCAAAATCTGATAATGAATAAACTCCCCGAAATAGATGAAAGCAAGCTAGGTAAAAACCCCTTTAGTCAGGAATTAGTAATAGAAGTAACAAAAATACAAGATGAGGGAAAGTTCATAAAAGACGAAGATGGTATAATGTTACCTGCTCATCATTATGTAGAAAAACAGAAGTATGTAAAGTTCTACAAGTTTAAAGGAGCAAGGGATCACATACTAAGTCTCTCTGGGGGGGCATTAAAAATGATAATGTATATAGGATTTACTATAGATGGTAGTAAGGATTATCTACGATTAACTCCTGATACATATAGCAAAAAGACTGAAAAAGGTAGTCTTAATACATATAAAAGAGCAATAGAAGAATTGGTGTTAAAAGGTTATTTAACCCCCACTATGTACAAATATACATACTGGGTAAATCCTGCAATGTTGTTCTCTGCGAATAGAATAAATAAGTATCCGGATAAAACAAAAATTAAAGGTACTCATACTAGTACTGAACAAGAAGAGTTTGAACAAGATCAAAAATAAATAAATTATGATAACCTGGGAAAAAGAAAGGAGCATAGAAGAAATCAATCAGAAATTAATAACTCTATGCATACTAGCAATTCGTCATCGTAGTGCTGTAGCGGATAAAGTGATTAACTACAGGGAAGAAATATTACAGAAAATAAGAGAGTTTGAGAACGATCAAAAATAGTATGGAAGATAGAAAATATCTATGGTCATGGGATAGAGGAGCAGATAATACCTCTGGTATAATTACTATACAAATAGTGCCAATGAAAGAGTTTGATGAAGTAGGTCAATATACAAAAGCCGAATGTCAATTATTGACAAAACTATCACAGGAGATCCCTGCCCCTGTATGGTTAGAATGGAAATGGCTTCCAGATGGAACTAATACAAATGATCAAAACAGAAGAAATGCTGAAGCGTTCAATACAGAATTAATGAAAAGGTTTAATGAACAAAAATAGAAATATATGACACCAAGAGCAAATAAGTACATAGCAAAAAAGAAGAGAAAAGGAATTAACCATATGGTAAAACTCTCATCGGGTGAATTGGTGATGGTACTGCCAGATGAACCAGTACAGGTAAATGGGGGATATGAATATACAGTAAAATTGGTTAAAAACTGAATTAATATGACAAACGAAGAATTAATAGAGTTAGTAAATGAAGTAGACAGTATAAATGCTGATCTGTATAATCAATGTACAACATTAGATGAAAAAGGTAAACACCAAACTGACCCTTGGATATGGATGGAGATACAATATGGAGTAGGTCAAGAAGTAGTTGTAGAGTTTTTAGGTGAGTATCTATACAACACTCAAGATGACCCGAGAAAGTTTGATGAAGATAAGAATAACTATGAACCTATAGAGAGATTTCTGAGAAATAAGGCAAATGAATTAATAGATAAACTACAAAAGATAAAGTTATGAGCTATTTTGAAGGAACAAATTATCAAGCGAAAAAAGAAGATCAGGGTAAGTCGCTATTTGGAAAAGAAGATAAAGTTGTAAAAGAACTAACTCCGGAACTGTCAGAGAAGTTATGGAAAGGTATACAACAGAAACTACATGACCAGAGAGTATCAAAGGATATGGTATTGCATCATCTTAAACAAATAAAAGCACAGTTGGGAAAAGAAAGAGTGAAACCTGTAATAGGAGAATGGGATAATGGATATAGACAAGGTATTTCAATGGCAATAATAATGATAGATAAGAAAATAGAAAAAGTAAATAAGTTATGATTAGCGAAAAAAGAATGAAAGAATATGCAATTAAGTCTGAAAAAATAGATACTGTCTATTATAAGTTTAAAGAAACTTTAAAGTCAACAAGATTTTATGCAAAAGATGAAGATAATAGAAAAAGATTGCAAATACAAATGTCAGTAATGAGAAACATAGCATTAGTACAACTTGAACAAATCTATAATAAATGAAACTAAGCAAAGAAAATAAGACGAATAGACAAAAGTTAGCAGCTTTAGAGCATCCTGGAGCACTACTGATGTTAGTTGACTTTCTTAGAGAAACAGAAGGAGATATAGTAAATTATCTAAGTGATGATAGTTATATACCCAATCAAGTAGCAGAAATAGCAACAAGATTGAAAGTACAGTACCTAAATAACCTTCCCCCAACACAGAATGTTGAACAACTTGACCTGGAAAAAGCAATTGAAGAAATACGTAAGGATAAACCTTCTTGGGATAAAATGGATAAAAAATACAGAAAACAATGAATGAAGAAAAGGGTTTATGGGGGAAAATGAGAGAACAAGGTAATAGGGTAAGTTTTGATCTGTCTAAACCAATATCAGAAGAAGAACTAATAGAAACCTTTGAGTTGTTACGAAAACAAGATGAAGAGCGAAGGAAAAGAATGGATAAGGAGTATACCCCTATAGAACAAATAACGCTGAAGGATATAGAGGATGAATTAGCTAAATGGGGAAATGATCTACCAAGATCATTAATGGCAAAAGTTAAAATAGCTGGTATGTATAGTGATTTACCAATAGGAGTTGTAAAAGTTTACCTAGAAGCAGTACAAAGAGAAGTTGATAAACTAAAACTGAAATAATGGAACTGACTAAAGAAGTACTAGTAGAATTAGGATGGAAGTTTCACGGAGGTTTCTACTGGGAACTTACCTGGAACACAGATTGTGATGAAATATCCAATAGAGGACTATCCTGGAGATTAAACTTCGTAAACCCCAATAGAGCATTGCATATAGACTGTTATGAAAGAAATGCATTTGAATGGGAAAGGTGTTATCAAGGTCCATGTCATACTGTAACTGATTTGCTCACTATCATGGGGATGCTCAAATTAGAAAACAAGAGTGAGTTATATACAGAAAATGATGCCTCTTGGACAGATAATACAGAATCTACAGAAAGAATAAGTGAAGATTACCCAAATTAAAACCAAAGAAATGAACAAGATACTAAGTATAGATCCTGCGACAAAATTAGGGTGGGCCGTAAGTAATAGTTTATATGGTATGGAAAACCTGAAAACACAAAGTGGTGAGAGTAGTGGGTTCAAGCTTATAAAGTTTAAGTCATTTCTACAGAAGATAATAGATACAGAACAAATTAGTTGTGTGGCGTATGAACGTCCTGGGGGAAGATTCAAGAACGATATAATGAGTCATGCAAAGTTTGTAGCTATTATAGAAACAGTCTGTATAGAAAACGGTATAGAATATAAGGCGTTTTCTCCATTAGAGATAAAATCTTTTGCTACAGGTAAAGGAAATGCTAATAAAGAAATGATGATACAAGCAGCTAAGGATAAGTATGGGTATACAGGAAATGATGATAATATAGCAGACGCGTTACATATCCTAAATCTTGCTAACAAAAACTATAATGAATGATAACAAATGACAACGAAAAGAAGTTACTCAGGGATGGGTATATAGAAGAGTACAAAAGGCTTACAGGACATAAGTTATTATGTGTAGAACAAAAAAGGAAGAGAAGGATAACAAAGTACCAGGGAGTAGCAAGAAAACATATCCTGTTAGTAGCTGCAGAGTATTCCGGAATACCCCTCGATGACATAATAGGTAAGAGCAGAAGGAGAGAAATAGTTGCTATCAGGCAGTTGATCAGTTTCTTATTACGCGAAATGCGAATAACCCTGACAGAGATAGGTAGGATAGTAAACAGTGACCACACAACAGTAATGAGTACTATTGACCTGCTCACGGGGAGAATGAGTGTAGATAAGGAGTTTAAGGCGGAGTATAGAGAGTTCAAAGAGTACTGCCTGGAAAAACTCGATGGTAATAGAAGAACACTCCTGGACACTCATCAAAAAAAAGCAATAGTTGATAGCTATCGGGGAGGAGGAATATCATCTAAGGAACTAGCTGAGATATATAATGTGGATCAATCAACAATTAACAGAATTTGCCAAAAAACAAAGAAATGATACTAGAAGAAGCACTTAAGAGTATTGATGAAAAAGAAGATCAGATAGATAAACTAAAAGAAGAAATCTCTGATCTTAGAAAGAATTTAATAAACATAACCCCATTTACTAAAGGGGAAAAAGTTAAAGTCATACAACTTAGAAACAAATTCTATAAAGAAGATAAGGATAAAGAAATAGAATGTTTTATAACAGGAGTAGACTACACATGGGGTAAGACACTAAAGTATCAGTTTAACAAGATAAAGAAAGACGGTACTATAAGTGCCCAAAGTGCTGGTATTTATGGATATGATAAAATTGAAAAGATATGAACCTGGCACCAAAACAAAGTCAAGAAAAAATGACAGAGCGCGATTACCGATCCATTAAAGATAGGGTAAACTACAGTGCCTTGAAATTACTAAATGATGATAGAGAAAAGTTTTTTCGTCAACTGGTCCTAGGGGAAGTAGGAAAAGAAAAACAAAGTGTTTCTATAACTATGGGATCGATGATGCATTCTCTTTTGTCCGGCATAAAAGAGGATTTTGATACTAAGTTTCATGTATCACAAATCATCCCCCCGAGTGAAACAACACATATGGGTATGTTAATAGACGCACTCTATTCACGATACATGCAAAGTGTAAACGAGTTCCATGAACAGCAAGATAGTTTTAAGGTAATCTTCAATGATGCTCTACAAAAAGTTAAGTATGACGCTAGTGGCCAACAGGTAACCTTTAAAAAAGCAAAAGATGATGCCGCAATACTGGCAATGTTTGAAGGAACCAATAATGAACTATACTTTAAAGAACTTATTGAGAATTGCGACAAGACTACTGTTACTATACCTATGATAGAAAAGGCAGAGAGACTAGTACAGAAGGTGAAAGATCACCCCGTAACAGGCATGTATGCTAACTGCTACAACGGACAGGATGACGGGTTAATTGAGGTACACAATGAATTACCGATCCTTTTCGATATAGGGGAACTAAAATGTAAATGCCTACCGGATAAGTTAATCATAAATCACGGGGAAAGTGTTGTAGAACCACTTGACTGGAAAACGACTTGGGTAGCATCAGAGAGTATAGAAGGGGTTTATACAAAGTACGGATATTACCTACAGGCAGCGTTTTACAACCTGGGAATTAAGGAATGGATGAAACAAAATAATCTAGGGAACTACACCTTAGAACCAATTAAGTTTGTATTTTGTGATACAGGTGGTTTCTCGGACCCCTTTATATTAAAACTCTCTCAAGATGATTTAGAAAGAAGCATGAGAGGCTTTAAAATACGTGGATATAGATATAAAGGTGTTGAGAGATTGTTAGAGGAGTTACAACATCACCTATCTACAGGAAACTGGACAAGTTCGTACGAAGAGTATAAAAACAAATCAGTAATATCACTAAACTTGCAGTATGGTAGCAGGTAATTAAATAACAAAAACAAATAAATATGGAAACATCACAAGTCGCAACAACACAACAGAAAAAGAAGAAAGAAATTAAATGGTGGTATCCTGGTAAGAAACAAAGGGATTATGATAATGACTGGGGAAGTGTTTACTTTAGAAAGTTTAAAAATCCCACTATTGCTATTAAGATGGGACCAGCATCCTATTTTGATAATAGGTTAAGTATTCACATAACCTTGCTCTGGATAAGTATCTTTTTACATCTTCCTATTTATAGTAAAATAACAGATGAGTGCGAGACACCTACATTTGGGTTCTACTATCATAGTAATTCATTAGTGTTATGCTGGAACATGAAAAATAAGTTCATTCACATGCCTTGGGATATGGATTGGGTTAGAACAAGCAAGTTACGTAGTGATGGTACTTGGTATACAGAAAGAAAAGGCGATGTAAAAAAGTGGAAGAAGAATAATCCAGGGAAGTCGGTAGGTGAAAGATGGGAAGCAGAAAAGTTACTAGAAGGAGAACTTTGGAAAGAAACGCATCATTACTATTACAAAACCAAGTATAAAGAAGAGCAGGATGATATAGATGCTACTATAAGAGTTAGTGAAATGGAATGGCGACCCAGATGGTTTAGATGGACAAAATTATTTGCTAAAATAAGAAAGAGCATTGATGTAGAGTTTAGTAAAGAAGTCGGTAGCGAGAGAGGTAGTTGGAAAGGCGGATGTACAGGATGTGGTTACGAAATGCTACTGGGGGAACAACCTATAGATACTTTGGCTAGAATGCAAAAAGAAAGAACTTTTGACCGATAATAAAGATTATAGAAAAATGATAATAACGTTAACCAGTGCATTTAATTATATTAAGTCAGTAGATAAAATGCATTTAATTCCAAGTAATAATGTTATGGAAATTATACAATTCGCAAATCAATTACTAACATTATGATAGTACAAGAAACCTACTTAGTAGAGTATTTGAATAGAGTAATTCCTCTGTATATAGGAAGAGATAAACAAACTGCAGTATATAGATACTATGCTCAATTTGGTAACACAAGTGAATTTGATGGAGCACAGATAGTAGAGTTTGAGGAGATAAATGAAGAAACTGCACAAGAGTTAATCAAAAATAGTTCGATATGAGAACTTGGCAGGAAATAATCGAAATAGAAATGATGGATTGTGATCACCGAGATATTGAAAAACTTATAGAAAACCCATTAGTAGAATGGGCTATGCGATTATATGCAAAAGAAGTAGTAGAAGATATGGAAGAAAGAATGTGGGAGTTTGTCGATCCAAGAGACTGCCCAGGGGGGTGGGATTATACAGAAGAATATAAAGATTGGAAACAAAAACTATAAAATCACACACATGAAAAGATATTGGTTATTTCAAGCAGATCAATACTATCCTAATGGGGGAATGAGCGACTTTATAGGGGACTACGATAGTGTTTCAGAGTGTGAGGGGGCAAGAACAGCAAACTTTGATCCAAATCTTAGTCTTAATGATGTAGTAGAACTATGGAAAACATTACAAAAAACAACCCCGCTAGAAGAACTTAAAAAGATAAGACCTAATTATCAGGAGATGTTCAAACAAGTAGAGAGAGGTAGAGATACCGGGTATCATATCTTAGATATCCAGGAAAGAGTAATAGTACAAGGATGGGATCAGTTTGAGAAGAAAGTAATAGAAAGAACACCATTAACAGAGTTTAAATAAATCATACACAATGGCAGGTAAAAAGAAAGATGATGAAGAAGTAAAACAGAAGGACCCCTTTGCTGCAATGAATGAAAAATACGGAAAAGGTTCTGTGATACTGGCAAACTCAAAAGGGTTTGACAAGGTAAAAGAAGTTACTTCTACAGGCAGTTTAACTTTAGATATAGCAACTGGTATTGGGGGAGTTCCTAAAGGGGGTAAAATAACTCAAATAATAGGAGGGGAGAGTGCATCTAAAACAACTTTATCATTACATATAATTGCGGAAGAGCAGAAAAAAGGAAATTTATGTGCCTTTCTTGATGTGGAAGGGACATACTCGTCAGAGTATGCAACTTCAATCGGTGTGGATGAATCAAAGCTCTATATAGTCAATGTAGAGACTTTCCTAGATAAGAAAAAGGAAAGTGAGACAAAAGCAATATCAGGTGAAGAATGGTTAGAGATATTAGGTGATCTATTAGATACAAAACAGTTTGGTATTATAGTGTTGGATAGTGCTGCAGAGTTATGTCCGAAAGCAGAGTTAGAAGGAGGACAGAGTTATTCTGGTATAGGGGTAATGGCAAGAATGATGAGTAAAGGATTAAGGACAATTACGGCAAAACTGTTACCGACGAATACAGGTCTGGTAATATTGAATCAGTATAGAATGTCCCCTGGAAAGTATGGTGACCCTCGTGTGGAGGCGACAGGTGAAGCCTTGAAGTTCTATACAGCACTTAAAATTGAGATCAGTAAGTCACTGGATAAAGATGGAGATGGTGTATATGGCATACAGGTAAAAGCAAAAATTACAAAGAGTAAAGTTTCTGCACCGTATGGAACTGCAAGTTACTATGTAGAATTTGGTAAAGGTATACAGAGAATAGATGAGATAATAGATCTGGCGATAGAGCACAAGATAATAAAAAGTGCCACAGGGCATTACAGTTACAATGAAGAGAAGTTATGTCATGGGTTTGATAAACTGAAACAGTTGTTTATTGACAACAGCGAGTTTGCAACAGATGTTGAATGTAAAGTGTTAGAAAAGCTAAAAGAGATATAATGAGTGAAGAGAAAAAAGAATCAATAGTAAGTTCTCTCTACGCTCAAAAGAGGCATCATGAAAGTAAGATAACCTACTGGAAGAAGCAGAAGAAAGATGTGGATGAAAATCTTAGGAAGCATTTAGAACAACTATCTGCAGTAGAAAAGAAGTTAGAGAAAATTGTAGGTAGGGAGATCGTAATTACCAGTCACTTCATAAGTCGCTACCATGAACGTATAAACCCCGTGAGCACTATAGATGATATGAGGCAGCATATACTAACAGAACAGTTTATTAACATGACGAGTACCCTGGGAAATGGTGAATACCCTATAGATGATGGCAAGTACAGAGTAATTTTTGAAGATAATAAATTACTCACAATCACTAAACCTTTCTCGGGGGAAGAATTAAGAGAACATAGGAAAGTTAATCGTAAAAAATATGGAAGAGAACATAACTGATCAAAAACCTGTTAAGCCACATGAATCTATTCTATTTGAAAATGAAATGGCAATGAGGTTACAGGAAAGCATAACTGATAGCTATAACAAGTGGAGTGATTTTATGTGTGATGCATCGGCTAAGTATTGTCAAACAGTCGAAGGGTCACATAGGTTTACGTTGTATGGATTACATCAGGAATTAATAAAGTTACGTAAAAGTATAAGCAAAGATGCCCCTACACAAGCAGTAATAATTGATCATCTGCTCAAGGGGTTACAAAACTCTATAGACGCAGGAGAAGATATAACTAAACTGATATAACATGGAAAAGAAACTAAAACCACTCGAAGAAAAGAAAGGTAAAAGAATATCAAAAATGATAACTAAAGAAGAAATAATAGAATGTGGATGGGAATATAACCAAAACATTTGCGATCTACCTGAGATAGGTTTTCTGTATGAAATAAATAGAGGATTTACACAATGGGAAATGCATTATAACTCTGAAAATGGAAAAATGCAGATAGAGAAAATATTTGACAGTGGAGTAGAAGGAATTGTTTTAGATTGTAAAATACATAACAAAGAAGAACTTCTAGGAGAAATGGCCTGGTTAAATATCAAGCAAAAATGAATAGAAAACCAATGAAACGCTCTGGGGGAACTCTAAAGAAATCAGGGAAAATAAGAACTAAACCTACTCCCCCCGAGAAGAAGAAAGAACAACAAGAGCAGAGAGAAAAAGATTGGGAGTTTTACAGAGAAATTTGGAATGAACGTGAGCACAAATGTCAAGTTACTGGGGAATGGTTAGGGAATGAACTAAAGAGTATTTTTGTGGAACATCTTTTGGAAAAAAGTGTGTTTCCTCAGTTCAGGTATGAGAAAAGAAATATAGCTTTGGTATCGGGCGATATACATATGAGAAAGACTAACGGTTTTCCTCATCCTATCCATCAGCAACTTATAGAAAAAGCACGCAAAGAACTACTACTATGAAAATAAATAAAAATTCATTAGATCCCACAAAAGGCTAAGAAACAATGGAAATAAACAAAATATTAAAAGAGATATTTAATGGATGAAGTATTATATAATAAATTATTAAAAGCTGCAAATGGTATAGTGAATAACTATAGAAATAAGTTAAATAAATCGGCAACATGTGATCTTACTTTAACAGCAGAAGATCTTATAGCTGATATATTTATTACCCTCTCTGAAAGAGGTGAGGAAATGACACATGATTCTTTTAAGGCAGAAATTTATAAATCCTTATCAAAAGGCCAAACTCAGTACAGAAAAGATATCCATTATGATAAAATTTATACAGATATAAAAAGATTAAAACAATGGCAACAAGATAATCCTGAAAAAGTAAAAGAATATTCAAAAATTCACAGCAAAGAATTATCCAAAAGAGCTAATTTGTGGAATAAAGAAAATAGAGAAAAATGCAGAAAAAATCATAAAAATTGGAGAAAGGAAAATAAAGAAAGAATAAAAGAATACTATTATAAAAGAAGTAAACAAAGTACAATAGATCAAGTTAATCGATTTAAGGCTAAAAATCCAAATAGATGGTTGGAGATTCAAACTAAATCTAAAAAAGATATGGTGCAAAATTTGAGAGATAGTTATGTAAGAGGAATTATAAAATCGGAAAATAAGAAAAATGGAAATCTTAGTAAAGAAATAACTAAAGACGAAATAGAAAAAAGAAGACAAAAAATTATAGAAAGAAGACTTAATAAGAAATAATTAGTACTTTAGTTACATGACAGATACACAAAAAAGAATACAAGCACTTGGTTTACCAGAAGTAACAGAAATCATAACTGATATCATTAGCTTCTATAACCAAGTGCTTGATCTGGAAGGAGACCCAGAAGAGATAAGTGCTGTTCTTATCAAAGAGTTACGTACCTGTTACAAAAAAGAACTGCAGACAGAAAAGGTAATTGCTAAACAAAATGCCCTCGAACAACTTATAGGAAATCTTGTCAAGAAAGAGAAAACATCTACTATAGACCACTTATTCCTTTAACTGTTTCTTCCAGGTCCTTAAACTCTACATAACCATTATCCATAGCTTCTTTATGTATAGCAGAGAGCAATGTGGAAATAGTTACAATAGCTTGTTCCGGACCTGTAAGTTGTTCCTTATTCTCTATCTTAACTTTAATCCTTTCTGCATCTTCTTTAGTCTTACCTTCTAATAACCAGGCATACATAACCTGTAGGTTGTTGATAATAGCAGTACCTACAACTATAGGTATCTGCGCGTTTGCTTTAATGTGAGGTATCTTTGAATTATCCATAATGTAATTTATCTTTGTAAGATACAAAAGTAATAAATGATCACTACAGAACTAGATATTCCCGAAATAGTTTCAAGAATAAAGAGTAAATTAATGGCTAGTGGGTGGGATGAAGTACTCAAGTACTTTCTTAACTCTTATGACTTTGAAGAGATACTTAACCAACTTGCTGATCTAAAGAAAGATCATCTGTTCTTTTGTCCAAAAGTAGCAGATGCCTTTAACTGGTTAAAAGCTACCCCGGTACACAAAGTTAAAGCAGTGATCTTCATAGATTCTTGTAGTAGGAGCATAGAGTATGCTACAGGTATTCCCCTGGATAACCCATCGGAGTTTATGAGAAAGATACTAGATACAGCAGCCCCTAAAGCAAGAAGTCCACAATGGGCAAAACAGGGAGTACTTCTTATCCCTTTAAGTCTTACAGCAAACGTTGGTACAGGAGCAGAAAACCACATATCTATCTGGAAACCGTTAATCAGTTACCTGATCAACAAACTCTTTGAAGAGTACCCCGAAATACCCATCCTTCTGGTGGGGAAAAAGACCTATAGCTACTTACCTATGATCAGGTCAGCAAATGTCAAAATACTAAAGATATGGCCCGAAGTAGACACAGAACTAAAGTGGGCAGAGTGGATGAATGAAATAATAGTAGCTAGTGGTAAGAAACCGATTAAGTGGGATTAGAAAAGTATAAATCAGCTTCTTTGATTCTACGGGCAACTAAACCATTTAAAACCTTTCCCCCCCCTTTGTTCCACATGTAAATAGCTGATCTGATATTAGGGTCAGAAGGGTTAATGTTTACTTCTCTAAGTACTGTAGAACTCTTGAAATTATCAGTACCTATGTTATATACGAACGACCCAAGTGCGTTTAGTTGATTCTGGTTAATATCACTTGTAATACTTTCCTGTAGACAAGGAAGAGCAACTTTATCTAAATAACAAAGTAATTGTTGTACAGCATAGTCTTTTGTCCAGGGGGGATTACTCATAGTAACCTTAGCACCATCACAGGTAAAAGTACTACCATACCCTTGTGTTATAGGTTCTGCACCTGTCCCGGGGTCAACATATGGAGAAGCAGAAAACCCCTCTACAGATGTAATAAGGTCAGTACACCCTTGTGAAAATGTCATAGTATTATCCATTACTGCCAGATTATATATTCCAGATAAGAAGAAGTACCCTTACACATACTCTCGGGTTTACCTATACGAGACATAAGTGAATTAGGAATAATTTGTTTGGTATTAACATTTACCTGATAAAAATATCTAAGTCCTGACTTAGGGAAACATTGTTTATGACCAGCAGGAACAACAAACTGTGTATTAGGTAATCTACCTTCTGTGCAAGTAGTTTGTCCTGGTTCTAATTGGTTAGAATGTTTTGACTTCATTGTCCCTAAAATAGGTTCACCATTTTGGTTCAAATTGCAAAAATAATAAGTACACGGGTTAGTTACATAAGATTCTGGCATGACAAAGTAATTTAGCTGCCGTAAAGATAAGAAAAAGTTTAGTAAAACAATCAAAAATACATACACGCACTATAAATTTACGGAACAATAGCGTAAATTTATGGTAATAAATACAGATAATATGAGAGATAAAGTTAAGATAATAGAAAATGGAAAAGGTGCTGTACTAACGATATTAGATGATGATAAAGAGATTTATGGAGTGGTAGATGTGCAGCAACAGGAGCAGGTTACCGAAGTAACCCCGCAAGGGAAAAGGTTGCAGACATACTTGCGAAATGCGAAAATTACCGGGAATTTACGGGATATGGTGCATGTAGGCTATTTACCCAATGAACGATTATGTGGACATATAGTAGTTAGAGATAGTACAGAACCTATCTTTACAGATGACCCGGAACATGGTCTTCTTTGGAGAAATGGAGTAGTAGCCAGAACAGAAAAAGGAGAAGCCATTTACCGTACCAGTTACTACTCTGAAAATGGTGCAGATAAAGATGAGTTACTTATTAATCCCTAATATACTACCTCCATAATCACTTTCTCTATCAAAGTCCTGCCACTTCTTAAATGCTTTTAAACCAGGTACTGCGTTTTCAGTAGCTCTTCCCGCCTTAGAACTTCCTGCAAATGGTCCATTCTTGTAATCACGATCATCGTCATCCTGGAATGGCCATTCTGCAGTAAGATATAGTGCTTGTGCAAAACTCTTAAGTGTTGTAGACATAGCTATCGGATTCTGTATATACTCAGCAAGTGTTACAAAACCTAATCCTGGGGTATACATCTGGTTTTCAAAACGTATACGGGAAGTGGTGTATGCAAAAAAGTTTAACCATCTCTTTTCTGTAGAACTTTCTTCTCCTAAATCTTTAGCCCATTCTCTAATAACTGCAGCAACTGCAAGTAATGTCATACCCATCATTAAGTCCATAGCACATAGATATAGGTTTTTCTTCTGATAGTCTTTCAGGTTATTCCATCCACCTTTCATAGAGTCAGTCCAATGACCATCGAACTCTCTAACTAAATTGATATAACTAAGAACTGTTCTCCAGCTACCTTCAGTCTCCCCAAGCATTAAGTTATTATACCTGCTGCCTATTCGGTCTGTCATTGTAGTAGGGAAGTGTCTATGAAATTGCATGAGCATCTGACCAAATAAGTTTTCTACAACTTCCGGTTGATCAACTTTTTCAAAGTTACCCTGTGTAATAGTTTGTATACCTTTACCTTTAAGTATGATCTTGTTAATATCTACCTGGTTAATACCTTCTTTAAGAGTCACCTTTCCTGTAGTGGGGTCCCATACATGAGCACCGTCCCATGCATTTACATCTTCCCCTGTAATAGAGTTATGTACTTGCTCTGATCTAAGTAACCCTGAGAGTAACGGGAATTGAGCAAAGGTAATTGCTAACCCTTCCCCTGAATAAGCAATATCTAACCAGGAGTGCCCCTTTTTCCCCTGTAGCTGCATCCTTTCTTCATTACCTATACCATAGTGATGCATTACTGCTTCCATAAATGAACCAGGTCTTTTATCGAGATAAGTATCTTTTTGGGATATAAACTTCTTACCAATCCCCGCCAGGTAGTCTGTTAAAAACTCTTTACCTGCAATTGCATAATATTTACCAGGGTAATAACGGGAAACAATAGTTACTCTTGCATTAAGAGTTTGATACAATGCCATATTATTTAAGTTGTTAAAGGGATTTCCCATAACGCCAAGAGATGTAATTTCTTGTAACTTTTTTATCAATGCGCCTAACTTACCCTGGTCTATCGATTGACCATAGAGAGCCGTTCTGACCATATGTTCCAGTCGCTTAACAGTATTGGTATCATTAGGGTTTAATCTTACAGGAGTCCCGGAAGTATCTGTAATTACTTTACCTGCGATATTAGTCTTAAGATAGTGCCGCCCGGAATCGTCATTATCAGGATCACTAAGTATCTTACCTGCAGCAGCATCTTTAAGAGCAAGTATTTGTCCTTCTATAGCAGCCTTGTTCTTATATACCTTGGATATACCTACATAAGCAATTAACTGCTTAATAGGATCTCTTTCCATATCCTCTACAGAAGTTTTCCTGTTCTCTTCTGCAAGTTGCTGTACAAGAGCTTTCTTTTGTTCCAGGTACTTGAACTTAGGTAAAGGGGAACCATCAGTATCTTTAAGTTGTTTAGCCGTAAAGTTACTGTTCAGCTCGTTAATCTTAGCCTTAATATCAGCAACTTTCTGTTCATTCCTAAAGTTATTCAAGATAGGTTTAGATAACTCCATACGGGTAAGACCACTCTCATTAATCTTTTCTGTACTTCCCGGAACTCTGGTGAACGGTTCAATAACATTCTGTGTGAGAAAAGGAAGTAAACCACTTTCACTAGCACTTTTAAATAATTTATTAGAATATGCTAATAAGTTACCTTCTTCTATATCCCTTTCTCCTTTTTCCCCCATATCATGAGAAGCAGCTACAAAATGTTTTACATACCCTGTATATACAGCTAATTGTGCTTTCTCCAGATCAGTTACGGGGTTATGTAACTTTACATGTCGGGGATCTCTGAGATCAGTTTCACCAGCAAAGTCATTGATCTTAATATGTTCTTTGTTAGGGAAGTGACCATTTTTCTTAGTAATTGTACCAATAGGTTCTTTAGTCTTGGGGTCTTTATCCATAGACCAGTATTCTGTCCATGTCTGGTATCTGTTCCTGAAAGTAATCACACTAGGACTTTCTTCAGTTAACCCTTCCCGTAATTCTTTTCTATAAAAGAGTACACTACCGTCATATCCTTCTACGGGAACCATGTGCATTACTTTATCTTCAGCAGCTTTGTATTCATCCGATAAATGATGATACAAACCATCTTTACCATCTTCATCTTCTGCCTGTCTGAATTTTCTAAGTGGTTCTTTTTTATAATAAAGCTCGTTATTAAACTCAAGATCTTGCGGAGAAGCACCGTCTTTAGTAATTACTTCCCGGTATTGAATCGGTTTACCTGTAATGGGGTCTTTAACCGCATCTTCTAACTTATCTCTAACTGCACGATAATGATCTCCTATAGGTCTAAGTAATCTTTTACCATCTGCACTATACATAAACTGCCAGTCTTTCTTAGGGTCAACTTTCCTACCAAGTGCTTTCTCAAAGTCATGTCCTAAAGGAGCAAGTTCATTAGTAATTGCCTGGTGTGCTTCAAGATCACCAAGCATTTCAGCATGTTTAATCACTATACCTATATGTTGTACTAGCTCATCACTAATTTGTGTAGGAGCATTGAACATTCTTGCGACATATGAAGTATCTGTTATATCCTGCCAAATGATCTTTTGTAGCTGTTCCTTATTTACAAATGGGTTTAGGTTCCCACCTTTTTCTTTTACAAACTCACTGGCTTTAATATTAGCATCGATGTTAAGATTATTAATTTGTCTGCGAACATTATCAAATTTTAACTTATGGGCATCGTCTAGTATATCTCTAAGATGTTCAGGTAAAATAACAAGATCAGAATTAGCAATTAATATACACTCTTTTAAATAAGGGTAAAACTCATCCTTACTAAACCAGTTTTTGTTATTTATGAACCTAGAATATTGATCTACAGTATCCCGGATATGATTAAGTACAGCATTTAATGCTTCTGTTTTCTTACCAATACTTGTAAGATTTTCAATAGTCTTTGCTACAAAAGCTAATTGTTTGTATGTAGTGGGTTGTGCAGTAGATGGTAAAGTAGAAGTTCTTGTACTAAGCACTTCCCACATCTTTTTAAGAGCTTTATCTAGTATTATGGTACTATCTGCAGCAGCTTCTCCTTCTGCCTTATAGTCAAATCCCCCTGTAGCCTCACTATCTGGTGGGGGTAAGATATTACCAGTAGCAAGTGGATCTTGTGGTCCTAGTATCTTATCTACAAATACCTGGTTACTATCAAGAGAGTGCTTTACAAAATCTTCCTGGGTAAAACCGGATAAGTTACCTTCATGAATATCCATTCGTAAGTGATAGGTCTCGGGGTCTTCCAGTTTCATATGCCCCATCTTTTCCAGTAACCTACTGTATGTAGCTACCTGAATACCTTGTTGCTGACGGGTAGTAAGTTTTCCTGATAACCGCGATCCTTCATTTGGTTCATGTCCTGCAGTGGTGTAGTTACTATCATATACACTGTTCTTAGATGTCTTAAGGTCATAAACTTTAAGTGTACCATCTTTGGTAATTTTTAGCAGATCAATTGACCCCGCTACCTTAGAAACAGGATCAGATACAATAACCTGGGTAAGAACTACAGAACCATCTTCCTTAATATCATTATATATCTTTTGTAGGGTGTTGTAGGCATCTGCTTTAACCTTCTCGGGGATAGCAATAGTAGGTATGTCCTGGGCTTTTTTACCAAGGATAATGCCCTGTAGAATACCATCAAAATCATTACCCCAATCCCTATTTAAACGATATACATCATCTTCAAACCTTCCCTTAATAGCAGTAGTTACAGATAGATAGGTATTACCTTTAGTATCTTTGTACTCATGGTTCTCGGGGTTAAGCGTAACTCTGTTAATAGGGTTTAGATATAGATCATCAATAGCTTTCTTCTGTATATCATTAGCCTGTTCCTTCATCTTCTCTACAAACTCTTTATCTTCCGGGGAAAGTTGAAAGTATATCTCCCCACGAGAGTTAGCTTCTTTCATAGCAGCAAGGTCAAGTTTTGATAAGTTACCTTCTGTAATATCTTTAGCTGCTTCGGAATAACTATCTAACCTCTCTTTACCCGCAAACAAGTTCTTTACCCATTCCCATAATCTTGCCCACCACTTTTTACCAGTAGCATTTGAAGTACGTCCAACAATAGTTTCACCAATTAACTTACCGATAGCTTCTTTCTTAATCTTCTCTTCATCTGGTGTGCCGTCACTATTCTGGTAATAGGGGTTATCTTTATACTCTTCAAAAGTTTTATCATAGATAGGTTTATCCTCAATATTCTTCATCATATCCCGCAATAGTAATGAGTTCTCGGGTAACCACTGTACATAGATATGAGCAGCTTCTTCCGGGAGAGTAGTAGCATCTGCCTTACCTGTAACTACATCTACTGTTCTGTTAATAACATCTGAAACAGCAACTGCATTTACGACTTTACCATCTACTATTATCTGTGAGACATTTCTTATTCTTCCCCCAAGAGAGTTGATAAAGGCGGTAATTTTTCTAGTAATTTCTTTCTCTTCTGAGATTCTTCTTTCAGTCGTTTGACTTGTGATCGGGCTTCTTCTAAAGTAGTCGGTTGCTGTTTGGATAGTATCTCCCTTTGTTTTTCTGCTAGTTCCTGAAATGGAGTTTTTGAGTTCATTTTGTGTATTTTTATCTATTTGTAAATAATTATTTCTTTCTAAGTCTTTATAAAAAGCATTACTTATATTAATTATAGGATCAATAAAATAAGGAACATTATCTTTAAAGAATACATTGCGAGGGTAAAGATCATCTATAGTAATTCTTAACTCTTTATTTTCATATTCTCCATCTTCTTTACTTTCAAAACCATAATCAGATAATACATTATCTATACTTTCCTGATTAAATAAAGAATCAGTTTTTATAAAGTCTTGTTTTAAAACTGGAGTTATCGAAGAATCTGTCCTTTTAAAACCAAGAAGATCGTATCCCGTTTCTGGAAAAAAGTAATTATGAACAATTAATCCTTTTAGATACATGTCTATTTCAGCAGGATGGAAATCATGTTTTACTTTCGTAACAGATTTTCCATCATTAGATATGTAAATAGTATGTTCACCTCCTTCAGCTAATTCCATAGCGGGGTTCATATCTTCTTTTAATTCGTAATTTCCATCTTGGATTTGTTTCCAGAGCGTTTCCAAATCTTGTCCCGTTCCTTGGCTTTCATATCTTGCTCTTTCGCCTCCTTTAAAGTAACTGATGGCTGATTTAATAAATTCCTCTTTGCGTCCTGATGGTATTGCTGGATCGAAGATGGCTTGTATGTCATGTTTTATAGTTTTATTAGTTTTTTGTTGAAAATAAATAGTAGACTTATCTCTAGCGGGGTTTGTTTTTAATTGATACCACTCATTACCATGTTCATCCTTGATACGTTGTACATTGTTCTTACCGTAAGTCTTATCTAAGGTGTTCTTTACTCTGTTCTCATAGAAGTCATAAATAGGTTTGAGTGCAGCAAATCCTTCAGTTTCCACTCTCTTGAGTTCTTCTTGAAGTTGTTGCTTTTCTATTTCTTTGAGTTCTATGTTATGTTTATACGCTTTATCAAACTCTTCCTTTGTAGCTGCTCTCTGTGTACCTCTACTAGAACTGGTAAAATAATATGAAGAATTATTTATATTTTCATCTCTCCTATAAGTTCCTGTATTTGTTTTTATAAAACCTTTTTCTAGTTGTTTATTTAACGTAAATAAATCACTATCTAAACTTTTTATCCTATCCTCTTTCTGTTTCTTAAAGTCCTCCAATGTCTGATGACCTTCTACCTTACTAGCTGTATCACCAGTTGGGAACAACACATTCTCATAACCTTTCTTAGCACTATCTTGTACTATAGACTTAATAAAGAAAGGAATCCAGTTATCATCCTTAGTAAGTAATTGTAAGAATGAGTTTTTCTGTAACTTATTGTTCTCATACTCATTTGCCCTTCTCATTAATTCTTCCTTACTAATTTCATCTCCCTCATTAGATTTTAGAAAGTACTCTAAACCTTCTTCAAATGGGGAATTTGCAAGTAATCCTTTACTTTTATCTGATGTGAACTTTTCATAAGCCTTATCAAATTCCTGTTTACTTATAGGTTTATTAGTTTTAAAAGGTTCCCCAGAGATATGTTGACCTTCATATATCTCATATGTAGGATTATTATTTGTATCTTTTCCTTTTATATATCTTGTTCCATCAACAATAAAGTTATTTTTAATCTTCTGGAACAAATCACTCTGTACTTCAAGTATTCTACGTGTTTTTACTTGTTCCTGCAATAAATCAGACAGATATCCAGTAGTACTAATAACCTTATTAGAATCTACTGTGTTTATAGTATTATCTATATCTGACTTCCAGTCCTCGAATCCGTATGTAGAACCTCTTTTATCAAATCTCTTTTTAAACTCTTCTTTAGGAATTGTAATTACTTTGTCAAAATCCTGCATTCTCTCTTTAAGAATATTGGTATTAGATACAAATAGTAATTTATTCTCTTTTCTCGCTTGCTGTTTGAGCCTGTCAAATAGATTAAGCATGAACTCATTATACTCTTTAGGTTTAGCACCTTTATATTCCTGCCTTGTTCTAGAACCTCTATGCGTATCAATAAAGTTATTCACTTCATTAGCATAATCATCGTCAAGTGTTATAAATCTACTATCTCCTTTCTCTTTTAGGAAACTTTTACCAATAGTAGGGTGACCCCATATAATTCTATCACTAGGTTCTAGTACATTATGAATAGCAGATTCTGAGTCTATCCATTCTGCATTATCCTTCTTCCATCCTTTAACTACAGGATATTTATCATCACTTCTAAACCAGCCAATTCCGTTTTCCGTAGAGAACTGGGCATGACCCTTAATAGATGGTACTATACCTGGAGTAGCTATCTCATTCTCAGTATAGTTAGTACCTCCTGGAACGGTTAAATTAGAATAATGTTGTGTAGGCTTTGGTTTATCTAATCCTGTTTCTTCATACGCTTTTTGATAAGCTACTTTAGGTATTTTATTACCGTCTTTGAAGTATTCTTGAGTAACGCCATCTTCTGCATAATAAGATCTATACCTTGAACCATTTACTTCAAATCCCCCGGAACCAGTTGATGATGAATCTCTTACTTGTTCTTTAGCAATATTAATCTCTACTGTATAAGAATACTTAGCAGCTAAACTTGTTGCTAAGTCATTTAATGATTTTGGTTTATCATTATTATATATATCTTTTATTAACTCTTTCTGTTCTTTAGGGAATTGGGCATTTTGCAGAAACTGATCTATAGTAATGTTTCCCTTTTGTAGTTTATTCCATTCTTGTTGTGCTTTAGGGGTTTGGAATATCTCAACTGATTTTAAAGTTGCATTTACTTCATTAGGTGCAAGAAAAGAGTTTTGATATTCATAACTTTTCTCATAATCTTGTCTTTCCCTTATCTGATTTTCGTAATGACTATCGGGAATATCAAAGGGTTGTTTCTGTAGTATCAGATCACTGGTATGTAGTGCTCGGTTTAATGGAGAGGTGTATAGTTCTGATATAGGTATGGTACTTAGTTCTTTTCCTGCTGATATAGCTTGTTTAATCCCTTTATCTGTAAGATCAGTTAATGGTCCTCGCAAGTTACCCTTAGTGTTATCATCTGTCTCCCCATGACGCACTACATAGATATGCCCATTATCACTTTTAAACTTTTCTACATCCCCTGTATGGGTTTGTGATTCTGTATATTCTTTAGCATTAACTCTATAACTATCTGGTCTTCCTTCTTTTTCCCAGAGGTTAAGAAGTTTAAGTATTGAAGAGTGCGTAACTATTACTGTATTATCTGGTGCTGAGTGAAGTAGCTTATCAAACTTTGTAAGTACTCTATCCTGAAAACCATTAAAAGATTCGGCATTGTTTACAGGTATATCGGGGTGGTTAAGAATATGATCATCTATCATTTTCTCATAATCAGGCTCATACTTACCTGCTATATCCCCGAAATCCATAGTAACAAAACTATCATCTACATGTACTGTACCAGGGTAAAGTTGTTCCAGTGCTTTACCTGGTTCCGGGAAAGTTTCTCCTGCTAATTTCCACGCACTATACGCACCATCTTCACCGAATAGTTTTTCGAGCAGTTTATACCTGTCATCATTTTTCTGGGGGCAGTTTGCCATAACTATATACAGTCTTTTATACCTTGTAAAATCTCGTAATCAGATACTTTTCCTTGTAACCTGCGATATACACCTCTTGCTTTTTCAAGAAACTGCTCTTTATCTACCCCCTTACCCTTCTGTTCATAAACTTTATCTATTTCACTTTTCCAATCTATAGGGGCAATATCTTCACTATATTCATCCATGTAGTTTTCTTGTGCTAATTGACCTAACCCCGAGAGAGCAGAAGATACAACACTTCCTTTATCATCATATCTGGTCACATTACCATGTTTATCTGTAGCTGTAAAGATACTATTATCTGTGGTAGCTTGTTCGTGTTCCGGAACTTTTGTAGTAATAGTCTCTGCAATTTCTTTCTGTCCCGGGGCATTATCTGCGTATGGGGGGTTAGTAATTTTCTTTGTCCCCGGTAGCGCAACTGCATCTGGTAATGGTCCTAGTATTCCAGCAGCTTTCCACTGTCCTCTACTACCTTTAGGGGTAATCTTCTCATAAACAGCGGTTACTCCTTTTGGTATGGTTTCCCCTTTAGCAATTAGTGACAGAGGTTCTCCTTTACCTTCTTCTTTACCTACACTCCGAAGTTGATAAGTACTACCATTCACCTTAACCGAGTAAGGAAACTCTATCTCTGTTTTCTTACCAGCAGTAGTTGTGTTAAAACCTGATGCCTCTATAGAACCAATATTCTTGGTCATTAGTGCCTTTTCTGTAGCATCGTACTTACCTGTTTTCTTAAACCCTTCTATGGCTATACCTTGAGTGTTAATAGCTTTTTCCTTAGTGCGAATAGCATTAAAGATATCTACTGACATAGTGCCCCCCGATAGCTGAACAGGTGAGGTAATTGCTTTTTTAACACGGTCTATATCAACTTTCTCCCCTCTATCATTAGTAGCTTCGGGTACATATCCAGAAACTTTAGGTATTATAGTCTTTAGGAAAAAGGTATTTCCGGTATGAGTAGCATAACTAACCATAATATCATTCATCACTTTTTCAAGACTATCGCCAAAAACATCTTCTCCTTTCTTTTCGTCATAGTGAGTAGCAGAAAGTAATTTATTAACTTCAGTAACCCTATCGGAGAAATCTTTAAAAGCAAATGTCGGTAAGAACTTAATGAATGAACCACTTTTGAACTGACCCCCATCTTTAACTAAGAGATAGTTAAATAATGCAGTTGCATCATTACGTGTCTTGGGGGAGTTGTAAAGAATAGTAAAACTATCTACTAACCTCTGTTGTTGTTGTTCTGATAACTTTGCCCAGGTATTACTTTCAGCCTTGTTGATCTTATCTCTATTAGTCTTTTCCCCGGCAGCAACTAATCTTAGGAACTTGGAGATAAGGTAATTCCTGTTCTTTCCGGTAAGTGTGTCTCGTAATCTGTTAACAATATCTACGATACCTTCTTTACCAGGAGTATCATAAATCATACTATGGTCCAGGGTAGATAATGTACCTATTTGTCCAGTCTTCTGTAGCCAATTGATATATGCCTTAACTGCTAATGCCGATATTACATCACCCTTTAACGTCTTATTAAACTCTTCCTGCTGGTTCCTTCTTACATCAAAGTTATTACCAACTATACTCATTATCTTTTTAAAACCATCTGTCTTTTCCAGGAAGATAGCTTTAGATAATTCGTTGATCTGTGTAACCATCTTAACATAGTTTCCATAAACAGGACTATGATCTTCTTTTGGAGAAGTAGTATCATCTGCTAATATCTGCCGGATATCTATAGGTATATCCATTTTAGCAAATGCCTTATCACTAATCTGTTCACCATTAACTATACCTAAACTACGAAGAGGGTCTATGATATCACTTTCTGCATCTTCCCATGAAGGGGGTAACCCCTGGTTAAGTTTAATAACCTTGGAAATATTAGCCATTGTATCGGCATTCTTTTTAACCGAAAGAAGATCACGTACAGCAGCAAGTTCTAAAGTAGCATCTTTGCCATTATCTATAATGTTCTGTACTAACATATCCTTAGTCAAGGTAGGTAGTTCAGCACTTTCCTTACCTGGGTTTTGAGTAACTGCCTCTTTTAGTAACTTTTCGTACGCTTTTTCTAAAAGACCTGTCTTAGACATTCTTTGTTCAGCAGGAGTTTTGAGTACCCCCGAAAGGTTAGAAAGTTCTTTAAAGTACTTACGGATAGCTGGTTGGAACATATATAAAGCCGCAATATCCTCGTTCATGCCCAAAGAAACCATAGTAGATACATACCCCACAGCCTCGATATTCCATCCAAGTTTTGCAGCTAACCGTAATTTAGCATTATCGGTCATGGTGTTAACTATAGCACTAAGAATTGAGAACTTTCTTTTACCATTTTCTGTAAAGTGGTTACTAAAATCGTTGTACATTTTACCATCAAAAGTTATTCCTTCCGATGTCTTTTTCTCATACTGATTAAGTAGTGAATATACCAACATAGAATTTACAGCAGCACCGATATTACGCTGTCCTTCCATATTATCTACAAAGGCTTTCTTTTTACCAGTAAGCGTATTTATCTCTGTATCGGGGTCTTTAAGCATATCCAGTACTATATCCGCACCTTTTTCCCCGGTATGGGGATTGAGCAGGTCCTTAATCGTACTGGTAATATCTTCTACTATCTTAGTATCAGTAGGTTGGTTGATAATAGCATCTTTACCACCACCGGATATATCCTTATTGTTTAATAAAGCAATACGGGCAGCAAGGGTAATATTGTTAAGTACTCCATTATTCAATCGGTCTCCCCCCGATGCAACAAACTGTTCTATGGTACTTGGCATCTTTAGTTCCTGCAAACAAGTCTTGTATAACAAGTCATTATTAGATAACTTGAACATATCTGCAATATCTTCATCAGATACAGGGCCATCATTAAGGTCCATAGTTATCTCATCTGTATCAGGGTTATACAGACCTCGTAATTCGCGTAACTTTCTTTTAAAGTTCTTGTTGTTATCTATCTGCCATTTTATATACTCATCGAACTTATCCTTATCTGTAGTAGCAGTTCCATAAGCTACCCGTGTACCATCTTTTCTGTATGTATCAGCAATAGTATTGTAACCTTTATCTATATCAAAGTCAGCACCAGATATTTCTGTAAGTTCTGCAGGGTGAATACCTATAGAACCATAATACGCAGGTAAGATATCTACCGTTGTAGTAGTAAGGTTAGAGTGTTTATCGTCCAGGGGAATACGTGTGATAAAACTATCTTTAAGTGCTGGTATAACAGTACCATTTGCCTCTTCTTTAAAATGTGCAGGACGTATCTGTTCTGAGAAAAATCCTAAAGAGTTACCTTGTTCATCAAATCGTTCAAAGTTATGACGAAGATCATCCAGGAAATAAACAACTTCTTTAGTAGGATCAGGTAAACCTGCAAATGTTCTGGCTTCTTTATTATCCCACTTGTGATAGTTACTATACTTTTGGGGGTTATCTTTATACTCTCTATCAGTAATAACTGTCCATCTTTTTGGCTGACCAAGATCATTAAGTTCGTGTACCTGTTTAATCCTCTTAACACCATAGTCACTTGTCAAAGTAAGAGGTATACCTGGTACTTTTTCAGACATTACCCCTTTAGAGAAATAAGATAAGTACATCTGGGTAAACTTTTCTCTGGTTGCTGGTAAGTTAGGATCATATATATTCTCTCCATCTCTTGTTTCTGTAAAGCCTAAAGTTTGTACATCAGACCCTGTAGCACGTAAAGTATCCCGCATTCCATCAAAGAAGTTACCAAGAGTAGCTTTAACATGTTCTGCAGAGATATCTGAGTTAAGTTTTATCCCTCCGCTATGATCAAATAACTCATTAGCAGCAGATACATAATTATTCATTAACCTATCTGCTACTCCTGATAGATACATCTCTCTCATCCTACCTACAGTAAATGGTTTACCATCTGTATCATGTGCTACTCCCATGAAAGATATAGGAGTATCATCGTTCTGTTCAGCAAGTAACTGACCCCTTAACTGAGTAGGGTCAGTTATTACCAGCTTGTTAGAAGGATTCTCTGACTGTAAGCGCATGTACTGTGCCTGTTTCTGATTAAAGTACTTGCTATCTATGTCCTTGACCCCAGGGGCCATAGGTTCCTTCATAGCCTTACTTGCTGTTGGGGGGTGCGCAAAAGTTATAGTAGGTGTACCTGCAGTATCCATATCTTCTTCAAACTTTTCTAAAGACTCCCGAAGATGGTGCAGTTCTTCCATATATGGAAGAGGTTCCCACTTACCATTGATCTTAATAGAAGTGTAATCCTTAAATAATGGAAAGGAAGAGCACTTGAGATAAGTCTGCCCATCAAAGTACACATTTTTCAATGAGTTAAACGCATCTACTTTCCTGTTTAGTCCGCCAGCATCTATGAAAGCCTTTTCTGCTACAGGGGAACCTTTCTTAATCAGATCAAGAATATCCGCCTGTGCTTTAGTTAACTTACAGAAACCAAATAGCATGTATCGAAGAGCTTTCTCTGTCATATACATCTGAGCATCTGCCTTATCCCCCTGTGTACCATCGAACTTAGTAAACTTTGGTTCAGGTATCATTACATGATGAAAAGTAGTAAGAGGATGAGTAATACCTAGTTCCGGGGCAATTACAGAAAACTCCACAGATCTACCTGTAGCATTAGCTCCTTTTAATCTTTTCGTCCAGTCAACAGCACCTTTAAATGACTTTGCTTCATCACCATAAAGTAACTGCACCATACCTGCGGTATTCAGGTAATCATTCATAAATACCTGGGAGATATTATGCAGAAAGTTATCTTTTTCAAGATTCATCTTCTCGTTACGTTCCTTACTGGAAAAACCTGTAAAGAGAAAACCCGGAAGTAACTTGTTCTCTATTTTATCACCTTTCTTTTCTATCAATCCTTCATCTGCAAGTTGTTGTATAAACTCATCTCTCTGTTTTCCCCAATAGGTACGAAGTTGTCTTTCTATCTCATACCTTTTCAGGGGAGCAGGTTCTTCTCCTTGTGCGCCTTTTTCTATATCATCTGCAAGATCACCTAACATCTTAGCAGTCCGGTAAAGTTTTAAACCTCTCTTCTCTCCTGTATGATACCCCAGGAGGATCTTAGTATCTGGTTCTCTACCCTCTTCCTGTGCCTTTTCTATCTCGGCAATCTCTTTAGTAACACGGGCTATTCTATCTACTTCATTAGTTACCTGGTTGTATAAGATATCTATAGCATCTTTAGATAACTTTGGTTTACCAGTAGTCTTATCTGAAAAAACTGCATGTACTACAGGTGCCCGGAACATATGGGCAGTACTATTAGTCTCCATCACCCCTATGATGTGAGGAGTAGCATAAAAATGACCACCGTCAGTTGTTTGTATTCTTGCCCCTTCTTCTATGCCATAATTAGATAAAGCAGTTGTATATAGCTCTCTACCATTGTAGTCACCAAAAGAAGAACCTTTTTCTCTGTTAACCTCTAAGTTCTTGGTAGCAAATAACTCTTTCTCTCCTTCAGGTGTTTCCACATCCCCTGTACTATGTAATACCTGGCGTAAACCATCTATGGTCTCTACCCGTAACTTACCCTGGTCAGACATAGCAATAAACTGATCGGAAGAGAGCAGATGACTACTTTGTGTATCGGGGTTATTACTAAGTTCTATAATCTTTTCAGGGTTATTTAATGAGAGTAATGCTGTCATATGATAGTTACCTTCCTGGTAACCGAACCTTTTTTCACCATCTGCTCCGATGTAAGACATGGTATTTACAGTTTCATCAAAGTTACTATTACCTGCAAAAGTTCTCATTAACCTTGCAGCAGCACCTTGTGATTTTTCTTCTTCTCCTTCATTACTGGCAAAGATGTTTTCCCCCTTGAGCATAGAACTTTCTATACCATATAGTTCATCATAACTTAAAGGAGGTACTCCACGATTAGCATTAACTGATTTCTGCTGTTTCTTTGTTCTTACCCCGGCATCTTTTCCTAGTGATATAGAATAAGTGATATAGTCAGGATGATAAGAAATACCAAGATTAGCTTTCATCCTATTACTAGTATCTATGGATAACTTTTCAAGATCATCATCTGATATAGCTACAGAAGTTTTGTCCTTATTCGATATCTGATTTTGCAAATCGTGTATTGGGGAAAGTTGTTTAATGATAAACTCTTTCTTTGCCTTTCTGTTATCTGCAAACTTTTCCAGGGCACTTAGATATATAGCAGCGTGTGATTGAGCAGATTGTTCAAACTGGGTTTTAGCACTATCTCTACGATTAGCACCAAATACACGTACAGTACCCTTAGTAGGATCAATTTCTGTAAATAGAGGATTTGTGGTAAACTGTTTAAACCCTTTAACTACCTGGTTAAACAACAATCCATTTTTGGTAATAGACCAAACCTTAGTAGTGGCATTTCGTTCAAACCCTGTTTCAATAAATACTCTATCTATGAATGCAGCACTGTCCGGGTTATTACTATCCCTGATCTGTTCCATTTTGGTAATAACATCTTCTTCGGTAATACTATTAGCTATCCCCTTAAGCAGACCATTGTATACACGTACAGCACTTACCCCCTGGACCAATGGAGTACCGTCCAGGAATTGCTTATTACCAAATTCATCTGTATAGGGGATAGTTGTTGAACCTATATACTCCCGTAAAGACTTGGAAAGTGAGTCATATCCTCCAACACTATCTGCAGCTTTATCAAAACCTTTAAACTCTTTACCATGTTCTGCTTCCAGTTCTTCCTGATAATCTTCTTCCAACTTCTGTTTATACCCCATGATCTGCAGGTGAGTATCAACAGATTCTTTAATGGACTGTCTGATAGCAGGATTAGAAAAAATCTGGTGTTTATCCCGCAACTTAGTTAACCATTCTACTCTTGCAGCAGGGTTAGAAATACCATTTGCTCTTTCTATATACTTATCCCGCCGGGGGTTTAATAGATCACGGTACTTATCTAAGATATTATCCAGTACTTTATTCTTATCATGTGGACCTTTACCGTTAACTTCTTGATGATATAATGCTGCTACAGTAGAAGATAACTGATCTCCTTCCATCTGGTTCATGTTCCGGGGAATGTCAAAGGTCTTTCCGTTACCATCAGTTATCTGCTGTTTACCAAGTTCTATAACCTTCATAGCAGGGTCAGTTATAGAAAACTCACTATCCCTGGTAAAGTCATTATCCTGCAAACCTCTCTTTTTGTATGCCCCTCTATCTATATCAGTAAATATAGATTCGAGTTTTGACCCTGTAAGCTGGGAAAAGACATTCTTTATCCAATCCCATATACGAGCGAAGAATCCTTTAATTACGGGATCGGTCTTGACATTTTTATCAGTTTTCCACTGGTCAAACCTATCACCTAAATACTCTTCATAAAATAACTTAGTAAGGGCATCGTGAGAAAGGTTTTGGTAACTTGGGTGAAGTGCTTTAAAAGTTTCTAGTCGTGAAGAAGTGGCAAGTCTTTCTTTTTTAGCAAGAGATAATAAGTGGTCACGTTCTTCCTGTGTAGAAAGTAACCGGAAAATGGCATGAATTGCTTCATGGTACTTACTTGGAGCATTTTCATAGGTCTTAATAGTACCAGTAACTTTACCAAGAGTATTCAGATGCGTAACAAACTCCCCCACTACAGTATTAGTAGCTACAAGATTCTCTTTAAGTATACCTAAGTTCTGAACAGTTACCAGACCTTCAGGGAAAATATCTCTGCAATACTGTATGAAATTATCTATGTTCTCTATAGCATGTTCATCAAAAGGTTGCCCTTTACTGACTACTTTCATGGCACCTGCCTGTTTATCTAATAGGTCAAGTATTGCCATAGGATCTCCCCCTGAAGCAGCAGCTATCTCTTCAGGAGACATAGAAGTGAAAGTGAACCCGGGTATATCACTTTTGCCCATAGCAGCACCTTCTGTAATATTTACAGCAGGAACTACTTCTATAGGAATAGTACTATCTACAGGTTGATAACTTAGATAATAACCTTTGGTAATATTTGTAGATACAGTACTTTGCATACCCATTATCTCATCTTTGGTAGGAGCAGTACCAATACTCCGTGACAAGTTCTCTGGTTTAATAGATACTCTCTGAAACTTACCATCTTTCCACACACCAGGGAATTTTGTAGCACCAAGTTTTGATAGTTTATAGTTAACCTCTTTTTCTATCCTGGCTACCATTTCTTCCCCATTACCAAACTGCATAGGAGTATTCTCATTACCCTTTCCTGAGTTTATAGAAATATTTGCCCGGTCTGTGGTATTAGTATCATAAACATTTACAGAAAGATCGCCCTTATCGCTGAGTTTAATTTTTATCTGAAGATTAGTACTGGCTGGTTGTTTAACGAATAAGGAAGAAAGTAAGTCACTTGCCTGTTTAGCAAGTTTTGGGTCTTTACCTTCAGTAGTACTTTTTATCTGTGAGGCAATTCCTTTATCACCAAAGATAGTATTGGTTAGTGTATCTATAGTCTCTTTAGTAACAGAACCTGCCTCTAAACCTATTTTATGTACATCACCATTAACCATCTTTACAGAAGCAGTGTATCTACTCTGTGAAGCAGTGTTACCTGTAGTAACTATACCAGCAGAATTTCCATATACATCTTTACCAGTTTCATTATCTACTACAGCAAGTATTTTCTTACCAGTAGCTTCTATAGCCTGTACAGTAGGACGTAGGGCTTTCTTATCATCATTAAGATAATCATAACCATTAAACAGAGTAGAGATGGTCATAACTTTCTCTAGTTCTGCCCCCGAGAGTGAAATGGTATCTCCTTTCTTAGGTACTAAGTTATTTAAAGCCTGTTGTAAGGTCTGTGACTTTTTATACTCATCCTGAAAAGTACGTAAAGCAGTTTCAGCAGTCTCGTTTGCTTTAACATGATATACCTTCTCAAACTGTTGTGGGGTAAGATCAGGAATAGGTATCTGTTTACTGTCTATTACAAAATTATATCTATTAGGATTAGTAACAAAACCAAGTGTCTCCCCCCCATACCTGACATCCATAGTAAACTCTTCTGTAGGATTGTATTGTATAGCAGGGTTATCTCCTAGTTGGTTATGTGTTCCGGGGGTTTTTCTGGTAATAGTTACAGATAAGTTTTCAGCAAACCCTTCTTTGGGTATATTCCGGAGTTTATTATCAAAATTGTTCTGAGCAACTTTTATAACATAATCTCTAATAGATTGTTGCGCTGCAGTATCTGTAGTAAATTCTTTATCTTTAATAAGTTCCGGAGGGTTTTTTCTAAGATCGAGTACCTGAAACTTAGTATTGTCGGCATTAGCTTGTACCTTAAACTTTTTACCTAACTCTTTATCAGTAATAGGATATATTCTTACCTGGTCGTGTAACTTACTAATCTTAGTATTTGGTTCAGTAGTAGTAGTTTCAGTAGGAGTAATATCTTTTTTATCTAAGGAATATCCATCAATACTCTTTACCTCTTTAGCAGAATTACCAGATACCAGTTTTAAATAACCATTCTTTAGATCAGTTACTGTCCATCCTTTACCTGTGTTATCATAGATAACCTGGCCTTTTCTAACTTCACCAAGTAACTTAGGGTGTTCAATATCTACTATATCACCAAGTGCTCTATTTGCACTAGCGGGGTTTTTATAAATATCAGTACCGACTTTACCATCTTTCTCTATTCGATAATCACCCTTTTTAACTTCTACTACATGGGGATTACTTTTAAGATTAGGAAAAGAGGCAAGTTTCTGTGTATGATCAAAGTGATCATTTATAGTATTCTTAATAACTGATATAGCCTTTTCTGGTTCATTAGCATATACGGCATGTATAGCATTTAACTTTTCATGCAGGTCTTTACCATTAGAATCTTCTGATAAGTATTTATTAGTACTATCTGAATAACCTGTACTACCATGATCCATAGCATCTGCAGAAAAATCCCCGGCATCTACAGTAGGCATCTCAAGAGTAGATAACATATCTCTACGTATCTCTTCTTCATTAAACTTTTCTATAGGCTTTGGTTCAGAAGTAACAGGAGTTTCCCCGGTAGGAGTAACTACAGGTTTATCTTCTGTAACAGGAGTAGTTTCAGTAGGTTTGTTACTTAATAACTTATCAGCAGCAGCTTGTGCAGCTTTATTGGCTTTAACTGCTTCTTCTGTTTTAGCCTCCAGTACAGAGTTATGAAAAGCATCCAGGAACTTCTGTCTGCCAGCAGGGTCCATAATCCTGTTAAGTGTATCTAACAAGTTATCATGTTCTACCCCGAGACGGTAGTAATCAAGGTATGAGTCAGCTATTTTATCCAGTGCCTCTATATCTAATTCACTATCATATCCTGTTTTACCTTCCTGTAAAAGATGGTTATTGAATAACTTGGTAAGTAGGTTACGAATAGGACCGTGATATTCCCCGTGTAGAGCATTCATAGCAATTGCCCTTTCTTCAGGATCGTCTATTCCAAGTGCAGCATTGTACTTACCATTATATCCATTTACAGCTTCCTTATACTTATTCAGTAAATCGATCTGTTCTTTAGTAGTCTTTAGTGATTTAGCTTCTTTAAGTGTTCCGGGGGCACTTTCTGAACTTTTAAGGGTAGCAAGTAGAGATAACTGTTCCTGCATACGAGGGACAGATGCAAAAGTAGATACATCATAGAAAGGAATATCTTTAACTTTTCCCCGTAAGCCAGTAGTAACATTATCTCCATTAATGATCTTGTTCTGCCTGGTAAGTTTATCTATAGTAGATGCTTTAAAGAAAGAGGCAAATCCTATAGCTTCCGTATGTTCTGCATTTAGTTGTTCTGCAGCAGCTCTTTCTTTACTACCTTTTGGGAATTTGTTAGGGTCAGTGGGTAGAGGAAATGCTTTTTGCATATCTCGATATGTCTTAGTCATACCATGAGCCTGTTCCATGAAGTCAGTAATTTTCTGCTGCATTTCTGCATGACTCTCTTCTGAGAACTGTGGTTTGTTTTCAACATTTGCATATATGGCATCATGTAACTCCTGGGGGGAAAGTGAAGTAACCTGATCCTGCAACTTAGCGAGATATGGATCAATCATCTTATTCCTTGCAGCAGATATCAGGAACTTAATACCTGCATCTGATCTGCTATCTTCTTCACTCTTTCTATCTTTAAGTGCAACCGAAGCAGCAATTTTATCATTCCATACTCCTTGCAGGATAACATCAGACATATAGTTTCCAAGAGGGTTCTTCCACTGATCATTAACAGCTTTTACATATTCTTCTGCAGCAGTTTGTTTAGTACTCCTATTCGTGTTAAATTCTTCTATCTGTTCAGGGGTAGCGTCTTTAGGCAATTTCTTCTCTGCAACTCTATCACCAACGGCTTTAATACCATGACCTCCGGCTTCCATAAGTGGAGAGATAATAGCACCTGTCATAAACCCCGAGATGAAAGTTTTTGCACCTTCTGGGGTAAACTGTTTATCTATAGCGTTACCAAGTGCTGTCTGCCAATCAGTATTTTCATGACCGTATTGGGCCTGGTAGTAACTTTTAATAGCATCATCTACAGTAGCCATAGAAGACATAGTTAACCCAAAACCTGTTCCATGTGCAGCAGCTTCATAGTAATTAGCAGGGTCTTTAAACCCTTTAACCGATCTAAGTGCCCTTGCTCTAAAACTATCCCATCCATCCTGTTTAACAGCAAGTCTTTCCCCTGTAGCAGCAAATTCTTTATCTGAAGTAACTCTTGCAAATTTTGAAAACTCATCAGGAGCTTGTGATAGTAAGGATTCTTCCAGGGCGGAAGAACCTTTAAGTAAATTACCAAAGGCGAGTTTGTTAGTGTATAGAGCCACAAAGGTGTTAAAAGCACCATCTTTTTTAGCAGCTTCCATAGCATTATCCTGTATGTTCTTCAAGTCAAGTCCTACAGGATCTTGCCCATTTGCTTTTTTGTAGTCATCTACCTGAGACTGTACTAGGTCATGATACATAGAAGAAGCATTACCCTGACCCATAGAAATAGCAAGGTTCAGATCACGGGCATCGTTATAAAATGCTCCTACCCCTCTACCAATAGTAGATATGATATCACCTGCCCTGGAACTTTTTGCAGCGTCTATTGCAAAATCAGCAGTATTGCTCAAGGGGAGTAACCCTTTACCTACAGTACCGAGCACATCTGCTGTATATCCAGTACCGTACTTTAATCCTTGTTTAGCAACATCCAGTGCATTTTTAAAAGTACTTGATTCTTTGTAGGAATCGTATGCACCTCTGATAGCAGCAGTCTTATCCAGGGTATTTACAATCTTAGCTGTTTCCCCGGTAAGTTCTCCTATAGATAAAGCATCTTTAGCAAGTGCAGTAGTTTCTAACCCGGAAGCAGCTCCAAAAGTAGCCCCAATAGCAGCAGTAATAGCAATCTGTTCTGCAGTAATTTCTGCAGCAGCACCTACTATACCACCAGCATCCTGAATACCTTTAGCAATACCATCCCAGGAAACAGCACTTTTGCTCGTGGGGTCGGTGTATATATGATAACCATTCTCTTCATCCTGTTGGTTCTTTTGTATCTCTTCTAACTCATTCTGTTTAAAAACTGGTCCCATTCCTGGTAGAACAGAAGCAGTATTTTTCCAACCTTTAAGAAGATCAACAAACCCATACGCAGCCTTTTCACCAAATCCTTTAACTACATCTCCTGCAACATCCCAACCTGTTTGAAGGTTATGATATTTTTCTTCATTACCTTGTCCGAGATCAGGATCGAACCCTAAAGACTTATAGTTTTTACTATCTACAAATTCTCCGGCATTCGTTTTATCCCAATCAAATGTCTCAGGTGCAAGTTTTGCATTTAATGAAGATGGTTGGTCAGCAAAATCACTAAGAGTTAACTGCTTCTGTTGAGGACCTTCAAAAGAAGTAGCTATTGAAGGTGCAGGTGCAAGATTAAGTTTCCCCAGAGAAGTATCTGAAGTATCAGGAACTACTGGAACAAATGAGTCTAAAGTTGCCATTTTTTTATTTTAGAACAGGAGCATTATCTGGTATATTAATTTCTTTTGTCTTTGCATCACTTACTATACCATTAAGATGTTGTGACAAAAGTGCATTAGTAATAGCGACTAACTCATCAGGAGTTTTAGCCCTATCTCCTTTAAGCATATTAAAAGTACTCTGATCTATAGGAACCCAGGTAGTTTGTCCAGGGTGTTTGATATCAGGGATAGCCTTTTGTATCTCTATATCACACTTAGTATTTTTACCGTCTATAGGGGCGTATGGATGAATAACACTTTTAAAGCCAGATGCTTGTATAATGGGGTCACTTACAGTAGGTTTGGTGTTATATAGTAAATCACTATGTACATATTGACCAGAACTTTGAGGAATACTGTTTAGATATGGGGCATTTGCATTAGGAGAAAGAGGTAATACGTAAGTTTTCCCCGCAAGATCAGAAATCTTAACTCCATCCACACCAACAATTTTATCAGGAGCATTTGCTTTGAAAGTGTATGCATATGCAGGTATTCCTTCCGGGGTAATAGTTCTTTGCGGTCCTGATGTATAAGTAGCCATATCATCTTTACTAAAGATAATACCACGTACTGCATCTATAGCCTTTTTCTGATTTGGTGTATTATTAGGTGTGAAACCTTCCTGATATGCGGTAGAGGCATCTATATTAGCAGGATTGGCAAGTTCTTTAGATACACCAACTGCCATATCCATTTGACTCTTAATCGCAGGGTCAAAACTAAGATTCTGTGCAATTAACCCAGTTTCGTATCCTTTGAGATGAGGAACTACTGCAGCAGATGCTTTCTTTTGTAAGTCACTGAACTCTCCAGGTTCTCCATACTTATTTTGTATAGAGTTTTTATTAACCTTCATGATCTTTTCAAGTTCTACACCAGCAGGTGCTCCCCACATACCGGGATGCTCACCATTTATTCCCACCACACCAAAAACTTTGCCATCTACTTCCAGTGCATTTTGTCCTATAGGTTTAACTTTACCTTCTCTATATAACTGAGCAAACTCTAACGGAGAAAGATCCTTAACCTTATTCCCATTATTATCTCCAAGTTGTACAGAAGGAAAATCCTTTGCCATATCTACAGGAGTTATATATCGCTTTGTACCATCAGGATTAGTAGTTATCATCTTACCGTAAGTTTCCGGATGGGAAAATATCTCACTATTTACTGCCTGATCATATGTTCTCTGGTTAGCAAGAACAACATCTCTATCCTGAGAAATGTTTAGATAATTATCTATAAGTTGTTTACCTTGAATAATCTTATCTGTATTACCACTATGTAATAATTTTCCAGCAGCTAGTGCACTATATTGAATAAGTGCCTGTTGCATCTCTTGTGGGCCATGAATATCGTTAGTAGGTATACCATTATTACTAAGCACCTGTTTGACCTTGTTCCAGGCATTTGCCTGATCAGTAGTAGGGTGCTGACCATTCATACCTGCTTTTGCACCTTCTGTAAAGTTGATAATATCTGATCTACTTAATCCGTCAACCCCAAGAGCACCCGCAAGACCTTCGGGGTTATACACACCATTACTTACTCTATCTATGTTCTGTTTCTGAATAGTAGTAACTATATCTAATCCTTGTGGTAAGTGGGCTATATCCGCAGTTGCTTCTCCTGTAAACGAACCTGTACCAGGATTAGGAATTCCTGTACCTGTACCATCTGCATTGCCAGTTCCTTTATCACCATACCATCCGGAAGAGCGAGAGGGATCAAACCCCGGTAGTGGTTCCCCTTTAGTAGTACGTCCAGTACTCTTTCTGTATTCTTCTTCAGTCTTCCAGTTTTCAGCAGATACCTTAGCAGCCTCTATTTGTCTTTCTAACTGTTTATCATGTTCTGTTTGATATGCCTGCCATCTGGGGTCAAGGTCTACCTTAGTGTGAGTATCCATAACAGACATACCAGATGCCCAATTATCTGCCATGATATTCTTCTGTATATTAGCAAGATAATCTTCCGGATGTTCTGTAATGTCCTGTAATGTCTTTTGGTAATTATCAGAAGTAGGATCTCCAGCACCATACTTCTTAAACTCATTGCTGTACCCAAGTACCTGTTCCTGATAAGTTTTTACCTTATCCTGATAAGTATTTAAGCTACTTACCTGTTCGGGGGTAGCTCTTTTACCTGGCTGTTTTTGTATTTGTGTATATAGATCATTATATTTTTGTGACCACTGATCAGTAAGTTTTGAAAAAGAATCAATATTACCTTGGTATAGACTATTTAACTTACCTAATTGTTCTCCTGCAAAATGTTGGTTAAGAGTCTGTTCATCTATCCCGGGGTTAGCTTTAAGTATCTCATCCTTCTGGTTCTGTACCTTCACTGCTTCTGTGATATATAACTGTGGATCGTACTTACTACCTAATTTTGATAAGTACCAGGCTTTAAAAGCATCCTTGCTCTTGATACCATTATGTTCAGTAACTATACCATTCCCCGAAACAGAAGTAGTGTCTACTCCCTTGTCTCCTTCTTCTTTATATGCGGCATCTATGTCACTATCTATATCATAAAAAGGTACAACACTTCTCCTCTGTAATTTACCGATATTACTTCTATCTGTAGTGGCTAACTTATTTAACCCCTGTTGGATATACTGTGCGTTATATGGACTAGACTGTGCCCGTGTTGCTTTATCAGTACTACTGTTCCATGCATCGTTTTTAGATAATTCCCCCTGAGCATACTTAGTATATGACATATCCTGTAACATGGGAGTGTCCTGCCAAAAAGGTGCATAGAGATTCTCTGCCTGTGCAACATTCTGGGGAAGAGAAAGATCAGTAGGTGCTACTTTCTTAAGACCATCCTGTATCTGTGAGATGTACTGTTTACGTTGTTCAATATTATCATTATTCGTCAGGGGGGCATTTACTATAGAACTATAATCACTACTTACCTTATTTAACCCTGCTTCATACTGTTGGTTACTCCGCATCAGTTGTGACTGGAGAAAACCAAAATCTTCTGTAAAAGGTTGGGTCTGCAGTCCGGTATCTCCTTGCGAATAGGGATTTGCCATTGATTAAATGTTGTAAGTGTAAAGATAGATAGTAAACAAATAAGATAATAAAAAACCTTGCAGGTGCATACATTTTGTATATGTACTCTTTTTATTTTACTTTTCCTCCGTTTACAAACTTCTTAAGTTGGTGATTGGTCATACCTCCAAACTTTCTATTAACCTGTCCCCCGAACTTTTGTCCTTGTGGTCCTGCATAGATACCTGTAAGGGTCTGGCTTTTTGGCATACCAAAACCTGTCTCATTAAGTCTTTCTCTTTCCCGTACACCTGCCTGTTCTTGTGCAAGCATCAGTGCTTGTTTCTTACCCTCATCTGTTTGGTAAGCAGGTTGTTTGATCAATTCCTGGTAAATAGCATTAACTCTTTCCCCTTGACCCGAAGAATAGTTTCCTGTTTTACCTAGAACCTGGTTGTTAAATGCTGCCTCTGCTTCAGGAGATTTAAATCCTCGTGCTCCCGTAACTGGATCTACAGTAAAATAGGGAGAGGTTTTATTTAAAAAGTCATAGGTCTGCCTGTCCTTCCAGTTCTGTTCTGCCTGTCTGGTAATATCATTACGTCCTTCCCTGGTAGCATTATCATATTCCTGGTTAGCTATAACATTCCCCTGATAAAGTTTATTTAACCTCTGTGCCTGTTCTGCCTGTAACCTATTGGAGATATCTGTAGTTGTTGCAGATGCTCTATTTGCTATATCAACATTTTCGTTATTGTACTTACCTACTATATCTGCAGCAGTTCTACCAGTTTCCCCCTGAATAGCTGCTGATGATGCTCTTGATGCTCTACTATTACCCGATAGTGCAGCATTGAAACTTTGTGAGTTAGCTGCCTCACTATTAGCAGCAAGTGCCCTGGTAGGGTCAAGAAATACCGTATCGGGAGTAGTAGCACCTATAGGAGCTTCCCATGCAGGATATTTATGAATAGTAGCAAGGTTATAGATACTATTAGCAAGTGCCCATTTATCTGGTGTAGGGGAAGTAAACGGAACATCAGTTTTTCCTGCAACAGGCAAAGAACCAAGGTTATTCCCCGGTACAGGAACACCCTGTATGTTTAAAGGATCAGGTACTGGATCAGTAGAGTAGTTAGGTAATTTATCCAGATACTCATTAGGTGGTTTCTGCCAAGTACCTGCCCTTATACCATTCTCATTCATGCCAGATACCATATCTGTTCTTGCTCCCCAGTTACCATCATCAAACTTTCCAGCATTAGGTTCTCCGGCAAGTGTAGTTGCCATTGCTACACTATTGGGTTTATTAGCCATTAACCACTGTTGGTAAGAATTAGTAGAAGGATCGGCATTTTGATCAAACCGGAAAGAACCACCATCCTGTGCTATAGGTTGACTCTGTTGTGGCATACCCTGTTGAGGCATTTGTGGTACTTGACCATCTCCTTTGCCCATTTTCTCCTTCATTCCTTCCTGTACAGCCGCGAGTTGAGAAAGTTTTTGGGTATAATTATCAACCATCATCTGAGCAGTCTTCTTTTCCGTATTATCGCTATCGGGGTTAGATAAGACTTTGGTAAACTTTTGCAAATCATACTTAGTAGCTATTTGTGCAGGAGTAGCAGCTTTTGGTTGATTAAAGAACTTTAGTATCTCAGGGTCTTTAATCTTTAGTGATTTGGTATCGCTGAAGATGAAGGAATTTGGAGGTACTGAAATATCTTTACCTCCTTCTGTATGAGGTGGACCATCAACATTCATAAGGGAAGGTAATCCATCTGCAGTAAAGTTACCTAGTACTTTTTCTTGTTTTTCAGCGTTCACGTTTGACATACCTGGTTCAGCTTCTGGTAATGTCTTACCTACTCTTCCATATGGATCAGGATCAGGATTCACACCTGCCATTCCCTGATAGGTATCTGGGTTCCAGCGATTATCCAACGCTTGTGTCCCTGGAATAGCCATCCCGTATTTTGCCATAGGGGGGTTACTACCATTATCAGGTGGAGTAATTCTTACTCTTTTATTCTGGGTAGGTGCTGTTATTCGTACTTTTGGCATAAGTTTTTATTTTATAGGTACTCTACTTTATACCCCATTGATTTTAATCGAATTATTTCGTGATCAGGTAAGTCAACTTCTTGTGCTCCCATAGACACACCACCACCATTTTGCATATATCCCCCATACCTACCTTGTGGGGCGTAATACATACCTGGAGCACTTGGAGTATTATCAGAAGGACGGAAAGTACCTGTATTTGGGGTGTAGTCACCTCTGTTTCCTTGGGTATTTAACCTCTGTGCCCCGAAAGTGTTATCAGATAATCCTTGGTTCTGGGTAAACTGGTGTAGCTGTCTTTGATTCTTTTGATCATTAAAGTAGGATGCAGTTACTAAACCTGCTCCCAGTAAGTTATCAAACTCATGATTAGCAAAACCTAATCCGTTATTACCTCTATGAGAACTTCCCCCAGGACCAGACTGTGATGTTGTCATAGGTGCATTTTGTACCATCGGTTGAGTACTAGGTGTAGTAGGAGATACCATTGGTTGATTGTTATTATCTACCTGTGGTTCATTTGCATACGCTGCAGTTACAGGATTATTAGGGTCTGTAGCAGGGTTATATCCACCATCTTGCATGAATTTCTGTAGACCACCATATTCTTTTTTTGACCAAGATTTACTGTTCCTGGCAAAATTGGCCATCTGTCGTACATGTGGGTCAGAACTATGTAAAGCCTCTTCTGTAGTTTTACCTGTCCTTTTTTTATATGCAGTAAATTTACCTTTGTTCTCAGGCTTAATTTTAATACTACCACCATCTTTCATCTCTTCTGCCATACCTCCTTCCTGATAGCTCATACCACCAGTACCATATCTGTCTACTACTCCTCCATTAGCAAGATATGCATACTCCATTGGTTCGGGCAGATAACCACCGAACTTTGACCAGGAAGTACCATTCATAGTAGAACCTCCTTTTCTTGGTTGCCCTGGTCTTTCTTCATTCCTTGTATCATCTATAAACTGTACCCCACCACCATTTTGATAATTAGGCATTGGGGCATAGGTATTTTGATAAGATAAATACCCCCCAAGTTCAGCACCCATCATACCGTTCTGTGTTCTCATAAACTCATGAGGACGTACTTGTGGGTTAACATAGTTAGGGTCGTTATTAGTAGCAAAGAAAGGTCCACCGAGTTTTGCAAGACCTTGTTGCTGTCTAACAGAGTCTATGGAATAATCGGTATCTTCCCCTGTATGCCAATTATCCTGTTGGGGTCTTGACATACCTTTTGGCGTAGGAGAATACCCCGCATTAGTATTACCTGCTACAGGGGAAGGTTGTTGGTATTGAGGGGGATAGTTATTATCTCTTGGATAATATCTAAGACCTTCTTTATCACCAGCATCATACATATCCCCATAATCCTGGAAACCTTTGAGCATATTACCAAGGGCAGATACTCCACCACCCTGTTGCATCTTTTTACCAGACATGTATTTTTTCATGGTCGGATCAGTTTTAAGTTCCTGTATACGTTTATTAACCTTATTTGCATAGTCGGGATCACCAGGATTATATCCGGCAATACCTTTCTGTTTGATATAGTCAGCAGTTAAGTCCATCAAAGGTACTTTACCTTGAGGGATTTTAGCACCTTGTGTATTACGATAAGTATCTATTAGTTGTGGGTGTTGGCGTAGGTAACTTTCTGTACTATCGGCATTTGTGATATTAGCCCCCATACCAGTATTATCTCTTACCACATTTACCCCCGGGACACGATGATCTGCAAGGAAGAGTGTGTTATACTCAGGTTTGTACTTTTCAGCAACATTCCACCCACTCATTACCTGATTCTGATCAGTATTATTATATCCATGTGATCCGAGAGCAGTTTCCTGTCCTGCAACACCTAACATGGTATAGGGGTCAACTCCTTTACGTTTTGCACTTGCAACTATATCATCAAGTAATTGAGTATCTACATTAGCTCCCCGGAAGTTACCATTATTAAGTTTAATGGTATTTTCTCCAAAGTACTGCTTATTATCTATATGATTCTGAGCCTCTGTAGATAAACTATCCTGTATAGTAGATAACCTGTTAATATTAGGGTACTTCATACCATAGTTATCCATTGGCGCAGTAGTACTATTATCCACTACTTGTTTTACCGGACCAGGTAGATATATACTAGGGGTTACACCTGAATAAGTTCCTCCTTGTTGATATCTTACAGGTATTTCTTTAACTACTTGGCCAGGAAATTTATAATCTCTTCCGGGGTACATCATAGAACTTGCTCCAGTATTATCTACCCCCAGAACAGGATGAGGTACACCTTTCATAGTAATATCTGAAGAGTTTATGTAGTTTACAGAGTTATCTTTATCAGGCGAATCGTATTTAAAGCCCTCTATGGAAAACCCTCCTGTCTTAAACTTCTTCTTCATGTTACCAAAGTTATGATTATCTAGGTGATATTTGGTTATTCGTCTTGGCAAAAAGTATACTAATTGAGTTAATTCCCGGTAGTAACTTTCTTAAAAATATTCTACTGTTCCTGGCCCTCATTCTCTTTCTCTGTAGTGGGGGTTTAGCAGGATCTATATATAAACTGTTTATAGAAAAGGTATATCCGTTCATATCAGTGTTGAACATATTAACAACATCAAGATCGAACTGCCCTCTATCGGCTGTCATATCATAGAAAGTGTTAAATCTCCATGTATTCTCTACCCGTGAATAAAGTATCTGTTGACCTGCAGCATCTGCAAATGGGTAACTCTGTGCCAGATAAGGGTTATCCCAGGGTCTTAAATTCAATTGCAAGAGTCCACTATTTTGTTCCCTGTTCCAGATAATCGCTTCATCTACAAAATTGTTATAGTTAAGATACTTATCTGTATTATTCTGTCGGTAGAGATAGGATTCTATGATCACTTCAACGTTCTGTAAAGTAGTTACCGTAGGTCCGGTAGTTATAGGATATTCTATCTCAAAAGGAAACTGTTGTCCATAATAGTTACAGAACAGGTCTATCCGTTTGTTATGTCTCCATAACTCATTACCTGTACCATAAGTAGTTTCAGTAGTGAGGAAGTGGGTTTTAGCAGCTATTATTAAAGAAGGATGCCAATCATGAAAAGAGACAAACTTCTTATCTTTAGGGGAGTAACTAAGTGTCCAGGAACAGTCTATGAAATACTGTGAGTTGGTAAGTTCTATAGGTATAGGATGTGGTGCACGTACTTCTACTCCAGGTGTAAATGAAATACCACCTGAGTAATAAAACTGATCACCGATAAGAGTTATAGAACCAGGGTTTATAGCATAGAAATCTTTCTTGGTTATATATACCAGTTCATTAATATTATCATAGGTCATTTGCATACCTACCCCCGCTACAGGATTGTCATAGAGGGGGTAACTTGGAAATTGTTTGAGTAGATACGATGGCATATATAGAGAACACCAGTATTTCATACCGTCTTCTGTAATATCTATCATCGACTCACCTTTGTTATAGTAAGTTTTGTTAGGGGCGTAGTGGAGTATCTTACCAGTAGTTTGAGATACCCACATAACTCCGTAAGGGGTAGAGATGATACCGTATCTGCTTTGACAGGAACCATACTGGTAACTATCATCCACGTTAGTAATACTCTGTAGTGCCTGATTAAATAATGATCCTGTACCTATAGTATATTCAGTACCACTTTTACTACCCATTGTCTCCACCCCGGTAAAAGATTGAGGAGCCTGATCGTCCAGGAGAATTAACGCACCTGTTTTATTAATATCCTTAATAGCTGTAACCTTAGTAGGAAAGTCCTTGTAGTTATTAGGTAAAAACATCTTCCAGTTATCCTTTCTTAGTTCTTCCTCCTGGGGCAGAGAATAAGTTATTCTTCTCGGGTAGTAGTTATAACAAGTATATGCAAGTACCGGGTTATAATCACGATCTAAGCATTTACCCCAAGACAGGAACTGATCCCAAAACTTGGAAGCAGATAATGAGTAGTCATACTTGTACAGAGTATCGCTCTTGATAATATCACTACGAAAAAGATATGCCAGTGATGTATACCCATATGGGTCATAGAACCTTTTCTCATCGACATCTTCCCAATCCCTAAATCCTACATTCACTTCACTCTCTACATAGAAATCCCTTACACCATTATTGAACAGGTAGAAATAACCATTCTTTAGCCAGAATCCTGACGCAGTACTGGGACCTACTTCATCGAGATGCCAATTTGCACCAGCGTTATTCCAGAAATCGTAATAAACCTTGTTGTTGTTTATCCAATACCGGGGATAGGGAACATTTTCAACAGTAGTATAATCGTATTGAAAGTCTTCATTTTCTGACACTAGCCAATCATTGAAAAACATCATTGCGTTCTTCTCTGTATACCTGGTAATGTATATATCCCCACCAAAGATTACTCCAGTAGACATTACGGAATTACTATACGTCTGCATACAGGAGATAAGTACCTGTTTGGGACTATCTACATCACCGTATTGAGCAGGTTGAGGAATACAATAAGCACCATACCAGGAAACTATAGGTGCTGTATATGGGCCTATTATAGTTGAAGAAGCAGTTCCTGTAAATACTCTACCGTAACTATCAGCAATACCCAGGGTATTGGGGGCCTGACCCAGAGTAAATCTACTGGCATCTGCAAAAGGTGCAGTATTGTATGGAGCAGGTAAATTAGGTAAACCATCTATGTTCATTAATACATAGTTGTTCCGGTAGAGATTATTAACATCATAGTTATTACCTACAACATCAGAGAAACTTTGAAGATGACCTCTTACATATTCGTAATTAGCCATTACTTCATAGTGTTGTCCTGTAACTACCGGAGTATCATAAAACCCATGAGAATCGTATTGCCATGCATATTGTCGTGCAGGAACTAAACCATTAACAATGTTCAATATCTGCTGAGATATAACCTTAATTTGGATAGGTGCTAACATAGCTGTTACAGTTATTCCTACAGCAAGTCCTGCTATATAGATAGCATCTGAGGTTGCCCCTAATGATCCATCGGGAGCAACAGCATAACTTAAAGGTATTTCTATTGGTAAATCTCTGGTAGCAGCTAATTTTAAATTTGTACCACCTACTGTACCACTATTTAGTATAAGTAATAACCCTTCTAAAATACTTATAGAATCAGCTAATACAGTTGCCATATTAGTAAGTACCTTAAACATAGGATGCTTATAACTTTCTGCAAAACTACCTACAGAAGTACCCGCAAGTGCCATGTATAGGTTTACATTACCTGTACCAAGATTAGGGTGTTGAAAAGAAGTATCAGGAGAATGAAAAGATACTAAGTTATTATAGATAGTATCAGAAGTATTCCCCCTAGTAGGATCATCTGTGTCAACCCCTCCGACAGTAGCAATAGTTTGGGAAGTGGTCAGATATATATCAGGGTTAAGATCATCATATCCATAGTTTTGAAAAAGCCCCAGAGAACCATCGGGGTTTGTATACCCCCGCATGTGGTTAAACATACCTTTGGCGATAATACTTTTATTCCCATCACGTACCGCACGAAGTATCTCATATCCCTGAATATTGGGAATAACCACACCATTATTATCTACAGGAGGTTGGATATTATCAAAGTACACACCCATAACAGTAATAGTATTTACTGTACCATAACCGTTAAAATGAGATAAGATAGTACCACCAAAAGTAGCCTGGTTAGGGAATTTATGATGCATGATGGGTTGACCACAAAGGCTACCCCAAATAGTCGGCTCATTGTTAGGATAGGGAAGTACTGAGGAATACCCTGCAAATCTACCGGAAGCAATAGTTACCCCACCATCTCCTACAGAAGGTCCTCCTAAGGATAATGTTGCGGGTGTTCCCCCAGGTAATCCCGGGATATGATAGGAAGCTGACTTATCTCCTGTTGTATAAACCCATCTTACATAGTACGCATATACCTCATCCATAAGGTGAGACACATTCATGGGAGAGCCATTTAAACCCCCCTGATGGTAATAATCGCCAGGATATTGTACAGCTACCCAATTTGCTATTATCTGGTTGGCAAGAGGTTGATAGTTAAAATCAGGTTTTTCATAAGTACCAACCCGTAGTAAGTAGTTGGAAACATTGTATATAGCATCGCTCTTATCTATAATAGGATTAGAAATAGGTAAGATAGTAAGTGGTATATTTATAAGTTCTGGATTAAGATTTGGTATAGATATAGTCTGTAGGGTACTATTAAATATGCCATATCTCTTAGCCTGTACCTGAAAGTTAGACATAGCAATTACTACTATTTCTATCTCGGGGAATATTATTGTAGTTTCAGTACTGATACCGGAAATATTTAAGATAAGTGACCCTGCGTTATTACTATGTGCAAAAGTAGATTGTACATTAGAAAGAGCTACAAAGTCAGTACAGGGTATACCATTAATGGCATATCTCATACATACCTGGTAAGAACCATTAGGTAGTGATCCTGCCCCAGGAGCCTTAACTATTGTTAGACAAGGTATAGTAAACTGTGGGGATAATCTAAGTTGTTCTATATCTATTAAGTTGGTATTTACACAAGTTATACAAGCTGCTATAGTAGTACAGTCTTGTACCCAGGGGTTTGGATATAGGAAAGCAGTATCTAACATTCTATCGGGGTTTAACCCCCCATCACTCCAATATACATCAAAGCCACAATCAAAGTTTCTACGGGCAGCTCCTGTAATTAAGTTAGTAGTATTAAACCCCAACCCCGGGAGACCTGATGATATGGTAGCAACATCATTGAGTAAAGTTGTATACATACCAGTACCTTCTACGTATAGTCCAATCTCTGAGTAAGTATTATTAGTAGAAAAAAGTATCCATTGATCTTGAGTAAGTAGTACAGAACCTATTAGGGTATAGGGGATAACAGTTTCCATAATATTCCCGCACTCTGTATGTACCCCACTACCCGTTTGACCATCCGGAAGTACTATTGTGGCATTTCTGGCATGAGTATAACTATGTTGTTTCTCCTGACCATCTATGGCATCTTTATATAACCCACCAGCAAGTTGCGTAGTAGTACCCGGAATCTGTTGCTGTTGTTCTTCTTTCTCTGCCATTATAATTGATCTACTCTTATAGCATGTCCAATCCTACCATAATATCTACTTAACGGATGCCAATATTGTCGGTTGTGGTTCCTTCTGATAGTTTCAATAGTTTTGATACAATCACGGTAATTAGGCATATTAGATATAGATAATGCCTGATACCGATACTCTTCCTTCTTATCATGTGCATACCTAACTCTTTGTCCCATATCTTCACCATTGAGATACAGGTTCTCCAGGATAACTTCCTTAATCGCCCAGGTATAGTACTGGTTGATCTCCGGATGGTCCAGGACAAGTAAGTTGCCATCATCATCTTCCATCCCCCCGAGGTAGTTGATATATACCTTAGTACATTCCATATCGGGTACTTCCAAAAAATTACCGTTTATAGAACCGTGATACCTTCCTTCGTGTCTACTATCTCTAAACTGTCCTTGTCTGGAAAAAGCATCTGCCTGAATGAATGGTTCTATGTAGAGCCTTTCAAACTGTTCATAACATCTTACCTCACTTTCACAGTATTGGAGGATCTTAATATTTATAGTATCATTACAAATAGATCGTGTCTTTCCTAGTGGGTAAGGGTTAGTAACTAACTCAGGACAATCCCCAATATGAGTAATATTACAGATATCACAAGTTGTAGTGGGGGTAGGTGGGGAACAGGAATATGTACCGTCCGGGTTTACATAACAGCCTAATCCTTTAACTATACTATCTTTAGGACCAATTACACAGGCAATACCCGCAGGAGTAAACCCTGACATAACATTTTGTGCACAGATAGTACTTACACCAGGACTTGTAAAACATTTAATTGACCAGTTACCATTAGCATCCTGTACCCCAAGACTAGTACTGCCACTACAGGTATATGGAACACAGGTAATATTTTCAGTTAAGGTAATTGTCCAGCAAAATACAGTACCGGAAGGTGAGGGTAATGTGCCAGGACTAGTAGGAGAAGGTACTACCTGTTCTAAAAGCACATGCCCATTCCAGGGAGCATTTTGTACATGCCTGTAGTTATGACAAATTAGAGCAAGGTTCATTTGATAAAAATCAGCAGGAAGTTTTGCCTTAAAGTGATCAACCTCAAGCATAGTTTCCTTCATGGTACGTATACGTAAACCAAGTTCCCAGTTAATCCTTTGTGCTACTTTGATAAGATTTGCAGCATCTATATCACCAGCAGAGTTAAAGGATGAGAGATCCAGTCGGACTGAATCCAGTAACTCATCGAACGTGCGGTAGCTGACTTCTTTGATAGCGGCCATCTTATCTATTAATATTTATATTATCATGTTCCTGATCACTTGGTATGTGCTGACTAAAGCCCAGGTCTTTTAATACATTGGCTTCAATTTCACTTAATAAATGATCAGGAACATTTAGTGATTGTTGTTGTCTTGGTTTGCACTTATCATCGTAGTTACACTTAAAAATAGAGATATCTTCTTCAAACATCCCCTCTATCCGAATTGCAGGATAGTCCACATCAGGAAAGTATATGCGGTCATTAAGATACCAACAATACTTAGTCTTGTTGTACTTAAAGTTTTTCTGGTTAGAAAGAATTACATAATTATCCAGGGAAGTAAGTTGAAAGGGAGTAGAACCATCCAGGGAAGTTATCGATCTTACCATAGGTCCCCACTTACCTTCTGTAAATACAGGTATGGGCAATGTAGTCTTTCTGAAAGTCCTGTAACTCTTAACCCCTCTACAACCAGCTTCTATCCAATCACATTCCTCCAGTTGTACCCAGTCAAGTGTCTCAAAGACAGATGAAAATGCCATTAATCTACCTTTTTCATCTAATCTCTTAATAGATAAAGAAGCATGTTTACGAAATAATGAATATAAGTATCGGTCAGTGATAAAGGCATCCTGACGGTTGGCTTTTATCAAACCCCGTAACCTGGAACAAACATCCCCAATTACCAACATGCTCATAAACTAAAATTCAAACTCGTTATAATCTTCTTTAATCTTTTCCTGTATTTTCTTACGGTAATTCTTCTTACGATAACTCTCTACTATATCTACTATCCTACGTGTAGAAGACATAAACCAATATCTTTTCCAGTCTACTTTATATACAGCAGCTATCTTATTTTTAAGATCTCTACCCATCTCAAATGCCCAGAACTGAGCATTTTGATACATATTCTTAGTGTAGGAGAAATAGTCAGCATTCCACTGAGCACTATAAAATATCCCTCCCCCATATCCCTCTGAGTGTGCATTTTTAAAGTGTACAAATTTACCTAGTTCGTCAGAGGTTTTAAGATCAACAGCTTTAGTCCTTTTACCAAGAGTAGCGACCATCATATTCCCCATACGTAAAGGTAAGGTTATACCATCCTTATGCTCTACCATTAATGTGCAGGTAGACTTATTAAACTCTCTAATAATACACTTAATCTCTCTGTTAGTAAATCTACTTAACGCAGGGTCTTGTTTCTTAAGCTCTTTGTAAAATTCTCCGGTTGTAACATTCACTCCATTATGGTGACTTCTGATACTAAGTACATCATGGTACTTCTTTTCGTACCGGGGAGCTGTCTTATCTACACCTGGAAAATCTTTTAGCTCATTCATACAAGTAAAGTTATAAAACCTTGTTTACTTAGTTATAATAAACCTTATACATTAATACATCTGATACATAGCACCTACCTAATTTGTGTACAGGTAGCTTCAATGTTATAAACTACTGTTGTATATGTACCACTTGTTGTTTGAACAGTCAGGTTTGTACCTGCTTTACATCTGATATGTACAGGTATACCATTATAGGGAACTGCCCCACCAGCATTTGTAAGAGTTGTAGAAATAGTTCCGGCAAGATTACTAAAGCTGAGATTTTGTACTCTAGCTGTGTTAGTCTCATCTGTATAGTTTATAGTTACTCCAAAACTAAATAAAGTAGCTGTAGTGATATTAACATTAGCAGAAAGCACATAACTTGCATCTACAGCAGCTACACTACCACTTAATACACCACTTACCGCTGTTATCTGCCCTGTTAATCTATTACCAGCATTTGCAACACTGATGATACCTGTAGCATTAGGTAAGTATTGTATTTGATTACTACCAAGTATACTATTCGTTACCGTGACTGAGTTACCTGCACTATTAGTTACATCTATTATTTGCATCCCTGTTTGTGTTATATTCAGAGAGTTGCTTGCAGTATCCTGTAAGGATATAATTACAGAGGTTTGTGTGACTTGCATTAATGCAGAAAAATAAGGATTAAACCCATTAGAAGGACCTGCTGCCATATGTATAGCAGCTTGGGATAAAGCATCTGATGCATAAGTGTGAACAGCATAATAGTATACTCCCTGTGAGTTAGGCACACTCCATACTCGTATATCACCAGACCCATCTCCTTGAGCAAGATTTTGTCCTATTTGTACAGAACGGTAAGGAGTGCTTCCTGTAGATGGTCCAAAATACATATTATCTGTAGTCTGATTACCTTCAGTAAGTACTTGTTGTAAGGTTGGGGTACTTGTGCTCCCAGAGGTATTTGTACTAGTAGATATACCATTAACTCTACCTTTTAAGATATTTATGTTCTGTACACACCACCATAGTTTTTCCAGAAAACCTTCTGGTGGTGGATTATTAGGATTACCCATAGTTCAAATTTTATAAAGTTGCTGGTGGAAGATAAAATGTTGTTGTGTTAATGGTACTACCATTTGCCCAGGTAGCTGTAATAGTAAATAGAGTACTCGATGTTAATGGATAACTTGAATTAGTTCTGGTTAGGGTAATAGTATTATTCCTTAGTCCTAAAGGGGATTGAGGGAAAGATACTGCCCCCACTACAGAAGTAGCCGGATCAGTGACTGCGAGTGTTACATTATCATAAATTCCAGTACCTCCACTAAATAAGCTACCTTGTATCCATGATATAGCAAGATTACCTACCAATGCATTATTGTTAACATCCTGTTGGGTTACCTGAAAATTAGATAACACAAAAGAGGCATGGGATAAAGGAGAACCATTCCAGGGGGCTTTAGTACCAAAATAGAAACCAAAGTATTCAGGTGTAAGTAAGGCATCAAACTGTTGTAATCCCCCGCCATAGTCGAATTGTGGAGTTACGGCAGTAACTACGATATTAGATATAGAGTATGTGTTAGCAGTTGGTAAGGATATGGCAATTGTGGCACTTGTATTAATACTAGCTGCAGGGTATATAAGATTGGTAAAGTTTACAGTAGTGGTTCCGGATGTAGCTCCCGAAGTAGTGGTTAATAAAAAGTTTCCTGATATATACGTAGCATAAGGGTTTCCGTATACAGAACTAATAATAGCTTTGTAGTAAGAGTTTTGCCCTGGTTCCGGAATAATTTGTAAACCGAACCCAAGGTAACTATTTATACCAAAAGGTTGTCCTGGGGAGTTGTTACCAGAACAGCAATTACTCTGTATGACTCCTTCATAATTAGCAGGAGCAAGTACAGGAATAGTTACAGAAGTACTACCTGATGTAGTTCCGGAAGTAGTTGCTGTACTATATATAGGATATCCTTGCTGCCTATACAGGATATTATATCCACAAGCAGGTAAAGGGGCAGGATTAGTCCAAGTTAAACCTAAGTTCATAATCGTTAATTTATGCTAATGTTACTATAATGTTTTGAGGGTCAGGGCAACTTGATAAAATACTAGTAGTAAATGTATATATAAATGTCTTGGAAAACTGATTGGCTGTAGGAGTAATAGTTAAGTAGTATTGAGTATTAGATGATAGTCCTACAAAAGTATCTGATATCAATGTTGTTGGAGATAAAGTATGTGTTGCTATAATCTCCCCGGGAGCACTAAAAAGTGATAGAGTACATACATAATCAGTTATGGAAGCACCTAAATTACCAAAGTAATACCCTACCGAACTATTAGTAGGACTGATTACAGGACCGGGGTCAGTAAAGTGAATATCCTGGATAATAGCTGATGTGGGGTTTCCAAGAGTAGCTGATACATTAACTACCTGTATATCATATAGCGTATTATCTATTCCTACAAAACCTACAGGGGTTGCTGTTCCCCCTGAAGTCTGAAAGGTGGTCCATAGAGATGTACCAGATACCCGGTAAAGATATTTGTATGCAGTTGTTCCTGAGTTATTATCTACTGCTACCGTTATTACAAAATTTGCCATAATTATATGATCTTTAATATTTTTATTAACAAGGTACTGGAGGTAATACGTTTCCTGTTCCTACCTGTATACAACAACCATTAGGGAAAGCCGATACAGGGCATTGACCACTAGCTCCAGGTAAGTTATAGATATATGCACCACCTGAAGTAGCAGGAGCACAACACCATGTACTTACAGTAACTATAGGAGTACCCTTAGTTGCCGGAGGACAAGCAGATACAATATTGCATAAGGTAGCTTGTAAGGAAGCACTTGTACTGATCTGTGATAATACTGTACCAGCTAATGTGTTACACATCTTTTGGAACATCGTTGTTACACTATCCCCACTATTAATACCAAAACAGTTGATGCCATTCCCCTGATAGGTAACACAATCTGTATATGTACTATCTACACATGATCCACAAGGAATAGGTGTTACAGGATTACCATTACCATCAGTGCACTGACCACTTGGATATCCTAATGAAGGAGGAGTATATGTAGCCCCCGGGGGGCAACACTGGCATAATACAGGTGCCGGAGTTATAGAATAATCAGGAGGACAGTTACAACTCTGCCCATTCGCACAATTATTACAAGGATATGAATTATTACAGTTACACATAGTAAGTTTATCTAAAAGTGATTATGTCAATATTTGCTGTTCCTGCTACAGAAATAGCCTGACCAAAGTTTATAACTACCCCACCAAGTATATATGAAAAATACGGTGCTTTACTAAGTATATATGTAGCATCGTAATTATCCTTAGCAACTATAGTAGCAAACCTTGGAGTGTAGGATAATCCGCTAACAGCAGTTATAGCAGTAGTTCCTGATGTAACTGGTTGGTTATAGTTAGTTACGTCATACCCAATTCCCCCCGGAGTAGAACTTGCAGTGTATAGGGTTTCGATCACTACCTTACTGCAACTTTGACCTGTAGTGGGGTTACTAACATTAGAAGTAACCTGAACTGTATAAGAACTGGATGTTGGAGAAAGAGTAGTTCCAGAAGTAGATATACTAATAGGAGTATTGGATAAAGAAGCTGCTGTAATACTAAAGGCTTGTTGATAATTATTACCAGAAGCATCGGTAATTTTTATCTGGGATTGATTCTGACTATCCCCAAAACCAGTAGGTATGAATGTGTACCCATTGAAGTATAGGTTAATAACAGGTCCTGATATCAATACTGCCTGGTATGCAACTTTAACCTGAGCACAAGTAGGAGTAATAGCAGCAAGGGCATTTGTGATACCTGCCCTTGCGTCCCCATATGCTATCCATTGGTTACTTTCAGAAGCAGCAATAGTAGTAGGATTAGTATTCCACCCCGATAGCCCTGACATAGTACTATTCTGTGAAAAGGCAGGTAAACTATTAAGATTTGTTGGTTGTGCAGCAATTGCCTGGGAAAGTGCTGTAGTAGTACCAAGAACATTGTTATACCCACATATATTAGCAACTGCATTTGCAACTACAACATTTATAGGAAGTACCTGGTTAACAGGACTACTTAAACATCCTGCATTAACCTGTGGTATAGCAGTTGCACCAGAAGTTTGTATAGCAAGTACAGATGCTTGCAGGGTAGTAATTTCAGTGTTATATGTATTAAGTAATGCAACTACCTGGTTATAATTATCGATCTGAGTACTAAGAGAAGCACCTATTAATGATATATATCCTGTAGTGGGGCTATCTGCAGGATATCCTACTGGATAAAGTTGCGTAACAATGTTGCCATTACTATCCTGGAATCTAAGATTCTTAGAAAGTTGTAAAGGAAAATTAGATACATATTGAGGAGGTGTATTGTTCATATTAAGTTAGATTAAAAGTTATAGCACCAAGTGTTATAGGATAGTTGTATGAAATATTTGAAGGAGGCCCATCATAGTTTATCAAAACTTGCAGTAGTCCTCCAGGGTTTATAATAGCATAGAATCTAAGATATAAATAACTATTCTGTTGTCCTGGGTTAGGTATAGCAATAGAGTCTATTAGTCTTACCTGTGCTTTAGTAAATGTAGTTGGTAAACAGCTTGTTGAAACTGTACACAAGTTTATTAAAACATCCCCAACACTTCCAGATCCTACCCCGGGGTAAATAGTATTAAAGTTTATATCGAAACACCCCCGTAATTTCAGGTCCCCCTCATTAGTGAACTTATACATAGGGTTATCACAAGTCACACCTAAAAAAGCACCACTATCCGTAAAGAAATTCTGTAATCCAAATAATGACCATGTGCAATTTGCCCCTGCACCAGAAGTAGGAATACCTGCACTAAAGTCTTTCCATCCTGCAGCAGCACAAGGTCCTGTAGTATTTGAGCTATTAACAAGTGTTACCAGACTATTTAATACATCTGTTATAGAAGCACCTGCACATAAGTTTAACCCTGGCAATTGGGTACTGAGTATGACACAATTTGACCCAATAGGATCAGGACAACTTTTGCTGGTAATATTAGTAGTTACAGGTTCCATAATTTTATTTTATAATCAACATTTTTATTTATAACCAAGCTGTTGTTAAGGTCTCATAAACCACAATACAAGTGCTGAACCAAATATAACTGTTATTACTTGCGATGCATTACATCCTACTCCTGTAGTAGTATATCTAACAGTTGTAGTTCCAGCGGATACTCCAGTAACTATTCCAGATGAAGATCCTACTGTTGCGATAGCTGTATTATCTATACCCCATCCTCCACCTGTAACTCCAGGACTGATAGCAAGTGCAGATGTTCCAGTTCCGGATATAGTAAAAGTTCCAGTAATAACTGGAGTTGCGTTATCTGTTAATGTTTGAGTTGTTGAACAATGCGAGCCGGATGCTGTATATGTTATTGTGCTAGTTCCTGTAGATACTCCTGTTACTAACCCAGATGTTGAATTTACAGTTATGTGTGCGCTACTGCTTGCCCATGTACCACCTGTAAAACCAGATGATAATGTAGTTGTAGATGTCCCGCAAATTATAAATGATGTTCCTGTAATAACAGGGTTAACTAGAAACGAAGTGGTTATAGTACATCCAGATGCATTATATGTAATAACAGTAGTTCCAGATGATACACCATAAATAATTCCTGTTGTTGCTCCTGATGTAGCTACTGTAGTATTACTACTACTCCAAGTTCCACCTAATGTTGCATCAGATAATGTAGTTGTGAAGCCAGAACAAACTGATGCTGTTCCAGTTATAGGATCGGGTGTAGGATTTACAGTTAAGTTACCTGTATATCCATCATCTTCATAAGAACTCTCTGTATAATTAAAAACCCCTGTTTCGGTAACAACTACCTGATAAAAATTACCGTTGTCGCTATATGGTACAGATGTTAATGAATAAGTTGTATTTGTAGCACCAGTAAGATTGCTAAATGTACTTCCGCCATCTAATGATAGTTGCCATTGGTAGGTAAGTACATCTCCACCAACTATAGGACTTGCCGTTACTACGTAGGATGCATTTTGTCCAGCACAAATAGTTACATCTCCAGAAAATGAAGTAATAACCTGGGCTGATACAGACCCACTAAGGCACAATAGTAATATGAATAGTTTTAGTCTCATTAGTATGTCGTATAAAGTTGACCAACCGCAAAAAATTCGCTATTATTAGCATTGTATATCCACTGCTGAGTGATAACCTGCCCTATTACCGTTGTGGCTGCTGGTGTCAATGCGGTAGGCGATACCCCCGGTTTAAACTTAGTTCCGTAAGTGATCGCTCTTGCGGTTCCGTTGTCTTGGTAGGTGATAAATAATGCCTGATTGTTCTGCCAGCTCCCTGCAGGATTGTTTACCGTAATGGCTCCCGATGCTGCATTTATTTCATAGCTGATGGGGATCACCCTATTTGCGACTGCCGAATAGGGGGTAAGGCTTGCCACGTAGGCAACACTACTGTCGGGTGAGGTAATTGAGATCACACCACCCGAAATATTTATCGGGTACGTACTGGTATATGTCGTTGGGGCTGTTCCGCTTGATGCCGATGTTACCCGTCCTTTAGAATCTACAGTAACTGTAGAATAGGTATATGTGGCAGGTGAGGCGTTTACGGTAACTATCGTGGGGTTTGGATAAGACCCCGTTAAATCACCTCCTGCTGTACCTGAGGGTGCCGCTGTAATGGTATTGTTTGATCCATAGGTAATAGGGGTAGCGTTAACACTTGTTGCTGTAGTGGCGTTTGTACCACCATATCCTATGTCTAATTTAGTTCCCTGCCATGTACCAGTCCCAATAGTTCCTACACTTGTTAAAGAAGAGGTTACCACAGTCGGGTTAAGTGTCGTTGTTGTTAATGTATTCGCTGATGCTGTTATAGTATAAGCATTACCCGTTGTCATTGGGGTAGTATTTACGGTTAGTGTTTGTGCTGCCGGAGCGATGTTAACAGTAGTTACCGATGTTACTCTACCTTGCGCATCTGTAGTTATTTCAGGTATCGTCGTACTACTTCCATAAGTTCCAGATGTTCCTACAGACGGCATAGATATCGTACCGGATGTAGTAATAGTTCCTCCAGATAACCCAGTTCCTGCTGTTATGCTAGTTACAGTACCACTTGCAGGGTTTACCCAAACATATCCAGTTCCACCAGTATTAACTTCAAGCATTTGGTTCGCACTACCAATGGGTATTTCTCCATAAACTGTCGATGAAGTTGCATAAGGAATAGCATATTGCGTTGTAGTTGATTTATTCAATCCTCCATTTGCTGTAGGTAAAATTCCTGTAACGCTAGTAACCAAAGATACAGGGGCAACATTAATAGCTTGGGTCATTGTATTATATGTCAAACCTGTTCCTATTTGTATCTCCTGATATGCTGTAGTATTACCAGAACCTAAGAGAACTTCATTAGTTGATGCTGGTTGTAATTTAGCATAAGTTACTGCATTATTAGCAATATCCCCTGTAACAACTTGTCCCCAGGATGGATTACCTGAAGCATTGCCGTGTAAAAGAGTTGTATTAGTTCCCTGATTATTAAATAATGATGATGCTAATATAGGACTAAAATATGAAGGAGCACCGGATGACGTTCCCCCTAAGATAGTATTGGCTGATATTGGAGTTAGTGAATAAGATATGACAGGGGTAGTCGTACTTGTTGTTACAGATGATGTAAATACCGGAGATAAGTTCCCGGATGAAACACTTGTTACTGTACCAGATCCACCTGATGTTATACTATATGATGTTACTCCGGTTATTTGACCCTGAGCATTTACCGTATACCCAGGTATAGAAGTAGAACTACCATAAGTACCGGGAGTTACAGTAGTATTGGTTATAGCTACTGAATAAGAAGGTGTTCCAGATAAAGATTGCGAAGTATTACCACTTACCGTTATACCATTACCTGCAGTCACATTCATACTTCCTATAGGAGTAGCACTGATAGTATTGTTAGACCCATAAGTTATAGGTGTAGTATTGATACTTGTTTGCACAGAGCTATTAGTTCCCCCATTAGCAATAGGAAGTATGCCAATAACCCCTGTAGTTAATGGTAATCCTGTTTCGTTAGTACCAACTAAAGCAGATGGGGTTCCTAAGTTCCATGTTCCGGGTAATATACCATTGGTATATAACGATAAAACTGGTGTAGTTCCTCCAGTGCTGTTTATCTGGTTAGTAGTTCCGGACACACTAGTTACTCCACTCCCTCCCCCACTACCAGTATACCATGCCCCATTAGAATAGTAGTAAAAAGTATTGTTGCTGCTATTTATATAAACCAGGCCATTTGTAACCCCATTACAAGATAAGGTTCCTACAGAAGGAACTGATGCATACACAGGTATACCAAGACCTAAAGAAAACGTTCCTCTATTCCAGGTATTACCATAGTTAGAAGAAGGCAAACAAGGTTGCTGCCCCTTTACAAAACAGGATATGAAAAGTAATATGATAATTAAGTAGTATCTCATTAGTATGCTGTAATTGTATATGTCTCTGTTGTGTTAAATAATCTTCCTCCAAGTAATGTAATACCTCCTGTAGTGCTATTGAAAGAATAGTCTACAGTATTAGTTAACGGTCCATATCCCGAAAGTTCTATAGATACTGACTTACCTTCCAGTAATGGTAATCCTGTAGTACTGTTAATCGGTAAAAATGTACTAGACCCATTAATAGGACCACCTACATTACCTACAGTAAATTGTTCTATAATCAATGATGAAACAGGAGTATTAGGTGAAGGTAAAACTACCTGAACACTTTGTAAGTTAACATTCTGTATAGGGTTATAGCAACCCTTACTCTCATAGGCACTATCTACCTGGGGGAATGGCGACCCTCCATAAACAGGATAAGCAATGATATTTACGATAGTATTCTGTGCAATTTTACAAAGAGTGTTTTGACAATCAGATTCTTTCTGCCAATCAGCAAGTACTTTCTTTCGATTAATAGCATAATAGGAAACAGGATCATAACCAACCTTAACCCCCCATTCTCCTGCCATATACATAGCAAAATAGAGACTGGTGTAGTCACTGTTAATTGATCGTAACTCTTTCCTATAATTATCCACTGTTTCTATTCTTTAAAAGTTGTTCTATACTTTGTATCAAACTCTGTTGCATACTAACGTTTTGTGTACTTTGTACTATAGCTTGTGAACTTCTTTCTACTCCTGTGTAGCACTTACTACAGCATTTAATTCCTGAACTGGTAGTCATTTCTCTACAACCTGTACAACTGCAACAATCAGTTCGGCAACTCGGACACAATGCCATATACTAATAATTTACACAATTTGGTTTACGCCTACTCATCTTTTCCATAAGAGCCAATGCATAACGGTATTGATTAATACCGTCTTCGCACTGGTGTTTATCATTCACATTTACCTGTCCACTGATTAAGTAGTTACGTATAGTATCTATATTCTTAAGATAATACTCTGTTTCTGTATCAGGTAAACAATCCCCGAGATCAACTTCACACAAAAGATGGTTTAGCCTATTTATAGCATGGGTGATCCTAAGGTATTGATACTCTACCCATACCTGAGTATTGGGGGAAACAGAATATCGCAGGTTATATATGCCATCTGGCAGATTAGGGCATATATCATTACATCCCCCGGGAGCAGCTACTCCTATAGTACAGGCATTAAGTACTAAACGAAAGTTCTGTTGGGTAATACTGATTATAGTAGGTGTGCCATAACCAGGAGGGGTTATCTGTAGGTTCTGACAGGTTACAGGAATATTAGCAGCATATATAGAAATATCCTCTACAATGAAAATACCTTCATTGTATACCGGAGGAACTTCAAGTTGTAAGATATGTTTTGCCACTATTTTTAGAAATTAAAAGAGGGAAAAGGAGTTTTTATCCTTCTCCCTCTGTTTATAAATACTTACTTTTTATATAGTCTGTAACTGTATAAAGTTTGCAGATAACGTCAAACAGCTATTTATCAAAGTGGTAAATGGTGTGATCACCGTACCTGTTGGGAAATAGATTGTTATTGCATACTCATCATTATCTGTAACAGACTGGCTATTATATGGGCGGAATACGTTAAACTTTAGATACAAACTATCGTATAGACCCTGTAGAGCAACATTAGGCATAACCCAATCATCCTCAATAGTCCTCATCCTTAAGCTACCTACCCATTGGTTATCGGGGAAATCCTCTTGTTTGTACCTATTCCACTCTATTAAGTTACGGGCAACTTGCTGACCTATACCACGAACCTGTAAAGGAGCAGTAATCTGTGTCCACATAGTAGGTACTGATGTATCAATAGTAGTGTTTATTACACAAGGATCAGCAGTTTGTGAGAACAATGAACCTTCTACGTAAAGCGGTTCTATTGTATATAGATCAGTTGGAGAGAAAGTACAAGTCCCAAAAGTGGTCTGTACATATGCTACAGTTATCTGTAACCCCGCAACAACAGATATAGGATTAGATGTATTAGGTACATACGCACCTGCATTTAATACAGCAGTCTGTAATGCGGCGTTACCTGGAGTACCTGGAGGCGGTGTACCATAAGTACCTGCAGTTGCCCTAATCACATCATATGCAGAGAATACTTCTACTGCTGTACCTGCTGATGTTTGTATGAATACCTGGGGATAGATAAAGCTGGTTTCATAAGGATCTTGTGTAATACCATCCTTCCACTGCAACATTACTGATGCAGCATCCACATTACTGGTAGTGCAGCCAGAAGTACATCCTGTACCGCAACATCCTGAAAATGCTGTAAATGATTTATAATATTGATGGTTCAGAAACTGGAGAGCAGGAGCACCAAGTAACTCTAACTGAAATTGATAGGTAGTACCACACTGGAAAGCTGGCCCTACTGTAGAACCAGAGGTAAGATTCCAACCAAATACCGATACCTGATTTTGAGGTGCCTGTGCTTGGGTATAGATAAAGGCAGTTACCCTGGACCAATCTATGATCTTGGTATAGTCAGGTTCTTGTAAACCCCCCCATAGCGGAGTAATCTGATCTATTAAATGCCATGACCCAGAAGCAATGATACATGGTGTTAAAGTAGCTGCACTAATTGCAGTACCATAAACTCCTGTTTGCGGGGGGCATGTAAATATACCAAGTTGCCCTTTGGTAAGAAGATCTGTAGTTCCTGAAGTTGTGTAGTTAACAGTGTTGCTAACTGGGTTGTTTAACAGGTACGGTTGAAAACTATCTGGTAGCATGTGTATATTGTTTTAGCTTTCATAAAATTAGTATTAAGTTCTATCCCCGATATGAATAGTTATTGAAAACACCTTACAAATATTCATCCCATTACTAAAAATAATTCAGTTTTAGTAGTTATCTTTAATTCTTAATCAAGAACATAAAAATGAGAACTAAAGCAAAATATGAAGGAAAGCATTTTGGGCTGTTAACTGTAATGGAATGTTTAATAGATTCTGATGGTAAGAATAAAGGAGGTGTATGGTTATGTAAATGTAAGTGTGGTGGGACTATCAGTCTTGCAGGGTATCGTTTACATAATAGAGATAGCTGTGGTTGTCTTACTAAAAAAGCTACTGAGATACGGGCAAAGAATAATAAAAAGCCCCAGGAGGAAAAAGATATCACAAAGGCATATAGTAATTACAAAAGAAAAGGTGGAGAACTAACTAAGGAAAAATGGTTAAAAGCTATTAAAAAACCCTGCATCTTTTGTGCAAGCACTTTACTTAGGACAGATACTACAATATGCAATACCTGTTTCACTATGATGGGAAATCTTTCAGAAAATAAATTCCTGGAACAGGTTAAGATAATAGCGAAAGTTAGTTGTTAAACTCAGCATTTTGAGAAAGTACTTGCTTCTTGTTATAGTTATCTAAGTCCATAGAAAGAATAGCAGCAGCATCATCTATGATCAGTTCTATAACGTTATCCGGTAATTCACAAAGAACATCTACCGTAGAAGTAGTACCGTCATCAGGATTAGTAGCACCTGCTATTTGTATATGTACAGGTCTGTGATAGTAAATAACTAATGGGTCTACTATATTAAACTCATCATTGGTCCATATCTTAAAAGTATTCCCCATGACAGTCGAAAAGGTAGTTGCCCATGCGTAGGAAGGTTGTCTATTAACATCAGGGAGATATGTATCTACATCGGCCTCATTACCTTCATAGATAGTCAACTGTCTTGGGGGGCAAGTATTACAACTATCTTGTGCACAAGCACTGATTCTGCACCATTCCAGGTAATCAGTAGGGAATAAATCAGACTGCCAGTATAATCCTTTATCGGTAAAGTTACCTGTCCAGGTACTAAGTAAACATTGCAGATCATCTATTCTTCTGGTAGATGCCTCTGCTCCTGTTTTTGTCTGATTTATTCCCTCTAATTGTCTCCTGACCCATTCATCCATACCTTTGTTAAAAGCCTCTATTTCCATAAAGGGTTCAAGGTTAGCATAATCGAACGAACTCAATTTGTTCACCCGCTGCTCCAATTTCAGTTGAATGGTCTGGTTGGTCATTATTCTCTCCAGTGGCGTTCAACTTCCTTATCTAAACTAAGTTGAACAGATTCATTAAGTTTGTTTTTCAAATATTCTACTATATCTTCTATAGTCCTTCCCATAGGAACATCCATCTTGAGATAGTATAATTGCCCATCCCCTTTAGGTTCGATAAGATGCATTTCTGTAGCATCTTTAACAATAGCTCTTACACGTAATGCGTCTATCGGCATATCGTAGTAATCGAGAAATCTCTGAACAGTTACCCGGGTATCATGTTCTACAGTTTTACCATCCAGGTAATTACACACATCGTCATACATCTGATCTGCAGGAGTATAGTTAGGACCACCTTTCTTGTACATAGATGCCCCCGATGTAGCAGTAAGTTTAGCTATATAAAATAGTTTATTCTGGTCATTGGTTAACATGGTGTCCATATACCCGCCAGCCTTATTACGTAGTTTCTTAAACTTCGTTTTGATATCTGAAGTTTCTTCTGGTTGGTCCAGATAGAAATTATACCCAGGTTCATTAATAGCTATCTGCATAGAGGGGGCTACTAATGATAATCCACCCGCTTCTATAGCATGAAAAATAACAAGATCGTGAGGATTAGTAAGATCAAGTTCTTTACCATCATTACTGATCTTCAACTCTACTTTATCCCAGTAAGTCTCAATACGATCACCTTTAGCATCAAACTTATCAGGTCCTGTACTATTAAAAGTAGTTACCTTCTTCCAAAAATCATCTTCCGGAGTACCATACTTTTCAAAACAGGTCTCCTTGGAAACATCATAGTTATTAGCTATGGTATTTTCCAGGTATGTAACAACCTCACGTATGCTTCTGATCTTTGCTCTTTTTTCAGCATCTGGCAATCTTTGTACCTCTGCAGTTTTTTCATCAAGACCTGTGATATAGGTTTTGTAACCATTCTTTTCTGTAAGTCCAATGTGGTCATACTGAAATGTACCGGGGAATAATGCTTCCCCATACTTTTCAAGACCCATCTTCTCCTCTCCTGATGAATAAGGCTTAATGGCTATACGACCTCTTACCCTATTGATCTTTGGGGCTTTTAACTCTTCTAATTCTAAGTCAGGCATAAAGTAATAATTTGGTTTGAAAACCAAAGGTATAACGGATTATTTTATTATACAACTATTTAAGTTGTTGCTGGTAAAAATAATTGCTGAACATCATCAATATATTCATCGATAGTTTTTACACTACCATCAAGAATACTGGTAATCTCTGCAGCAAGATGATGAAGAGCACCATTAAAGATGGTGGCATCACCTACAGCATTTTTAAGATAAGGAGCAACACGATTAAGTACTGCTATGATCTCATTCAGATAAGTAGTACCATTTGGTAGTAAAGAAGCTATTTCTGTAACAAAAGGACTTTCCAGGTCTGCAATAACTACGGGTTCTATAGTAGTTGCATTCTGTACAAGATTAGCAAACTTATCTACTATATTCGTAGCAGATAGAGTAATGTCTACAATACCTGTATCTACCTTTTGTTCCAGGTTCGCTAATTCTGTCTTAGCATTAGTAAGGAGTGTTCTGAAATTGATTGACATATATTTAATTTTTAAGAGTTAACTATTTAATTTTTCTTTTTTCTACCCCATACTATCCATCCTAGTAATACCCCCACTAATATGCCACCTACCCATCCTATCCAGGGCACGGAGAATAGAGAAACACTTACGGAAGTACTACCTTTAACATCTGTTTTGACATTACTCTTTTTGGCAGAAGATGAATCTATATTAGACCTTTTATGATCATTAATAGTTATATCCTTTTTATCAAACTGTAATTTAAAGGTTGTGTCACGAACTACCAAGTTAAGAATAAGTTTACCATGATCGTAAATAGCAACTGCAGTTGCATTTTGTACGTTCTTAACTGCTCTTAGGGGTTTAGAACTATACGTAATTACCCCGGTAGAAATAGTAATAACGTTAGCAGTTGTTGTATCAGAACCGTTAGAACCAGTAATACCAACTGTAGTATCTGCAGTCTCCTCTTGTATATGAGTAGCTTTTTGATCATCTACTTTTGCTTCTACAGCCTTTTGTGTATTATCAGTTACCGTTGCTGTAACATGGGAACTGTGAGAAAACTTTGCTCCTATGCACCCCGAGAGTAGACATAAGATAACTGAGATGTAGAATAGTTGTTTCATGTTATAGTTGTTTTGTTTATTATATTATTTTATGTTTTTCCATTTCTGATATAATCATTTCCCACTTTTCTTTACTGTCATATTCGTACAGTATTGTTGCATCCTTCGTTTGAATCTCAATAGCATAATATGTCCTGTCTACCTGCCATGATTGAAACGATTCTATATCTCTTTTGATAGACATTTGAATTATTCCATCGAATTTTATTCGGAATCGATCAAATGTTGTTTCAGAAGTTATCGTCATATCACTCATGGTTGTTTTGTCGGTATAAATTCAATGTCGCCTATGCCGCCGCCAGTTCGATAATCATCAAAGTCTGCATCTTGCCAACGTTGATAGTTGTCGCCTTCATCTAAATCCATCTGTGAAAGCTCATTCCATAATTCGCGTTTTTCTACTGGTATCATATACCAATGGCAGAAATCATCTTGGCTAAAAAAGTATGCTTGTTTCATGTTGTTTGCCTTATTAATAAGGTCAACATTATTTAATGCCAGTTCTGAAATAATATCTAGATCGGTGATTTTCATACTGGTTGTTTTATCTCTAGCGAAGATACATCAGTTTTTGTTACAGTAGTAGTATTGGGGCTATTACCTTTCCATAAACTAATAACTTGTGCTACAGTAGCTACCCCAAGAAGGAGTAAGATAAATGCAAGAAAGGCATACATATGCCCATCTACAAACTCCTGTTTTTTAATAGTGTTGATAATTTCACATGTACAGGTAGTTAAGGTAAATAGAAAAGCACAAAGTCTTTTAGCACTGGGACTATCCCCTTCACTGAGTGCTCTACTTATCCAATTCCATTTTGTAAATAAAAAGATAATAGCAACAATACCTGCAATAGCAAGTATGGTATAATCAGCATATACAAAATTATGAGTCGGAGTCATCTTTTTTCATATCTAGTTTAAATATCTTACTAACAGCATATCTCCAATCTATGACAGTAACAAAGAGCATAACATCTCTACTGATCAGGGAAGCAAAAGGTACTATTATCCCTGGGTTAAAATTAGTGTGTTGAGTACACCATCCCCAAGACAAAAAGCCTATACAGAAAGCTACACAACTTGTACCAAAGACATACCAAAAGCTGATATGTTTTTTGGTCACTATATCAAACCCAAACTTTCCTAACAGCCCTATAGATACATAAGCTAAAAATGCTCCCCATTTAGACAAAAACTCTAGGATTTCTTCGTATGTATCTTTGTGCATTTTATGATTCTGAATACTGTCCATAATGTAATTAAAACTCCAAATGTTTTTTCAATCGCATCAAAGTTATATGGATTGCCAAGAGCTTCATCAAAGAAGTTATTAAAAGCAAGCCATCCAACCCAAGTCCAGAGAATTATAACATACTGGTTATTTTTTCTACTGTTTGCCCCTATAGCCATTAACAAAAACGATAGTGCCTGCATCTTACAGAAGAAATCCCCGAACTCCTTACTGGGAATATGTGGAATCCACCTTGGTATCGTATTAACTAATACACACGTAACTATACAGAAAATATTAATAGTCTGCCGCATTTTACCTGATAATAATTGGTCTACCTCCTACAAATGAGTTTCCGGTAATTGTGTATGGACCTTGCTGACTAGTAAAACTAGCACTGATATCTCCTGTAGTGGGGAGAATAATAGTACATAACTGTTGATTATTATTACTATCCGTATCTATAAACCACTGTGGGTTATCCGAAACTAAAGTACTAATGGCAATATTATCAAAAGAAGCATCTCCGCAAGAAGATATAGTATCTGTTGATACATTAACCCCTGGAAAAGAAACACATTGAATTTGCATAGTGTGTGATTTTAAAAGTTAATAATTATTCGGTAATGATAATAACTCTAAATACTTTTGGTACTTTCTATCCAGATAAACTGTGGCATCTTTATACAGTAAATTCATTATTTGCATTGCTGGTTTTCCTGTAGAATCCATACTATATAACTCATTTTCTCTTGGGGCTTTCTTTGTATTAGATGCACATGTTATACCCGATATCTTTATAAAATTTAAGAACTCGTCTATAGTACTATTATTACCGCTTAACCCTACTTTAGGATAATAGTAAACTTTTGCATCAGGTTTATCGTTATTAGCACCTTTGCTATGTGAAAGACCTACCCAACCATCACCATCAACTACCCCTCTCCAAAAATCCCTAGAATATTTTAAAAGATCATGAGGGGTTATACTATATGTTTTATTAGAAGTAAACCCTAAATCTTTTAATCTATTATAGAGTTGAGTATCTGCTACTTTTACTCTAAACATCTTACCTCCAAAAGTAATCTGCCCCTTTAGTCCTCTATTCTCTTTTTTAGGTGTACAGTCTGTAATATTTAACTGACCTCCTAAAAACTGGTTAAACTTTTCTAAATGACCTTTATCTACTTCCGCAAGAGCAACCCCGACTGTTGGTGCTTTTTTTTCAATACTTCCATCTGCATACAGAAAACCTATCCAGTACAGTGATTCAGGGGTTAGAATATCAAAAGCATCACTTTTGACATATTTTATCCCCATACACAACCTTTGAGCTTCTCCTTTAGTACGAAGTATTCCCATATCTTTAATCTCTCTTCGTAAAGTACCTCTATCTGTATTCATTCTTTCAGAAACTTGAATAGCAGATAATCCCGATAAATAAAGAGCTTTCATCTCTTGTCTCTGTTCTTCTGTATATACTGTTCTTTTCATTGAACAAAGATACAAAGAGATTTTCAATTTTGTACTATACTTACTTAGTTATTTTTATAGAAATTTTTAAAAACACCCTACTTATAAGGCAGGGTGTTTGTTTTTTACAAAGATATATATAAATTATCCACCATATGCCTTTTTTGTAACGACATTGTAGGGAACTATCTTGAGTAGCTTTGTATTGTCTATTACCTGCAGACTCTTGTGATCCATAGTCATACGAACTTTGTACCCGGAGAAGTCACCAGAGCTTTGGAAACCCTTAGTACGTCCCATATAGTCAGTATCACCATTGATATACCTCCACTTAAAATCATCCTCATCACCTGCACGTTTCATTAAGAAGATGTTATCTTCCGGGTTATCTGTAATATCCCATATGATGTAACAATAAGATGATGTACGATAACCATCTACCCAGGGGTTTTCTATATCATTAGCTAGTACCGGGTCAAGTGCAGGATTAACTACAAATTTGAGGTTAGCAAGGAAAGGTATTGTATAAGATGTGTAGGCAAAACCAAAGTCCAGGTCAAGTCCTTTACGGGTAATTGCGCCAACTTCGGAAGCATTTATGATCAGACCTGAATTGATAGCCATTGTCTTAATAGCATTATTCATCTGGCGCATACCTGCAATACCTGTCTGTACGATCAACTTACGGTCAGGATCTGGACCTACAAAGTCCACCCTCCCCCTGAAGAAGTTGTAAACCTGATTCTCAATGATGTTGGGAGTAAATGTGCCGATGTTATATACAGTCTTAAATGCATTATCCATCTGCCTCCAAAGACCTACTGTAGTCCTTACCATATCAGGACCATCGGAAGTTGTTCTGCCCCCAAGACCCCACATAAGGTTATTTTCTACATCTTCTACCATTTTAGTGATAGCTGCTTGTTCTATAGAAGTAACCAGGGTCTTAGTGATCCATCCTTCTTCCATAGCCTTTGCAATTCCTGCCTGTCCTAATCTTCCTGCAGCATCTGGTATAGATACTATTGAAGGATCACGTTTATCAGTGTCATGAAGCTGCCATATCTCACGCATTGGTATACCCTTGGTTTTTACACCTTTTGCGTTCATCATAGCTTCTGCACGATTACTTATAGAGTAGGAAGCATTTGCTACACCTCCACCTACGAAGTTGTAGTACTCTCTTATACCTGTACGGGTAAATACTTCTGAGTAACGTTCCCCATAATCAACTGCCTTAACAGAAGATTTACGGAAGAAAGAAGTTTGTGGAGTAAGGTATTTGTTATCAAGATAAACACCGTTATTGTTATTCATCAACCTTACGGTATAAATGAACTCGTTATTACCTAGAGAGATGATCTCATTATCGCATACTCGCATTTCCAAACCTGACATCTTATCATAAGAGATAATGTCTGTGTAGGAAAAAGCTCTACGATTAAATGCCAACTGGAAAGGTTGACCTGCTAAACCTTTCTTGGTATTAGTAGGGTTTATGTCCCTGGTAATGTGGGGCATATCATTAATGATAGGGGAACTCCAGGTATACCGGCCCATTGGATCTTGTACTGTCTTTATGTTCTTGCCCCCGAAAGAAGACATGAGGTATAGGGGGGTTGCTGTCTGCTGCATCTGAGACCAGTACTCTATGATACCAAGATCATCAGGTTTAGCATTTTGCATAATATTGTACAGGTGATAACTGTCAATATTAGCTCCGAGATCATAGACCTTATCACGGAAGAATACCGAATTTAAATTTTGGGACGGCGTTGCCATTTTTATATATATTTAAGTTGTGATTAATTAACTTTTCTGAGTACATTTGATTGATTAGGAATACGTTTAACAACTTTTTCAGGTTGAGCAGGTTGTTCAGATGTACCAAGACCCTGGTTCAATTTTACCAGTTTAGTAATCTTTTCTGCAGCAGCACTCTCACCTTGTGAACGAATAGCAGTAAGAGCAGCTTTTTTGTCATTCAATATCCAACTAGCTATCATAACTGCTTCATAATCAGGTTCTACATACTGGGCTTTTTCTAAACCATACCCTAGGTAGTTAACTGGTTTACCACTCCAGGGGCCAGGTACTGTAGATACCATGTTATTACCAAGCTCCCGGGCAAACTTTTTATCTAGTTTTACACCAGCTAGTTCGTTCTTTTCCAAGGTTTGGAAAACGTTATTTGAGTAAAATTGTGCTAGTTTTGCCTGTTGCTGTTTTTGTTCTTCTGCTACCCTGATATGAGCTTCTACCTGTTGTTTCTGCATGTTATCCAGTGCAGGTTTGAACTCAGTAGCTTTTTTAGCTATTTTGTTGGCATCTTTCCAATCTTCAATCTGTTCTGCTATTTGATCTTCTGTACCAAACCCTGTAGCCTGCAGGTAGTTACGGGCAATTAATACCTGGTCTTCTTCTTTAGCAGGATCAAGTGCCTTAACTTCTTCTACATGAGAAAGTGCCCGGAAAAGTCCTTTTAAGTCCTGTCCACCTTCCGCAACATATGCAGCAGCATATTGTAATTCGTCAGGGAGAGAGTCGAAGAACTCTTTAGGTGTTTGTGCCCGTAGTTCATCTTCTTTAGCTTTCCAGTTACTATCTAGTATGCCATGAAGTTCTTTTTCAGGAAGAGTAGCAAGATATTGTTCTACCGTTTGTTTCTTAGCATCGAAAGGTGCATCATCAGGTATACCAAATTCATTAGCTTCTATCTTTTGTGCCAGGTAGGACACCATAGCATTTTTATCAGTCTTAGGACGACCAGCTTTTTCAGCAGCTTCAGGAGTTTCAACTACTGAAGTATCTACCAGTTGGTTACTGGCATCATCTAATACATTAGCAAGTTTCTTATCATCAATTGTTTCAACTTCTGCAACAGGAGTTTTAGTATCAGCTACTACTTTCTTTTCTGGTTCAGGGGTGTCTAATGCCTTAGAAGCATCATTATCCAGTAATATGTTAGTAGGTTGAGCAGCTTCTGCAATCAGTACATCTTCTGCCCCTGTACCAAACATTCCGTCCAGTGCACTCAAATCAACTGATTCGGATAAAATCATTGTATCATTCCTCATAAATGTTTTTGCTGTTGATGATATAAATGTAGATACTCTTTTTATATCAATACACCTTACAGATGTATGAGCGAAGGAGTTTGTTTTATCCCATTACTGATAATAACTTATTTTAACAATAAATAAGCCCCATGTAGTTAAACATGGGGCTGGTTGTGTGTGCTGAAATGGGAATTACTTACTCTTACTGTCTTTAACTTTAACTTTATGGGCTATTTGAGTACTCTTTAACTGTTCTTTGGTTCTATTCTCTTCAGCATTGATCTTCTGTTTAGTTAGTTGCTGATCTACTTCTTTCTGTTTAGACCCCACTACAAACTTCTGTTTCTCCAGGTCCATCTTATCTGTATGTTGCTGTTGACTCTGCTGTATTTTAGCAGTTGCTAATTGATAAGCATCTTCTCCTGCTTGTGGAGGGTTTGATCCGGCTGCTTTTGCAGCAGCAAGTAATTCAGTTTCTCTCCATTTTTCTTCTCTGTCTTTCTCATTCTCTCCAGCTTCAAACTCTTGTTTCATCTGTAGTAATTGTTGCTGGTGTTGTTGTTCTGCCTGTGCTTCCTGTTGTTGCGCCTGTTGTTGTGCTTGTTTTTCCTGTATAACTTTCTGCTGGATAGTATCTATAGTATTATTTAAGATAGATAATACAGGAATTTGTATGGCCTTAATTTTATCAAAGATGTCTATACCGCTGCTATCGTTTACCAACATCTGTTCAATCTTCTGCATGATGAACCGTGAGTTTACAGTAGTCTTGGCTTTAACATTAAAATCTCTACCCATCAACTTAGTTCCATCTATTTCAAAGAAAGCCTTTTCGTCCCCCTGAGTGATATACTGTAACCTCAAAGAAGGATTGGTAGAATTATAGTACTGGGCAAGATCTGTACGCATCTGGTGTACTCTTGGCATAAGTTCATCACAGTGTTGCGAGAATAGATATTCTGTATGTGAATAGGAAGCAGCTTTTGCCTGGTTAATCCCTGTAGCAGTTTGTTCCTGATCAATAGGCGTTCCTGTTCTGGTAGGGTTCATACCTACAGAGTCAAGACCTGACATCTTAAACCAATCAGATATTTTCATAAGGCCAAGTAATCGTTCTGTCTGGGAAAGATCCAATCGTTGCATATGACCTTCCCTAATAGGATTACCTTCTTTATCCCTAATAGAAGCAAGTGGAAGTATTTGACCATTCTTCATTACTGTAATTGCACTAGCTAAGTTATTTGGTCCCCAATCTTCCCCAAGAGACTGTTTAGGGAGTGAGTTAGGATCAAGAGTAAGGATAACACCGTAGTCATTAACCATAGTGTCCTGGATAAGGTTATTTGCCATATTATAACCTATCTGCCAAGGCTTTAGGTTATCCATCATTGACCTACTCTTAGTATTGTGGTCATTAAATATTCTCCCCTCTACAGGTAACTTACACCCATAAATGTTGTTGTCTCCTTTGAACTGGAAAGGTAACCTCCCCGGTACAGGTGTGTTAATGCCCAGATAGATAGGTGCAAATTCTGCAGAGGTTCCTTGCCATCCAATTGCAGGAGCATTGGTTCCTATCCGCACTCCCCCCCATGTCTCATTAACCCATAGGGGGTCAAGATGTTCACCATATACCAAATTCGCTTTACTCTTTTCTTTAAAGAGTACTGTGTTATACATAGGTTTTACAGTTACCTTGTAGTCTTCTCCCACAATATCTGTAAATAAATTACCCTGATCATCAACTTTAGTTAAGTGAAAAAATTTGCGCTCTGTTTTCCAGTAAATAGTAGAAATACGTAAAAGAAACTCACCATTGATATTAACAAGGTCTTCACCTTCATTGAGTATCTGTTTAGTAATATCCCCCCCAAAACCAACATCATCTAATACAGACATAGCCTGTCTCATACCTATACCCGGCCCTGTTCGGTTCCAGTCATAACTTTTATGACCATCCCAATACTGATCAGGTTCTTTACCATCAAGTGCATACCCGGCAGCTCTTGCACCATGAATAGTGTTAAGCGTTAACAACTGTTCTTCACTCATCATCCATCCATACTTATCTACAGTATCGGGGACGGTAAGATAATCTATACATCCTACCCAGGCGGCATCTGATATATATCGTACAGAAGGACTCTTTCTATAAAATACTTGTGGAGGGTTCCACGTTTCTATACAGTAGTCATTATCCATCATCCGGAAGTGCCAGAACTCCCGGTCAGTAATGAGCATGTTCCTGAAATTAACTCTCTCTAACTCAGGTATGGTAAATCGTTCATTATCTACCTGCATTTGGTGTTCTGCCCATTCCTGGTAGATATTACGATAACTCTTGTTGTAGTATTTTTGTATTTCTGGTAATGACTGAATAGTCTTAGGGTCCATCATCTGTTTCCCTTGTTCGCTATCGGGGGAAAGACCCATTTGCTGCAACTTCATTAATTGGTTAATAGCTGCTTTTGCCTCTAGTGCTTTTTCTATATCTGCCCTTTTAGCTTCCAGCATTTCATTAACCCCTATATCACTCTTATCATCAAATGTCATATGAGATGCTCTTTTAGCAAACTCATCAGTAAGAATGTTTATAACAGTACTTGCAAAAGGATAGTTCTTAAGTTCCATAGACTCAAGTTCTTTTCCGGCATGTTCTTCAAGAGCATCGATCATATCCGCATACTCATTATCCATTCGGATATAGTCGTTCTTCTCTATCTCCCCTATAGCAAGTTTGTAGTTCTTGAGCATCCAGTTAGCGTTTTGCCGTAACTGTTTTAGACCCTGCCAGTCTACATAAGATAGCATCTGTGCTGCCCATTCTGCATCCTTTTCTTTGTTGGGAAGGAATTGAAGTGGCTGGTAGAAGCCCGAAGAGACGCCTAACTGTTTGAGTTTCTTACCTTGCTTTAACTGATACCCGCTAATTATCTCCATAGTAATTACTTTTATAATGCTTTATAATCTTTTAAATATAAAAAATCCGAATCTCCTCTTTTGATTCTGGCTATTAAAGTAGTTAATTTTACATTTAAATGTATTGATAATTCGGTTAATGAAACATATATCTCTTTAGTTTTTATATTTATTACCCCTTTGGCAGATCCTGTTATAGCTAAAAGATTACCGTTTTTAAATTCTTCTTTAGCTGCACTTATCTTATTTATTCGTTTTGATATAGTCTCTTGAGATTGTACATGACCAATTCTAGTTTGGCGTAATCGCTCTTTTTGTTCTTCTGATAAAACTGGAGGGGATAATCTATATTTTTCTTTTAATGTTGCTATTCTTTTTGCTTGAGATTCAGGGCTTAATTTTTTACCCATGTGACTATCAACTAATTTTTTTATTGTTTCTTCGGAATGAGTATACCCCTTTAACCCTTCCCCTCCATCTGTAATATTAGATAAGCACCCTGTATTATTACATATTTTTCCATAGAGTTTTATTAACTCAATTTCTTTTTGTTTAATAAATTCATAATCATCTGACTCTAATAGAATTTCTATATCGTAATCAGTTTTGTTTACTATTCTTTTGAAGATATTATTATTACTTATATGTTTAGAAGTAGCTCTATAGTAAGTGTAATAATTGATATCGTCTTTATTTTTAGTACCTAATCCTATATAAAAAGGTTCATTTTTATCTCTTCTAATATATCTGTATATATAATGACGTCCAAAATTTACAATTGGATTATTCTGCATGGAAAAGTAAGTTTAAAAGTTATCTTCTACCAATACTTTTAAAAGGATTAACCTTTGCTCTGTTCATTGCTGAACCTGGTCTACCTACACTTTTTAAAAAAGTATTTCTATCAAAATTAGGTATTTTTTGTTTATTCGTACTTTCTTCTTTCCGTTCTATCTTTTTTCTGATACCTTTAGCTTCTTGTATTTTAGCAAATGCCATCAGCGCACAGTAGGAAGATAGCCTGTCAAAGTTTCCTTTATCCTGGTATTGTTGCATCTCTCTAAGTAACCATATGAAAGATATTCTTTCTACACCATACTTAATCTTAGTTATCTCCCCTGTATCACTTGTTTCATGTCCTAGTTCTTCTGAAAGATAGTTAATACCATACTCTAGTAATTTTTTCCAAAGTGCTGGTGTTCTGGTATATCCATACTTTTGAAATACATTTTGTTTAACATCGAGTTCTTTATCAAATAACATCTCTGATGCCGGAACTAAATACTTTGCTCTTTTCTTAGCGATCATGTAGTTGATAAAGGATGTTTTATTATTCTCTGAAAGAGTCCATGCATTATATAACTCTACCAGCATAGATATCTGTTCATTCGTTTCGTTAGGATCATCGTATCTACATACTAGTTCTGCTACTAGTTTACCCCCCTCGAGAAAAGTAGTGCTTGACCCTTCGGCATCTATTCTAACCACTTCTACTGGGGTAGCATAGATATATACAGATGCTAATGAATCACTGGTATCTGAACGGCCAACTTCTATAGGGTCTACAGAAGCATAGTGGTTACCCCATGCAGGATTTTCCCCAGGAAACTGATGTATAACTACACAGCCTCTTTTATCTGAAGCTGTTCTGGATATAGGGTATGGGCAAGGTTGTCGTTTACTATCTTTATATGTTATCTTATTTTCATCAGTACGTTCAAGATCAACATACTTAAGATAAACAGATCCTTCTTCGATCTTCTTAACTTGCCGTGTAGTATGTTTTACAGGGAAGACAGATACAGTTCTTATAGCAAAGGCTTCTTTGATATTCCTGGGTCTTTGAGAAACCTCTAGTTGAAAAGCCTCTGGTGCTTTTTCTTTCTCAATTCTTGCATACTCATTGTCCAGGTATTCAAGAGCTTCCTTAACTAAGGAATTCCCAAACTTATCTATGAATGGAGGCATGGACCATTGTTCCGGAATAAACAAACCTGTTTCTCCTTCTGTGCCATTCTCATCTAATAAGTTTGTATATACAGGATAAAAATCATTAGCTACAGGATGTAGTAAAAACTCTTTAAGAGGATTGCACTGGGATAGATCACCTACTGACCCCCCAATGACAAAGATACCTGATGTGAGGGCACCTTCTCTCATAGCTTGTCTCATAAAACCATAAGTAGTATCCGCAGTAGGTGCTATGCCTCCTTCTTCATAATCGAATTCATCAGTTGCCCCCGCTACACCAGATACAGGGTCTTTATCCATAGATACCCCGGTAATAGTAGCCATAGTACCTATCTGCACTTTTCTACCATCAACAGTTTTAGTTTCTACTTTCTGTTGCCAGGAAAATTCTTTATCTGGTAAGTTAGTACAACTCCATGCAGTTTCTTTATTGGTAAAGTTGTGATATTCAGCAAGAAACTTCCAACAACCATTGGTGGCATTGATGTACTTTTTATCAGAGGCAGCTATCTTACCCACAAAACCTTCTTCAAAAAGATACTTGTTATAGATACGACACATATGAAAATATGTCCATGCTACTTGTCTCTTTTTTAGACATACCACATTTTTGTCATTCAGTTCAGCTAATATCTCATACAAGGCTATATGATAATGCACATCACGTATCTCGGGGAACTCAAATTTCTTGGCAACTTTAAAGTATATCCTTAGGAAATTTATCCAATGATAGTAGAACCTGGGGAGATACCATACATCACCTTTACCATTTTTGAAAATAACCCCTTTACGGCATTTCTCTTTCTCTGTATCCCAGTATTCAATAAAGTCCTGCGATCCTTCAGGTGCTTCACAGAACATTTTCTTCTTCTGGAAAGTTCTTGCTTGTTCGTTGAAAAGATATGCAGTTTCATCAAAGTTGTATAATCCAGGTTCTTTAAATAAACTCTTTACAAAGTCTCTGAAAGCAACTCTATCAGGAAATATAGTATATTCCCATACACCCGCGTTATAGGTAGGTATCTTATATCTAGCCATTATATAAACTGCAGCGAAGTAATTTTACACTGCTTTTGGGGATATCATGTATCTTTAGTAACTCGTCCAGGGCATTATCATTATCTATACCCATAACTGTTTCATCTATGGTCATCCCCGCAAAGTAGAACATATGATTATCAAGTACTTCTACCGATATGCTATATGGTTGTTTATCCATGATTAACTTGTTTATCTATAGAAAACTCTACTTTTCCGGATATACTATCTCCTTTAGATATATCTGGAAATTCTCCTACACTTCTGGATATTACATAGAGCCGTGTCATTGGTTGAAAGTACTTCAGTTGAAGATTATATACATTAAACCCTTTTCCAAGTATAGTACAGGTAATCCAATCATTATAAATATTTTCTATACGATACTGTGCCCCAGTCATCTTATCATAAGTTATCACATCCTGTTCCTGTAGATGATGACCAGGTAATATTTGAAATTCTATAGTATCTGTTTTACCTGTGTCTATTATCGCTTTAACTAAACGGTTGTTCATATAGTTTTATTTTAATTGATTACTTATTTACTTGTTTATCTATCCAACTATAGAGTAGTTTCATCCCCTCTATAAGTGGTTGTGTTGGTGACCAATTCAATCGTTGTTTGATAAGATCGTTATTACTATTCCTCCCCCTAACACCTTCAGGGCCAGGAATGTTACTAATAATTACGTTCTTCTCGGATATACCTATAACCATTTCAGCAAGATCATTTATAGAGATCATCTCATCACTACCTATGTTAAGTATATCTGTACAATCACTTCTCATCAATCTGATTATTCCCTCTACACATTCATCTATATAAAGAAATGAACGGGTCTGTTTACCATCTCCCCAAATGTCAATCCACACAGGTGCTTCAAAGTCTATACCATCTCCGGCAATTCTACCATTTGTTCCTTCTATAACTTTAGCAACTTTACGACATATAGCTGCAGGTGCTTTCTCCTTACCATTATTCCAGGTAGTTTCTGGACCAAAGATATTATGAAAACGTGCTATCCTAACAGTTAATCCATAGTTACGCTCAAAAGCTTTGTAAAGTCTCTCACTAAAAATCTTCTCCCATCCATATTCACTATCGGGTGCAGCAGGGTATATAGAATCTTCTGAACACTTTGGGTTATCCGGATCAGTTTGATTATATGCAGGATAGGCACATGCAGAACTGCTATAAAATACTCTACCTACTTTTCTTTTAACTGCTTCATTAGCAACATTCAAATTGATCATAGCAGAATTATGCATTACATTAGCATCATTTTCTCCTGTGAATATATACCCGGCACCCCCCATGTCACAGGCTAATGTATAACATTCATCGATATGTATTCCTGAAAACACTTTAGCTACTTGTAACGGATCTCGTAAATCAGCCTGTATATACTCGCTACAATACTCTTCCTGTGAAAAATATTCATTTTCCTGTTTAATATCAGCTACCCTTATATAATTACCTTCCTGTAGTAATCTTTTAGCTAAATGTGATCCTATAAATCCTGCCCCTCCTGTTATTAATATATTCATATAGTTTGTATTTTTTGTTCTCGTTTATTTTGTTCTCTTTCATATGCTTTTTGTCTCATCTTTTCTATAGTTTCTGGTTTTAACTTCTTTCCCCAGTTTGGATGCTTATCACCAGAGATCGCCAATGATGCAGTTCTACAGTATTCTTCAGACATCTTTTTTCCTTTATTCCACGCAGTTTGACCTTTGTGTGACTCAGATGACTTTTTTCTTGTTTCTTCAGAAACAACCTTTCCTTTATGTGTTCTACTTATACACTCTTTCTCATAGTCAGTTCTTGGTATTCCTTTCATCTGCTTACTTGTAGATTCTGCTATCTTTCGTATTGTTTCTTCTGAGTATATACCTATCTTTCCAAAATTCCACGGTGTCTTACCAATTAATCCTTCTGATATTTTTTTCTTTGTTTCTTCACTTGGGTTGGTTAGACCATCCCCACCATCTGTCAAATTACATAATGGTCCTAGTTTCATATCCTCTCTACCTATCTTTCGTATAATATCTATTTCCATTATTAGAGAATCTTTTTCTGATAACCCATCAGCTATATGAATTATAATTGGTTGAAGTTCATCTCTAAGGATTGCCTTTATCTTATTTGATTTATGCGAATTCTTTACACTTTTATAGTGTACTTTATTTACATGATCGTGTGATCTCTTTCCTTGGCCTTTACCTACATAAAATGGTTCATGTCCTAGAACTACATTATCGTATATATACTGCCCAGGCTTTCTTGGGTCAAGATATATATAAACATAAAACACATTTTTCATAAGTTCATATATTTTCGTTTATCATAAAACTGTCCCCCCAACCATGATTGCCACTCATCACTTTCTCTCTTACAACAAATCCAAAGGTAGCAAGATATTCTTTAAGTTCTGGATATAATGCACAATTTTGATAAAGAGAAAGATCATTTACTTCTATGTATAACCATTTAACTTTGTTTAATAACTCACCAAACCCCTTGAGACAAAGTAGTTCTGCTCCCTGGATATCGATGTTTACAAAAGGATAGTCATCAATATTTAATAAGTTATTCTGAAATAAGGTATCAAGTCGCTTGGTCTTAAGAGTAATATCCTGTACATAGTGGACCTCAGGATGTGCCTGAATATGCGTACCGAGAGCAAGAATAGAACTACTCTGTCCTTGGTTATTAGCTATATGAAAAGTTACCTCTTCATCATCTGTATCTGTCAGACAATCATTGAAGATTAAATGGTTAGAATAGGGTTGTAAATTTCCTATCAGATTCATTATCAATCCAGGGTCTGCTTCTACCCATACAGTTTTATTGACCCCATTAGAGTAGTAGTCAGGTGCTTCTTGTCCAACGTTAGCTCCTATATGTATTACACCTTTTGGTAATATGTTGTACTTCTGTATTAGTTCCTTATATGGTATAAGCATTATTTAATGTTTTATAAAGTAAGCACCTGTATCCATTATGTCATTCTCTGGTATGAGAACTATCTCTGAGTAGTCATAACCTTTTTCCTTTAGAAAATCCCTACACGCTTTTTCTACCTGGTAATCAGGAGATAAGTAATCATGCATTGCAATTAACCCTCCTGATATAACTTTTGGGTAATAAGCAATCAGGTCTTTAGTAACTCCTTCATAACTATGATCTGCATCTACATATACCATAGATAAAGAACTATCAGGTATCTGGTCTGCCATTGTAGATGTATCCCCCCGGAGCATGATATACTTTTGAGGTCTGTTATCATACATTGCCATACGATCTATTACCTGCAGGACATTGGTATCATGCCACTCTTGGGTAAACCCCCCATCACCACTTTGTCCTTCTATAGTCTCCCATTTATCCACCAGATAAAGTAGTTCAGCTCCCCAATCCATAATAGTTTTAGCGAAGAGTCCTTCTGCAACGCCGAGTTCACATATTATCAATGGTAAGTTCATGCTCTTTAGCAAATCTCCTAATTGATCTCTATATCTTATTTTCATAAATGTTCTTTATACCAATGATCGCCTAAGTTAGAAAATACCGAAAATCTTGTCATACCTGTACCGATGTTACTTTCGTTATCCCTTTGTATCACACACCCCGGGTTGAAAGCATATGTGTATAGTTGTGGCTGTAGTAATATCATAGTCCAGTCTATACCCATAGAACGGTACATGTTCTGGTCAAGAGAATCCAGGATATGAGCTAATCTGTCCTTGTTTACTATATATGCATATGTACTCCAGCAACCATAGGTACGAACTATCAGGGGGTCATCTGTTGGTTCCCAATCACAGTCTTTATCGCATCCGCACATTAACAGATCAGCATGGGTGTGTTTACCATTTTCTCTTTTGTGCCAGGTAGGTTCTTTATGGTATGTCCCCCCTAACCACATAATATCCCACTGGTGGTCAGTAAGAAATTCTTCCATGTGCCGTAGTCTATCTTGTATATCATCACAGAAGATTAGGTCATCTTCCATTACAAAAGCATGTTTTCCTTGTTCTAAAGCCTTCTTCATGATCTCTACCTGACTTTCCCAACAACCAGTAGCACCTTTGGTCCTGTTCCACATAACCGCTATCTCATCCCATCTTCTTCTTTCCCTAACCTCATCTGGTAAAAAACCTCTTTGTCTTTCTGCAGATATACCGGCCTTAACTAACTGATCTTCCATAAGTACTTTCCGGTCAGGTCTGTTATCCAGGTTCACATAACTTGTGTACGTAGTCTCGGGAGTAAGTGTTAGCAACTCCCATTTGTGAAAAGCAAAAGTTTCCAGTTTCTTCTGTTCAGGAGTGTTGTTCTCTTTAGAGAAATACTTAGCTATTTCTAAAGGGGCAAATGTCATACCTGCTCCCAGGAAATATGGACGGTAATGTGCAGTAATTTGTGTGTCTTCATTATAAGAACCATTGTATTCTTTCCAGGGGAGATTTAACTTACTTGGTAACTCTAGTAATCTTTTACTCCGGACAGATACAGAATTACCCACTCTAACCTCTTCACCATAGATATCGAAGATAGTATTAGGTAAAAAGGGTGCGCCACAATAGTCATAGTTTAGAAACTCATCTTTCCAAAGATCAGGTCTGATAACATATCCATCAGGATGAATTAAAAGTACAAATTCTGTATCTATATACTTGTGTAGGTCATAGAAGATAAACTTGTTCCAATCATCTATATGTCTGAAAATAGTTCCAATGTTAACAATACTAATACCATTATCTTCTTCAAAAGTGGCTCCTACACTTGTAAGTAACTTAACCTCACCAAATTTAATACCTACAGAACTTTTTATAAGAGCATCTACAGCACCAGTTATATCGTTAGTACTTACACAAATAAGAGTAACGTTAGGCAAACTTTTCATTAGAAATCTAGTTGGATAAATGAAGAATGTATAAAGTTAGCATTAGCTCCTGAAAATACATAATCTTTTGGAGGTATTATTATTTGTTTATTGGGGTTACGATTGAGATAAGCTGCAACAAATCCGAAAGTAGAGTAGCACAATATCTGGTGTTCACACCCCGAGAGTGAAATAAGATCGTCTAGTTCGCTGGTGGCATTTGAGAATAATAAGTTTATATCTTTTGGTAAAAGATGAGTCAGGTTCTCTTCGCACCATTTCATATCATCACTGAAGACAATGAAATCTTCATATCCTTTATCTGCAAAGTATCTGATAGCTTTTCTATAATACTCGATAGGTATCTCAGGATGTTTATCTGTAAGTTGAAGAAAATCCCCGCGACGAAAGTGTAGTCCTACACATCCTTCTTTCTTCTGATAAGGTAAGTTGAACTTCTCTAAAATGTAGTCACGTTCCGAATCAAAGTATTCAAAACTCTGCCAATAACCTATAAACTTAGTATTATCCATACGAGGGATATCCTGGTATGAAGGAGTATTGTAGGTAAATGTACCGTCCCCTTTAGGAGTAGCATGTGTAGTAAGTTCGTGGTACTCTGCAAAACCTGGTAACTCAGGCCCATTTGCCATTGAGGGGAAGTACATCTTTCTACCATCACAATGATATGCCACATCAGGTATATAGTATTCAAGGTTATTCTTTTTAGCATATGCTAACATATGAGAAATAATGTAGAATTGATTTCCTGCGCGGCCTTGAAGTGTTGTAGTGATCATAAGTTAGCAATTTTATCTATTATCGATTGATGAAAACCCGATGGTGTTTTATGCACATTAGTAGTATAGTGGGATGCATGACCTACCCTATGTTCATATTCTAACCCCGGCACAAAGTAATACTTATTTCCCTGTTCTAATAATCTGTAGGCTAAATAGATAGAATCACTTGTTACGGGAATAATATCCGGGTTAAACGCGTTAAGGTAAGTATTCTTGTTTATAAAGAAGTTCATTGCGTTAAGCGCAGTAGTGAACTTATCATCTTGTATATAATCTTTAGCGTTTGCTTTATCAATAAACTTCCCCGCAAGGTGAGTAAAATTAAAATGGGGTTTAGCAAATACTGGTTGATAGATAGTATCTTCCTCCCATCTGGGAATAGAGAAGAGAGCATCTAGGTAATCTATTCCTATGATATTATCACTATCAAGAAGTATACACCAGTCATTAGTAGCATGAGAAATGGCTATCTGTTTATTCTTGTAACAGTCCTGGTTAGCATCATTCCTAAACAACTTGATCTTGTTCTGTTGACTATCTGAACAAAATCCCCACCATGTCCAAAACTGTCCCCATGAACCGTCAGTACTGCAGTCATCGACTATAACTATCTCATCAACTCTTACATCATCTACTACCTGAGCAAATGATTCTAAGGTCATCTCGTAACGATTGTATGTCGGAATTACAATAGATAAAGTCCTTGTGTTATCCATTTGTTCTAACTTTTATGTGTGTATAGTTACTATCTTTTTCAATAGACATAATATCGTACATATTTGTAATAGTACTTAGTCCTTCTGTAAAATCTCTCCCTGCAGCAAGTACCCGTAAGTTGTGTTGATACTCATCTTCTCTCTTTGGTCTTGGGTGAGCAAAACATTCAAACCTGCCATTCTTAGTAGATGGTGTAATACCTTTCTTTATAAAAGATCGGTATAGTAAATCATCTTCTCCCCCATACCCCTTAAACAGGTTAGAAAATCCGTTCACTAGCTGGTAATGTTCTTTAGATAATATAACTACCCCCCCAAAGAAAGTAGGGTAGGTTAACCTGTAGTCAAATTGAGATGATTCCCCCGCGATCATAGTAGGTACAGGGCAATAGGAATAGTCTACCTTCCCCACTACAGGTATGAAATCAACATCATGTAGTATTAAGTACTTATGGTCTTTAGCAAGTAATTCGTAACCAATATTAAAGAGCAATCCTTTGTTCCAGGGAGAATTACCAATATCTTCTATAACAGCTATGTGCATACCGGGGTAATGTTTCTGTACATGGAGTAAGAAACAAGATAAATGTGTAGGGCGATTCCTATAAGCTACTAATACTAGTGGGGACATGTTTTTGAGATAACCAGTTTAAGTAATGTTGTTTAGTAGTAGCAATCTTTGGGTCAGCATGGTCAAAATAATACTTCTCTTCTTCTGTAAGATTAGTCCAGTCACTATACCAGTCAAGATGAGTAATAGGGTAATCAGCTAGTCTTATAGCATTATACTGAAAAGGTAATTCCGGTTTAACTATACAGAAGGTAGTATCTACAGGAGCAGAAAAAATGTTGTGTCTGGGGTGAGGTATCTTAGTTAACCAGTATTTACGCTCAATAGGTTCTATGATAGGTTTAAGAATAGGGTTAGTAATATTACTAAACCTTATGGCAAGACCTACTTTGTTCTCTCTGGTGTACTTACCTAGTTCTATCATCTCTTTTATAAAACCTGCAGGTGTATCAGGGTCAAGAGCAATATCACTATCTGTAACTACTACCCAGGGAGAAGAAAAGTTTTTTATGAAACTATTCTCCCATATACCTTTATGACCAATGTTATTAAAATAGTGCACCATCTTTTCATTCTCCCTATACCATTCTAGTAATGGGGGGTACGTACTACCAAGATCGATTATGTGAATACCTTCTCCATACCCTAACTCTACTAACTTTTTACAGAGAGCTTTTGTACAAGTTAATCGATCACGATTGAGAATCAGAATAGGTATCATAAATTAGTTATGTATAGTTAATACCCCGTTTATCTTTTTAATATTCTTAAGCAATCCTGATCGTAAACAATCCTGAATGAATAACCAATCACTACAATATTCAGTAGGATAATTAATACCAATTTCTTTAGCTATAGAGGTCTTTATACAGAAATTCCCCCAGTCTAGTTTTGACCATTCTAACTTACTATCCAGTACCTGACAAGGCCCCACGAGATGGTTAATGCTGTTCCAGAGTACTAAGTCGGGTTCTTCTACTAATACTCTTTGTATATATTCTACTGCCTGGGATAAAAAATAATCCTGAATACTTGTCTGAAGGATATAGTCGGTAGTGCAATCTTCTATAGCCTTTTGTCTATTATGTGCCCCCCAACAGTTAGTATTAACCGGAGATTCCATATACCTAATATTCTGAAGTCCTAGAAACTCATCTCCCATATCTCTTTCAGAAGGACCATTATGAAATACTATAGCTTCAAAGTCTTGACAAGTTTGGTTAAGCATTGAAGGTACAAAAATACATTCTTGCCATTTCTCATTAAATGCTGTAGCAACTATAGTTAGTGTTTTCATTCTTCTTCCTTATCTTCTTTACTATTAACATATGTAGGTAATTGATCATACCTTACCTTAACATTTCCGCGAACCTTAGACTGTTCTTCTTTAAGTATCTCACCAACTTTGTTAAGTATCTCTACATACTCAAGACCCTGTTTCATAAATCTGTCAATAGCCATTGCGTTACTATCTTTACCTTCTGTTATCTCGGTAATATCTAAATAGTTGGCTATCTTTTCTACCATCTTCTTCTGTCCTCTCCACATACGAAGTGTAGGAGTTTCATACATGATACGGCATTTCTCTATAGTTTCCAGGATATGCAGATCTTCAGGATAGAACTCAGGTTTGAGATCAAGTAGTATTACCTCTTCCCTTTTATCTTCCGGAAGTTGTACATATGGGTTCATAGTACTATCCGGACAAGTCATGTAGAAGATATATTTGTATATCTCTAAGTAATGCCCCGGAAAGTCATCCATAACTCTTTTCAACCAAGGTATTGCATAACAATGTACCGAGGGCTTAACAGTCTTTTCAGAAACATCAAATAGGTTAATCATACTAGTTCATTAAACTTTCTAAAACCTGCATACGTACTTTATTCCACTTGGGTAATGAGTATTCTTCTCTTATCCAACTACCCATCTGCATACCTCTTTCTTTTGCCCAATCCTTTTCCTTAATAGACTTCCTGATATACTTTAACCAATCATCCTGTGTCTCTACAAAACATACCCCCTCACAAGGACGCAAATCACTGTAAGGGCTAACATTACTACAGATAGCGGGGATATCTCTGGTAGCAAGTTCCAGTAGTTTCAACTCACTTATATAGGAGTGCCAACTACTATCTGTAAGAGGGACAAGCCCTACATCGGCGTGATCATAATGATGCATATATTCCCATAGAGGAAGAGTAGGTAAAATCTTGTAACTACCTGTATGTGAGAAGATCAGTTTCATATGATCGTATGGCCCGGTAATGTTCTCTAAGTTAAAATTACTATTATTCTTATCCCTATCTTCTTTAGTATGGAATTTCTTAGCAACTGATTTTTCATACCCCGCCAGGATGAACTGTGCGTTGTTCCTGATATACGGATCAGAGCCTATCTTCTTAAACTTACCCTCTAGTAGTTTTACATCAGCTAAGTGACCTACCCCACCAGCATAAAGGAAAGACATCTTATCAGTAACTATCTTTTCTCCTGGTGCAAATTGACCATCCCCGAAAGGTAGTGCATTTGGTATCACTACTGTATTCTTATTAAGCTCTCTTACCTTCTCCTGTAACCGCATAGAAGTACAGATAACTAAGTTGGCTATCTTTATATGTTCTTCAGTAAGTTTATCATTACCACTACCATTCCATTGTGGGGCGTAGGGATTACCGGGGGGAAGTATCCAATAGTCGTCTATATCTACTACTATTTTCATACCCTGTGCCTGCAGTTGTTTTAATACTTCTACAGGAGTGGCAATACATTTGTTATAGACAAGTATATCACAGTCGATAAAATGTTCATCCTGCGCTATGAATAACATTTCTATAGAATGCTTTGAACTCCATGATGGGTCTTTACCCATGTAGCTAAAAGGGAGAATGATCCTATGATATTCACATCCGCTTTTGTCTCTAACAACTAACTGTATCTTCATGGTTGTTCTATAAAGTATTTATCGAGTGAGTTATATAATTTCAAACATTCTTTAGCATCTTCAAAGAAATAATAACTAGTATCGGCAACACCGTTAAAATCTATAGATACTACATACTTATCTTCAGGGTTATCGTAAAACATTTCCACACTAGTGATATCACTTCTCTTTCTTCTCCAACGGTAATTACTTTTCTTTTCTTTCCATTGTATATCTTCCTCTTCTTTGGTGGAATAGTCCGCTACTACTTTGTAGAAGATAAAACGCTCAGATAGAATCAGATATGCTTCTTTACGAACAATATCCTTTCTTGTAGATAATTCACAAAGAGGAGTATCTATTCTAATATCCAAGGTTGTGTCTGTCATCAGTGCTTCTTAATAAGTGCTCTTTTCTTTGGGTCAGATATGTAGTCTATGAGTTTTACCACATCCCCCCGCAAGTAAGGTAGTTCTATAACTTCAATACTTTCTACAACAGGTTCGTTATTCTCATCTAGGAATGCTATTGGATAATCATACTTATCCTTTCCTGCTTCTACGAATTTTACATGATTGATCCGTAACTTCCCCGGTAGCAAAAGTGGGTTATGTTTAAGAATACAATACATATAGATAGATAACTGCAGGGCATAATGATTAAACTGACAGTCTTCAAGATGAGTAAAAGGTTGTAACATCTTTTTCTTAGTACCTTCCCAGTTGGTAAATCCTTCTCTCTTAATCTCCTTACTGGTCTTATGATCTTCAATAGTCACTATCCCTTTCTCTACCTTAACTATATCACTCTGTCCGGTAATAGCGGGTCCGGCAAGATATACTAAATGCTCTGGGTAAACCCCGTCTCGTAACCTTTGATCAGGTGCTAACTTAACTCCATCTTCTACGATGGGAGCAAATACAGTAAGTGTGGTATCTTCCAGTAACTCCTTCTCCTTTTTATTATGATACCAATGACCAAGATCAGTAGCACGTTTACTCTCCTTCTCCCAGGCCTGTAGAATATCTTCAGGACTAACCTTATACCATTTGTTAGGATAACGAGAACTAGGTACTCTTACAGAAGCCTTTGCTGCTTTCTCTATCTTATTAAAAGGTTCACAGAAAGCATGTACCAGGGTCGTAACTCCTAACCATTCTCTGTTATCGGAGATGATGGACTCATACCTGTGGTTTTCTGCTATAAATTTTACCATTAGCTTCTATTCTTAAATTGGTTCTGATACGTAACTTCATTGATTTTATTAGCCTGGTCCTGGGTAATTAACTCATCCCAAAGAGGTTCCTGCCCCATATCCTTAAGTGAACAATGACACTGCATACAAGAAGTTTTCATACCCCCCTCACACCCACATGCTGTACACCCTGGTTTACCGCTAACTACCAGTTTTTCAGAAGTACCAGTAGCATCCCAATAACCACAACTATTTGCCTCACATATACTAAGTCTTCTTGCTGCTTCTGCCTTAATCTCAGGGTCCATAGAGATGTATTCGTTATAGAACCCTTCTAGGATGTGCCCCTTATTCTCCCAGGCTTTCTGTATCTTCTCCTTCAGTGTCATGATCAGTATTTTTCTTTTGTCTGATATATTCTTTCCGCATCTCTCTGAACAGCTTCTCCCTATCCCATTCTTTATTACGATCTTCTGCCAGTTGTTCCAGTAAGGCCAGTTGTTCTTTCTTCTTGAATACAATAACCTCTGCAGTATTCTTATTGAACCTTAACCAATGCCGGAGTTCACCAATCTCGTAATCCAGCTTCTTACTCCTGATCTTAAAGTACCCCATACCTGGTACTTCTACACGAAGGTACTTCATACTACTAACCGCTTCACGTAGTTTCTTATAGAAAAAGAGAATGAGCGTCTCTAACTCTTGTTCACTTAATCCTTTCGGTAACTGATGCTCATTTATTTGATAATAATCATGTATGTGATCTTTTACCTTCTTCGGTATCATAGTTTAGTTATCTATGTATAATCCTTTTACATCTACCATAATATTACCTTCGTTCTGTATCTGCATAGAGGGGTGTAGAAATACTTTCTTAGTTCCCCCGGTACTGGCTTGTTTGACTACCAATTCTTTCTCCTCAAACAGGTCTATCTTATTACGGGCACTCTGTGTACTTTTAAAAAGACCCATGCTCTTCATCTTCTTACAGACATCCAGTAATTCACTTACCCCCCATAGCCCAAGTAATGTCAGGCACCGCAACTCTGTATCATTAACTATCTTTCTTCCTTCTTCGGAGAATACTATACCTTTAGTATGGCAATGAAGTAGTATCTGGAAGCTGATGATCTCTTCCTTAGACATTCTACTATTACTTACATACTTCTTTATAGATATCTCACCCATTACTTATTTTCTGTTTTCAGAGCTTCTTCTTTTTCCTGAGTGTTTTTTAGATACTCTTCATGCCCTTGTTTATGCTGAGTTAAAAAGCCAAGTGCCTGCAACTCACGAACCTTTAGTTCTAACCCTAGTAATCCTGGTATAGCAGAAAGAGGTCTGCGATTTAACAAAGCATTATTCTCCAGTTGTTCTAAAAGAAGTTTATCATACTCTGCCTGTTTGCGCATTAATGGAAGGGTCTCATCAAGGAAAGCATCAACCTGTTCTTTACTCATAGGTGTCTGAGTAGGAATATTCATATCACTAACTGGTGGAGGGGGAGTACCTGCTCCTTTCTTATACTGATCCTCGATACTAACCTTCTCTGTGTCTGGGGTAAACTCTTTTGTTGCCATTTGAAATGTGTATTAATTTTTTATATGGTATTATGTTAAAAATGTTATTACCTTACAAATGTAATATGCATAATTTGAATTTCCTATCTTTACACAAAATATTTTCAAATGCTTAAGAATATTAGCAAAGTTACCGGGGATAAAGCTACAGAGATGTTTCATGTAACAGGGAAGAAGAATAGGTCTGAAGCAGAACGGCACATAGAGAATATCTTGCTGCAGTATGATGTGGAATACCAGCGGGAAATATCATTTAGAGGACTACAGTTTAGTACCGGGGGTTTTCCAAGGTTCGACTTTGTTATACACATCCCTCATATGCTTATGGGAAAGATCAAGTTTGTAATTTGGGAATACGATGGGGAGGCATCTCATACAACAGAAGAACAACAGGAGAAAGATCAGCTTAAGACACTGTTCTGTCATCAATATGGGATAAGACTTACCAGATGGAATAAGAATGACTACTTTCACCTGGAAGAAAGAATAGCCCATGAGTTTGATATGTACTGTGTTAAGAAAGTACGTGACTTATTATGGTTAGAAAGAAACCCTCCAGCATATCTACGGGGGTTTAAATAAATAAACCTACTAAGTGTTATACCTAGTAGGTTTAGTGGTTTTCGTTACACCCCATACATGTTAGGCAGCAGGAGTAGTAAGTGTTTCCGTTACTGCTGTTAATGATGCAGTTGCTGTGTTGATAGCAGCGACTATAGTGTCCCCTTGAGCAGGTGTGATAACTCCTGCCTGGTAAGTAGAGAGTGCAGTAGTAAGTGCTGTTACAGCAGTGGTCAGGTTAGTTGTTGCGGTTTCTGTATCTGAAAAAGTGGCCATGATATGTTTTTGTTTAGTAATGATGACATAAGTTGCTATGAGTATAACTACCAGCAGTATGCAGATGATGTATAACATAGGGTACAAAGATATACACTATTATGTATCTACCAAAAGAATGTTGGTATAATTTTTAAAGAATAGCTATAAACAGTTATTATGACACTTTCACTTGTAGTTATTATTGTACTGATCATCTTAATGGTAATACTTGGTCTTGGTATATTCGGGTTAATCCCCATGAGCCAGGTAGCTATTAATAGATTGTTCTTTGTACTCTTTGCTGTAATGATCCTGCTGCAGTGTTTAGGACAGTATGGGTTTTTACCAAGGACCAGGTAAAAAGAAAATACCTATCCGGAGATAGGTATTTCTATTTCAGTGTGCGGACTGAATGTAGAATCTTTAGCACATCTTTCCACCCTTCTTCATAGAAGACATTCCACCTTTTTTGTAGGTAGGGGGAGTCATTGGAGGAGCCTGTTTCTTGTTCTTAACAGGTGTTACCGGAGTTGCTGGTTTTGCTGGTTTAATATTTTTTACTGCTGCCATGATCAATGGTTTTTATTGTTAACAATAATCAAAGATATACAACTTTATCAAATTACTATACATTTTCCAAAATCTTTTCTGTTTTTGGTATAGTCTTAAACCTTGCCTCTATGTGATATTCATTGAATAGCATGTACACATCTTCCCCCTGACGTAATGCACCCATACTATTAGCTTTGAAATAGAATACAGTTACCCCCGGTAGCAAAGACTTATCTTCTACCTTGGCACCAACATTAACTATTACCCCCTTAGTTAACATAGTCTGTTTGATCTTATCTTCAGTTGTCTCGGGGAGGAGCACACCACCTTTAGTCTTAGGTAAAGATTCAGGGCAAGGTTTGATCAGTATCTTATCTGCCTGTACTTGTATGTCAAGGATATCTTCTACTTCCGGTATCATGTAGATACTCATTACTGGTTGTTCCATATATAGTATTTGTTTAGTTTACAAAAGTGTATTAGCATTTTCTACAGGGGTAAGAGATGTCTCTTTCTTTACCCGTACCAGGTTCTTCTCCAGGTATGCAGGATGATTTACATTCACCTTTTCCCTGTGAGGCTTGTGAGTAAAGAAGTGTATGATACGTTTCCACATAGTTATTTTCTTTTAGGTAAAGGGTTTTTAAAAACTTTGGGTAATTCATCTTGGTTACCTTTCTGATCTTTTAAAAACTTACTATCCATTTGATCAAGTTGTTTTAGTAACAATCTCCTATCATTACCATGTAATATCATAAATAGTAAAGGGATCATTCTCTTAGCCTGAGAAGGTTGTAACCTGTTCATATATCTATCCTCTTCCCCGGGACGAATGAAATGGATAGTGTGTAAATACGCTTCAGGGCTATTCTCTCTACCAAACCCCTCTACAAAGCAGAGATGACTTTCTTCCTGGGTATTATCCGGGTAGTCCCAGTTTCCTTTAAGAGCATCAAAGAACTTATTCATTACATCATCCCTAAGGTCACTTCTGTCAGTAGCTACAGAAGCTGTAATCATTGGCTCATTGTTAGAGTACAAATCAATTTTCAAAGTACTTTTCATGTTATTTTATGTTTTAATGACCTGGCTGAATTGCTCGAAGTCTTTTACAAATCTAAAGGTTTCTGATAATATTTCCAAACCTTTTCTAATTGCTTAGGATCTTTTATATAGAAATTCCAATCATCAGATTTAACTTCTTTACTTATAACATCTATATAAAAAGTCTTTGGTGTGAAGGGGAATTCTTTTATAAATTGTCTTGCTTGTACAGTAAACTCTACCATTCCTTCTTTGTCTACCATCCATTTAGGACCACCTTCCACATAAACAGATAGATCAGATAATGGAACTTTCAATATAGCAGATCCTCCCCAACAACTTCCTTTCTGATCCTTCCATACAATAGCATCTAAATACCAACAACCTTTATCATCTTTAAATAATGCACTACATCTTTTGTTTTGATAAAGAGTTTCTTTATTAGCATCGTATTGGGTAACATTAGACCATTCATCATTAATCCCGGTTATAGGACAGATGGGTTCTTGTAGCAATAAAGATTTAATAGCTTGGGATAAAGCAGTTGCAACATATCCTGCAGATCCCCCGGACTGACCACTCTTACCAAATGCCTCACACAAAGCAAGTATCTCTTTGGTAAACTCTTCTACTACAGGTCTGTTCTCCGGATCAGTAAATGACTTACTGAGTATAGACAATTCAGTAACAGCAAATGATTTTGTATTAGTCATAGTATTAAGTATGGTTCGCCTTGACACCAAAAGGTTAAGAAGTGAGATACAAAGATATTAAACTTTTTAATTTTTCAAAAACTTTTTCCAAAAAAATTTAGTGTGAAAATTTAGTGTGTAGGTGTGAGAGTAAACCTCCCCACATTATCTGTCTCCCTTGCTTACCCAAGAGGTCTACCCCGTAGGGTTAGATAACTATTTCTTAACAATTTAATGCTTTTTTATGAGTAACAAAAACGTTGTAACAGTAGTTGCCAACAAGAGTGGCGCAGTAGTTAGTACCAGTCCAAATAACCCGGAGTTTGGTTGGTTGTGTGTAGAGTCTATTCAACCTACCTTCCAGGGAGGGTTTTTACGGTTGGGTAAAAGGGTTGCGTTCATCGCCGGTAAGGTTGATGAGCTGAACAAGTATGTAGGGGATTTGTCCCTTGTTGCAGGTAGTGAGTTACCTGGTAAGATTGTGGTGAAGGAGTCTTTAATCCCCGTTAGTGCAACAGACGCTACTATGGGTGTTAAATATCCTAATGCTGCTGCAAAGACTCAAGGTCTTGCATGTTTGGTTGATGATCAACCAGTGTATCGTAAATCGATGTATACGCCTAACGTGGACGAACTGGATATCCTGGTTCAGCACACTAATGGGGATGAGATACGTGCCTTTATGAACGCTGGTACAAAAACCCCAACTCCGGAACAAAGACTTGCTGAATTACAGGCAATTCCTAAGGCCCAGAGGACTGCTGCACAGAAAGCTGAATTAGCTGAACTTGTAGGATAGTTGTAATATATAGAGTGTTATCTAGCAATAGGTAACACTCTATTTTATCTTTACATACAGTAACTCTGAACTTTCCGTTATATATAATCATATAGTTCAATACAACTATATGGATATAAACCCACAACGAGACAATGAAATTGCCCATATCAATGGTAATTCATATACATAACTGCATTGAAAAGTATCAAAAAAGACATTCGTAAAGACATTCGGGATCAATCATACATGCAATAGTTTGTTATATATCATAATAATTCATGTGTAGTTAATCTTATTTAAAAACATTTTGATTGTGTAAGTGATTGAGGATGAGTGAGACAGGTTTTTTATCGCCCTTTCCACTAGTTTTTACTTTCTTTACCTTTCACCTTGCTCATAAAACCTTCGGGTGAGGTAATCTTTCCATTACTGATAATAACATCGATTCGTTTCAATCATAACTTCATTAACCGTTTAACCAATCACTGGGAAGTGAATAAACATCCTTTATTTATGGCTAAGTTACTATTAGAATTGCCTTACTCTTATTGTAAAGAGGATATTGCTGAATGGTTATCAGATCGTTCATTGGTTCATTTGAAGTCTCATGGTAATCATTGGATTACTACAGGGGATGCACTGAAATCCTCTAAAGGGGTTATTGCTCGTGTTGTAGATACCTGTCGTAATGAAGTTGGTGAGCCTTTTATTACTATTGCTAATAACAAATTGTCCCGTGAGGAAATGGATGAACAATTTGATTGTCCTATATATAGTAAACCTGGTGATCCCCTTAATGCTGAAGGTCTGAGATATGTATCTGAATCTGTTGGATGGGTTGATCAGGATGAAGAATATTATTGATAGTTGACTATAAGCTAATGTAGTTGTAAAGCTACAGGGTCGAGAAAAAAGGATAGAAACCTTTCCCTCAAGTAATAGTCCAGTTCTTATGACATCTGTAACCAAGTCATAGTTTTATGTGGGAATCACTTTATCTCAAAAGTGTCCAAACAAACTTCCAGTCCGAATGCCAGTTTACTGGTATATGGTGACCTATTTTAAGGAAGGAGGGGTAGCAGCTACAGGTTCTTACCCACTTTTTAATTCATTTCTCTTAACTCTTTTTAAATCATTTTTAATTATGAAATACCTGATACAAGAATTCTACATTAAGCCGATGGTCTATTTTGATGATTCCGTTACAGTAGAACAGGTTATTGATTGGATCAATAACCATAAGGATGACGATAGGTTATGTCTTAGTGATCCTTATAGCTGTATTGCTATCATTCAGGCAGATGATGAGATTATCATTAAAGGAGATAATGACTATCATACCTATTATATTGCATCAATTGTTGTTGAAGAAATAAATACACCCATTATTCCCCGTCAGAGGGATAATGATACTGGCTGGTTTACTGATCTCCAGATAATAGCACTATTGAACCAGGTACAGGTATTCTCAAATGCTAATAATAACCAGGGTCTTTTGACTGTTACAGGTGACAATTACGGAGAACGTGCTGCTCATATACTCAACTGCTATCTGACCAGTAAATCAACACAGGAATCTCTTAGTAAGTTTCGTGGTCCACTATTAACAGATTACCCTAATGAAGTGCTGTACCCTAATTGTAGTAATAAACAATAACCTCATTCATTCATTTTATTAAACAATCAGTGGGAACTGAATAAATATCCCCTTTAGTTATGGAAAAGATAATAAAGTTTAATCCGGCATTTGATAAACGTAATCCTGACCCTTCAAAGGACTATGGTATTCATTGTATGGAGATGCATATGGTTCTTAAAGGATCATTAGGTGCTATTTCATTCTCTATCTATACAGGGTGGTATTTAGAGCACATAGATAATCATTTTGAAGCATCCGGTGCTGCTGTTTGTTATCATAGTCCTGTTGCGAAGTATGAAGATCAAACCCCTAGAGAACACAAGTGTGAGTACCTGGATGGTAATATTCCTTGCTATTCAGATTGCACCTACATAGGAGGACATGACCTATTTATAGAGTTTGTCGCTAAAGGGGAAGATTACGTATGGCAAGCCCTGGAACGTAGATATATTGGTAATTTTGGCGAACTTAAGTAATCCCCCGGACCAGTAGTGATATACTATTGCTCTGGGGGATATTTTTTAATAACTTTGTTTTTCACCTTTTTAAAGCTATTTGTTTATGAAAAAAATGATCTGGATTGGTATGATACGTCAAATACCTAATCTTAAACTAGAAGACGTTGAGAAAATGAACGAGGGTATTAAGGGTGAAGTTATTGATATGTTTGGTGCTGGTTGGGCAATAATAGGAGATAAACAAGCCCAGGATAACTTTGGTCTTATCGCAGAACATGCTAAAAGTTATGAAAAATCAGACTTTTTTAAAAAACCTGTTTTATGAAAATACTATTCCTTGACATAGATGGTGTGCTCAATTATGAGCAGTACTACACACGAGGTCGTAGAGATGCTCCTCATCCATTATCAGAAATATGTCCTGTAGCAATAGATAACTTAAACAGAATAGTGTCCGAAACAGGCTGTAAAGTAGTTATTAGTTCTACCTGGAGACATAGTGGTATACAGTATTGTATCAATGTGCTCAGAGAATGTGGGTTCACTGGTATGGTCATAGGTATAACCCCTTCACTGGATAAACATGGTGAATGGGTCTGCAGGGGCAATGAAATAGATCAGTACCTAAAGTTCCACAAATTGTATAAGTATGATAGTTATTACATAACTGATCATGACTATGCGATAATTGATGACGATAGTGATATGCTATATCGACAGCGACACAACTTCTTTGAATGTTCTCCTGTAAAGGGGTTAACTTTAGAGATAGCAGATAAAATCATTCAATTTCTTAACAATACTCAATAACTATTATGAAAAAGATATTACTGTTCTTATTCCCTAAGACTATCCAAAATATAGTTGATGATGCAATAATTAAACATCTTAGTGATTTAAAGGAAATTCATGACTATTGGGATAAAGAATATGAAGAACATTACAGGGTATGTGATTCTACATATATCCCCGAGACAGATGAAGAAAGTATGTTGTAATTTATTTAAAAACTGTTTAAAAGTAACTAATTATGCTACTACAATCAATTATACTATTCTGTGCTATATTTGTAACCCCTGCAGCAATAGTAGGAGCATACAATCTCGCAATGAATAAATACCCAGACACCAGAGACAGAAATCTCTGGACAGGTATCAAATCCATTACATGTGCTCTATGGGCAATATTCTATTATCTAAGTCATAAAAACTAAAGTACATGAAATCATGTTCTTTAACTATTGGCTACGGGGGAGAAGTAGAGATACATTTTTCTGTTTCTCCCCTTGATGAGATAAAATAGAAAGATTTTTATAACTTTACAAAAGGGGGACGATTGGTTTTGACAGCATGGAGTGAGTAAGAGTGGCGAAACAGACAATGACAATGAGTCCAAAGCGAATGTGTCAACAATAAAAGCAACATCTGAAAAGATTGCTCGTCAGAATGAAGGTGATCGCATCATAAATGCGTGTTTTGCTAATGATTTAGTTGAACTATATGACGGTTCTTTTGCTGAATCAGAATTAATAGCAGCCTAAAGTTCAAACCCACACGATATGGGTCAATAGTCGTCTAAGGGTAGGTAACAGCCGTAAAAACAAGGAACAGTTACAAAAGCATACCTGAAGACAGCAGGAATAAAACTAGTCATGATCGTAACTACTCCAGGAACACATGTTTGGACCCGGGTTCGACTCCCGGCGTCTCCACTACTGCAGTCAAATGGCTGTAAGTATTCGCCACAATAACCCCCAGATGCAGTAAGAATCGTCTGGGGGATTTTTATTCTCCCCTATAGAAGATAATAATATAAATCAATTAAATAAAATTTAAAACTGAAATAATCATGGAAGAAATAAACATAACATATTGGGATAATATAAATAAAACTCTCAAAAATGTACAGGTGCATAATTATGGATTAATTCAAGCTATAGAACAGATTAGGTACGAAAATGACTATAATATCATAGTCTTATCTGTTGAGTATAGCGATATACAAGGTACAATCAATAAATTAGCATAACGAAAACAACATCTTTACCTGTCTAGGGGAGGCTCAAAAGATACATAGGTAGAGATTAGTAATGACCCCCTATAGAAAAATAGAAATAGTATCCTAATAAGGTTAAGAAGAAAACCCCATAACTCGTTGATAGTCAATATGTATAGGTTGTGATTACATACCTAGAAAGTTGTGAATAACAAACTAATCCTGCATTGCAGACCATATATAACAAAAATAATGTTGGAAATAGTTGGTAATGTAAATACAAACTATTATCTTCGTTTGTAAAACAATTGGTATGGATACACAAACAAAGACTAAACGACAAGGACCAGAGATAGGAAGTTATGGAAGTTTTCCAGAATCACCATATATAGTAGAATTACATAGTAAATATATACAAGCAGCTCCTGAACATAGAGCAGTAGAGATTGATGGTGTACCACACGGAATATACGAAATACCAAAAGGTAGAACAATACCTATAGATACAGCCAAATACAGTAAGCTGTTTAAAAACTATGGTATGTTATTAGCAAACTTGAATGAAGCAGCCATTAAGATGTTTATGTATATACATGAGCATTTAGGAGTAAATTCTGATTATGTTTGTATAACCAAGGAAGACTACTTAAAGTATTATGGATACGCACCTACTAACAAGTATACCTATTACCAGGCACTGGAAGGGCTATTAAAAGCCGATGTAATGAAAAAGAAGGCAGGTAGTACAGTATGTTACTGGATCAACCCAAATATCCTGTTCAATGGCGATAGAACAAAGTTGAAGAATGTGAAAATAGTACCACCAGAAAGACCCTTCTCATTCAGTAAAGGGGAAGATTAGAAGATTATATAAACAATCAAAAACAATAAATCATGACAAAAATCCTTGAAGAGGTAAGAGCAATTAGCTCAGAAGCAATTGCAAAAAAGCAAGATAGTGCTAAGAATAACTATCCAAAACTAATAGAGCAGATAAAGAAAGCTGCCCAGTTAGGTAAAACTCAGTGTGAGTTTAGTGAATATGAAATAGACCAATACGCCAAGAAACTTTTAGAAGTAGAAGGGTTTTGTGTGTGGGCTACTACTCGTTCGCCAAATGAAATGGAGAAATACATGTTCAATGGTACTACCTCTAACTCAAAATCAATATGGGTTGTAAGGTGGTGATATTACAAATCAAAGAACTTTAAAAAATAACTAACATGAAAACAAAACTATTAAAACAAATACGTAATCGTTGGGAGTATAAGTTCCGTGGTGGATCAATAGTCGCCAGGAGAAAGGAAGATGGGTGTGTTGTGGAGCATGGTAATATGGAGCAATTTCTTCGATTTCATACAATGGATACCTTTTTTTGGGAGGGTTACAAAAAATGGATTAACCGCAAGATCCGAATAGCAGAAGAGAAAAAATGGAGAATAGAATGGTCGAAATGATTTTAATGTATAAAATAAATAACTATTATGGCAAAGCAATTAAAAATACAAGTGTTTGTCCCTTGCACCATAACTATAGATAAGGACAAATACCCCACAACAGCAGAAAGTGACAGAGTATTAAACGATATTCTCAAACAACTTTCTCTAGGAGGCTACCAAGTTGGTAATGGATGGTATAGTTATGACTTCGAGCCAACCAGTGTTAAAAGATTAAAAAAACTATCTAATATAAAATAACTAACAATGGAACAAACTAAAATAGAACACTTTCGTACCTGGTTAAGGAAAAGAATGGAAGTACAGCAGATGTGCGGAACCCCTGAAGGTTCTGCTATCATACTGGGGATTAAAACTAAGTTCGATGAAGTATTCCCCTTGATAGAAGAAATAAAAAGTCATAAAAGTCAATATCGGGGGCTAGGGTTCGATGACTTTGCGAGAGATTACACAGAAGGATTTGGGTTTGATGACTATGATACATTTGATGAATTTTAACTTCACAAAAAACTAAAAACAAAACTATATGAAAAAGCAAGTAATCGATTATGTTCACAGCCTAGGTGGAAATGCTCACTATGCAGGGAATACTATGCATATGATAAATAATCCAGCAGGTATACCTGATGAAGTACGAGGTAGTGAAAGAACCATGTATATAGATGATCCAATGATCGAAAACGTAGTCACTCAAAGTATAGAGGAGTGTGTACTAAACAAATTCGGATATAACTTACCATTCAAATTACAAACAAACTAACTATATGAAATACTACACAATAATGAACTTCAACTACGAATGCTTCGATTGTTACGAACAAGATGAAGTTATTCCCTATATCTTACTCGATCAGGAGTAGGTAATAAGATAATATGTTAACTCCCCGAGATAGATAAGTTATTCTGTTTCGGGGGATATATCACTTTTATAACAAATTAAAACTAAACATCATGTCTTGGATAGAAAACTATGAAGCAGAGATAGTTCTTGAAAGAAAACAAATCGAACAGGAACTTCAGGAACTTATAGAACAAGAGAATATTCCTAACTGGTCTTTCTGTGAAGAAGATTAAAACTCCCATTAATATGCAAACATTATATGAAATGACTTATGTGCCAGATTACTGGATAGAGTTCGATGGCAATTACAAGAAAACTGTTCAGGATATAAGATTAAAAGATGGAACTGAAATATTAGAATGTTGGCCTAATGCTGGTAAGTTTATATGTTTATCATGTAATAACCAAGGTGATACACCAATTTCAGAAGTTAGTCATGTTAGAAAACATAAAGAAATTGATTAGTATGGAAAAGATATACATCCTAGTAAACCCGGATAAGGATAGTTCAGAAACACTCATGTTAACAGAGAAGATGTACTTTCTGCTCCCGGGGTTTAAGAAAGTTTTGTATAAACAATTAAACTAAATTTATGAATAAGTTATCAGGTTCTAATGTAATAGTAATAGATAGAACAAAAGAAGATGATGAAATAACCCCCGAGATACTGGAAAGTATTGGGTTCAAACATGTCAACAAAGCAAGTTTTCGAGGTAGTGAGATGTGGTGTTACCAATTAATGGACATAATATTGCTACGGTTTATGGCAAATGGTTTGTTTGAAATCAATCCCCAAAACAGGACGGAAAATATAGGTGGAGAGTTAAAAACTAAAGTAGATGTAGAAAACAGAATTCTAAAACGTCTAAATCAAAAAGCTCATGACACAAGAAAAGATAGAGAAAATAGCTAAAGAAGAATGGGATAGACTACAAATGTCTGAAGGTTTATTAAGTGAACTTGCACCTGCAGCATGGATACATTGGAAAAATGCATTTAAAGTTTGTATGAGTACTTATAAGTGGATGGATCAAGATATGGAAATAGCCTATTGTGAAGGGCACTCAAATTCGATGAAAAAAGAATTAGGAAAAATTGATAAAGTTCCAAAGTCAAATCAGTGGTTAAAGGAATATGAAGCTAAGTAATAAGCCACAAAATAACTACCCCGAGAGCAAAGAAACTACCTACAAAACTGTATACATCGACTGGAAGGTCTATGAGCCTGATGAAAATGCTGTACTTTCCTATGGTAAAAATCGTGGTAAAACACTTGGTTGGGTAATGGATAATGATGATAGTTATTACTTGTGGATGATAAGTAATGGTATTATAGGCTCGTGGGGGTTAGTTAAACAACGTTACCCCGATAGCCCAAAGTCATTAGTAGGTTTTATCAGCTCAGGGGGTGAAAAATGGGTTGATATAAGAGAATGCCCAGGTACAGGAATAAGTTCACAATATTTATAAATAATTTTATGACATATTTTGAAGAAGATAATTTTTGTAAATATAGTATCGAATGGCAACCGTATAAAGGTGATTATGATAAATTCGAGTATGATATTAAGCTAAAAGATGGAACTGTTGTAACAAACTGTTACCCCAATGCTGACAAATTTCATTCGATATCCAAAGAGTTTAATGGTAAAACTTTTCATGCAGATACTATAGCAGAAATCAGGTTCACACCAGAAGATAAGCAGAAATTTGGTATTAATCCAGATGGAATGTACAAACAAAATTTATAAACAATTTTATGATAAAGGAATTTTATAAAGATCACGATAATCCAAAAGATAGCCAGGTAATTATCTGTCTTACAGGAACACCAGAGTTTATAGCAGAAAAGTTATTGGAAATGTATAACCAATGTACTATAGGTTATGGTAAACCTATACAGGGACAAATATGGTCTTCTGGCGGTAGTTCTGAAGTAGCTACTCCTAAATGGAAAGGCATAACGTATTAACATGAAAGGATATAACAGAATACACAGGACTTGGCAAATCATACCAAATACAATACGACATGAGTTATTTGCCAGAAAACCAAAAAATAGACATTATAATTTCAAACAATCAAAAACTTAAATAAAATGAAAAATAAGCAAGAAAGCAAGATAGTTGGTCAGGAAACGTTAACAAACGAAGTTACCAAAATCCTGGAGATATTTAAGAATAGTCAGTGCGAGGTAAGACCTCATTTTATTCTTACAGGTGCCTCGGGTAGTGGTAAATCATTTACTATAAAGAACATGGCAGCTAAGTATGAGTTAGGGTTTATAGAAATTAATGCTGCTCAGTTAACTAAAGAAGGAACTTCTGGAAATAGTTTATCGAAAGCTCTTTCCCCCTTGATGCAAATGGGTTCAAAGCCAACTATCGTTTTTGTAGATGAGTTTGATAAGTTATTCATATCAGGTAATAGTAATGACTCCTGTGCACATGAATCTACTACAGGTGTTCAAAATGAGTTTCTGAAAGTTCTTGAATCAGATACAGCTAGTGTTTTTGGTGATTATGGTAAATATGTAAATGCTCCTGCTAAGAATATATTATTCATATTCGCTGGGGCATTTAATGGTGAGAAGGATATAACACTGGACCGTCTACGAGAGATAGGACTAAAAACTGAGTTTTTGGGGCGAGTAGGTCTTGTATATAATACAAAGCCATTAAGTCTGCAGGACATGTTTGATATAATAGATCATTCAGAACTACTTGACAACTATATAAAACTATTTGAAAATGTAGATAGAGAGAAAGTAGTCTATGAACTAAAAGCACATATCCAAACTAATCATGAAATGAATACTCTAGGGGCAAGATTAATAAATACTCTTATTCATCAGTATTTCATTAAAGGAGGAAAATTAGGAGAATCACAAGTAAAAGAAATATCATTTCAAAACAAACTAAAATTATAACAAAATGGAAAAGAAAACAATTACGAAGAGTTCTTTAGTATTAGCCTCTCTGGGGGTAATGGGTATAGCATATACACCTGTACAAAAGAACAATCCTACAAGAGACTTTGTAGAAAGCACTTACCTGGTCAAAACCCCTAAAGGGTTAATGAAGAGTAACAGGTTATCGGAACAACGCCGGGAGATACTCAAGAATATCGCTGGTATTCGTAAAGAGATCAGGTTAACGCACCACGAATCACAGGCTATAGATAAAGTATGTAACGATTGCTTCCAGGGGATAACAGAAAGAAGCAACAAACGCATCAGCCAACTACAGTTACAAAGAGCACAGGAACTCCGTGTACCTGTTAAGTATGTAAAGGTTGAAGTAGTAGCGCAGAGAAAAGGTATAATGATCATTGATAACTTTGAAATCTAATTATAAACAAACTAAAAAGCAAATTTTATGGCTACTCAAATATTTAAAAGTTACAATGACTTTCTTGATAGAGAAGATAAATCTATCAATGGTGTTTCAGAATATTTCTCTCAAGAGAATTCTAATTGGGAAGAAATGAATATGACAAATGATTCCTGTTGGGATTGTTCAGGTTGTTCACGTTGTTCAGGTTGTTCACGTTGTTCAGGTTGTTCAGGTTGTTCACGTTGTTCACGTTGTTCAGGTTGTTCACGTTGTTCAGGTTGTTCAGGTTGTTCACGTTGTTCAGGTTGTTCACGTTGTTCACGTTGTTCAGATTGTTCAGGTTTATATATACAAATTAATATCAAAAATAATGAATTACCTACTCTCAAAATACCTGTTATAGAAAATATTCATCAAAAAGTATTAGCTGCAGTTTCTTTACCCAACTCTTTCGATATGAGTAGTTGGCATACTTGTGAAACTACTCACTGTAGAGCGGGTTGGGTAGAATATTTAGCAGGAGTAGAAGGTAAAACCTTAGCTGAACAAACATCTACAGAATTTGCAGCAATGATGATCTACAAAGCCTCATCTAACATACCAGTTGCTCCAGTTAGATTCTATGAATCAAATGAAGTAGCGATGAAAGATATTATCCGTTGTGCTGAATTAGAAAAAGCAGGCAGTGAGAAGTCATAAACTAACATAGCTCTCCCCTTGACAGATAATGTTAAGGGGAGAGTTTTTAAAACTTAAAGAAATGACAAACGAACAAATAGAACAGGGAAGAAAACAAGGAATGGTTCAGGGTATTGCATTAGCATTATCTTACTCACTCCGGGGGAATAGCGAAAGAGACATATGGAAAGCAGCAGGTCTATCTATAGAAGAGTGTATAGATAACAGAGTAGATATCTTCGATATGGAGAAACTGATACCAGAGTTTGCAGAGATAGACGATACAGAAATCGTAGCAGGGTATTATATCAGCAACCTCCCCGAGAGCGATGAAAGACGGGTACGGGCCGAAACATTTATCAGTAATATGAATCAGGAAATGATGAGCGATTTAAAAGGTAGAAAACTACATGATCAACTTGCTTATAGAAAACAACAGTACTTAGACATTTTAAAAAATAACTAATGGAAGAAGGAGATTATAGATCAATATATGATCTAAAGTTGCATGAAGAATGGCAAGGTGTTATGAAGTGGGGAATCAGATATAACGTTACCCGAGTACCCGGAGGATGGATATACCAAGCTATTAACAGACCTGTAAATGGGAGCGATGCTTACTTATCAGCAACTTTTGTACCGTTCACTAAAGAACTTAAAAATAGATAACTAATGACAAAGCTAAAGAGTTACGAAGAACATGTAAAGGAGAAGTATCCAGAAGCATATGGACAATGGGCATTAGGGCACTGTATAATTACAGATGGAGAAGATAATGCAATAAGTGATCTGATAAAGGGGACTGATAAAGCTGCCCGGGAAGAGGCATGGAAAAATGCTTACGAAAAAATAAAAGAAACTGAATGAAGACACATATAATCAAGAACGGTGATGTGAAACTTATCCTCACCCCCGAATCAGAAATAGAAAAGATGCTTCTACAGGATCTCTTTAAACAAGAAGTGACGGTACAATCTGTAGAGAAGATACAGGTATTAAACACCGCACTGGTTGATAGTGTTATTATATCAGCAAAAATGTTAGTATTTCCAAAAGAAGATATTAAATCAAAAGAAGATATTAAATAGAGTAGGTATGGAAGATCTGAAAGTAGAGGTGCTTGATATAGAAACCTTGCTCCGGTGTTATTTGGTATGTTCTTATTGCCCCTCGACAGGTGAAAAGTTCCAGTTTGAAATATCTAGAAGAAAGAACCAATTGGATGGTTTGATAAAGCATTTACTCGATTTTAAGAGAGATTACATAGTCGATTATAATGGTCTTACATTCGATGGCCAGGTTCTGCAATATACAATTGATAACTACGAATCTTTTTCAGATCTTTCGGCAGAACAAATAGCAGAAAAGATATCCAACTTTGCTGCAGAGTGTATAGATAGACAGAAGTATGAGCTAAAACAGGTGTATAATCCTAACTATATGGACTTTTCCCAAATAGATCTTCTGAAGGTCTGGCACTATGATAATCGTGCTCGTAGGACCAGTTTGAAGTGGTTGGAATTTACTATGGACTTCCCCGATATAGAAGAAATGCCAATAGACTTTCGTAAGGACTATTTGACTGATGAAGAGATAGAAGATACCATAAAGTACTGTTGGAATGATGTAATGGCTACATATGAATTCTATAAAATAACCAGAGGTGACACACAACTAGAACTGTATCGGGGAAAGGATAAGATACAGGAACGCCTGGATGTAATGGAAGAGTTCGGTTTCGGAAAAGAATGTCTGAGTTGGTCTGATGTAAAAATAGGAGATGAGATCAATAAGAAAGGATATATGGAAGAGACTGGATGTAGTTATGGTGATTTGTATAAGAAGAAGAAAAGCAGAAAACCTACTCCTCACTTCACTTTCGGAGACTGCATACCAGAGTATGTAAAGTTTCAGACCAAAGAGTTTAACAATTTTCACAACTCTGTAAAGGGGAAAACTGTAAATCTCAACAAGACTAAACAAACATTTGAGTTTAGATATGGAAAGACAAATTACATCATAGCTCAAGGGGGTATTCATAGTGTTGACAAACCAAGGATAGTTACTGCAGATGAAAAACGTATTAAAAAAGATGCTGATATAGGTTCACAATACCCAAATGCAATTAATAAGAGATGTTTGTATCCGTCACAATTAGGAAAGCCTTGGAATACCAGATACGAAAAGACTACTCACCAACGAATAAATTATAAGTCAAGAGGTAAGGAAAACAGAAAATTCAAGAGTCTTGCTGAAATGTACAAGCTCTGTTTAAATGGGGGTGGTTTCGGAATGACATCTCAAAAAGACAACTGGCAATACGATCCGTTTGTAACATTTGCCTGTACTATAGGTAATCAGTTTGAGATATTAATGTTAATAGAAGCATTGGAGATGTCAGGTATATCAGTAATATCAGCTAATACGGATGGCATTATTAGTGACATTCCCCGCGAGTTGGAAGATAAGTACTATGAAATATGTCATGAATGGGAAAGGAATGTAGGTAATGACAAAATAGGTATGCTGGAATATGCGGACTATAAAAAGTTAGTACAGACATCAGTGAATGATTACCTTGCTATAGGGGTTGATGGGAAAGTAAAACTCAAGGGAGACTTCGTAACAACTGAGATAGAGTTACACAAGAATAAAAGTAATCGAATATCCCCGATAGCAGTATATGAATACTTTGTTAATGGTACTCCAATAGAAGAAACAGTAAGGAATCACCGTAGAATATATGACTTCTGTATTGCCAAAAAGGCGTCCAAGGACTACTTCTACAGACAAGTAGATCGAAAGTTAGGAACTGCCAGGGATCTTAACAAACTTGTCCGGTACTTCTGTGCAAAATCTCCTGATACCAAGTTAGATACTAAGTTGTCAGAAGAGGATGAAGTAACTTATCTGCTCCCGGGGAAATTATACAAGATCAAACATGAGAATAGCGAAAAAACTGGTCCTAAAGTAAGTCAATGTGAATCAAGCAGTGGTTGTCAACAGTTATTTAATAGATACTATGAAGTAAAGAACTGGGAAGATTATAATATTGATTATCAGTATTATATAAATAAGGCAAATGAAATAGTTGATAAAGTTGACCCTGTTTTTAAGAGAGATAGAAAACTTAGAGAAAGTGG